>VFQO010002159.1_pt1 | contig 12700 bp, 5 predicted proteins | sample 3512331 | NCBI WGS metagenome assembly VFQO01 (sample SAMN10412371, study PRJNA504923) | tailings metagenome | isolation source: Replicate 3 from Balatoc abandoned mine | place: Philippines: Itogon, Benguet | collected 2017-08-28
CCGGTCTGCACGTAGGGCACATAGGCCGCAGCGGGGGTGGACACGGGGGGCAGGGCGATGCCCAGTTGCTTGAGCCTGGCGAGTGCACTCATCGGTTGCTCCTGAAGGTCGTCTTGAAGGAGCGCCGGATTCTAGGCCTTGGGCCTGCGCGCGCATCCAAGGCATCATTCGGCCCGCAAGTTCACCGTACCTGCGTTCGCCCATCCGGCCCGGTGCCAGGCAAGGCGACGCGACGACCCATGCCCATCAAGAAATCCGATCTCTACTCCAAACTCTGGGCCAGCTGCGACGAATTGCGCGGCGGCATGGACGCCAGCCAGTACAAGGACTACGTGCTGGTGCTGCTGTTCATCAAGTACATCAGCGACAAATACGCCGGCCAGCCCTTTGCACCCATCCAGATTCCCGAAGGCGCGAGCTTTGCCGACATGGTGGCTCTCAAGGGCAAGGCCGACATCGGCGACCAGATCAACAAGAAGATCGTTCGCCCGCTGGAGGACGCCAACCGCCTGCGCATCAAGGCCGACTTCAACGACGACGCGCTGCTGGGCGCCGGCAAGGAGAAGGTCGACAAGCTCACCAACCTCATCGGCATCTTCGAGTCCAAAGACCTGGACTTCAGCCGCCACCGCGCCGACGGCGATGACATCCTGGGCGATGCGTATGAATACCTCATGCGCCACTTCGCCACCGAGAGTGGCAAGAGCAAGGGCCAGTTCTATACCCCGGCCGAGGTGAGCCGCGTGATGGCCCAGGTGCTGGGCATTTCCCAAGCCAGAACCACGCCCAACACCACCGTGTATGACCCCACCTGCGGCTCGGGCTCGCTGCTGCTGAAGGTGGCCGAGGCGGCACCGACGGACGTGAGCGTCTATGGACAGGAGAAGGACGAAGTCACCAGCGGCCTGGCCCGCATGAACATGATCCTGCACCACAACCCCGGTGCGGTCATCGAGCAAGGCAACACCCTGGCCGACCCCAAGTTCCTCGAAGGCGACCAGCTCAAGACCTTCGACTACGTGGTGGCCAATCCGCCGTTCTCCGACAAGCGCTGGAGCACAGGCCTGGTTGGCGACAAGTACGAACGCTTCAAAGGCTTCGGCACCCCACCCGACAAGCAGGGCGACTATGCCTACCTGCTGCACATCGTGCGCTCGCTCAAGCCCAATGGCCGGGGCGCCTGCATCCTGCCGCACGGCGTGCTGTTCCGCGGCAATGCCGAGGCCGAGATCCGCAAGAGCCTGGTGCGGCGTGGCCTCATCCAGGCCATCATCGGCCTGCCGGCCAACCTGTTCTACGGCACCGGCATCCCGGCCTGCATCGTCGTCATCGACAAGGCAGGAGCCGCTGCGCGCAAGGGCATCTTCATGATCGACGCCGCACAAGGCTTCATGAAAGACGGCCCCAAGAACCGCCTGCGCGAGCGCGACATCCACCGCATCGTCGACACCTTCACCCGGCTGGACGGCAGCGACCCGCGCTACGCCCGCATGGTCGGCCTGGAAGAGATCGAGAAGAACGACTTCAACCTCAACCTGCCGCGCTACATCGACAGCAGCACGCCCGAAGACCAGCAGGACATCGACGCCCACCTCAATGGCGGCATCCCCGAGGCCGATGTGGACGCCCTGCAAGCGTATTGGGCCGTCTGCCCCCAACTCAAGAACGCGCTGTTCCAGCCGCACCGCCCCGGCTACCTGGCGCTCACCGTGCCGCCCGCGGGTATCAAGGCCGCCATCCACCAGCACCCCGAGTTCCAGGCCTTCACCCACACCATGGCCGCCCACTTCGCTGCATGGCGCAGTGAAGTGACGCCTCATTTGAAGGGCCTGGGCAAAGACTTCCACCCCAAGGAACTCATTGCCGAGGTGGCCGAGGGCCTGCTCGACCACTACGAACACCCGCCCGAGGGCTTTCACCTCATCGACCCCTACGCCGTCTACCAGCACCTCATGGACTACTGGGCCGACACGATGCAGGACGACGCCTACCTCATCAGCGAAGACGGCTGGCGGGCCGAGCCCTACCGCGTGCTGGAGACCAGGAAGGGCAAGGACGGCACGCCCGGCAAAACCGTGGACAAAGGCTGGGCCTGCGACCTTTGCCCGAAGGCCCTGCTGGTGCAGCACCACTTCGCCGCCGAACAGGCCGAGCTGGACCGACTGAGTGCCGAGCTGGACAGCACCCAGGCCGCCATGACCGAGCTGGAAGAAGAACACGGCAGTGACGACGCGGCTTTTGGCACGCTCGACAAGATCAACGACAAGGAAGTGAAAGCCCGTATCAAGGAGATCGGCAAAGATGCGGACGCAGCCGACGAACTGGCCGTGCTCAAGCAGTGGCTGGCCCTGTCAGACCAGGCTGGCGGCCTCAAGAAGCGCATCAAGACGCTGGACGCCGAACTCGACGCCCAGGCCCTGGCGCGTTACGACACGCTCACGCCCGACGAAGTGAAGACCCTGGTGGTGGACCACAAGTGGATGGCTGCGCTGGACGCCGCCGTGCACGGCGAGCTGGCCCGATGGTTGGCGCGGGGTGGTGGCGAAGGAGCAGATGGTGAGGCAGGCGATGTTCGAGGTGCTGCTGGACACCGGGGAGGTGAACCGGCTCTTCCCCATCGTATTTGCGCAAAGGGAATACTGACCCATGCGCGACGTGCTCGACCTGGGCGAGCTGCGTGCGGAGGTGACCCGCAAGGCTATCAAGCATGTGCATCTGAGCGTGCTACCGCCTTCCGGCAAGGTGCGCGTGGCGGCACCCGGGGGCATGCCACTCGACACGATCCGCCTGTTCGTAGTCTCCAAACTGGGCTGGATTCGCTCGCAACAGCGCAAGCTGCGGGCGCAGGACCGCGAAACGCCGCGTGAGTTTCTGAACAAGGAGAGTCACTACCTTTGGGGCAAACGCTATTTGCTGGAGGTCCGGCATGCCGACGCGGCGCCCGTGGTGCGAGTGAGTCCGCGAAAGCTGTATCTGTACGTGCGGCCTGGTGCCGATCAGGCCCGATGCGCGGTGGTGCTGGATGCCTGGTACCGGCAGCAGGTGCGCGATGCCGTGCCAGCGCTGCTCGACAAATGGGAGCCGCTGCTGGGGGTGAAGGCGAACCGGGTGTTCGTGCAGCGCATGAAGACCCAGTGGGGCAGTTGCACGCCCGACTCAGGGCATATCCGGCTCAACACCGACCTGGCCAAGAAGCCGCCCGAGTGCCTGGAGTACATCGTGGTCCACGAACTGGTCCACCTGCTGGAGCCGACGCACAATGATCGCTTCGTCGCCTTGATGGACTTGCATCTGCCCCATTGGCCGCACCTCAGAAGGAAACTCAACAGCCTGCCGGTTCGACACGAGCACTGGGCCTATTGACCGGGCTCTCGGCCGTCGGCCCGCGCGTCGAGTTCCCACTACAGCGATTCTTGTGACGGCGCCACCGTCACCGCGACCTCCAGCGTGTGTTGCGCACCGCCCTGGATGACGCCGCGCATGGGCGACACGTCGCTGAAGTCGCGGCCGATGGCCAGTGTCACGTAGTCCTCGCCGGGGCTGCCCCGGCCGCATCGGTTGTTGGTGGGGTCGAAGTCGAACCAGTCGCCAGGCTCCGTGTCGCTGCCTGGCACGTACACCGAGACCCAGGCGTGCGACGCATCGGCGCCGATCAGGCGTGCCTGCCCGGGTGGTGGTTGCGTCAGCAGGTAGCCGCTCACGTAGCGCGCCGGCAGGCCCAGGCTGCGCAGGCAGCCGATCATGATGTGCGCAAAGTCCTGGCAAACGCCCTTGCCCTGCGCGAGGGCCTCCAGCGCGGGCGTGCTGACTTCGGTGCTCGCGGTCTCGTACACCAGCTCGGTGTGGATGCGCTCCATGAGCGCGCGCACGGCGTGCAGCACCGGCGTGCCAGGCTCGAAGGCGGGCCGGGCCCAGGTGCTGAAGGCCTCGTCGCGCGGCACCAGTGGCGAGGCGAACACGAACTCCGCAGCGGCCTCGTAGGGCGCGTTCACGCGGTAGCGGAAGTGCTCACGCACGCGCTCCCAACCCATGGCCTTCCAGGGCGCGCCTTCGGGCAGCGGCTGCGGCGCGCGCGTGTGCACCGTGCTGTCGGCCACCACGCTCAGCACCTCGTGCGGTGCCTGCTGTGCGAAGAAGGTGCGCAGGTTGCCGAAGGCGTCGCGGCTGCGGTGTGTGCTCGCGGGCTCGGGCGCAATCGTGAGGTGGTGGCGGTGTACGCGCTGGGTGGCGGTGTCGCGCGGCGACAGGTGCAGCATGTGCTGCGCCATGTCCACCGGGCTCAGGTAGCGGTAGGTGGTGCGATGCTGCACGCGCAGTTCCATCGTCGGCTCCTCAGGTCGACAGGCTCTGGCTGCGCCGGTCTGCGTGGCTGAAGTGCAGCCGCGCGATGGCCTCGGAGAGGTCGGCTGCGGCGGACTCGCAGTCGGCCAGCACCGAGCCCAGCGCGCTCCAGCTGCGCCGGCCGTCGCTGCCGCGTTGCCAGTTGCTCAGTTCGATCAGCGACCACTCGGCCGGATCGGGCAGGTCGCGCGCCAGGTCGGCGTCGCCCGGCGCCACGCTCTGGCCCAGCCTGGACAGGCGCGCACGCAGCGTTTGCACGACCCAGGCCAGTGACCGGGGGTTGTCGCGGTCGAGCACCAGCAGGTCGATCAGGGCCACCATGTCGCGGCGCTGCTGGTACTGCGCATGGAAGGTGATGGTCGAGTCGAACAGCGCGATCATGGCCTCGAAGCCCGCGGGCTCGTGCACGCTGCCCGTTTCCAGGCCAACGGCGAGCGCGCGCGAGAGCGTGATCAGACGCTCGATGTGGCGGCCGATGGACAGCAGCCGCCAGCCGTCGTCGCGCACCATGCGGTCGGTCTGCGAACCGGTGATGGAGGCCAGCATCTTGCTGGCCTGCTGCAGCATGGACTGTGCTTCGCCGGTGGCGAACTCGGCGTCGTCGGCCAGGCGCTCGGCTGTGTCGACGAAACCGGCGTGTGTGAGCTCGATCAGGTTCCAGTGCTCGCGCGAGAGCCGCTCGCGCACCTGCGCTGCGGCCCCTTTGAGCGCTGCGAGGTTGAAGCCCACGCTGAAGGACTCCGCGGCCTGCGGGTCGTGCGGTCGCGGGGACAGGTTGGCCACGAGGCTGCGCGCGAACACGCGCGAGGACTGTGTGGCCTCGGGCGTGTCGGTCAGCACCAGCGCGTTCTCGCGCGCCACCGCCGAGAGCCAGGCGAGCAGCGCCTGCGTGCCCGGCTCCTCGCCATCGAGCTGGTCGAGCACGATCTGCGCCAGGCGCACCGTGTTCTCGGCGCGCTCGGTGTAGCGGCCCAGCCAGAACAGGTTCTCGGCGGCGCGGCTGGTCACGGGCTGCTTCTGCTGCGCGATGGCCAGCGAGCTGGGTTGGCTGGCGAGCAGGCTGGTGTGGTCCACCGGGCCGTCAGTAAGCACCCAGCAGTCGGCGCTGCTGCCGCCGCGCTGCATGGCCGCGACCAGTTGGCCGCGCGGCGCCAGGCGCACCAGGCCGCCAGGCAGCACGCGCCACGATAGCGGGCCGTCGGCCAGCGCGAACACGCGCAACATGGTCGAGCGCGGCAGGATGCGCTCACCGTCCCAGGTGGGCGTCTGTGAGAGCGGCAACCACGACTGCACCGTGTGTTCCTCGGGCAGGCGCGCCATGCGCCCGGACCACTCGTCCAGCTCGCGCGCGCTCAACCCCTGACCGATGGCGGTTTCGCGACCGCCGCGCGGGTAGGTCGACTTGATCACGCCGCCCTTGAGCAGCGGCAGCACGCTGCGCAGCGCGGCGTCCTCGCCGCACCACCAGGTGGCCAGCGAAGGCAGGGCCAGCGCTTCGCCGAGCAGGTGTTCGCTGATGGCGGGCAGAAAGCCCAGCAGCGCGCTCGATTCAAGCGGGGCCGAGCCGGGTGCATTGGCCAGCAGCAGGTTGCCGGCGCGGATGGCCTGCAGCAGGCCGGGCACGCCCAGCGTCGAGTCGGCGCGCAGCTCCAGCGGGTCGAGCCATTCGTCGTCGAGTCGCTTGATGAGCGCGTGGACCGGCTCCAGGCCGGCCAGGGTCTTGAGGTACACGCGCTGGTCGCGCACGGTGAGGTCGTTGCCCTCGACCAGCGTCAGGCCGAGGTAGCGCGCCAGGTAGGCGTGCTCGAAATAGGTTTCGTTGTAGGGGCCGGGTGTGAGCAGCGCGATGCGCGCGTTCTCGCCGGCCGGCGACATGGCCTTGATGCCGTCCATGAGCGCGCGGTAGCTGGCGGCCAGGTGCTGCACGCGCATCCCGGCGAAGGCCTTGGGGAACTGGCGCGAGACCGCAATGCGGTTTTCCAGCAGGTAGCCCAGCCCTGAGGGCGCCTGCGTGCGCTGGCCCACCACCCACCAGCGGCCATCGGGGCCGTGTGCGAGGTCGAAGCCCACGATGTGCAGCCAGGTGTCACCCGGCGGGCGCACGCCCTGCATGGCACGCAGGTAGCCGGGGTGGCCCTGCACCAGCGCTGCAGGCAGCAGCGCGCGCTTGAGCAGCTGGTGTTCGCCATAGAGGTCGGCCAGCATGGCGTTGAGCAGGCGCGCGCGTTGCAGCACGCCGGCTTCGATCTGTGCCCAGTCGGACGGACTCACCAGCGCGGGAAAGAGATCCAGCGCCCAGGGCCGTTGCAGGCCATTGGCGTCGGCGTACACGTTGTAGGTGACGCCGTTGTCGCGGATCTGGCGCTGCAGGTTCTCGGTGCGGCGGTTCAGATCGGCCAGACCGTCGGGGCCGATGTGGTTGAAGAATTCGGCCCAGGCCGGGGAGAGGCCGTGCGGGCCGTCGCCGCGCAGTTCGTCGAGGTGGCCAGCGTCGGCCGGCACCGCGAGCGACTGCGCCCAGGCGCCGGGTTGCTCGGGATCGAGGGCGTCGAAAAGGGAGTCGCCGGGGTCGGTGTTCACGGCGCCCAGTATGCCCGTCAGGCCGAATGCGTCCTCAGCGCCTCAGGTCCAGGGTGCAGGGAAATTCACGGTTCACGGCCTCGGCCTGCACCCGCAAGGTCCCCGGGGTGTGGCCCATCTGGAAGAAGCGCGACAGGCGCCGGCTCTCGGCCTCGAAGGCGTTGACAGGAAAACTGTCGTAGTTGCGCCCGCCGGGGTGCGACACGTGGTACTGGCAGCCGCCCAGCGAGCGCTCCATCCAGGTGTCGACGATGTCGAAGGTGAGCGGCGCGTGCACGCCGATGCCCGGGTGCAGCGCTGACGGCGGCGCCCAGGCCTTGTAGCGCACGCCCGCAACGAACTCGCCCGCCACGCCGGTGTTGTGCAGCGGCAGCACCTGGCCATTGCAGGTGATGGCGTGGCGCCGGTCGGTCCAGCCGCGCACGTGCACCTCCAGCCGTTCGAGCGACGAATCCACGTAGCGCACCGTGCCGCCCGCGCTGCCTTCCTCGCCCATCACGTGCCAGGGTTCGAGCGCGCTGCGCAGCGTGAGCTCGATGCCGCGGGCGGCCACCTCGCCGATCAGCGGGAAGCGGAACTCGAAGTGCGGCGCGAACCAGGCCATGTCGAAGCCATAGCCGAACGCCCTGAGTTCGGCGATCACGTCCTCGAAGTCCATGCGCAGGTAGGTCGGCAGCAGCCAGCGGTCGTGCAGCTCGGTGCCCCAGCGCGCCAGCGGCGCCTGGCAGGGTTGTTGCCAGAAGCGCGCCACCAGCGCGCGCAGCAGCAGCTGCTGCGCGATGCTCATGCGCGCGTGCGGTGGCATCTCGAAGGCGCGCAGCTCCAGCAGGCCCAGGCGGCCGGTGGGGCCGTCGGGCGAATAGAGCTTGTCGATGCAGAACTCGCTGCGGTGGGTGTTGCCGGTGACGTCGACCAGGATGTTGCGCAGCGTGCGGTCGATGAACCAGGGAGGCGCGCTGTCGCCATGGACCTGTTTCGCACGCTCGATCTGCGCCAACGCAATCTCCAGTTCGTAGAGCTGGTCGTTGCGTGCCTCGTCCACGCGCGGGGCCTGGCTGGTGGGGCCGATGAACATGCCGCTGAACAGGTAGGACAGCGAGGGGTGGTTGTGCCAGTAGCGCAGCAGGCTGGCGAGCAGGTCGGGCCGGCGCAGGAAGGGTGAATCGGCCGGCGTGGCGCCCCCGAGCACGAAGTGGTTGCCGCCCCCGGTGCCGGTGTGGCGGCCATCGGTCATGAACTTCTCGGCGCACAGGCGTGTCTGGTGCGCCGCTTCGTACAGGAACTCGGTGTGCTCCACCAGTTCGCCCCAATCGTGAGCCGGGTGGATATTGACCTCGATGACGCCCGGGTCGGGCGTCACCTGCAGCATCTTCAGCCGCGGATCGCGCGGTGGCGGGTAGCCTTCGAGCACCACCTTCACGCCCAACCGTTCGCAGGTGTCTTCCACCGCAGAGAGCAGGTCCAGGTAGTCCTCCAGCCGCGCGAGCGGCGGCATGAACACGTACAGGTGCTGGCTCTTGCCGCCCTTGGCTTTTTCCGCCTTGGGGCCGTTCGCGCGCTGCGGGTCGCGCGCTTCCACGCACAGCGCGGTGCGCGTCAGCCAGCCGGCCGATTCGCCGCGCTGCGGCAAGCGGTCGGACAGTGCCTGTGCGCGTGCCGCGCCGTCGCCTGTGGCCGCCGCCGCGTTGCCCAAGCCGGGCCTGCCGCCCTGCAGCGCCGCGGTACCGCCGTTGGCGACGCCGCCGATGGTGTGCGGCGCGATCTGCGTGCGCAGCCGGCCGGCGGGCAACGCCGTGCGTGGTGCGAACGGGTCCTGCTCGATGTGCATCGCTTGATCGCCCGCGCTTGCCCAGGGCAGCGAATCGAGCGGCAAGCGGTAGCCCATGGGTGAGTCGCCGGGGACGAGGTACATGCGCTCGTCCCGGAAGAACCAGGGCCCGGTGGACCAGACGGTGCCCGCGAGCGAGGGGTTTCCTGCGTTGGCCTGCAACGGCAGCACGTAGCCCACCACCGCGTCCAGACCCTGGGCAAACACGCGGCGCAGGCGCGCGCGCTCGAGCTCGTCGTCGAGCTTGCTGTCGAACGGGTCCACGTTCACCGGCAGCCGGCGCTCACGCCACAGGTGGTACCAGGTGTCCTCGTGGCCCGGGGTGATGTAGCGCGTGGCAACGCCCAAGCGTCGCGCCAGCGCCTGCGTGAAGCGGCGAGCGTCGTCGCTGGTGTGGTGCGCGTAGTCGCGCTCGTCGGCCAGCAGGGCGGGGTTGTGCCAGCAGGTCTGGCCGTCGGCGCGCCAGCACACCGACAGCGCCCAGCGCGGCAGCTGTTCGCCCGGGTACCACTTGCCCTGACCCATGTGCACGAAGCCGCCCGCGCCGTACTGCGCGCGCAAGCGGCCCAGCAGTTCGGTGGCGTAGCCGCGCTTGGTGGGGCCGAGCGCGTCGGTGTTCCACTCGGCGGCGTCGCGGTCGCCGGTGGCCACGAAGGTGGGTTCGCCGCCCTGCGTGAGACGCACGTCGTTCTGCACGAGGTCGGCGTCCACCTGCGCACCCAGTGCCAGCACCGCGGCCCATTGCGCGTCGCTGTAGGGCTTGGTCACGCGCGGTGACTCGTGGATGCGCGTGACCTGCATGTGGTGCTCGAACTGCACCTCGGCCTCGTCCATCAGGCCCTCCACCGGCGCCGCGCTGCCGGGCTGCGGCGTGCAGGCCAGTGGAATGTGGCCCTCGCCCGCGAGCAGGCCCGAGGTCGGGTCCAGGCCGATCCAGCCGGCGCCAGGCAGGAACACCTCGCACCAGGCATGCAGGTCGGTGAAGTCGGCCGTGGGGCCGCTCGGGCCGTCGATGGCTTTCACGTCGGGGGTGAGCTGGATCAGATAGCCCGAGACGAAGCGCGCTGCCAGGCCCAGGTGGCGCAGCAGTTGCACGAGCAACCAGCCGCTGTCACGACACGAGCCGCGCTTGAGCCGCAGGGTCTGCTCCGGCGTCTGCACACCGGGCTCCATGCGGATGGTGTATGCGATGTCGTGCTGCAGGCGCTGGTTGAGCTGGACCAGGAAGTCGATCGTGCGTTGCTTGGAACGATCGATGCCGTCGAGCCAGGCCTGCACCAGCGGCGTAGCAGGTTCGACCGCCAGGTACGGTGCCAGTTCGGCGCGTTGCGCCTCGTCATACTGGAACGGCACCTGTTCGGCATGCGGTTCGAGGAAGAAGTCGAACGGGTTGTGCACCGCCATCTCGACCACCAGGTCGACGGTGATCTTGAACTCGGTGGTGGGCTCGGGAAACACCAGCCGCGCCTGGTGGTTGGCAAACGGGTCCTGCTGCCAGTTGATGAAGTGGGTGGCGGGCTCGATCCGCTGCGAATACGACAACACCTTGCTTCGCGCGTGCGGTGCCGGGCGCAGGCGCACCACCTGCGGGCCCAGGCGCACGAGGCGGTCGTAGCGGTAGTGCGTGATGTGGCTCAGGGCGACGTGGATGGCCATATGCGGCGGGCTTTCAGGGAGGACGACAACAATGAGCGGATCGGCGGAGCGTTCGCCATCGACATGGCTGCGGGCCATGCTAGCAAGAGCTGCGCCACGGCACCATGACAAGCCGTTGCAAGGCGCGAACGTGCCGGATGCGCCGCCCACCTGGCGCGCCGGCTGGGCATTGGTCGGGGCGGTGCTGGGCACGGCCCTGCAACCGCAGCAAGCGGCGTTGTGGCCACTGGCGGCTTACCTGGCAGGGGCGGCGTTTGGTCTGTTGGTGGCGATGGGGACGGGCTGGGGCGGGCGGGCGTGGGCGCGGCTGGCCTGGGCACTCGCGGGCGCTGCGCTGGCGTTCTGTCTTGTGGGTGCTCGTGCCAGTCTGTATCTGGCCCAGGGCCTGGCGCCCGAGCTTGAGGGCCGCGATATTGCAGTGATCGGCCGCGTGGCGTCGCTGCCCCAGGCAGGGCCTGCGGGCGAGCGGTTCGAGTTTCTGGTTGAGCAGGCCACGCTTGACGGCAGCGCCGTGCGCCTGCCGCGGCGGCTGTTGCTGGGTTGGTACGAGGCCGCTTCGTCCCGAACCGAGCCGCCATTGCAAGGGCCGGGACGGGTGGCAGGCGAGCGCTGGGCATTCCAGGTGCGCTTGAAGCGCCCGCACGGCAGCCTCAACCCGCACGGATTCGATCGTGAGCGTTGGCTGTGGGAGCAGGGCATCGGCGCCACGGGCTATGTGCGCCTCTCGCCGCGTGCAAGTGCGCCGCAGCGTATGGGCATGACACCGTGGCACCCGGTGGAACGCATGAGACAGTCGATCGCGCAGGCCATTGCACAACGCGTGGATTCACCGCGGGCCGCCGGCGTGCTGGCGGCACTGGTGGTGGGCGAGCAGGCCGCCATCGAACGCGCCGACTGGGCCCTGTTCCGCGACACCGGCGTGGCGCACCTGATGGCCATCAGCGGATTGCATATCACGCTGTTCGCCTGGTTGGCCACGGCGGTGATCGGCGCGCTGTGGCGTCGCCTCGGCCGCCATTGGCCGGCGCTGCCCATGCGCTGTCCGGCGAGCGTGGCCGCGGGCTGGGGCGGCGTGATGCTGGCCGCGGCGTACGCCCTCTTGGCAGGCTGGGGCGTGCCGGCCCAGCGCACCGTGCTCATGCTGGCCATGGTGGTGGGGCTGCGCCTGTCGGTACGGCGCTGGCCCTGGCCCGCGGTGTGGCTGCTGGCCATGGTGGCCGTGCTGGCCTTGGACCCATGGGCGTTGCTCTCGCCCGGCTTCTGGTTGAGTTTTCTGGCGGTGGCCATGCTGTTCGCGGCCGACCCCGCCCAGCGCGAACAACCACCGGCCGGTACCCCGCGATGGCGGCGATGGGTGGCGCGCGGCGGCGCGCTGTTGCGCGAGCAATGGCTCATGACGCTCGGGCTCGCGCCGTTGGGCCTGGTGTTGTTCGGGCAGGTGTCCTTGGTCGGTTTGCTGGCCAACCTGGCGGCCATTCCCTGGGTGACGATGGTGGTCACGCCGCTGGCCCTGCTGGGCGTGCTCGCGGCGCCCTGCTGGGAGCTGGCGGCCGCGACGGTGGAAGGCATGGTGCTGGTGCTGCGTTGGTTGGCCGACTGGCCTTGGGCGGTGCTGCAACGGCCGGCCGCTCCCCTGCCGCTGGCGCTGGTTGCGGTGGCGGGCGGTGCGTTGGCAGCGTTGCGCCTGCCGCCCTTGTTGCGCGTGGCCGGGGTGTTGCTGGCGGCGCCGGCGCTGCTGCACACGCCGTCGCGTCCTCCCGAGGGCGTGTTCGAGTTGACGGCGCTGGACGTTGGCCAGGGCAGCGCCGTGCTGGTGCGCACGGCGAACCACGCGCTGCTGTACGACGCCGGACCGCGCTGGAGCCCCGAGGCCGATGCGGGCGAGCGCATCGTGCTGCCTTTGCTGCGTGCACTGGGCGTGCGGCCCGACATGGTGGCCATCAGCCACAGCGACAGCGACCACGCCGGGGGAGCCGACGCCGTGCGCGCCGCGTTCCCCGGCGCGACCTGGCGTTCTTCCTACGACGCTGACCCCGCACTGCGCTGCCGCGCGGGTGAGCGTTGGCGTTGGGACGGCGTCGAATTCCAGTGGATGCATCCCGACGAGCACGCTTACGCCACGCCCGGCTTGTCCACCAATGCGTTGTCCTGCGTTCTGCGCGTTGCCGCAGGCAAGCAGGTGGCCTGGCTCGCCGGCGACATACCGGCCGACCAGGAGGTGCGCCTGGCGCTGGCGCGACCGCACGAACGCGCCACCTTGTTGCTGGCACCCCACCACGGCAGCGCGACCTCCTC
>VFQO010002160.1_pt1 | contig 12689 bp, 14 predicted proteins | sample 3512331 | NCBI WGS metagenome assembly VFQO01 (sample SAMN10412371, study PRJNA504923) | tailings metagenome | isolation source: Replicate 3 from Balatoc abandoned mine | place: Philippines: Itogon, Benguet | collected 2017-08-28
GTCCGTCCAATCTCCGCCAAGCATGCTCAAGCTTCACGATTTTTGCAACAGAGCCCTTACGACAACTTCCGTCGGATCTGCCAGAGCCGGCGCTGCGAAGAGCGAGACAATTGTGAGGAATGCAGCGGAGATTTTTTTCATCGTTCATCCCCCGCAGCGCTCGCCCAGGTATCGAGCGCATACGCGCCGGGTCCGTTGGCCCAGAAAAACAGCAAGGCACCCAGTATCGCTACATTCTTGAACAACGGGCCGACATGCGATGTGTCAGGCACAACGTGGATGGCGATGGTCACAGGCACGAGAGTTGCAAACAGGATGAGCGCTGAGGCGCGGGTCATCCAGCCGACTGCAAGCGTTAGACCAGTAGTGACGAACGCAATCCCCGACAACCAGAGCAGCATCGACGGGTCACCAATCATCTTGATAACTGGCCGCCAAGGCGACTCTTCCATCCGCGCCAGCATCACGTCATGCTGATGAAAATGGCCCAGTCCGCCGACAACAAAGATAAGGCTGGTGAGGACGCGAAAGAGGGGATCGATCAGTGCCTTGGTTTTGGCGCCCGGTTTCAGCCAGCCTCCGATGGTAGCAAACATATCATTCCTCCTCGTTCTTGCGCCCAGTTCAGGCCACTTTCAATGTGCGCAGATTGGGGCGTAACGCCGTCCACCTTTGCGGGTAGAGTGTTGCGGCCTCGTCGTCGTTGACCGATGGCGGGATCATGACGTCCCTGCCGGGCTGCCAATCTGCAGGCGTCGCGATGCGGCGTGCATCGCCGGTATGCAATGCGTTGATTAGACGCAGACTGTCGTTAAAGTTGCGACCGACGCGATAGGTCATCGTCAGACGTATGGGTTTCGCCGGCTCAATGATGAACTCGGAACGTGCGGCGGCGGTTTCGCTCTGCTCGGGATGAAACATGTCATATATGCGCGCAATCGTCAGGTCGGCATCGGCCAGGATCGGGAATTTGACGTCGGTGTTTTGGGCATCGTCCAGATCCTCGATCCACCGGCGATGCTCTGCGGTGTTGGTTGAAAGCCCGCATGGTTTTATATTGCGCTTTGCGAACTCGGCAGAGAGTTGAGCGGGCCGGCCTATTTCCGTGGTGTAGACGGCGGTAAAGTCGGCGGGGTGGCTGAACAGGAGCACCCGGCTATCGCCTGCCTTGCCGAGGATCAAAGCATTCATGAGCTTCTCCCCATCAGTTCAGGCGTTCAGCGCCGACCAGCTTCTGGCCAGCATATAGAGAGCAACGATCAGGACAAGCGCTGCAAACATTGCATTGAGCGTCCCCTTTTCTGCGGCGAGCCGACGCGACGCGGCAGCACCAAGCAGGCTGCCACCGATCCCGCCGGCAATGAAGCTCATCGCCACAGACCAATCGATCAGGTCTGAAACGGCATAGTTGAGCGCGGTGGTCAGTCCGAAGGCGCTGACTGCGACCAGCGAGGTGCCGATCGCCCGGTAGATCGGCATTGCGGTCGAAGCGACCAGCCCCGGGACGATCAGGAATCCGCCACCGATGCCGAAGAATCCCGACAGCGCGCCGGTCCCGAAGCCGAAACCCGCCACCTTGGGAAAGTTGTCACGATTGCAGACAACGCCTTCGACGCCGGTATCGCCGCGCCCACGATACATCAGCCCCGCAACGACAACCATCAGCAGCGCAAACAGGAACAGCAGCTTCTGGCCATCGACGGCTTTGCCCAGGCTTGAGCCGGCCAGCGCGCCGAACACCCCGGCAAGGGCATAGGTGCCGCCGCAGCGCCAGTTGACGTTGCCGACGCGGGCATGGTTGGCGAGTCCGGCAAGGGCGTTGGCGGCCACCGCCAGCGCCGATGTGCCGATCGCGATGTGCGGGCTGCGCACGCCGACGACATAGACCATCAGCGGCACCGCCAGGATCGAGCCGCCCCCGCCAACCACGCCCAGCGTAAACCCGACCGCCACCCCGCTCAGCGCGGCAAGTAGGGCCTGGGCGCTATCTATCACAGCAGGTTCAGCGGCAGCTTGAGATAGCTGACATCATTCGCTTCGGGCTCGGGCAAATGCCCGCCGCGCATGTTAACCTGGACCGAGGGCAGGATCAGTCGCGGCATGCCCAGCGTGGCATCGCGCGCCTCGCGCATCGCGACGAATTCGTCTTCAGCGATGCCATCGTGGACGTGGCGGTTGTGACTGCGCTGGGCAGCGACAGTGGTTTCCCAGACATAGTCCTCGCGCCCCGGGGCCAGGTAGTCGTGGCACAGGAAGATCCGGGTTGCAGCGGGCAGTCCCAGCAATCGCCGGATCGAGCGGAACAGTGTTCGTGCATCGCCGCCAGGAAAATCAGCCCGGGCCGTGCCATAGTCCGGCATGAACAACGTATCGCCGACGAAAGCCGCATCGCCGATGACAAAGGCGAGGCAGGCCGGCGTGTGGCCGGGTACGTGCAGCGCCGTGGCCGCGATGCTGCCGATGTCGAAGCGCTCGCCATCGCGCATCAGCTTATCGAATTGCGAACCGTCGCGCGCGAAGCTGTCTGGTTCGTTGAACACTTTGGCAAAGGCTTGCTGGACGGTGACGATATCGGCACCGATCGCCAGCACGCCACCCAGTTGCTCCTTGAGATAGGGCGCGGCGGATAGGTGATCGGCATGGGCATGGGTCTCGAGCAGCCAATCGACCGACAGGCCCTCGGCGCGGACATAGGCGATCACCGCATCGGCCGAGGCATGACTGGTGCGGCCGGCGGCCTGATCGAAGTCGAGCACCGGGTCGATGATCGCCGCGCGCTTCGACTCGGGATCGTGGACGACATGTGTGGCGGTGAAGGTCGGCTCGTCGAAGAATGTGCGCACGGCGGGGATCTTGCCGGAGCTGCGGGCCCGGTCGATCTGGGCAATGGCAGCGGCGATTGCGGGGTCGGTCATGGCGTCAGATTTCCTGTCAGCGCGTTGAGTCGGTAGGCGGCGACCAAGCGCATCCCTTGTGCCTCGATTTCGGCGCTCTCGGCCTCCAGCGCCTCGCGTTCGGCGTCGAGCACGGCCAGGGTCGGCTTGGCGCCCACCTGCGCTTCCAGCCTGGTTCCGCGCAGCGCCTCGGCGGCCGCGGCGGAGCGAAGTGCGGTGGCATCGACCATCCGGTTTGCAGTGCGATAGGCTTGCCAGGCGTCGATGACCATCCCATTGACAGCCTGGTCGGCGCCGCGGGCGCGGGCTTCGCTGGCGGAAAGCTCGGCGTCGGCGGTTCGCGTCTGTGCAGCAACCCGTCCGCCCGACCACAAGGTCCAGCGTCCGCGCAGGCCAACTGCGACCGAATCCGCCTTGTAGCCGGGAAAGAACTGATCGCGGACATGCGCAGCTTCTGCAAAGGCGCCGACAGTCGGCATGGCCTCCGCCCTGGCGGCGCGGACGCCCGCTTGGGCGACTGCAACCGATCGTTCGGCCTGAAGCAGGAACGGGTTCGAATTGCGGGCGCCGGCCAGCGCTTCTTCGAGCGAGGCCGGGACGGCAGGCGGGGCGGGCAGCGCAGCGAGGTCCCCCGCGGGCTTCCCGGTCAGACGTTCGAAGCGGGCCTCGGCCGAGGCCCGGCGGCCCTCGGCCTGGGCAAGCCCCGCTTCCGCTTCGGCGCGCCGCGCCCGGGCCTGGGCGAGTTCGGTGCTGGCGACTTCGCCGACGCGGAACCGCAGCCCGGTCTGGCGTTCGACTTCGTTCAATTCGCCGACCAGTTGCCGATAGCGATCGGCAAGCTTGCGCGACGCCAGCACGTCGGAATAGGCCGAAACCGCATCGACGACGGTCTGGAGCCGCGCCTGCTCGCCCTGCAGCCGGGCAATCTCGGCACCGCCCCTTGCCTGATCGACCGCCGCGCCGATTCGCCCACCCGTGAACAGGGGGTATTCACCGGTCGCCTGGACCGCAAATGGCACGGTGCTGTCGGCGGTTAGGCCGAAGAAGCCGCCCGGATCGATCCTGCCGACGCCGGCCGACGCTTCGACACTCAGTAACGGATTGCGTTCGCTTCGCGCCCTGTCGAGCCGCGCTCTGGCCGCCGCCTCGTTGGCTGCAGCTTCATCCATAGCCGGGGCATGGGCGAGCGCATCGGCAATCACCGCCGCGACATCCTGCGCTGCGGCCGGGTGGGCTGAAATGCAGGCGGCCAGCGCCAGCAGCGACAAGATCAGGCGGCGCGTCACGGGCCGTCAGTCGAACGAAGCTCCGGGCCGCACGCCCAACCTCTTGAACAGCGCGGCAGCCGGGCAGAAGCCGGTGAAGCTCGCCTGAAGCATGTTGAGCCCGGCAAAGGCGGTGAGCCACAGCCAGGCCGGGTGGACCCACTGCGCCAGGGCAAGGCTGGCCAGCACGACCACGCCGGCGAACCGGAATACGGCAGAATCAAGCGTCATCATTTGCCTCCATCGATGAAGCGGAGTTTGCGAATGCCCAGCGCATGGAGGGCAAACTTCTCGTAGAACGGCTCGCTGGTCCCGCGGCGAATCTTGTACAGGAAGGACTTCTCGAAGCCGATCTTGGCGAGGTGGACCCACTTGCCGCTGGACGACCAGTTGACATTGCGCGGCGGGATCTGCGGCTGGGCGACGAAGGCAACGCCGCCGTCGCCGAAATCGGCCAGGCAGACCGCGTTCCAGGTCGCTTCCTCGATCGGCTGCTTGCCGTCGAGTTCGAGCTTCAGGTTTGTGGCGATCGTACCGCCAAGTCCTGCTCCGAGGGTGACAATCTTGGGCAAAGCCATGGGCTCTTCCTTCCAGCGTGATTCGTTCGACAAGCGAGACGCTAGCCCTGTGAAAGGACGCAGCATTGACGCTTGTCATACACCATCATTGACTTATACAATGCAATATGCATATTAGCAATACATGATCTGTTGGCACTCGCCGCCGAGTGGCGAAGCATTGCAAGGGAACGGAAAAGCGATGGTTTTCGGCTTGTGGAAAAGCGCCCACCGCGAACCGAGCGCAGGCGAACTGGGGGCGTTGGTGTGCGGTGGTTGGGCGCTGGTTGTCGATGTCAGGGAACCTGAAGAGTTCGCTGGCGGACACCTACCGGGGGCGACGAACATGCTGCTTTCGGCGTTCGATCCCGCGCGGCTGCCGCACCGGCCGGGGCAAACGCTGGTCCTCAACTGCGCCGCGGGTCGGCGCTCTGCACTTGCGCTGGAACAATGTGCCGCAGCACAGGCCTCTGTAGACACGCACCTGGCCGGTGGGTTCGGGGCCTGGAAGGCCGCCGGCCTGCCGGTCGAACGCTGAAGGCCTTGGACTGAAAGGGAGCCAGAGCGAATGAAAGCCGCTTTCCGGATCCTCGCGCTGCTGGCAGCAATGCCACTCGCCGCTTGCGGAAGCGAGGAGCAGGCGAGCACCAAGGTTGCCGCTCCCGCCGGACCGCGCCTGGTGCTGGCGCCAAGCGATACGGTCAACTGGCAGGACGTCAGCGCCGAGATCGCCACGGTCGATCAGGCCCAGGTGCTCGCCCGGATTCCCGGCATCTTGACGACCCTGTCGGTGCGCGAAGGTGATCTGGTCCGCCAAGGCCAGCCGATCGGGCGGATCGTCGATAGCCAGCTCGGTTATCAGGCGGGCGCCTTTGGCGCGCAGGCCGCCGCCGCCGAGGCGCAGGCCGCGCAGGCCCAGGCCGAACTGGAGCGGGTGCGCTTCCTCTATCGCAACGGCGTCTACGCCAAGGCCCGGCTCGACCAGGCCGAAGCCGCCGCCGCCACTGCCCAGGCCGAGATCCGCGCGGCCCGGGCCCAGCATGGCGCGGTCGGTGCGGTGGCGGGGCAAGGCGTGGTGGTGGCGCCGGCCAGTGGCCGGGTGCTGCGCACCGATGTTCCGGCGGGTTCGCCGGTCGCGCCCGGGATGGCGATCGCGGTGATCACCGCGGGACCCACGATCCTGCGCCTTGAAATGCCCGAATCGCTGGCCGGCAAGGTGCGCGCCGGATCACGCGTTTCGACTTCCGGCATGTTCGGCAGCGAGTTGGGCCGGGTGATCAAGGTCTATCCCTCGATCCAGGCCGGCCAGGTCACCGCCGACGTCGACCTTCCCGGGATCGACAACAGCCTGATCGGACGGCGCGTTGCCGCGAAAGTCGAAACCGGAACGCGCAAGGCCATGCTGGTGCCCGCAGGTTTCGTCAGCACTCGCTTCGGCATCGACTATGTCATGCTGCTGGCGAAAGACGGCTCGGCCAGCCAGGTGCCGGTCCAGACCGCGCCTTCGGCCGAATCAGGCAAGGTCGAGATCCTGTCCGGAGCCAATGCCGGCGATACCCTGATCGGCCCGAATGCTGGTCCGTCAGCAGGGGGCGCCGGGAAGTGAACCTCGGCATTTCGGGACGGCTGACGCGGGCAACGATCCGGTCGCCACTGACCCCGCTGTTCCTGCTCGCCGCGATTCTGGTCGGCCTGCTCGCCACCATGACGATCCCGCGCGAGGAAGAGCCGCAAATCAGCGTGCCGATGGTCGATATCCGCGTCGCCGCCCCGGGGCTGGCTGCCGCCGATGCGGTGGAACTGGTCGGCAAGCCGCTCGAGACCATCGTCAAGAGCGTCGATGGGGTGGAGCATGTCTACACCCAGGCTCAAGACAGCGGGGTGATGGTCACCGCGCGGTTCCTGGTCGGCTCGAATGCCGAGGATGCCGCCACCCGGATCGACGAGAAGATCAACGCCAATATCGACCGCATTCCGGTGGGGATACCGCCGCCGCAGATCACCGTTCGCGGGATCAACGATGTTCCGATCGTGGTGCTGACTCTGACCCCCCGACCCGGCGCGGCGGGGCAATGGAACGATCAGGCGCTGACCGAACTCGCCGGCCGGCTTCGAACCGAAATCGCCAAGGTGCCCGATGTCGGGCTGACCTTCATCACCGGCGGGCAGCGCATGGCGCTGCGGGTCGTGCCCGATCCGGGCAAGCTGGCGGTCTATCGCGTCCCGCTGGGCAGCGTGATCGAAGCCGTCTCCCAGGCCAACCGCACCTTCCCGGTCGGCACCGTGCGCGAAGGCGGGCAGGCGGCCACGGTTGTCGCGGGCCAGACCCTGCGCACCGCCGAGGAGCTGGGTAACCTCACCGTCCGATCGGTTTCGGGCGCGCCGGTCCTGCTGCGCGACGTCGCCCGGGTCGAGCAGGAGCCGTCCCAGGATCAGGCCCGCAGCTGGCGCTGGGCAAAGGACGATCGCGGCACCTGGACCATGGCGCCGGCGGTCAGCCTGGCCATTGCCAAGCGCGCCGGAGCCAACGCGGTTACCGTATCCGAAAGCGTGGTCGGCCGGGTCGAATTGCTGAAGGGCAAGCTGATACCGGATGGCATCGCGGTGGCCGTCACCCGCAACTATGGCGAGACCGCGAACGAGAAAGCCAACGAGCTGATCTTTCACCTGGCGCTGGCGACCATTTCGATCGTGGTGCTGATCGGCTTTGCCATCGGCTGGCGCGAAGCGGGGGTAACCGCGATCGTCATTCCGACCACCATCCTGCTGACCATGTTCGCCTCGAACGTGATGGGCTTCACGATCAACCGCGTCAGCCTGTTCGCGCTGATCTTCTCGATCGGGATCCTGGTCGACGATGCGATCGTGATGATCGAGAATATCGCCCGCCACTGGGCGATGGACGATGACCGTAGCCGGATTGATGCGGCGGTCGAAGCCGTCGCCGAAGTCGGCAACCCGACGATCGTTGCGACGCTGACCGTGGTCGCAGCGCTTCTGCCGATGCTGTTCGTATCGGGGCTGATGGGTCCCTACATGGCGCCGATTCCGATCAATGCCTCGGCGGCGATGATCTTTTCCTTCTTCGTCGCGGTGGTGATCGCTCCGTGGCTGATGATCCGCCTTGCCGCCAAGTCCCTGTCGCACGGCGGACACGATGTCCAAGGCGGCAAGCTCGGCGCGCTCTATGCCCGGTACGCCTCACGCGTGATCGCCACCCGCACGGGCGCGCGCAATTTCCTTATCGCGGTCGGCGTGGCAACGCTGCTGGCCTGCTCGATGTTCTACTTCAAGGCGGTGACAGTAAAGCTGCTGCCGTTCGACAACAAGAGTGAGGTTCAGCTGGTCGCCGACCTGCCCGAGGGGACCAGCCTCGAGGCAACTTCGCGCGTGCTCGAACAGGCTGCGGCCGTCGCCCGGCAATTGCCCGAAGTGACTGCCATGGAAGTCTATGCCGGCACCTCGGCGCCATTCAATTTCAATGGCTTGGTCCGTCACTATTTCCTGCGCAGCCAGCCCGAAATGGGCGACCTGATGGTGACGCTGCTGCCCAAGGGCGAGCGTTCGCGCTCCAGCCACGAGATTGCCGTTGCCCTGCGCGAAAGGCTCAAGGCCGTGCCGCTGCCGGTCGGAGGCTCGCTCAAGGTGGTCGAAACCCCGCCCGGTCCGCCGGTGCTGGCGACCCTGCTTGCCGAGATCTACGGCCCCGACGAAGCCACTCGCCGCGCCACCGCAGCCCAAGTCGAGAAGATCTTCCGGCAAGTGCCTTTCATTGTCGATGTCGACAACAGCTTCGGCAATCCCCGGCCCGAGCTGCGGCTGATCCCCGACCGGGCGAAGCTCGATCACTACGGCCTGTCCGAGCGCCAGCTGTTCGACAGCATCGGCGCGCTGCTCGGCAGCCAGACCGTCGGTTACGCCCCGCGCGGCGGCGAGCGCGATCCCTTGCCGATCGAGCTCGGGCTCGACCAGGCGCAGCGCCGCTGGTCGGCCGCGCTCGCGGCAACGCCGGTCGCCGTGGCCCCGGGCGGCCAGCTGATCCAGCTCGGCGAACTGGTCGATGCCAGGCTGCAGCCTGGCGGCCAGACGATCTTCCGCCGCGACGGACGCGGCGCGGCGATGGTTAGCGCCGATCTGGCAGGCCGCTACGAGGCGCCGATCTACGGCATGCTGGCGGTCGACGATGCGATCGCAGGGTACGACTGGAAGGCGCACGGCCTGACCGAGCCCGAGGTCCTGCTCAACGGCCAGCCCGATGACGAAAGCCGCACCTCGCTGCTGTGGGACGGCGAGTGGGAAATCACCTGGGTGACCTTCCGCGACATGGGCGGCGCCTTCATGGTTGCGCTGCTGGGCATCTATGTGCTGGTCGTCGGCCAGTTCCGCAGCTTCACCCTGCCGCTGGTGATCCTGACGCCGATTCCGCTCACCCTGATCGGCATCGTGCTTGGCCACATGCTGTTCGGCGCGCCGTTCACCGCGACTTCGATGATCGGCTTCATCGCGCTGGCCGGGATCATCGTGCGCAATTCGATCCTGCTGGTCGACTTCATCCGCCACGCCCGCGCGCCCGGCAAGAGCCTGCGTGAAACTCTGCTCGAGGCCGGCACGATCCGGTTCAAGCCGATCGCCCTGACCGCTGCCGCGGCGATGATCGGCGCGGCGGTGATCCTGACCGATCCGATCTTCCAGGGGCTGGCAATCTCGCTGTTGTTCGGGCTCGCCTCTTCGACCCTGTTGACCGTGCTGGTGATACCCGCAATCTACATCGTCTTGCGCGATGACGGCCAGGCGCTATCGGAACAACCGCAATGAAACCGGCCGACCTTACCGAACTCAAGGCCAACGCTGCCGAAATGGCCGGGCGACTGCGTCTCATGAGCCATCCCGAACGGCTGTTGATGCTGTGCCGGCTCGACGAGGGCGAGGCTTCCGTCACCGAGCTTGTGGCGCTTACCGGTCTGTCGCAATCCGCGGTCTCCCAGCATCTCGCGCTGCTGCGGCGGGAGAATGTGGTCGCGATCAGAGGCGAGGCGCAGACCCGTTATTACCGGCTCAGGGACGTTAAAGTCCGCGCCATCATTCACGCGCTGTGCGATGTTTGCGCCATGGCGGACGACTAAAGCGCCGCGATCACCCGCGCGAGCTTCGCCTTGACCTCCTGCGCCGCTTTCGCCAGCTCGGGGTTTGGGATCGCCTGCATTGAAGCCACCGGGTCGATCGCCGCTACTTCGACTTCGCCGGCGCCCGTCTGCTGGACGACCACATTGCAGGGCAGCATGGTCCCCACCTTGTCCTCGAGCAACAATGCCTGGTGGGCGAGCCCGGGATTGCAGGCACCGAGGATGGTGTAGGGCCGGAAATCGACGCCGATCTTGGTCTTGAGCGTCTGCTGCACATCGATGCGGCTGATTACGCCGAAGCCTTCGTCCCTGAGCGCGGCTTCAATGCGTTCGATCGCGGCATCGAACGGAACGTGGATCGTGGCGGACATGTAATAGCTCATGGTTCTCTCCGGGCTTTCAGCGCCTATCAATGGCATGTTCCATTGACAGTGTTCTAGGCTGGGTATGGCAGTCCTTCCTCGATCGGGAGCGACGGGTCCCTCGACCATTCATTCCAGGAGCCGAAATAGATTTTGACGTTCTTTACACCGGCTTCCTCAAGGGCGAGGAAGGTGTTCGAAGCGCGCGCGCCCTTAAAGCAATAGACGATCACTGGCGTCTCCGGGGTGATGCCGACGGTCGCGCATTCTGCCAGAATCTCTTCCCTGGATTTGAACATTTGCCCGGCAGGCGTGGGCTTCATCATGCGATACCATTCGAGCCAGACTGCTCCGGGTATGCGTCCTTTTCGCGGACAAAAATCCTTGCCGTAGGGCGACGAACTCTCGGCGATCCACTCGTCTACGTCCCGCACATCGAGCTTGACAATGGACTTGTCGGCGATTGCAGCCTTCATCGCGCCGACGTCGACCAGAACAGGGGATGGGTTCACCCGGACCGGAAACGTTTTTCTCGCCGGATGCGCCAGTTCGTTCGACACAGGCAGGTTCGCGGCGCGCCAGGCGTCGAAGCCGCCATGCAGCACCTTGATCTTCGGGTACGCCAAATGGCGCAACAAGACATAGCCCCGGCAGGACTGGCCAAAGCCGGTATTCATCGATTGCTCATATATGACTGCGGTCTCCTCGCCAGATAGGCCCGCCGCGCCAAAGGCTTCCGCAAACTTGGCAGCCAGTTCCGCTTCACCGGCCGGTGACGACATGGCGAGAGAGGTGAACACTTCGCGAATGTTCACCGCCCCAGGGATATGCGCCTCGGCAAAGTGCGCGGCGTCGCGCGTGTCGATCAGTGCCACCTGCTCGCGCTTCATCAATTCAGCGAGTTCGGTCGGGGAAACGAGTACTCGGTGCGACATGATCGCCTCCATCGGATTTGAGCGGATTACAAGACTTGCTTGAGTCTGTTTAGGCCTAACAGCACATGAATGGCTTGACCTTAGTCAAACCCGGTCCCGCCGTGTGACGGAAGCGGCATTTTCGGCCAAAGGCACGATCGAATCTGGCTCCCCCGACCGCTTCACAGCCGACACCGGCGCCACTTGCCGTTACGCAGCCTGAACATGTCTGTGCGCCAGTTGTAGCTTCTGTAAGCCCGCCGGCAGCGGTGGACGTGGCGTTCCCAGGCCGTCTGGCCGCGTCCCCAATGGCGGGGCGGCGGACCGTAACTCTGCCGGTGCCAGCGTGTCTCGCTTTGCGAGGGTGGTCCCTGCCGCCGCGCCGCGCCCCGGGTTATCGGCCCATGGCCCGGCGGCTGGGCTTGCGGAGCAGATCCCAGTCCGCGCATCGGCGGTGGTTGCGACTGGCCACCTGGGTGGGCGGTTGCTGTCGCCGCGCTCAAACAGGCAACACCTGAAATCAAGGCAAGCAGAAAAGGGAATCTCATCGTGCGTCTCCGCCAGAAAATTCCAGCCTGCCGAGAAGGCCCGAACGGACATTTGACAGCTGGTTCTGAACAATAGGCGTTTCCTTCCCGAGACTACTTGCGCTGGATCAATTGGGTTGCCGAATGGTTCGGTTATATTAAGACTGTGAGATCGCAGTGCGGGGAGGGTGAACCATTTCGGGTGCGCAGCAGAGCGCCAACCGGAAGAAAAACCCAATGCTTGATGGCAGTAACCTCATGGTCGCCTGCCCTGCGAACATGTCGTCCAATTGCGTTCCGCGCGCGAAGCTCGGCAGCTGTGGCGCTTGCGGTCTGCGGCGAAGCCCATATCGGGGATGACGGCCTAGCAACGCATGCCGTTCAAATCAGCTCTCGTTGGGTGTCATTCAGAACTGTGACGGGCGCGCGAACAGTGGACCGAATTCCCGTGGAGTGCTAATGGAGCTTCATGCCTAAGGCCGGATACTTGGGCGTGGAGGAGGCGCCTGTCTTTTCTGCGCAGTTCGATCTTGCTCAATCAAGGATTCTGTACATCGTGATGCGAGGTGTCCTGCAATTCGTCGGCTTCATAACAGCGGCTTTGGTCCTCGGACTGGACCAAGTGACGTGCTCCCCTGATTGTTACCAGTCAGAGGTAGAGTCTGGCTCCTTCATGATGGTTGTTTGATGGGATGGCAACGTGTCTGGGGGCATGCCCCCAGACACGTTGGCCGGCGATCTCGGCGGGGGTCTTCCCGCCCAGTTTGGAGTGTGGTCTGACCGTATTATAATCGTGCTGCCAGGCAGCGAGCACGAACCGGGCATGAGCCAGCGAGGTGAACAGTGTCTCGTTGAGGCATTCGTCGCGCAGACGACCATTGAAGCTCTCGACGAAGCCGTTCTGCATCGGCTTGCCCGGCGCGATGTAGTGCCACTCGACCCGGCGCTCCTGCGACCAGCGCAGGATGGCCGACGAGGTCAGCTCGGTGCCATAGCACATTGGGAAGCGGCTCCTTGGAGGGCCGCGATGCCTTGATGAAGACAAGG
>VFQO010002164.1_pt1 | contig 12656 bp, 9 predicted proteins | sample 3512331 | NCBI WGS metagenome assembly VFQO01 (sample SAMN10412371, study PRJNA504923) | tailings metagenome | isolation source: Replicate 3 from Balatoc abandoned mine | place: Philippines: Itogon, Benguet | collected 2017-08-28
CAGTGCTCTCTACTCACGTGACATAGTGCCGCCATTTTGAGCCGCTCATTTCAAGTTATTAATTGCGTTTTGTGACCATTATTTCACCCGCCGACCGCCGACTATCCCGTTTTGACCGTCAACAAAGCCATTTTTACGTATGAATTGCGTGATTGATTAATTTTGAAATCCCAACTCAATACTAATCATAGCAGTGTCTCGTATAAAAGTGTTCGAAACATAGTCGACAGCAATGGCCAAACGCGGAACCTCGGATTGTGGCAATAGCTCGGGAAAACGGATACGTACCGACGAAATAGGTTTTTCATTGCATTGTTAATTAATTGAGTGAATCTAATTTGATGTTATCTTCAAGCCAATGATTCGGGACGCAGTCTTGAAGAAAATGGAGCTAATCTGAGTCTCGACGGCCAAACGATTAGTGGCCAGGCCAACGATCAGCGAGCGGTTCATGATCCGACCGCCATTGGCTTGGCTGTCAATTCGAGTGACCCGAACAGATTGGTAACAACTGTTAGTGCTGCCCAAACGATGATGAACGTAAACTATGAAAATGCGGATCAGTCGGGTACTGGCAACAGATTAGATCATTTGGACAAGAGTTTCCGATACCATGTGAACTTCAAAGACCCTGTGGTTAACAAGAAGTACCGGCTCGCTCGATTCGGGATGGGAATTGGATTGAAGATCGACTTCAATAGAGATATGAGTGTGTTTCTCGTCGAACAAGAGCTAGATGATATGTTCGTCGAGATAATCGAAGAGATTCGGTCAAAAAACCCATTCAATGACGACGCTTACTATTGGATAAATGTGTCCAACGCCGACGGCATAACCAGGTTCTGTTTGGGCAACACAGCCATTCGGAACTACGACCACTCGGAGTTGACCCGAATGATATTCAAGATCTGCCAATCCGATCAAGAGTTTGTTTTTCGCAAATTCAAGTTGGACGTCTTTCTTTACGATCAAGGCTCGGGAGCCGGAAAACCGAGGCGTATGAATAGAAATGTTGCTCCTCAACAGGAAGCTGAAGACAATAGTCGATGCTTTACGAATATTAAGAATAAAGGTAGAGAATAGTCAATTCGAAATGAGTCTAATATTTTTTTTTTAATTCAGACAATTCATGCGGTTATCGGGCTATCGCCATTGGACTGATGTACTATAATGAGATATTCCCGATATTGGACACAATCGAGAATCTCGCTCATTACAAACCTTGGCGAAGGATTCTTGGGGACGCTAACTATTCTGATAAGCATCAAGAAAGAGCTGCGATGACATTCGTTATTTCAATCAATCGCTACGGTCACCATCGACAGCACTCACTCCATTCGAAAAGATGTGACAAATGTCTGGATGAGGAAAAGTGTTTTCAAACCAAACGCAGTAGATGTTGTGGCTATGTGGACGTTTTCAAGATCACTGAACGACTGGGCTCTCAAAACGATCATTACGACGAGATCAACGAATACCTCAACACAATTGGTTTGAGTCTACAAGTGCTCGATCGCGAATCACGTCTACAACCGATATATTCAGGCATCAAATCGAACCCTGAAAACAAGACAATTCATTTGGATCTGTTTCAAAACCACTTCAATTTCATCAGATCTCTAACGGGTTATTATAACCGTCGTTTCTTCTGTCATATTTGTCGTACAGCCCACGACAGTATTTCTCATCAATGTGAAGGTAGCTGCTATTGTTGTGGTGCTCCTGGTGGTAAATGCATCGAAACTGAACGAGTGAGCTGCGACGCCTGTTCACGGACGTACCTCAGTCGTTTATGCTACGAATATCATCTCGATAAAGGTTCCAACAGATATTGCAAACTGATGAGCACGTGTGAGAAGTGCGGAAACACATTTCATTACACACTCAAAGACAAGCATAAGTGCTTCGAGTACGAATGCCTTAGATGCAGAACAATTTACACGGCGACTCCTCACATATGTCAGATCAAGCCCGGCAACAAAGACAAGTGGATAAAAGAAGACGAGCAGAACAAAATAATTGTCTGTTTCGACATCGAATCAGCCTTAGTTCAGGTCGAAGACGACGAGAATGAACGGCAACATAGACCGAATCTTCTGATAACTGAAATTGTTTGTGACGTCTGCTACGACCATGTCCAGAAGAAGAAAGTGAACAATGGTCAATGTGGTCAGCCAGACTGTGAGAGTTGTGAGCGGCGAGAACCGGATGTCTGTAAAGTCTGCTATAAAGGCCATTATAGTTTCGAGGGATATGATTGTGTCACAGAATTTTGCGATCTGCTGTATAAAGATATCGCTAAAAGAGCCGAGGAGAACAAGTGCCGAGTGATGGTCTATGCACACAACTTCAAGGGATACGACGGTCACTTCATATTCACAGACCTCTTCTCAAGACATTTCAAAAATCAACCCGAACCAACAATGCAAGGAACAAAGATTTTGAGAATCAACATCAACAACATCAGTTTCGTTGATACATTGTGTCTTTTTCTGATGCCTTTGGCGTCATTGCCGAAGACATTCGGTTTCAAGAACGACGTGAAAGGATTTTTCCCTCACTTGTTCAATCAACCCGACAATTGGAACTACAGCGGACCGCTACCAGCCATCGAGTACTTCGACTGCGATAACATGAGGAAGAAAACGGCTGAAGAGTGTGAGAAATGGCATGAAACTTGGCCGGCAGACAAAGTTTGGAACTTCAGAGAAGAGATCATCAAATACTGTGAAAATGATGTCCGAATACTGACAAAATCGATAATGGAATTCCGCAATCAATTCATCAAAATCACTGGTCTTGACCCAATCACAAGACGTTTCACCATCGCTGGAGTTGCTCGAGAGCACTACTTGGCTGACTTTCTGACCGAAAACACAATGTACGAGACGCCCGCAAGTGGTTATATATCGCACCGCAATCAATCGGTTCCTTCGAACATTTGGCTCGACTTTCAAGAAAGCAAGGTGTTCAAAGTGAAGATTCATCGAGAGCAAAGACTTGGACAATATTTCGTCGATGGTTTCATACCAGAAATGAAGACTGTGTTCGAGTTTTTAGGCTGTATTTGGCACGGATGTGAACAGTGTTATCCGACGGGCAGAGACGTGCAACAATTCTACGGTCGATCGCTTAATCAGAAGAGTTATGAACTATTTTTGCGAAGAGAATGGTTCAAGAGATACGGTTATAAAGTCGTCGAGATATGGGGACACGATTTCAACAAAGAATTGGAAACGAATCAAGAACTACAAGCATTCCGATTAAACAAGCTCTACTATTACAATGGCATCAAAGAGGTCGATCATCTAAACATCCGAGACGCATTCTTCGGCGGTAGAGTCGAACCGTTTGAGCTGCAGTGCGACTTCGATGAGAACGGTACAGAGTACGGAAAATACTTTGACGTCACGAGTCTCTATCCGTACGTGATGTCCAAAAAGGAGTACGGCATCGGTTTACCTCATGTGATAACCGAATTTAACGGAACAGAAATCAAAGACTACTTTGGATTCATCAAATGTCAAGTCTTAGCACCGGATAATCTACTCATACCCGTTTTGCCTGTCAAATATGGTAAAAAGTTATACTTTCCACTTTGCATCAAGTGTATCGAGCTGATGAACGACAAAGAGCAAAGGCCTGCAGACAAAGTCTGTCCACATGATGATCGAGAGCGAGCATTTGTCGGGACATGGTTCAGTGAAGAACTCAAGCTTGCTGTGAAGAAAGGTTACAAAATCAACAGAATTTATCAAGTTGTACATTATGACCAAAAGTCCAAAGACCTCTTCAAAGGCTATATCAACTCCTGGGTCAGTGAGAAAGTGAAGGCCTCCGATAACAATTTACCTGACGACGAATCAAAAGTTAAGTTCTGTGAAGAATACAGAAGACGCGAAGGTATCGACATCACACCCGAAGAGCTGATTCCGAACCCTGGAAAGAGAGCGATAGCTAAATTGATGGCCAATTCGCTTTGGGGAAAATTTGCTCAACGTCCCAATCAACCGCAAACAGTCATCTGCAAGACAAATGAGCACTTCCGTAGCGTGTTCAACGACGCCAAACACAAGATCAAAGGCATTGAATTGATAGATGAAGACACGATTCTGGTCAATTACAAATATGTCGACGATTCATACGACAAGTCTGGCCAGAGAAACATCGGTGTCGCGGCAATGGTTACTGGATACGCTCGCATGACTCTTTATGAGTATATGGATGGTCTGGAGAAAGATAAACAGATGCGAGTGATGTACTGTGACACGGATTCGGTCATTTTCAAGCACGACGATACCAAAGGCTGGGATCAGCCAGAGTTAGGCTATTACCTCGGAGAAATGACAGACGAGCTCACAGAATACGGCGAAGGGGCGAAAATAGTGTCGTTCTCCTCGGGAGGTCCAAAGAACTACGGCTATCAAGTAAAGGACAGCAAAGGCATGTACCATCAACAGATAAAGATCAAAGGAATCAGTTTTAACCGAGCGGTGGTCAACGAGCTACAATATCAACACCTAAAAAGACATGCTGTCCAGTACTTGATGAACACTTACATGGGCAATACAAATCCAGTCCGTGTTCAGCAAGTACCTCAACTTCAGTTTCAAGCCGATGCACAGCACCGAGTCACTTCGCGTCAGTTCCTGAAGAAGTACAAAGTCGTCTACAGTAAACGAATTCCTCTGATTGGCCAAGATTTCCGGACAATACCCTACGGATTCAAATTTACACCAAAATAATTGGAAGAAAAATGGATTTGATTTTTATTAATAAAATATTAATTCAAATATACAGCTTCAAATGAATAACATTGTAGGTGGTATGTCAGGTGATGACTGGCCGCTGTTGAGTGCGTACATTATAAACGGTATGAACTCGCCCAAATTGTCGAATACCACTCTGTCGAAGTCCATTATGTGTTCGCCGTTCCGGATGTCGTTCAGTCTGATCACGTGTCCAAGATCTTGATATTCGATGAGTTGTGTACTTGTTCGACGAATAACAAACCACAAGAGCTGGTCACGGCGCAGTAAAAGCTCCTCCCACAGCACACCTCCGGTTACATGCTCAACTTTATCTATTTTAGCCCAGACAGCGCCATGGCGAGTGATGAATTCGAACACATAACTACTGTCGAGATCACCGACACTGATTTTCACACAATTTTCACTCATTTGGAATTCGGACGACATGTTTATGACTCGTCCAATGTCTTGAAACACTTTTATAGCCATGATTTCAATCAATGCTTGATTAATCGAAAATAGAAACAAATAAAAATCATTTCCAGGATATTTTATGAGCTAATCAATCTATCCCTGAGTGCAGCTACATTGGTGAACACGTTACGACTCAATATGAGCGGTTCAATGTTTCGGGCCGCATAGCAGCGAGTAATCAGAGGATTAGTGTTGGCCTGCGCTACGATAAAGTCCAAAAGTCTTATTGTGAAGCACTCGCTGCGGGCTCGGACATGAAATATGTTCGGGTTGTCTCTGAGAAGGGCCATCAAATTGGTCGTGTCGTCTTCATGATGATAGATGCAGTTAAAGTATTGATAAGCCAGAGACTTGACGTCTTGGGGTACAATTATTTGATGGTCAGGTAAGCGCTGATTATAATAAAGAAAGCTATGTTTCCGCGAGTAATAAACAATTGTATATCCATCGCCGAAAATGATTGGCGCCCGAAGTGTCTGAAACTTTGTCATGTCTTTCATAGTTGTCTTCTGGTATGCGTCGTCCCGCCATAGACCTCCTACCATCGAGCCGACATAATAATAATCCAATTGCGTGAATAACTGTTTGATTTGAATTAAATTGAATAAAACGTCTTCTCGTGTGTCAACACTTCGGTAAATTATGAGTCTCTTAAGTTGTGGTACTTCTCGGCCAATTAATTGAAGAACAGATAAATTGATCTGTGTCTGATTGTTGATATGAATGTTGTTGTAGTAGGCAATGTTCAAAGCTGTTAGCTTCGTAAAGTGATGCAATGATGTGATTATGGGCGTCGGCATCAAATGGAAACCGTGAGTAAAGCCGAGCTCACATACAACATTGCGATAACATGAAATGAATAAGTTCATCATGTTGATTGATGTGAAATTGAACATTAAATTGAATTTCAAGCATTTAAGTGTTGGCTTGATTTTAATGAATTGTAATACTTCTCCGATGTAAGCTGCGGCCATTGTTTTCCGCTGACCACCATCCAATTTGAGAGTTTCGATGTGTGAACACTCATTATAAAATAAGGCGACACTTCTCAAACAGTTGTGATCCAAATTGAAGAACAATTTTCTAACGGCTGGGTATTGAATTGTCCGTATGACTGACAATGCTGAGTCGATTAGGCGTATGTCGGCGATAAGATTAATCGGGGCAAGCCATTGTTGCTCGAAGTAGACATTATGTGTCATGGTGAACATATTACCCAGGAACATTGAATTTACACAGAGTAATCTGTATTGGTCATCAACACTAAGGTAGCTTAGAATAAGACTATGCATATCATCACCGAAGCGATTGAAACTAGCCCTGTCGGGCTCGAGATGCTGGGACTCGGACATGGTCATATTGGTTTTTGACCAAATTCATCATATTTATACTCAATCCATGTCAGCAAAATATCATTGAATGACATTCTATCGAATGTTCCAGATGATTCTTGTGTCATTTGGTAAATGATCGGTGAGTCATTGATTACAAGTGGAGAAAATCTTGCGTCCCTGAACCCTCTTATCGTGTTCTATTAGGAACAAATACTTTGAACTTCGGCTCTTTTCTTCGGTCATGATTGTTTTCAGATGTGAATTGGAAGCAGTTTAACAAGGTTTCCCGGTTGATGTTCTTTATTCCATCAAATTTGGGAAGTAATGCATTGTTTCTATGATCAGCAAACTATTAACAAGAGTAGACGGTATTTGATTGTCAATTTGAATTCTTGTGTAATGCCGTATAAACCTTGCAAGCGTTGCTAGGCAGGGCGTTGCCAAAAAATTGTTTCATTATCACCATGGCAACGGTTGCTAGGCAACGGTTGCTAGGCAACAGGTATGACGTCATCCAAAAGTCTATAAGGTTAGGTACTCAAACTTTTTAGAAATTACGGTGGCTGAGCAGTCGGACCTGAGCCCAAAATTTCTTTTTACAAGAAATTCGGATATTTTGTGCTAAATCTCGAACTGATTCAAACAAATTTGGTTGCTATGCCTCCTAAACGCACCAAATCGAAGGTCAATCACGCTTCTCTCTATGAAGAAGCCACAGAGTTTATAACCGCTGCGTCAGTCACGCCCGATATTGCTGCCGAACACAGGGAGATCGGGACCCTGGAGAATTTAGAACTGTTTGAACCGCTAAAATCCGCAATAGTAAGACTTTATCGCCAGAACTTGACAGCGAAAGTCTCAAAAGAAACAATTGATCGCACTCAGGAAGTCATAACAGAATGCATTGACTTCTTCAAAGAGACCTATCCCGACAATCGCATCTCCAGTGAACACATTGTGTTCTGTCACCCCTATGTGGACTCAATGTTCGCAAAAATTCTGTACAATCGACCCGAGCACAAACCAGACTTACCGCCCGAAAACAGCAATTTCGGTTTAACTCACACGTACACCTGGCAGGCTGGTAAAACAGCCGGGGAGAGATTAAACCGTGCGTATGTGATAGGGCTCAGGTGGGATTTGTTGTTCCGACCAAACAACAATTTCCACGAATTACGCGACACGGTTCTCCACGAGCTGACACACGTCAAGCTCTATTTGGAGAATATTGATGAAACGGTAGAGCTTTATGAGATATATGAGAGGCATCAGATCTCATTCAGCAATAGTATCCTCGCACTTAGCACGCGATGGTTTGAGAAACATCAGGAGCGGTTTGTCTTCACAAACTGCGGTCCTCATCACCCATTGGTGAAGAGGATGAAAAATTTGACGATCGAATACGACCCCGAGAACCCTGACAAGTGTCGCGCTCACATCGAAAAATATTTCGATGAATGGGACAAATTGTATGACAAACAAATAGAAAAGGCTAAACCCAAGGGCCCGAAATCCCAGCCCAAGCCTAACGGTAAAAGACCGGCTAAACCCAAGGGCCCTAAATCCCAGCCCGAGCCGAAGAGAAAGAGAGTTCAATGAACTGTCTCTTTCTGATGGAAAATTCGTGGTAATTTCAAAGACATAATACATTTTCCGCAATAGACACAAAAACATTTCCATACACTTACACAACACATCACACATAACACAACACAAAAAAAAATGGGATACTACAAGGCCGACGTCCCCGTCGTGTATCCTGGGTAAAGCTAACAGGCCTTTTTTTATGGGAGTTTATTTTGAATGGATAATTCTCTAAATATTGAAAATTCATAATTAATTTGCTAATGTGACTAGCATAGTCTGATAGAGATAAAGCACCACACTCCCATTCATGGCTACTTGTACCTTTATGAAAGGAGGTCAATGTAATGTAATTGCTATTTGAAAAGATTATTTTGTGAATGATATTAAAAATATTATTTTCTCAATATTTATATTATCTTCATAATTAATTTGATAATGTGACTAGCATAGTCTGATAGGAATAAGCCACCATACCCAGATATGCTTTGAGTACCTGATAGCACTGATGGTGTTGGAGCGCTCAGAGTTGAGTATTTTGATGACTCATGAATTATTTTTCCATTTATTAGCTCTAAGAAAATAATTTTTCAGCGATCGATATAAGATATATAAGATAATGACATATAATCGATTCCACAAATTCAAGAGAAATGTCTCTAATATCAAGTTTCGAAGATGTGGACTCTAATGACTCTGATGAATTTGATTATATTGATTTCGATCGTAGTTCAGGCGATCCAAATATGTGGTATCTGATCGAATTCGAGGTCATCGACAACCACATACACGCAGCTATCCGGAAAGTTGATGAGCTCGAAGGCATCTGGCATTTCTGGTGTATTCCTATCGAACAACTCATACTCCTGGCACTTACGCGAGAGAACACTGAAACCTATATATACGAAGACCTGGGGGAAAATATAAGAATCACAGATAAAGATAACATGGAGACCCCATTCTACTTCGAGAGGACAGCGATGGACATTTTGAATGAGCTGGCTGATGTCTTACGCTGTGTCGCAACAGGTCCAACCAAAGCCTGTTCTCGTGTGACCATTCGAATCATTTGAAATAAAATCATTGTTGAAGCTATGCTGTATGACAAAATAGCATTCCATCAGCCGAATGTTTTTGCAATTTATTCAACGACTGTTCAATTCTAGCTGTGAAAATATTAATCCTTCCAAGAAATACAACGCTCGGCTGATAGGACATTGTGCTCAGTATGACTTGTCAGCATATAAAAGTTTCAAAATGACTTACGAGTAGTTATAAATCAAAAATGTCTGAAGAAGAAGATTGTCCAGTTGAATACAATCGCCGTACCAGTAACCCTGACATGCGTTATATGATAAGATTCACCAATTATTATGACGACATACATGCCTCAATCATGATGTATGACCGTGTTGAAGGTGACATCCAACAATGGTTGATTCCCATCGATCAACTCATTCTTCTCATACTGCACCGCAGCAGTACTCCGTTCTACTGGTATGAAGACATTGGCCGGGCGATCCGTATCACAGAGATAGCCGATGCTGACAACACAATCGATATCGAAAAGACCGTTTTGGACATCTTGAATGAGCTGCTATCTGTGATTCGATATGCAGGCCTTAAGCAACTGCGACATGGTCAACGACCTATTATTCAAATTAATCAATAATTATTATTTGCTCTAATTAAATCATTTAATATCATTGATTATTAATTATAGAATTAATTATTAAATTATTAAAAATAAAATCGATTAAATACCTATTGGTTGCCTAATAAAATTAGATGGCATTTGATCCGCTGACAATTTGTGCTCGGGAATATACTGCGCATGTACTCTCAGTACTGTCATCGCTGCAATTATAATCTATGATCGATAAATAAAGGTCTCGAAGCTATTGTTTTGGGATTTCATCTTTAAATTATTCAAAAAATCAAATAAACATATGATTAGATCATGAATAGGTATTTAATAGCATTGTGAATAAATTATAACAAGATATTCCGAGCATTTCTGTATGAAGCAAACTGTTATTGTTATGAGCTGTCTTTCACTGAGGTGCGAACGTACTTCTCAGTAGGTCACCAAGCAACCAGTGCTACACTACTGCTACACTAAGGCTGCACTACAGCTACTCTTCTTCAGCGCTACGTCTCATCCAACGTAACTTCTGTCGTCACACATCTGTCGTCGCTGGTCTGTCGCCACCCCTCACCCTCGTCTACAATGGCTTCCGAAGCAGTTCTCAAGTTGTTCGAGTGCCCCGTTTGTATGGAAACAGCCTCTTCGCCGATTCTTCAATGCGTCAATGGTCACATTATCTGCAAAACCTGCCACGGAAAGTGTTCGGAATGCCCTATTTGTCGCGTCGCCATGAACACACCAATTCGAGCTCTTCAATTGGAGAATATGGCTCAGGAGATTGGCCTCAACTTCCCGTGTGACAACTGTAACGAAAAGTTCGCGCTCGCCGATCTGGCCGAACACAAGCAGACACATCAACAGCATAGCGTCACTCAACCGCAATCGCCCGTAAGACAGCGGTTCCCTATAAGATATCCACGACAAGTGTCTCCGATTCGTTCACCGAGGTCTTCGCGCCGGCGCGATGATATACCACTCGCGATTCGATTTCTCATCCGAGATTACATCAGAGAGATGACGAGTGGTCCCGAAAGCTATGCTTTGGCCATGCAAGAAAGGCTGTCGGCCATACGGTCGAACAATCGGAACCAATACCTCAGAAGAGTTACTCGTATGCTGAACACAGCGGGTATAGACACTCGATCGACTTCAGACCTTATCAACTTGATAAGACAGGATTATTAATTCAAAATTTATTATTTTTTCTTAAAGATAATTATATTCAAATCAATAACTGTATCCAGAATAGATAATAAAAATGCCATCACATAGGGATAACACATCATTGAATCAAAATAATAGTGAAAATAGACGTTATTCAGCTAAATGGTAACGATCGATACTCTTGATGAGTTTTCCACTCATCTTGATGATCGAATCAAGATGTTCGCGAGAGAACACCATTCGCTCAACATTTCCATCCATCGAGCTTAGCTCAATCACAAAATCTTCGTCTCGGAGTTCGAATGTAAATTTCCGGCCATTTATCTCATCCTCGAAGCGCTTAACCTCATCACGGGAGCTGTGAATTTCCATTATACGGCCGATGTACGTCTTGAACTCTTGTGCTGTTAGAGTTATCTTGACTCTGGAGTAAACCGTATTTGGTCTATCCCCTTCCAGACAATTGATGTGGACAAGTGGCCGAGAATATTCAAAGTCTTTGTTCGCATGAAGCCTTATCCAAATCGAACCATTTCGAGTGTCGTCAACATCGTCTTCCAGTGAAATTCGTTCAATGGCCATATCACATTCCGCGTGCTCGCGCATATCAAAGCTCACAAGCAATAGACCTCTCAGGTGTTCGTTTGAGGCCTGCATAAAATTGACTAACTTTCCGGAATCAGTCAATACAATTGAGAAATCCTGCTCGTTCAATTCAAAATTGAATTTGCGGCTACCATTCGATTCGTCGAATTTGCCAACTGATCCAAACATCTTATCGATCCGTCCAAAATACGCGATATACTCTTCCAACGTCAGACTGAGGAATCGTCTGTAACTTGGTGTCCCGGGTCTTTTCCCCTCATAAACCAGCATATCGACAGCGATTTCCCGGCGCTTAACCGAGTCTTTATTAGTTGTCATTATCACCGAAACACCGCCATTGGATGTATCAAACTTGAGAGGGCCATAACGCTTCACTGCTGCCATGTCGACACACAGGGTCAAAATAACTTATGAAAACTTTCCACAATTTGTTTATAAAATACTGAAACACAAGCAGATTGATGATCTGATAGATGAATGGATAGTATGGCTCGAAATCCAAAGAGATACCGAGTCTTTGTGTCAGCATTAATGCTCGGATTAGTGACAATATCAATGACCTAAAATATGTCAGCAATAATGTCAGGGGAATAGTCTCAACGTTTATTCAAATTGATTTTCAAACCCTGAGAATAACCTGATTTCTTTCGAATTATCTGAGTTTTGTTTTTTTTTCTGAATTGTAATTGAAATGGAGTTCACCACGATCGACACGTTCGTGTTTGCCGATGAGTATCCTCTCAGACAAGTGGCCACTGTGTCCAAGATCAAGTCGGATAATCAAGTGTCTCGCTATTTCGTCGATTTGCGAACTCACTGCAAGTATGTGACCGAGGACAACAACGAAGAACCGAAAAAGGACTACTTCCCAACAACGAATGGTGTTTGCCTGACCGCCAACGAGTTTTTACGAATGCTGACAATACTCGTCTATGATGGTTTGGTGGCCGACACAGCCTCATTGTTGCGCAAAAACAATCGGGAGATACATATCGAGCCGCTAGAGAAGAACAAGTTCATCAAGAAGATCAAGGTGGTCGAAACCGACGGCACTGATCGCTCGATGACCCTCAGCAACAACGAGATTCTCAAGCT
>VFQO010002165.1_pt1 | contig 12648 bp, 8 predicted proteins | sample 3512331 | NCBI WGS metagenome assembly VFQO01 (sample SAMN10412371, study PRJNA504923) | tailings metagenome | isolation source: Replicate 3 from Balatoc abandoned mine | place: Philippines: Itogon, Benguet | collected 2017-08-28
TTCTACCACTTCAATCACCTTCTTCCTAGAGAAGTGCCCACGCCCGCAGATTTCTGTACAAGCGATTTCATATTCAAATTCAGGATCGTTCAATTCAGCTCTCATTTCCTCTGTAGTCTTGGTAGGAACAAACCAGAAGCGAGTTGGCATACCTGGAACGGCATCCATTTTCAATCTCATGTGCGGAGCAAAGACAGAGTGAAGCACGTCTCTTGCTCTAATTTTAAATAAAACTGGCTCGCCTTTGGGAATTACCACCTTTGGAGAAGGAAAATCATCCAGTGAGTTTTTATCAGTGAAGTCCACACCATGAGAATTGGTGGCTGTAATCAATCGATAGTCATAATCACCCAAAACATTATCCTTACCAGGGTATCTAACTTCCCAAGCAAATTGGTATCCCATGATTTCTACCACATGCGCCTTTTCGGGTGCTGGAGCAGTAATATCTGACCAAGCCATCCAACCAGATATCACTAGACCTGCGAGCACCACTCCTGGTACTGCTGTCCAAATTATTTCAAGCTTGTTATTGTCTGGATAAAAAGTAGCCTTTCTATCTTCTTTGTATTGGTATCTGTATGGGAAAATAAACAACAGCACATGAGTGATCAAAAACACCACACCTGTAACAGCCATTGTGATCCAAAACAACTTATCCGTTATCACCCCATGTTCTGAGGCAATAGGCAGCTGATAGTTGTCAAACTCCTTGATAGAATACCAAAACATCAAAGCCCCTGCACCCAACAAAAACAACACGAATAAAATCGCATTGATTTTATTGCTTCCCGTCACTACCTTCTTGTCCGATCCTTTTACTACCGAGACCAAGGTTTGGATTCGATAGACCATCCAGATGATGGATAGTAACAAAAGAACCCCTACTCCAATCAGAAATCCGTACATACCTTATTTTTTTCGGATAAATTATTAAATGTGATGATGATAGCTTTCCTCAAGCATTGGGTGATTTTTCGCAATCAGATTTTTCTTAGCCAAACCTCCAAGCACAACCAACGCCACCGCAGAACCATATACTAAGAACATGCCTACTTCCATAAGTCCAATTCCTCCATTGTGTCCCAAAGTACCTGGCTGAACCATTAAGAAAAAATCAATCCAGTGTCCGACCAAGAGAATAGAACAAACCAATTTCAAAAACACACCGTGTCTTTTGGAATCTCTTGTCATAAGAACCAAGAAAGGCAGGAAGAAGTTTAGTCCAAGGTTAACAAATATGAACGGACTATAGATATCACTGGTCAACCGCTCCACGAAATAGACCGTCTCCTCAGGAATATTTGCATAGTAAATCAGCAAAAATTGAGAGAACCACAGATAAGTCCAAAAGATAGAGAAACCAAAAACAAACTTGCCCAAATCATGAACATGGTTTTCATTCACCATTTCCAAATAGCCCCTTCCTTTTAGGAATAGGACAATCAAGGTGATCGCTGAAAGCCCAGAAACAAACCATGAGGCAAATACATACCAACCAAACAAGGTTGAGAACCAGTGTGTGTCAATGGACATTACCCAGTCCCAAGCTGCAATCGAAGAAGATACCGCAAAGAAAACAAGGAAATAGGCAGACCAGCTTCTCATTTTATACCAATGAGAGTTGCCCCCTAATTGATCTTCTTGCTCACTGATTTTTTGAAATTTCTTAAAGAACAAAACCCAGAAGGTGAAAAATAGTACCATTCTCACGATGTAGAAAATCGGGAAAGTCCCTTTTTCCATCGGCCAATAGAAGAATGCTCCTTTTCCGTCAATGATTTTGTCATACTGAGGATCATTTTTATCAAACAAATAGGAATGAGTCCAGTGAAACAAGTCATGATTTGCAATAAAGAATGTCACAATCATCAAGATACCGGCTATTGGAAGCCAGTTACCCAAAGAGAGCATAACTCTAAGAATTGGCGCCGACCAACCCGCCTGAGCGGCAAATTGAATTGCGAAGAAGAAAACTCCCACAATGGCAATTCCGGTGAAAAAGACATTGTTGATCCAAAGGTTTGCGTAAAGACGCTCGTACCAATGAAAAGGATGAGCTTCAGCCTCAGCACCTTCATGGTGACCACCTGTCATTGCTAGAATAATACCAATACCTAATATAACCGCACCGATGACCAAAACAGTCATAATGGATTTTTTGATAGAAGCAGAGAATTCAAATCTCTGATCTAAGTTATAGTGATGTTCGCCGTGATGAGCCATGATTAATTAGCTGGGGTTGCTTGTGCTACCGCGGTTGAATCTGCAGCGGGTGCTGAGGTAGCAGCTGCAGCTTGACCTTGGATAACTTGTTTAACATAGTGAACAATTTTCCATCTGGTTTCGACAGGGATTTGAGAACCATGTGCCCCCATTCTGCCCTTACCTTTTGTAATCACGTGGAAAATATGACCTTCTGGCAGGTTGACATAGGCTCCACCTTTTAGATTGGCTACACCACCGATGATCTCACCGGCTTTTCCGTCACCTTCACCGCCTTTACCATGGCAGGTAGAGCAATATTGGGTATAATATCGTTCTCCATCTTTCAGTACGGCTTCAGAGGATGCTACAGGGTTTTTGATCAAAGCAGCCTCCTCAAGTTCAAACTGCTTCAATCTGTGAGGAAGATACCCTTGCTTGTTTCGAGGAACTGTATTTTCTACAGGCTCTCTCATATTCATCGCATGGGGATTATTGATATTTGAATTGTAAAATTCTCCTTTACCGTCCTCTCTGTTGGAAAGCCAAGAACCCTGAGATTCGTCTTTGATCTGAGTCAATGGTTCATAGGCTACTGAATGATACATCTGAGGCGCATACTCCAGCCCCGGATTATCGCCGTCAGCCTTACATCCTGCCAACAATGAGATGGCTAGAGCAGAACCTGCGAATACTAATGCGTTAGCAATTTTCATATATCCGGTATTTCTATTCAAAACTTTTATTATTGATTTCAGTGGCACCTGAGGACTTAAGTACCTCTTTGATTTTTTCCACTTCCATCGTGCTGTTATTAGCAATGTCAATCGCCATCACATGCTTATCATCGGTGATTCTGAGGTCGAAAATTCTCGGCTGAGCCCAAGGCTTCAAATTGGAGCTTACCATAAATACTCCGACCATACCAAATGCAGCCAAGAGGACTGTCATTTCAAACGAGACAGGAATAAAATCAGGAAATGCAGCATAATCTTTACCACCGATGATCATAGGCCAGTCAAATTTCATCATGTAAAACTGCATGGTCAATGCAAGACTTAAACCCAAAAGACCAAAAAAGAATGCGGCAATCGGAAGTCTACTTCTCTTATATCCCAAGACATGCTCTAAGCCATGGACCGGATAGGGTGAATATACTTCGTGAATTTTAACTCCGCTTTCTCTTACTTTTTTGACGGCGTGGAGCAAAACATCCTCATCGTCGTACACTCCAAGAATAAAATGAGTATCTCTTTCCATGATTAGTTATGTGCTTTATCAGATGAAGATTTCAATACAGACTTAACTTCAGCCATGTTGATTACTGGGAAAAACTTCGCAAAAAGGAAGAACAAGGAGAAGAATAAACCAAAGGTGAATAGATAAATTCCAACATCCGCCCAAGTAGGATAGAACATTGCCCAAGATGAAGGCAAGAAGTCACGGTGAAGGGAAGTCACGATAATTACAAATCGCTCAAACCACATACCGATGTTAACTACCAAAGAAAGGATGAATGTAGCAACGATAGAAGTACGGATTTTCTTGAACCAGAATAGTTGCGGAGAAATTACGTTGCAAGTCATCATGGACCAGTAAGCCCACCAGTAAGGACCGGTTGCACGGTTAATGAAAGCGTATTGTTCAGCCTCAACACCGGAATACCAAGCAATGAAAAACTCTGTGATGTAAGCAATCCCCACAATAGAACCCGTAATGATGATTACAATATTCATCAGTTCGATGTGCCCCATGGTGATATAGTCTTCAAGTTTGAAAACCTTTCTTGTGATGATCATCAGGGTTAACACCATCGCAAAACCTGAGAAAATCGCACCGGCAACGAAGTATGGAGGGAAGATCGTGGTATGCCATCCCGGAATTACCGAAGTGGCAAAGTCGAAGGATACAATCGTGTGAACTGAAAGTACCAATGGAGTTGCCAAACCTGCCAAAATCAAGGAAACAGATTCATATCTCATCCAAGTCTTAGCAGCACCATCCCAACCAAAGGAAAGCGCGCCATAAATGGTCTTACGCAATCCTGAAGCTCTGTCTCGAATAGTTGCAAAATCAGGGATCAAACCGATGTACCAGAATACAAGAGAAACTGAGAAATAGGTAGAGATCGCGAATACGTCCCAAAGTAGCGGGGAGTTAAAGTTAACCCAAAGTGAACCGAACGTATTTGGAAGCGGAAGAGCCCAGTAAGCACCTAACCAAGGACGTCCCATGTGAATTACTGGGAACATCGCCGCACAAATAACCGCGAAAATAGTCATTGCCTCTGCAGCTCGGTTGATGGATGTTCTCCACTTTTGTCTAAAGAGCAACAATACTGCTGAGATCAGCGTTCCGGCGTGACCGATACCAACCCACCATACGAAGTTGGTGATATCCCAAGCCCAACCGATGGTCTTGTTAAGGCCCCACATACCAATCCCTTCCCAGAGCGTGGCAAGTAGAGCAATAGATCCTAAAGCCAATACTCCGGCAGCGGTAAGGAAAGCCAAAAACCAGGATTTGGACGGCTTACCTTCTACCTGACGTGCCACATCATGGGTGACGTCATGGTAGGTTTTCCCACCGGTAACTAACGGCTCGCGTACGGATGAAGTAACCTGCATAGTTTATAAAATTATGATTACGCTTCGTTTTTCTCTTTATTTCTAATCTTGGTAAAGTACCATACGTTAGGGCTAACGTTGATCTCTTCCAATACGTGGTAGGCTCTTTCTTCACCCACTTCTTTGATTGCAGAATCAGTTTCTTCAATCTTCAAAAGCTTAGAAACTCGGCTATTTGGATCGTTCATGTCCCCAAAAACCAATGCATCAGTAGGACAAGCTACGGCACAAGCCACATTTACTTCACCGTCCTCCAGCTTACGCTTCTCACGCTTAGCAGTCAACTTACCAGCTTGAATTCGCTGCACACACATGGAGCATTTTTCCATTACACCACGTACACGTACAGTTACATCCGGATTCAATACCATTTTACCCATATCGTCATTCTGAGCGATATTCACTCCAGCAAACTGGGTATTGTCATGATATTTAAACCAGTTAAAACGACGTACTTTATACGGGCAGTTATTGGCACAATATCTAGTACCGATACATCTGTTGTAAGTCATTTGGTTGAGACCCTCAGAAGAGTGAGTAGTAGCCGCTACCGGACAAACCGTCTCGCAAGGTGCATTATTACACTGCTGACACATCATCGGCTGGAAAGTCACCTCAGGATTCTCTGCCGCTACTTCCAAACCAGAAAGATCATCCGCTGAAGCATCGGAGGAGTAATAGCGATCGATACGGATCCAAGCCATCTCTCTTCTGTTTAGAACTTCCTGCTTACCTACTACGGCAACGTTGTTTTCAACTTGACAAGCCACTGTACAAGCACCACAACCGATACAGGAGTTCATGTCAATGGCAAGTCCCCAATGGTGTTGGCTATATTTATGACCACTCCAAAGTGAAATTTTGGATGGTTTTATAAATTCGCCGTCTTTGTAAATCTCTGGCTTGTATCGACCAGCAGAAGCATCCTGCTTATAATCAGCCAAAACAGCTTCTTGGATCACATTTTCACGAGCCATAAAAGTCTGGTGAGTTTGAGTTCTGGCGATTTTATAGGAATCACCTGTCACAGCCACCTCGACTCCTGTAGTAATTTCAAAATTGACAAAGCCCTTGGAAGCATCTGCCAAGTCATAAGCGTTTACACCAACGCCGTCGGCCACTCGACCTGCTTTGGTTCGTCCATATCCGAGAGCAAGACCAAAAGTACCTTCAGCTTGTCCAGGTTGAACCAAAATCGGAACGATCAAAGTCTTACCGTTTACAGAGATTTGAGCTTTTTTGGTGTTTTCCTCAATCATGGTTACTCCATTTTCAGAAGCCCATTTCTGAGATACTGTCAAATAGTTATCCCAAGTTGCCTTAGTGATCGGATCAGGCATTTCCTGTAGCCAAGGGTTATTGGCAAATGTACCGTTACCAATTCCAACTTTAGAATAAATGATCAGTTCAGCCCCAGCATTATCGGCTTTGTAAGACTTGGCAACCTCAGTAGCAGCGGCAGCAGCGTCTCCGATTGGAGCTAGAGCAGAGGCAGCGGTTTCTACGGAAACCACACCATTAAATAAGGATCGATCCCAAAACTCCTGGAACGAAGCTCCATTTCCAACTACAGGATAGAGCGTAGAATTCCAATTTGCTTGAAGGAAATCATAATAGTTGCTGGTAGAACCTCCCCAAGTCAAGAAAGAATCTTGGGCCTGACGGGTATTAAATAATGGAGAAATTGTAGGCTGAGCAAGTGAGAAATGTCCTTGCTTTGGCTGGTAATCATTCCAAGACTCCAAGAAGTGATGATCTGGTGCTACGATTTGAACCAAAGAAGAAGTCTCATCCAGGGTTCCGTTAGTCGCGATACTTACTTTCGCTTTAGCGATACCCTCAGCGATTTCTGCACCTCTTACATGATCATAAACTGGGTTACAATTGTAGAATATTACGGCGCCAACCTGTCCGCCTTTCAATTCAGTGATGAATTGATTCATGCGGGCATCATTTCCTCTTCTGAAATAAACCGGAGTTGAAAAATCTACAGTAGCTCCATTATTTCCAAGCATTTCGTTGATCGCGTTGATTACGATTTGCACGTTAGGATCATTGGATCCGGAAACAACCAAAGAAGCACCTCTGGAAGCCCAAAGGTCATTTGCAGCCTTGTCCAAATGTGCAATTTCAATTTTTGGCGCAGAAACAGAAGCTACTCCTGCTTTTGCAGCAATAGCATTATAAAGAGCTAAAACAGCCAAACCGGATTGAGAAGCTTTAATAGGCATTCTGTAGTCCGCATTTGCACCAGTCAATGACAGATTAGATTCTATCTGATAGTGACGGGACATCTCTGGTTTCTCCTTGCTGATTTTTCTGGTTTTGGCATAAGCAGCAGCAAATTCAATTGGAGAAATCCAAGTACCCAAAAAGTCAGCCCCAAAGGACACGATAGTCTTGGCTTTATCGAAATGGTAGGAAGGAACTACAAATTGTCCGTAGAACGTCTCAGCAGCCTTAGCAATACCATAATTAGAGATAGGATCATACATGATTACCTCTGCTCCACCAAATGCATTTCCAAATTCTTGGATGGCCTTTTCTGTAGATGGAGAAAGAATGGTGTTAGCAACGATCTTAACCGAACCCGCAGACGCCAATTTAGATTTTACTTGCTCGTCTACTGCCTTCCATTCTGCAGCAGCACCACCGATCATCGGGCCAGTATATCGCTGCTTGTCATACAATGAAAGGACAGAAGCTTCTACGATAGCATTTACTTTTCCTTTATTAATAGGAGAAAGTTCGTTTCCATCGATTTTGATAGGACGACCTTCTCTAGTCTTTACTACCACTGCAGCATAATCACCACCGGAAGCAAAGGTTGAAGCATAGTAATTAGGAATAGATGGATTGATATCAACCGGCTTATTTACATAAGGGATCGCTTTTCTCACAGGCGCCTCGCAAGCAGCCAATGAAGCGGCCGCCAAGCTGAATCCCATTACTTTGAGAAAATCTCTTCGGGAAGCATTACCCTCTTCTGATAGAGTGGAAGGAAGTTCAGGAAACTCCCTGTCGGCATGCTTTACAAACTCCGGATCGTTGCTGAGTTGCTCAAGCCCTTTCCAGTAGGTTTTTTTATTTTCCTTCATTTTTATTTCTAGGAATGAATTAGCAAATGGATAAGGAATTAATAGTGGCACTTAGCACACTCGAGACCACCGATGTCTTTTACTTTCAAAGCATCTTTGGAGGTAGAGTGGAGTTGTACCAATTTATCGTAATAGGCATTGCCCTCAGTGGCAATTTCAGTCTGTCTGTGACAGTCGATACACCAGCCCATGGTCAATGTACTGTGCTGTGCTACCACTTCCATCTCTTGGATAGGACCATGACAAGTCTGACATTCAATCCCACCCACTGCTACGTGTTGTGCGTGATTGAAATAAGCCAAATCAGGAAGGTTGTGTACTCTCACCCATTCGATTGGCTGATTATTATCCACCGCATCGTAGATTTTTTGGATTTCTGGGGAGATTCCTTCCTTTCCTTGCACATTTTGAACGTGCGTGTGGCAGTTCATACAAATATTAGCTGAAGGAATGTTGGCTGATTTGCCGATTTCGACGCCGGTGTGGCAGTATTGACACTCTATTTCTAGTGTGCCTGCATGGAGTGCATGAGAATAAGCAATTGGCTGTGCAGGAGCATAACCTTGCTGAACACCCACTGAATACAGACCATCGATGGCTGTCTTTGCCACCAAAGCCACTACCAGTGCAGTGACGATAATGATAAATGCGTCACTTTTAAAGACTTTTCCAAAATCAGACTTCTGAGAGACGAATTCTTTGTCGTCTTCGGACAGATCCTGTTTATTGATGTATTTGGTCAGGACTGAGATAATTAATCCTAAAACCACCAAAATCAACAAAAGAACTAAAACCAAAACTCCTAAAATAATGGAGAGATATTCGCTTGGAATTCCACCACCAGCTCCGGCAGTTCCTGCCCCTTCGGCACCTGCTGCGACTGTTGCTGCCGCAGGATCTACTTTATCTCCATACTCGATGTACGCGAGGAGGTTATTCAAATCATCGTCACTCAAAAAAGTATGAGCAGGCATCATGGTGTTGTTGTACTCTTTGTACAGCGCATTTGCATAAGCATCACCAGATGCGATTACCGCCTGAGAATTTACAATGAAAGACTTTGCCCATTCTACAGGCTGTCTTTCTGTGATTCCTCTGAGCGCAGGACCTACACTTTTCTGATCCAGTTTGTGACACTGTTTACAGTTGGCGTTGAATACGGTTTTCCCCGCAGAAATCGCCTCTTCACTGTTTGCCACAGAAGGATCGACTGCAAATGAAGCCGTACCTACCAGCATGAAAAACAGCACTGCCAGCGTCTGGAAACTCCATCGAATCCCTACTAACGAGCGTTTGGATAACATATTATAGCTAATTAAATAGTTTTTAAGGTTCTCTTTAACCCCTGCAAAGGTAGTATCCAAGGCCAATTTTTCAAACACGAATCCGATATTTGGATTTAGAGAAAAAGATCAAAAAACACTTGACTAAGATCATGAATACCAATGATTTACAACATATTCTACAGACCGTATTTTATTTAGAATCTTTATAAATAATAAGAATCAATGAGGTTTTTCGTAGTGGCTTGATAATCAGTATTTCAAAAGTAAAACACGGATAAAAATGTCCTATTTCAATCAAAAATCTTACTTATTCGGAAACTTATTTTTCACTTTAAGGATTTGGAGAGGTGAATAAAAAATTTACCTTTGCATTCCGATTTCTAGGGTCGCGTGGCCGAGTGGCTAGGCAGAGGTCTGCAAAACCTTGTACAGCGGTTCGAATCCGCTCGCGACCTCATCAAAAAAGCATCCGCTAAGTCGGATGCTTTTTTATTTTATCATCTTTGAATCTTGATTTTTTACTCAGAAACTATACCCTACTCCCAACTGCAAACCGAATTCCTGTAGAAAGTCTTTGTATCCAATAGGTTTCTCAAAAGGAATGACTGCATGTCTCTTGTAATTGGGGAAAAGTGAAAAAGTAAACTTCTCTGAGCGCACTTTCCCTCCCAATCCTAGCAAATAGCCAATTCCGCTTTGCTGATCAAACCTATTCCCTTTGGAAAGCTGAAAATCAATCAGCGGACCTGCCGCTACAAAAAGAAATTTGGTCAATTGGTATTCAGCAAATGCCGGAACTGAAATCATCCGAAAGTCTGGATTGTACGAATAGCTGACTGACAAACAATTAAAACAAGGAGGAATATTAGGAGTAAAATTGACTTGGCTGTAAGCAAAAGCCAACCCTCCATTCAAACGAAACTTACCTCCTATCCCTTTTGAAAATATCAACCCAAACTCCTTAAATCCTTCTAATTCAACTGAACTACCTCCCACCACATCAGCGTTCGGGCCAACGAGTGTTCCTGAACCCCCAAAATAACCTTTCACTTCCAAGCTGCCCTGTGCAAAAACAATTGTTCCACACAGCAACAGGCAAACCAACAAAATACTCTTTTTCATAAATATCTGTGTTTTGGGAAAGTATCTAAATCTGAACGAAACACCAAGCAGAAATGCTACAACCTCTTTGATTAGGCCAAGCAATTATTGTATTAGGACAGCTGCTATTGTAGAAGGGCAACAACACAAGAAACTCTCCAAGAGATCAAAAAACCCTTGGAGAGTGAGCATAAAAAAAATACCGACTTTTCAGCCGGCGTTTTCTATAATCTAAGATCTAAAGTCTTACGCCTTCAATCTTACTTTTTTCCTTCCATTTTCTCTTTCAACTCAGCTAGAGCATCGATATCTCCAAGCGTTGACTTTTCAGCCTGAGCTGGCATTTCGACTGCATCATTCTTCTTGCCAGCTGGAGTTGCTGATTTCTTAGCCGCTTTAGCTTCTTCTCTGAAGGTAGCTGTGTGAGAAAGAACGATACGCTTGTCGTCTTTAGAGAATTCAGTCACTCTGAAATCCAAAGATTCACCTACCTCTACTTGAGAACCGTCTTCTTTCTCCAGGTTTTTCACCGTAGCGAATCCTTCGAGTCCGTATGGAAGCTCAAGAACAGCACCTTTGTCATTCTTAGAGTTGACCGTACACTTGTGGATGGAACCTACAGGGAATACGGTTTCGAAAGTATCCCATGGGTTTTCTTCCAATTGCTTGTGACCGAGAGCCAATCTTCTGTTGTCCACGTCAAGTTCAAGAACAGCTACTTCTAGCTCGTCTCCTACTTTCACAAACTCAGATGGATGCTTGATTTTCTTAGTCCAAGAAAGGTCAGATACGTGAACCAGACCATCGATTCCTTCTTCCAGTTCCAAGAACAGACCGAAGTTGGTCAAGTTTCTTACCACACCTTTGTGCTTGGTACCTACAGCATATTTGGTGGACATGTCACCTTTAGTCCAAGGATCTTCAGTCAATTGCTTGATGCCCAAAGACATTTTGCGATCATCCTTGTCCAAAGTCAATACTACTGCTTCGATTTCGTCTCCTACTTTCACAAAGTCAGCTGGGTTTCTCAAGTGCTGAGACCAGCTCATTTCGGATACGTGGATCAAACCTTCTACACCTGGAGCAAGCTCAAGGAATGCACCGTAGTCAGCTACATTGACGATTTTACCTTGTACTCTGGAACCTACCTCTAGGCTGGCTGCCAAAGAATCCCAAGGATGAGCAGTCAACTGCTTCATGCCGAGAGAGATACGCTTCTTATCATCATCAAAGTCGAGTACCACAATCTGAACCTTCTGGTCAAGCTGCAATACTTCTTCCGGATGATTGATACGACCCCAAGAGATATCGGTAATGTGAAGGAGACCATCCACACCACCCAAGTCGATGAATACACCGAAGTTGGTCATGTTCTTGATCACACCTTCGAGTACTTGACCTTTCTCGAGGTTGTTGAGGATTTCTGCTTTTTGTTTTTCGAGATCTTTCTCGATGAGGACTTTGTGAGATACGACTACGTTGTCGTTCGCGTGGTTGATTTTCACCACTTTCACCTCCATCTTCTTACCTACATAGATATCAAAATCTCTGATAGGCTTCACGTCGATTTGAGAACCTGGCAAGAAGGCTTCTACACCGTAGATATCTACGATCAAGCCACCTTTGGTTCTTCTTTTTACCAGACCTTCGATTACGCTGTCATTTTCAAGAGCGCTCTCGATGTCTTGCCAAGCACGTACGATTTTGGCTTTTTTACGGGAAAGGATCAATTGACCCAAGGCATTTTCCTGCTCTTCGATGAATACTTCTACCTCATCGCCAGGCTTAACGCTTGCAAGGTCACGAAACTCGGAAACAGGCACCAAACCGTCGGATTTGAATCCGATGTTGATGATCACATCCTTGTCATTGACACCTACTACCACACCTTTGATCACTTCTTTTTCAGTGATTTCATTCAAAGTGCCGGCATACATGGCTTCCATCTGAGCTCTTTGCTCTTTGGAGTAACCTTCTCCGAAACCTTTGGTGTCGAAGTCTTCCCAGTTGAATTCTTTTGAACTAGACATAAATGAAAATTGACTCTGATTTGCCGCAGCCCTAGAGTCATGAGGCTGAGGTTTTTTGGTTAGAAATCAGTGCGTTGGAGTTCCAAAACACCCCGCTCACCCGAACGGACTGCAAAGGTATTGATTTTCTTTTATTTCGGGATAAAATGCTGAAAAATTAGGCCCTCAATCAGCTAGGTTTAGTGATCATTGAAAGGGATTTGGTAGAAAAAGGAAGGTTATTTATTACTGTCGTCCGAGAACGATATAGGGTTAAACAATTTTATCTTGGAATAGTGCCAAAATTAAAGATGGGAAGCTT
>VFQO010002166.1_pt1 | contig 12646 bp, 11 predicted proteins | sample 3512331 | NCBI WGS metagenome assembly VFQO01 (sample SAMN10412371, study PRJNA504923) | tailings metagenome | isolation source: Replicate 3 from Balatoc abandoned mine | place: Philippines: Itogon, Benguet | collected 2017-08-28
CGGCGCATGGCGGCGCGAACGAAGCCGCGCTCAACATGCTCAAGGAAATCGGCACCCCCGACAAGATCCCGCACTACATCGAGCGCGCGAAGGACAAGAACGATCCGTTCCGCCTGATGGGCTTCGGCCACCGCGTGTACAAGAACTACGATCCGCGCGCGACGGTGATGCAGAAGACCGTGCGCGAAGTGTTCGACGCGCTCAAGGTCAACGATCCGCTCTTCGAGACCGCGCTGCGTCTCGAAGAGATCGCGCTCAACGATCCCTATTTCATCGAGAAGAAGCTGTTCCCGAATGTCGACTTCTATTCGGGCATCATCCTCTCGGCGATCGGATTCCCGACCACGATGTTCACCGCGCTCTTCGCACTCGCCCGCACCGTGGGCTGGGTAGCGCAGTGGAACGAGATGATCAGCGACCCCGGCCAGAAGATCGGTCGTCCGCGCCAGCTCTACACCGGCCCGACGCAGCGCGACTACGTGCCGCTCGGCCAGCGCTGACCCGTGGATGGGCGCGGCCTGATGGCTTGTCTGCCCGGTTTCTCGCGAGAAACCGGTGGCCGCGCCAGCTCTACACCAGCCCGACGCAGCGCGATTACGTGCCGCTCGGCCAGCGTTAATCGGCTTTGCAACCCATGATGGTGCTCAAGGCGGCAGGCACGTTTCTGCTGGTAATGGGCACCATCTGGGCCTTGCAGGGTGCTGGCCTGCTGAACTGGCCGGCAAACAGCTTCATGCTCTCCCAGCAACAATGGGTGATCTACGGCGCAGTGACCGCGTCTGTCGGGGCGATCCTGCTGTTGACGGCGGCTCTGCGCGCTCGCCGGTGATCCGGCGCTATTGCGCGGGCAATTCGAGTTTGAACAGCGCGCCGCCGCCGGGCGCTGTTTCCACCGTCAGTTCGCCATCCATCGCCTGCGCCAACCGGTGCGAGATGTAGAGGCCGAGGCCTGATCCCATGTCCTTGCCGCCATTGCTGTCGCGGCCCAGGCGTTCGCCCTTGTCGAAGATGCGTGTCGCCTGCTCGGGCGTGATGCCCGGGCCTTCGTCAGCCACCGTCACCGCGACACGACCAACCCCCACGGCAAAGGCCGCGATCGTCACAGTGGTCCCGCCCGGCGAATAGGCGATTGCATTGCCGATCAGGTTGATCAGAATCTGCAGCACCCGGCGGAACTCGGCCAGCGCCACAATCGCGCCGGGCTTGCCATGGACCGTCAGCTGGATCTCGCGGTTCTGGGCCCGCACACCGAGGATCCCCGCCGCGCGTATCGCCGCATCGGCAAGATCCACCGCCTCGCGCGCCGTCGAGAAACCGGGGGTCTCCACCACTTCGAGATCGGCGAGATCGTCAAGCATGGCGGCAAGGTGCTGCCCGGCGCTGGCGATGGTGCCGGCATAGTCGCTGTATTCCTCGCGCAAGGGGCCGGCGAGGCGCGCGCGGATGGTTTCGGCATTGGCGATGATCCGCGCCACCGGCTGGCGCAGCACCGGCGCGAGCGCGCTGCCGATCAGGCGGGTGGCGCTGGTCTCGCCCTCGGGACGCGCGGCGTCCTCCTGCGCCGACGCGGGCGGTGGCTCGTCGGAAACGAGCAGCAGTTCGAAACCGGCGGGGGACTGCGGATCCGTCCCGAGCGGGATCAGCCGCACCCGCCAGCTGCGCTGCGAACCGGCAAAGCGGCACATCGCCCCGTCGAGCAGCCGCCAGTGCAGCGGCTGGTGATGGGCGATGCCTTCAAGCGTGACGAGATCGGTCCACACCTGTCCGGGCGCGGCCATGCTGGCGCTCTGCAACGCCATCGCATCGCTCGCCAGCGCGCTCAGCACCTGCACGCGCTGGCGCGGATCGAGCCGGGCGCTGACTTCGGCCGTCGCCCGATCGATCGCGTCGATCCGCTCGGCATAGGCGCGGCCTTCGGGGGCGGGGGCAAGGCTGCGCTGCCAGTTCTCGACCAGCACTTCGCAGCCGCCGCCAAAATCGCCATTGTCATCGTCAGGATCGATTGCCGGGCGGATCCGGGCGAAGCCGGACACCAGCGCCTCGCCGTCGAACGCCGAGAATTCGCGCGCGATCCTGAGGCCCATGCGGCGGGTCTGGCGCACCAGATCGAGCAGTTCGGGGATCGCAAGCGGCCCCGGCACTGACCCGCCGCAGCGCGCCTGCAAATCCGCAAGCGGCTCGTCGGCATTGAGCAGCCAGTCGCGCGCGTCGGTCAGCCCGCGGGCGCCAAACAGGGTCTCGCGGCGGTCCATGGTGTTCATCACCCCGCGCCCAGCAACAGTCGCGCCCGATCGGGCGAAAGCGCGGCGAACTCGCGCGGCACTCCGGCCGCCGGATCGATCAGCGCGAATTGCCGCGCAATCGCTTCGGGTGAAAGGTCGGCGCTGCGCAAGGCCAGCGCGAGCCGCGCACCCTGCCCTTCCTGACACGCCAGCACCGCCTGTTCGCGCGGTTCGCGTGCCAGAGCCGCCAGCGCGCTGGCAAACAGCGCCGGTCCGGCATGGTCGAGCGACAGCGCCGCAATCGCGCCCCGTCTCAGGGCCGAGACAAGCCGGGCAAGCAGGCCGAGCCGGCTGGCCGCTTCGTCATAGCCTGCATGCAGCTGGCGCACGGCATTGCCCCCGGGTCCGTGTGCGGCGGCAAGGGCGTGGAACAGTTCGGCCGGCAATTCACCCAGCGGCAGCTCCATCCGCCGCTGGCTCTGGATGAAGCGCGATTGCGCCGCCAGCACGTTCATCGCCAGTTCGGCCATCACCGGCTGGTCGGAGGCGATCAGTTCCTGGAGCAGCGGGCTCAGCACCGGATCGACCCCGTGGTTCTGGTGGAGCCGTTCCGCCAGCTGGCTTTCCGCCGCGAGCGCATGGCAATGGACGAGCAGCGCCGCATCGCCCGCCAGCGTTTCGGCCAGCGCATCGCGCTCCGTCAGATCGGCGCTGCCAGTCGCCCGCAGCGCCGGATCGCGCCCGGCTGCGGCGGCGAGCAGCTGACCTGCAAGGTCGCTCAGCATCCCGCGCACCCGTGCAAGGATGGCATCGGTTACCAGCCTGTGCCCCTCGCTCGCGAGCAGGTGGCGCAGAACCGGGACGACCGAATCCAGCGCGCGGTTCTCGCGCGCCAGTTCCTGTCGCAGGATTGCCTCGCGGGCTGCGCCCTCGGCAAGGTCCATCGTCTCGTCGCCCATTCTGCCCGCTTACCGCAGGCATAGTTAATGCCGTCTTATGCCAGATCGGACCGCGTGGGGAGCAACAATCCGCCGATCAGCACCAGCGCAAGCAGGGCTGTCCCATGGGGGAGCAACCCGAACACAGCGGTAAACGCCAACGCACCGGGGAGAACGACACGATCGGCCAGCACAGCGAGGGGCGAACTGCGTGCGGTCAGCCGCGCTAGCCCGATCAGCACCGGCCCCAGCATCGCCAGCGGCGCGACGCTGCCCGTCGGCGAGAGTGCAAACAACAGGACCGCAGCAGTCAGCACATCGACCGCATCATCGAGCCGTGCGAGCGCCGCAGCCCCCAGGCCTTCGCCGAGCAATTCGCGGCGCATCCGCCCGAGCGTTCCAGCGAGCGCCGCGGCCAATGCACCAAGAGCGGCAAGCGCAAGACCGATTGCTGCCATGCCCGAGACCGCAGCCGCAAGCCCGCCCAGTTGCAGAACAGCGGCAGATCCCGCCGCCACCAGCGGTCCGCGTGCCAGGCTGCGCGGCGCCAGCGCCCGCGCCGCGAGGCCCGCCAGCGTGCGCGAGGGATAGTGCCAATCGCCCTTCCCCGCTGCCCGGGTGATCAGCGCCTGTTCCTGCGCTGCCAGCGCGGCCTCGTTGTTCGCCAGTAACCAAGCCTCGGGCGCAGGCGTTCCGCCCGGAAGCTCGCGGCAGGGCGTTCCGGCTTGCAGCGCCAGTCGCAGCAGCAAGGAGACGGCATTGGCATCGGGCGGGAAATCGGCCAGTTGCTGCACCGGCGCGCCGCGCATCACCAGCAATCCGGCCCAGTGGCGGGCGGCGTCGATGCGTTCGAAGTCATCCGGATGCTCCCCCACCAAGGGGCTATCCGAGGGCAGGCAAGCAACGAAGCGCGGCGGGGAGCCGCCGGCAAACAGCTGCGCCACCAATGCAAGATCGGGCAGCAGCCCATCGGCGAGGATCACCAGCTCGTCCTCGGCCCGCACCAGCGCGGGCAGATGCAGGAACCCGCGCAATGCCTGAAAGCTGCCGCCGCCCGCCTCGACCGATTGCTGCACGCGCAGCATTTCGGCATCGGGCGCATCGCACAGGCACAGGATGCGCTCGCAGCCGACGCTGCGCAACAGATCGACCTGCCGCGCCAACACCGAACGCCCGGCGAGCGGCAATCCCGCGCGCAAGGCTCCGCCTCCGGTTCGTCTGAGCGCCGCAATCAGGGCTGTGCGCATCTCCCGCCCTTCGCATGGGTGTCGAGGCGCAAAGGATTGGCGATTTCGTGGCAAGGGTTCAAGTCGCCGGCTTGCGAATGTGCCCGAGTTTGCGCGCGGCGCGCCGGATCAGCGCCGGGCGGTGCGGTTGAAACGCGTCAGCACCGCTTCGATTTCGCGGATCGCTGCCGGTTCGCCCGGGGCGCAATTGAGCGCCTTTTCCGCCGCCGCCTGCAATTCGTCAGCGTGGAAGCTGGCCGCGAGCCCCTTCAGGCGCATCGCCGATACGTGCCAGTTGCCATCGCAGCGCGCGCGCTTGAGCAGATCCAGCTGGCGCGCGGCGCTTTCGAGGAAGGCAGCGCGCAGTTCGCGCATCAGCGCGGCGTTGTCCCCCGCAGCAGCGGCGAGAGTCGCGTCGAGAGCTCCGTTGTCATAGGCCATGGTCCGGCGCGTAGCAGAACTTGGGTTAAAGGGGTGTTTATCCCGAGTCCGCCTGTGGTAAGAGGGTTTCATGGCAGGACGGCACCAGATGCGCGCCTTGGGGCGCAAGGGCGGCGCGGATGACGCGGCGGACACTCCCGGTTCGGACACGGCGGACGCCGGCGAAAGCGGCGAAATGCTGCTCGAGGAAGCGTGGGAAGAGGGGGCCGACGAAGGCGGCGAAGTCGCATCAGCGCGGGCCGGATGGCTGCCCCCTGCCCTCGCGCTGCTGGCGATGGCCGGCTGGACGGGCTTTTTCGGCTGGACCATCAGCGCCGAAGTGATCGCGGGCGCGCCGCCTGCGGCATGGAGCGGGTGGATCGGCCAATGGTCGGTGCCGATGGCGCTGATCGGAATCGTCTGGCTGCTGGCGATGCGCTCCTCACGCGCCGAAGCGAGCCGCTTTGCCGCCAGCGCCGCGCTGCTCAGCCGCGAGAGTGCCGAACTTGAGGCGCGCCTCAAGGTGGTCAACCGCGAGCTCAGCCTCGCGCGCGAATTCCTCGCTGCGCAGTCGCGCGATCTGGAAGCGCTGGGCCGCATCGCCGCGGAGCGGATTTCCACCCATGCGGCCGAATTGCAGCAGCTTATCACCACCAACGGCGCGCAGGTCGAAGCGATCGGCTCGGCCAGCGAGACCGCGCTCGGCAATATGAACCGCCTGCGCGACGATCTGCCGGTGATCGCCAATGCGGCGCGCGACGTCGCCAACCAGATCGGCGGCGCAGGGCGCAATGCACACGAACAGCTCGATGCGCTGACTGTGGGCTTCGAGCGGCTGGAACGGCTCGGCGGCACCAGCGAGGTGCGGGCGCAGGCCCTGAGCGCAACCATCGGCCAGACGCTTACCAGCTTTGAAGCGCAGGTCGCCCGGATAGAAGGGCTGGTGGCCAATCGTTTCGTTGCCCTGCAAGGTCAGGCCGCGGCCTATCGCGAGCAGATCGAAGCGCTCGAAGCCTCTGCGCTGGAGGCCCTGCGCCGTCAGACCAGCGAACTCGAAACCGAAATCGCGGCTGCCGCCGAACGCTTGCACGACGCCGACGAAACCGCCCGCGCACAGCTGTGCGCCGAACTCGCCGCGCTCGAACAGGAGGCTGCTGCCAAGCTGGCACTGATCGAGGTTACTGAAGCCGAAGCGCTCGCCGCAGCGCGGGCGCGGATTGCCGCAATCACCGACGAGGCCGAGCGGATCGACGCGCAGCTTGCTGCCCGCGACCTGCGCTTTGCCGAAGCGATCGAACAGCGGCAGGCCGCCTTCGAAACCCGCGAAACGCAAGCCAGCGAAGTGCTCGCCCAGCGCCTTGCCGCGCTCGACGACGCGCTGGCCCAGCGGCGCGAGGCGCAGGTGGCCGAAACCGAAAAGCTCGTCGCGCACGGCGAACAGATTGCTGCCCAGCTGGCACAATTCTCGGCGCTGCTCGGCGACGTCACCCAACAGGGGACCGCTGCGCGCAACAGCCTGTCGGACGGGTTCGATGTTCTGGCGCAGAAGCTGTCGGACAAACGTGCTGCGCTGGCCGAAACCGAGACGCGGCTGGCCGAACTTACCGAAAGCGCGGTGCGGCTGCTTGAGATCATCCAGGCCGGCGCGCGCACGAGCCGCGAGGACCTGCATCAGGCGATTACGGCGGCAGGCGACAGCCTCGCCGCAGTCGAGAGCCGTGCCGGCGAGGTTAATCAGCTTATGCTTGGCGCCAGCGCCAAGGGCAGCGACCTGTCCGACTATCTGATCAAGACCCGCGGCGAGATCGATACCGCCGAGGAGGCCATCGCCGGTTTCCGCGCGCGTCTGGCGGAGCAATCCGACGAGGCGCTCGCCAAGCTGCAAGGGCTGCGCGGCGGCTTTGCCCGGCTTGCCGAGGAAAGCGGGACACTCGCCGAGGAGAGGCAGGAGCAACTGCGCACCTCGCTCACCGCACTCGAAGCGGCGATTGCGCAGGCCTTTGCGACGCTGGAGGAAGGCGCGCGGGAGAAAACCGCAAACCTGGCCGAAGGGCTCGGTACCCAGGCTGTCGAAGTGTTCGAGAAGGCGCTGCGCAACGAGACCGCCGCCACCATCGGCAAGATCGAGCAAGCCGCCGCGCACGCCTCGGGCGTGGGGCGCGAGGTCGTCACGCACCTGCGCGATCAACTGGTGCGGGTCAACGAGTTGACCGGCAATCTCGAACAGCGCGTGGCCCGCGCCCGCGAACTGGCCGAGGAGCAGGTCAACAACGACTTCGCCCGCCGCATGGCGCTGATCACCGACAGCCTCAATTCAGCGGCTATCGACATCTCGGGTGCGCTTTCCACCGAAATCGCCGACACGGCCTGGGACGCCTATCTCAAGGGTGATCGCGGCATCTTCACCCGCCGCGCGGTGCGCCTGATCGACAATGGCGGCGCGCGCGACATTGCCGAACTCTACATGCGCGACGAGGCCTTCAAGGCCAATGTCAGCCGCTACATCCACGACTTCGAGGCGATGCTGCGCGCCACGCTCTCGACCCGCGACGGGCACGTCTTGAGCGTGACCATGCTCGGTTCGGACATGGGCAAGCTCTACGTCGTGCTCGCCCAGGCGATCCAGCGCTTCCGCACCTAAGCGGCGGCAGCGCTCGGCGGCTTGGGCAGGATGTCGATGTCCGCTGCGGTGATCCAACCGTAATTGTAATTCGCAACGAAGATCGCGGTGCACAAGGCAGCGATGATCGCTGCGCGCAGGGCAAGCCTGCCCGGGCGGAAATTCACCGGCGCGCTGTCTGCCTGCCCCGGCACCTTTTCGACCCCCGCCTCGTCTGCCGTGCGCACGCCGAAGGGCAGCATGATGAAGGCGCTCATCACGAAGAACAGGAAATAGATCGCCGCAATCGAGGTGATCTGCATCAGTCGGTCATCCCTGCCATGACCACCCGCACCTGCGGCTTCTTGCCCGACCAGCGCTGTGCAGCACGGCGGGCAGCAAGCCGCGCGGCTTCGTGAACGGCAGCGTAATCGCGCGCGTCCTTGCCCTTGAGACGCCCGATGGCATTGAGCACGTCGTTGGAGGCTTCCTCGAGGAAGGCCGGCATGTCTTCATCCAGCGGCAGGCCGACAGCCTCGATCAGCGGACGGCTTCCGCGCACCAGCACCACCACCATCACGCCTTCGGCCGCGATGCGGCGGCGCATGGTGATCGCCTCGCCATTGGCCGGCGCGATGATGTCGCCATCGAGCACGAGCCGCCCGGCGCGCACTTCGGCGAGCTTGCCCGGCTTGCCCGGCGCAAGCCGCACGATATCGCCGTTCTTCTGCACCACCTGCGCCGGGATGCCACACGCCTTCCCGACCCGCGCCTGTTCCGCCATGTGGCGCATCTCGCCATGGACCGGGACGAGAATTTCGGGCTTGAGCCAGTCGTAGAGCACCTCCAGCTCCGGCCGCCCGGGATGGCCCGAGACGTGGATGAAGGCCTGCCGGTCGGTCACCATCGTGATCCCGCGCGCGGCCAGCTGGTTCTGGATACGGCCAATCGCGAGCTCGTTGCCCGGGATCTGGCGCGAGGAGAACAGCACCACGTCGCCAGTGGTCAATTCGATCGGGTGGTTGTTCTCGGCCATGCGGGCGAGCGCGGCACGCGGTTCGCCCTGACCGCCGGTGGCAAGGATCAGCACCTCGCCCCGCGGCAGACCCATCGCGGTGTCGAAATCGACCGGCGTCGGGAAATCCTCGAGATAGCCATTGTCCTGCGCCACCTCGATGATCCGGTCGAGCGAGCGGCCCGCCACGCAGATTTTCCGCCCGGTCTCGCGCGCGACTTCGCCCAGCGTCTGGAGGCGGGCGACGTTGCTGGCGAAGGTGGTGACGACGACGCGCTTGCCGCTGTGGCGCGCGACTTCTTCCATCAGCGCGTGATGCACCGCGCCTTCGCTGCCGGAGGGATTGGGATTGAACACGTTGGTCGAATCGCACACCAGCGCCAGCACGCCCTCCTCGCCGATGGCGCGCAGGTCAGCCTCGGTGGCCGGTTCGCCGATTATCGGCTCCTCGTCGAGCTTCCAGTCGCCGGTGTGGAAGATCCGCCCGTGCGGCGTGTCGATCAGCAGCGCGTTGCCTTCCGCGATCGAGTGCGCGAGCGGGATGTAGGTGATGGTGAACGGGCCGAGGTCGAACGCGCCGTCGTCCTCCTCGATGATGTTGAGTTCGACCTTGCCGAGCAGCCCGGCCTCTTCCAGCTTGCGCGCCACCAGTTCGGCGGTGAAGGGCGTGGCATAGAGCGGCACGCCGAGTTCGCCCGCAAAATAAGGCACTGCGCCGATATGGTCCTCGTGCGCGTGGGTCAGCACGATGCCGATCAGGTCCTCAGCGCGCTCCTCGATGAAGTCGAGATCGGCGAACACCAGGTCGACGCCGGGATATTCGGTGCCGGAAAAGGTCATGCCCAGATCGACCATCAGCCACTTGCCCTGACAGCCGTAGAGGTTGACGTTCATGCCGATCTCGCCCGATCCGCCGAGCGCAAGAAACAGCAATTCGTCTTCGGGGGTAAAGTCGTTCTTCAAGGGAATTCCGGTTCTGTCAGAAAGGGTCAGGCGCTCTCGGCCTGACGGGCAAGGATGGCGAGGCCATCGAGGGTAAGATCGGCATCGACGTGATCGAAGATCTCGGTCGCATCGTCGAACAGGATCGCAAGGCCACCGGTGGCGACGACCTTGGCAGGACGGCCGATCTCGCTCTTCATCTTGGCGACCATGCCTTCCATCATCGCGACATAGCCCCAGAACACGCCGATCAGCATCTGGTCTTCGGTGTTGCGGCCGATCACGCTGCGGCTTTCCGGCGCACGGATGGCGATGCGGGGCAGCTTGGCGGTCTTGCCGACGAGCGCGTCGAGCGAAAGGTTGATCCCCGGCGCGATCGAGCCGCCCTTGTAGGCGCCGGTGAAATCGACGGCTTCGAATTTGGTGGCGGTGCCGAAATCGACCACGATCAGATCGCCGCCATATTTGTGATGTGCGGCAAGAATGTTGAGCGCCCGGTCGGCCCCGAGCGAGGAGGGCTGATCGACATCGATCTCGAACCGCCAGCGCGCCGCGCCCTGCCCGGCAAACAAGGGCGTGATGCCGAAATATTTCTGGCACAGCACGGTAAGGTTGTGATCGGCACGCGGGACGACCGAGGCGACGATGATCTGCGTGATCTGGTCGCGCTCCACACCCTCGATCTTAAGCAGTTGCAGCAGCCACACCGCATATTCGTCACCCGTCCGGCGCGGATCGGTGGCGATGCGCCAGCGCGCGCGGATGGTGTGCCTGCCCTCATCATCATAAGTGAACAGGGCAAAGACCACATTGGTGTTACCGACATCGGCGGCGAGCAGCATTTCGTGGAGTCCTCAAAATCAGGAAATGTCGCCTGCGCGAATGACACGTTCGCTGCCATCCGCCAAGCGCAGCCGCAAGGCCCCGTCACTTTCCTCAAGCCCGGCAAAGGAGCCGCTCAGCACCGAACCATCGGTGTCGTGGACGGTCAGCGGGGAGCCCTGTGCGTGGATCGAGCCCGCGAGGAACGCCTGCAAGGTCGGCCCCAGGCCATAGGTGCGCCACGCTTGCAACCGGTGATCGAAAGCGGCGGCGAGGCTGGCGGCGAAGTCTTCGAGCAGCGGCGCGGTGATGACATCGGCCAGCGCGGCGGTCTTGCGGTCGGGCAATTGCGGCGCGCGGGCGAGGTTCACACCAATGCCGACAACGATGTTCCCGCGCACCATCTCCAGCAGGATGCCCGAGAGCTTGCCGCCGTCCAGCAGCACGTCATTGGGCCATTTGAGCGCAAGCGAGCCGGCATCGCCCAGCGCGGCGGCGGCGGCATCGTGCACCGCCAGCGCCGCCACGAAGCTGAGGGTGGCAGGCGGCGGTCCGCCCTCGCCCACCGTCACCACCGTCGAGCCCATGAAATTGCCCGCGCCGTCGAACCATTCGCGGCCCTGACGCCCGCGTCCAGCGGTCTGGCGGCGGGCGACCAGCCACGTCCCTTCCGTCCAGCCCTCGCCCGAACGCAGCTTTGCCGCAAGATCGGCGTTGGTCGAACCGGTCTGTGGGACGAGTTCGATCAAACCGCGAGGAACAGCGAGGCTGCGGCCTTGTCGGCCAGATCGGTCAGCGACGGGGTGAGCAGATAGCCCAGCGGCGAGATGATCAGCGCGGTAAGCCCGAGCAGTGCCCAGTGCCCCGCCCCGCTCTTGCCGGTAACAACGCCTGCGGGTTCGTCGAAGAACATCACCTTGACGAACTTGATGTAGTAGAAGGCGCCGATCACGCTCGCGGCGATGGCAATCGCGCCGAAGGCGATGAGGCCGGCCTCGACCGTGGCCTGGAACACCACGAACTTGCTGTAGAAGCCGAGCAGCGGCGGAATGCCCGCAAGGCTGAACATGAACAGCAGCAGTGCCCAGGCGATGGCCGGACGGGTCACCGAAAGCCCGCGAATATCAGCGAAGGTTTCGAACAGCGCGCCATCCTCGTCCCGCAGCATCAGCAGCGCGACAAAGCTGCCGAGGCTCATGGCGACATAGATGAACAGGTACACCAGCATCGCGCTCGCGCCGTCGGCATTGGCGACCGCCAGGCCGAGCAGAATGAAGCCGATATTGTTGATCGAGGAATAGGCCAGCAGGCGCTTGAGGTTCTCCTGCCCGATCGCCCCCAGCGCGCCGAAGATGATCGAAGCGAGCGCGGTGAACATCACGATCTGCTGCCACGCAGCGACCTGTGCGCCGAACACTTCGAACACGACGCGGGCGGTCAGCGCGACAGCGGCGACCTTGGGTGCGGTGGCGAAGAACGCGGTGACGGGGGTCGGCGCGCCTTCGTAGACGTCAGGGGTCCACATGTGGAACGGCACAGCGCTGATCTTGAAGGCCAGGCCGGAGAGCACGAAGATCACCCCGAACAGCGCGCCCGTGCCCATTTCGCCGGTCAGCCCGGCGCGTACCGCGGTGAAGCTGGTGCCGCCGGTGAAGCCATAGAGCAGGCTCATGCCGTAGAGCAGAATGCCCGAAGCGAGCGCGCCGAGGACGAAATACTTCAGCCCCGCCTCGCCCGAGCGCACATCGCGGCGCAGGATCGCGGCGAGCACGTAAGCCGAAAGGCTGTTCAACTCGAGCCCGAGATAAAGCGCCATGAAGTCATTGGCCGACACCATGATGCTCATGCCGACCGCGGCAAACAGCACCAGCACCGGATATTCGGCGCGCATCCCGCGCTCGGTCCCTGCAGCAGCCCCGCCGAAGAAAGCAGGCGCCACGATCAGCGCGCCGATGGCGGCAAGATAGATCAGCGCCTTGGCGAACAGCGCAAAGCTGTCGACCTTGATCAGCCCTTCGAAGGCGAGCGTGCCCGGGCCGTCTGCGCCGAAATGGAGCCCCGGCACCAACAGGAAGCCAGCGGCAAACAGCGCAGCCGCAGCCACGATCGCGATGCCGCGCGCGGCCTTGTCTCCGCCCCAAGCAGCGACCAGCAGCAACGCCAGACCAGCACCGATCAGCACCAGTTCCGGCAGCACGAGCGCAAAGGAGTGAGCGAATTCCATCAGTGCGCGCCCTCCTTGGCGCTCGAATGTTCAGCGCCTGCCTCATGCGGCAGGGCATTGGCAGCCTCGGCCCGCGGCGCACCAGCGGCCAGCGCGGCATCGCCCGCCGGAGCTGCAGCGGCGAGCCGCGCGTCGAGCACCGCGATGTCGGCGCGCATCGGCGCGAGGAAGCTTTCCGGGTAAACCCCCATCCACAGCACCGCTGCGGCAATCGGCGCCATCATCACCCATTCGCGGG
>VFQO010002168.1_pt1 | contig 12634 bp, 12 predicted proteins | sample 3512331 | NCBI WGS metagenome assembly VFQO01 (sample SAMN10412371, study PRJNA504923) | tailings metagenome | isolation source: Replicate 3 from Balatoc abandoned mine | place: Philippines: Itogon, Benguet | collected 2017-08-28
ATGTATATATATAATGTAACTACCAAAGTGTCGCATGCCATTCACACCGATTGGTTTCACTGGATGCAACAAGAGCATATTCCTGCAGTCATGGCATCGGGTTGCTTTACCCACTTTCAATTTGTTCGTTTATTAGAAACAGATGAAGAGGATGGAATTACCTATGCAGTGCAATATCATGCAGCAGCCAAGGCAGATTATAACCGCTACGTTGAATTGCATGCGCCTGCATTGCGCAATGATTCTGTGGAGAAATGGGGCAACCAAATGATTGCTTTTAGAACATTAATGCAGGTTGTGAATTGAGTGTGGATAGTTTTTGAAAACAAATTTGGAATTTGAAAATCTTCCTTATATTCCTTTGAAAGCCTTGCAGGGATTGAATTGTAGAATAAATGCCCTGAAACTCTTTACCAACAAGGGTTTCATTGATTTAGCGTGTTGTTTTTACACGCTAAATCAAAACCAGAATTTCGCTCCAACCCTTTATTTATAAGGGTTTTGAGCCAAAAAAATCAAAAAAGAAAAAAGAATAAAAATTTTGTTGGTAATGAAAAGCCAATAAATTTGTCCCGTTATCAAAAATTATTAAAAATCACATCTATGAACAAAGCTGAATTAATCGCGCACCTAGCTGATGATGCAGGTATCACCAAAACACAAGCAAACGCTGCATTGGATTCTTTTATTGATGCAGTTACAAAAACCTTAAAGAAAGGTGATAAAGTAACCCTAGTAGGTTTCGGTACTTTCTCTGTATCTAAGCGTGCTGCACGTACTGGTCGTAACCCTCAAACTGGTGAGACTATCAAAATTAAAGCTAAGAAAGTTGCTCGCTTCAAAGCTGGTAAAGAATTAAGCGGTAAGTTATAATTCTGACCCAAAAAAAGAATTGAACCCCGCTTTCGCGGGGTTTTTCTATTTTTGCACTTTATTAAACAACTTATTCAAATTATTACCATGGGTAGAGGTGACAAAAAAACAGCTAAAGGAAAACGTTTCCAAGGGTCTTTCGGTAAGTCTAGACCTGCAAATCCTGCAGCAGCCAAGAAAGCAGCCGCAAAAAAAGCAGCTACCAAAGCTTCTTAAATTCAATAACAAGTGGATCAGTCCCGCTATGCGGAGTTGCTGATCCACTTATTGTTAACTCTTTTGATTATCCTTTTACACTAGCAGCTATTTTTTGAATAGCAGAGACCAATAGGTCTAAATCGGCAGGTCTAGTATATACATGAGGGGTAATTCTTACACAACTGATATTCTCCCAAACAATTCCTACTGTATGTATTTTATACTGGTTGTATAATTGTTGATCTAATTGTGCAGGGGTTAATCCTTTTATACTTACCCCGCAAATAGCACAGGAATAAGCAGACTGCAATGAAGTATGCAATTGCACCCCTGGAATCTCTTTTACTCTTGTAGCCCAGTAATTTTTTAAATATCGTATGCGCTCTTCTTTTCTTTTGGCTCCAATGGCATTGTGAAAAGCCAGTGCTTCTCCAATACCCTGTTCAATGGGAAAGCTTCTGGTACCAAGGGTTTCAAACTTTCTGATATCGGGGCTTTGTGGCTTGTCATTACATACCAGTGGCCAAACTTTCGAGATCTTTTCTTTTTTAATCCAAAGCATTCCAGAACCAATGGGTGCACTTAAAAACTTGTGCAAACTGGTGCCAAAATAATCACATTCCAAATCGGGAATAGAAAAATCGAGTAAGCCAAAAGAGTGGGCCCCGTCTACAATCACTTCCAATCCGCGACGATGTGCCATTTGACAAATCTTTTTCACAGGTAAAATTTGCCCCACCCAATTAACAATATGGGTTACGTGCAAAATTTTCGTTTTAGGTGTAATGGCTTTTTCAAATGCTTGAACAATGGCTTCATCGTCTTCTATGGGAAAATCAAAACTGATTTGTTTGTACACAATTCCGTCTCGCAATGCTCGCTGACGCCAAGCCTGAATCATATTGGGGTAATCCTGCTTGGTGCCAATTACTTCATCTCCTCGCTGCAAATCCAACCCAAAAATGACAGAATTTAGCGCTTCTGTTGCATTCCGGTTAACCGCAATCTCTTCTGGAGAACATCCTGCCAACAATGCTAATTTCTGTCGTAAAGGCTCTCTTCCCTGGTCTAATATGCGCCACATAAAATAGGATGGTCCCTGATTAGAGAGTTGATTGTAGCGCTCTACCGCCTGTTGCACCACTATTGGAGAGGGACTCACACCCCCGTTATTCAAATTGATGAAATTGGCAGGAACTGAATAAGCCTGCTGAATTACTTGCCAGTAATCTTCGTCTGAAGCCGCAATAATAGGATTATCTGAAGTGATTGCAGCCGCCGCCTTAAACTGGGCTGCCTGCAATTGATTAAAAAAGCCGTAACCAGCAAATACACCGGCTAAAGCGCCTGCTTTTTTAATAAAATTTCTTCTGGGTTCCATGATTCAATTTTAACGCTTAAGTTAAACAATATCATGGTAAATCGGTCATATCTTTGTGTTTTAAATCAATGGGTATGAAGAAGAAAGGACTTTACTTGTTTTTGGTGGTTTTCTTAGTATTGGCTACACAGTCATTATATGCCCAATGTTCTATCTGTACCAAAACTGCTTCTCAATTAGGAGAAGGGCCTGCCAAAGCGCTTAACTCCGCCATCATCTACCTAGCATTTGCGCCCATCGCCATTATTGGCTTCATTGGTTTCCGCTGGTGGAAAAAAGAACAAACCATTATTACTGCGGAAGAGGGAAGAAACAGCATTTAAATCAAGATTCAATTTGTTGAAAATCGAACCTGTAATATTTGAAATTGTTTATGCTCGTAATGTTTGAGTTGTACTTCCACCTGAACTACCCTCTTTGTAACATTCTGAAAGAATAATTAAAGTTAAAAAGCATAAATTCATAAAGAGCGAAACCCCAATAAAAGAAACAGTTTCATACTAAGGTATTTTGGTAGTGTTAACTAATCGTTTCATAATAAACAATAGATACCAGTAACAAATTTTGTTGAAGGTATTAAACTAGATGTAGTTTAGTTATTAGGCCCTAATCTAACAGGATTCATATATTGGAGAAATTATTACAAGCAGAAATAAGAGAATTAATTGCATATTCACAATCAAAAAAAATCCTCAGATATTACTTAATAGCTATAACCATTCTCCCAATCAGTCAAATTGAAATTACAGTATGATAAAGGATTAACTAAAATGAGTTAGTTATTCATTTAATAAAAGGTAAAAATTTTTCCTGTTGCACAAATTTGAGCACTGGTTGTTTACTATTAAGTGTTCTATTATTTAATACCACTTCATATTTTTCAAGGTATTGTATCGCCATTTGTTTACTACTGAATTTATCCATTACGTACTCGTGGCATTTTTTCTTATCATATTGATCAGCATATTTAAGAGCGTCTACTAGAGTTCGTACACTGTTACTTAAAAAACCAACTTCGGGTATAACAATTTCAGGAAGAGAACCATATGGAGTAGCAAATACGGGACAGCCAAAATACAAACTTTCAACAATAGAGATACCAAAGGGTTCATTCCAACGCACTGGGAAAATTAGGCCCTTTGATTTGCTCAAAAGGGCATTTTTTTCAGCACCACCCCTCATTCCATCAAAATGAATTCTTGGATCAAAAGTAAGTCTAATGCCTTGGTTAAAATTAAATCGTACACCACCAATAATCCTAAGTTTAATTTTTGCTTTTTGTGCAATTTTGATAGCACCTCTCACATTTTTTACTCTCCAAGCTGCGTCACCCAAAAAATGAAAATATTCTCTGGGTTGGTTTAATCTGGGATTGCCATAATCTTCAGAATCAATTCCATTGTATACAAATGATTCACTTCCAAATCGTTCAGCATGATTTTTTGAAACAAAAACCGCATTAATATCTAAAGGGACAATTTCATTGGAATTGCCGTGAACGGTAAAGATATAAGGGATTGTGGGGATTTCATTGACCATACAATTTAAATGTACTATATCCACCCCCTCTGGAATTTGTTTGTTAAACGGTATTGATGGGTTAAAATTATATACAGCTGCAAAATCACAATATGAGTCAGATTCAACCAAATAAGAAACCTTATGACCCATTTGTACTAATTGCTTACCTAACCACCAAATGATCCTTTCTGTACCACCATATTTTTTAACTGGAATTTTAGTATTGTTTACAATTAGTACATGCATATATACATTTAAAAAAAATTATCATAATTTTTGAGGCAGATGCAAATTAACATTTTTTAGATTTTTAAGATAAAAAACCTTTTAATAGAGAAAAGCCACTATGCTATATTGAGATTACCCTCAGTGCCCATACCCCTGCTTTATATTGTATTCAACACCAAGAAATCGTTCGACATAGGAAAGTAAAAGGGTTGTCGAATTAAGAGTCTTGATGGTTGCATCCATTATTGTGGTACTTCCTGTTTTGGTTATCACAATCAATGTTTCATTTTGTGCAAACTTCCAAGTACCTGTTTCTATTATAAATGGATCGCTTGGGCTACATCTGGATGCGCCCTCATTAAATTCATAAGTGCCAATTGTTGTAAAGACAATGCGGTCATCCTTTTCGCAGGTCGATTTCCCACTGAAATCATCAGTCCATGAAGCATCAGTGACTTTTTTTATTTGTTTGCTAGTCATCACCCAGTCTTTGCTAGTAAGTAGTGCTGTTTTTGTCAAGGTAGATGGATTTGCCGTATCGTTATCACTTTTGCTACATCCAAAGAATAAAACAATAATTACAAGTGCAAACAGTAGTTTCATAAGTAGATATTTTAATGCACTTTATTTTATGCTCATGGAATTGAATGAATATAATAAAATAATCAACATGTAAATTTATTATTCAGCATTTAATACAAATCACAGAAATTAAATAGACGCTTGATTTATAAGAATTTACATTCCCAAATGCAAATTCAGGGAATATCAATTGATAACCTCCCTTGATTTTTGCCATTTTGTTATTATTGGCTACACTGAATTCCGAGGGTGAAAAAAGAACAATCACTATTTCGGCGTAAGATGGCCGAGACAGCTAATTGATTTAAACCAAGTCATCATTAATAAATACCAAATTTTCATCAGAAAACGAAAAGGAAAAATTGTATTTACTCATTGCCGCAAATACAGATTTTGAACATCCTTTTTTCATTTTATCATGCAACTCTAAATAAATGACTTTGGTTTTAGGCAACCAATAGTCATAATTGGTTTCAAATACTTCTTTTTCTGCTCCTTCGATATCTATTTTTAATAAATCAATATAATCCCAATTTTCCGCTCTCATAATGGTTTCAACCGATTCTGCTGGAATAGCATCTGGATTGTCAGGGACTGTTTCTTTAACCATAAAAGAGTTATTTGGACCATCCGGATTCATTATAGATAAATAAACATCCTTGTTCCACAAGCCCATACAATTGGCTTTGATATTTGGATGACCAGCAATATTTTTTAACAATACATGAAAATTATCTCGACTGGGTTCTACTGCTACAATTTTACTATTGGGATAACGATGCGAAAAATAAACAGCTGCTAACCCTATATTGGCACCCGCATCAATGATTCTTTCAGGTGTAAACGGAAGATCTACTCCATATTGATTATCTAAAAAGACTTGCTTAAAAGTGTATTTATCTTTTGTCTTTCTCTGTAAATACAACGTCGTATTATATCTTGAAGTTGTAAAAGCCCCATATTTCTTAAATAGTAGGTGTATATAAAACTTTATCCCATCTATTGGGCCAAATGCTTTAATTAGAGGTTTAAACCTTGATGCCATATAGAGGTAGGTATTAACTAGCTCGAAAATAACCCATTACCATCAAAACAAATTAAAAAAACTCACTTTAATTTACACCAATATGATAGGCGCAACTTATTTTATAATGATAATTTCCTTGTTTTATAAGAAAGACATAATTCAATATACCCCAAACACATGTGATTCATTTTTTAAGTACTCTTTTCTAATTATAGGTATTATTCCATTTTTTTACCTTTATTACTAATTTGAAAAAAAATGTTTTTTTAACCTTCCAACGAAAGCTATGAAAATTTCTGGGTTTACGATCATTAGAAATGCAATTTTAAACGATTACCCTGTGGTAGAATCTATTTTATCTGTATTGCCAATTGTTGATGAAATGGTTATATTGATTGGGAAGAGTGAAGATGATACAGAAAATTTAATTCGTAACATTAACAGTACGAAAATTAAAATTCACCATTCAACATGGGATACTAAAAAATATACAAAAGGAACTGTTTTATCCGTTGAAACAAATAAAGCCTTCGATCTTATTAACTCGGAAAGCACATGGGCAGTATATATACAAGCAGATGAAGCTATTCATGAAAAATATTATTCAACAATTTTAAATGCTTGCAAAAAATATGCAGATGATGACAATGTTGAAGGTCTACTTTTTAATTATTTACACTTCTATGGCACTTATGATTATGTTGGTGATAGCCGAAGATGGTACAATAAAGAAGTTAGAATAATTCGAAACCACAAAAGTATTCAAAGTTATAAAGATGCTCAAGGTTTTAGGGTAGGTAATCGTAAAATTAAAGTCAAGCCTATTGATGCATATATATACCATTATGGATGGGTTAGAAGCTTAGAAGCGATTCAAGCAAAAAACAAACACGTTAAAGATGTTTGGCATTCCGAAAATTCTACAAATGATATAGAAGCTCCCATACCTGACTTAAGCCAAATAAGTATCAACATGAATGATTTTGATAGTTTAAGGCTTTTTACAGATACACACCCTGAAGTTTGGAATAATAGAATAGCAGAGAAAAACTGGCACTATGATTTGGATATTTCCCAAAAAAAATTCACCCTAAAAGATAAAATCATGTTTTGGCTAGAAAAAAAAACAGGTAAGCGATTTTTTGATTTCAGAAATTATAAGATTATTTAATTGATTTGATAACACTCATTATGTATTTTAAAGTTAGTGTTGCAAATATTTTTGCTTTAGAGCTTTATACTTCCAATAAACATATAACATATTATACTTAGCTATTATAAACCCCTCTTCCCCATCCAAAAATCCCAGCCTGAATAAATAATTCTGTATAAAACTGAAAAAAGGCGCTAGATATAGTTTTATAATCCCAACTTTTTTATTTGAAATAAAATATTTTTCTGCACTTAACAGGGCATATTTTTTTTGCTTTTCAATTAATTGTTCAACATTTTTCATTGTGTGATGCCACAAAATTCCTTTAATAATTTTTCTCTCATTATTTGTTGCAATAATATTTTCATGTACTAAAACATCATCCCATTGATGGAACTTTTTATTGTAAAGCCTATAAACTCTATCTCTTCCCCATTCTCCAAAATGAATAGGCTTTTTACCTAAAAAGCTCATGCGCTTAAAGCCATAAACTATTCTAGGATTCTTTGCCAAAATAGTTTGTGATAAATTTGATATACTATTAATCAACATAGGTGTTGGCTTTTCATCAGCATCAATTACTAAAATCCAATCTGTTTTACAGAGATTAGCAATTGTATTTCTGGTTTTACCATAACCCTCCCATTTTACTTTATAAACAATTGCGCCATTTGCTTCGGCTATTGCGACTGTATTATCTGTACTTCCTGTATCAGCAACAATAACAGCTTGAAAGAATGCTCTACAACTTTTAATACATCCTGAAATTGTGGTTGCTTCATTTTTAGTCATTATTACTACAGTAAAAGCAGTCATAAGTAGCTTTTTAAAGTTATAAGATTGCAAACATAGGTAACAGTATAATTCTAAATTCTATTATCTTAGCTTCATGCCAGCTAAAATACACCTTTATAGTGCCTACTACAAACCTTTCCCTCTATTGCCAAATTCCAATTATGTAACACCCGTGCAGGCAGGGGCATCTGTTGCCGATATCATTTTACCAATGCAAGGAGATAATATAGGGGAGAATATCTCTCATTTAAATAGATTTTATAGCGAACTTACTGTTGCGTATTGGGTATACAAAAACGCTGACCGCTCAAATTTTAATGCTTGGGGCTTAGTACACTATAGAAGATATTTAATTACAAATCGTTATCGTTGGTTTTATCAACTACGAAGCAGATATTATTTTAGAACCTCCCAAGAAAATCTTGATAGTATACTTACTGACGAATTGTATAAGTTTTTACAAAAGCAGCTGGAAGAAAATGAAATACTTATACAAAAACCTACATGGGCAAAAAAAGTAGGGCGAAAAAGTTTTAATATAAGAGATGCATATTATGCAGATCATATTGGGAAAGATTACGATATTACTATGGAGGTTGTTAAAGACCTATATCCAGAATATGCAACTTCTATTGATGCTTTTAACAAAACTTATTTACTGTGCTTTAACAATGTAATGATTGCCCGTTGGGAAGTATGGGATACTTATTTGAGTTTCTTATTCAATATTTTGAATGAAGTAACTAACCGAATAAATATTTATAAAGATGGTTACCAATCTCGCGTTTTTGGATTTTTAGCCGAAAGATTACAGAATTTATTCATATTCCACAACCAATTAAAAGCAGGTCATTTAACATTAGGCCTTTTTGAGGATAAGTTATGAATTTACTCTATATAACGTTTGGAAAAGATCCTTCCATACACCTTCAAGCATTATATTCGATGGCTTCTTTTTTAAAAAAACCATCTTATGTAAAACGGATAATTGTAATAACAGATGAACCTGAGCTTTATACAATTATTCGAGAACATATTAACTTACAATTTATAAGTGAAAAAACTTTTAATGAATGGAAAGGTCCGCATAATTTTTTTTGGCGCATAAAAATAAAAGGTATTGAATGGGCTATTACAAAATTTTCGGGAGAACCCATTCTTTATGCTGATACAGATACGTTTCTGTCACATTCTGCTCACGAAATAGCTTTAGCATTGCAAGAGAATTCGGCATTTATGCACGAAAATGAAGGGCCTCTTGCTTTAAAAAAAAGTAAAACAGAAAAAAAAATGTGGCGGCAAGTTATTGGGCAACAATTTGGAGGTTGTACAATAAAAAAAAGTGATGCTATGTGGAATGCAGGTTTTATTGCATTTCCAAATACAACTAATGGTCAAGAAATTCAACTAGCTTTAAATATTTGCGATGAAATGTGCGCCAAAAAAGTAATAACAAGATTAATTGAACAGTTCTCACTTTCTTTAGCCCTTGCCCATTTCTATCCAATAAAAGAAGCAAAACATATGATAGTACATTATTGGTCGGCAAAATCAATTTGGAATAAAGCTTTAATGCAAATTTTCAGCAGTTATACATTAAAAAATTACAAAGATGAAACCGTTTTAGAAAAATTATGTCAATTACCCCTAAATCATTTACCTACAGTCATGTATGAGAAAAACACAGCAAGAAGATTAAAAAACTTTATTGATAAAATATTTCCCTCCAAAACTTCTTAATTAATTCTCAAGCGATACCACTTTTAAGTTAAACTAACGACTCTCGTACTGAACAATAATTTCTACTTATAAGCGAATATCATTACACTATCAAATACAGAAGAAAAGTGTGGTTGATTAATTAGAGCTATAATTATGATTTAAATGATAAATATTCATTATTATCCAGAAAATCGTATACATATTTAAATAAATTAAAATCGTTCGATTCAAACTTAATTTTCAATTCACTGAATATTTTATTCTTATTCACAGATCGCATTTTTTCTTTAGCAATCAACTGATATACCCGTTCGGTTAATAACCAAATTTTTCGATTATTTACTGCTATATGTTGTTGGTGTTCTGTAATGGCTTCGGCTAATTCTCCTATTCCTTTTTTATGTGAAGCCACTGTTTTAATCACTTCAATTTTTTTATCTGTATTAAACGCTGGCGCCATCATTAAACGCAGGTTTTTTACAAATGTATCTGCATCGGGTCGATCACTTTTATTCACCACAAATACATCTGCAATTTCCATTAAACCTGCTTTCATTGTTTGCACTTCATCACCAGCTTCGGGTACAACAACTACAACGGTTGTATCGGCCAATCCTGCAATTTCAATTTCACTCTGTCCTACTCCAACAGTTTCAACAATGATTTCGTCGAAGCCCGCTGTTTGTAAAATAGCCGTGATTTCTATGATATAAGGATGCAAACCTCCCAAAGATCCGCGAGTGGCCAATGAACGGATATACACGCCTGGATGATTGTACCAATCGCTCATTCTAATTCTATCTCCTAATAACGCACCCATATTAAATGGTGAAGAAGGGTCAATACATAGGATGGCTACTTTTTTTCCTTGTGCAGTCCAATACCCAATCAACGCATCGGTTAAAGTGCTTTTTCCCGCACCAGGAGGTCCGGTGATTCCAGTTATAGGTGTTTTTCCAATAGGTAAACTTTGTAAAAAATGATCATAGCCCTCCACTTCATTTTCTACCAATGATATAGCTCTTGCAATGGATTGATGATTGCCTATTTGTATGCCTGCTAATAATTGTTTCCACATATAACTGCTGTAAATGTAAATTTATGCCAACTGTATGCCAAAAAGAGCAACAAATATTTTATTAGCACTGGCCATTATTATGTTGGGTGGGCTATTATGGAGTAGGGCCGTCTTATCTATCAGTATGGGATTAATGGCCGTATATGCTATTTACTATTTAAAACAAAATAACGCTGATCTTTTTTCGCCGCTGTTCATTTGGTGTGTATCTCCCTTGCTATTAGCATTCACCGGAATTTATCAAGCTGGTTTTACAGAAGCCAATTTATCTTTTTTACTTACCCTAATAGTTTATCCAATTGCAGGCATTACTGCTCTTGCTGGGGAAAAATTTGCTTTTACTAAAACCTTTTCACAGCCTTGGATACATGCTGCACTCATTGCTTTATTGTACCCCTTGGGATGGTTTGTATTGCATGCTAATGAAGCATTTGAGCTATATGGACAAGGTAGAACACTGCCTGTATTCATGGATACCGATCATGTTCGTTTCAGTATTTTTTTATGCAGCGCTTTGCTATTTACCCTCTTGCCTGTTAGTAATGCACGGTATAAAAAGATATCTTTTATTGTTTTACTAGGCGCTATTCTTTTATTGGCAGTTAGAACGGGTTGGGTGATTGCAGGAATTATTATTGTTGGGTATGGCATATATTATTTGAAATCAAAACCTGTAACAAATAAGAATCGCTCTCGCAATATTTTAATTGCAATAATTGCTTTAATCTCCATTCTTTGTATAACACCAACTGTTCAACAAAAAATTAGGTACACCCTCTACGATTGGAATACCTATAATACCAAAGGATATGATTCAACGTATTCGGATGGAGTAAGAAGAGCAATTAATACAGTGGCTTTAAAAGCCATAACAGAAGATCATACTACTGCAATTGGTTGGTCTGCTATTCCATCTGCACTACAACAAAAATTCACACAAGTATGGAATGGGCAAAACACCCAATACGGATGGCCATTTAATCAATGGTTGTTTTGGTGGATGGGCAGTGGTTGGTGTGGCATGGTGCTATTTACCGCATGGTTATTTTACCCTGCTTGGCATGGATATCGCAACAAGAACCCTTTCTTGATTATTTGGACATTAGCCATTGCATTTTCATGCCTAGTAGAAACCACCATCAATTATCAATATGGCGCATTGTTGCATGTTTGGCCATTATTGGTTTGTTGGCAAGCGACTAAAAAATCATCGAATTAAGCGATAGTTTTTAAAATCGAAAGGCCTTATTCCTGTTGCCTTTTCAAAATAATAGAGGGCCTTGTCTTTTAAGCTGAATTTTTTCTTAGCTGGATCAAAACTGACTGGCCAATTGGCTCGCTCAATTCTTTCCTGCATTACTTGCGGATGAGTTCCCTTAAATTTTTCTAAAGAATCAAATTGACTGTAATCAAAAAAATCGGGTTGAGCCATATACGCTGATAGGGCTTCATCATTATGCCAGAGCTTACTAAACTCCTTCTGCTTTTTCATCATTTGCGCTGGAGATTTTACCCAACCATAATGGTATACATACGCATCAATAGCTTTTACTTTTAATTTCTGTAGCCCCTTCCTAAATCCTTGTGCATCTTTATAGGCTTTAATATTGCGGTCATTTCTAATTACACGCACTTCATTGCGATACCAGGTTCTACTATCTCCCACATAATCATAGGTTCCATAAAAATGGAGGTACTTAAACAAGAGTCCTTCCACCCGTTGATCATCTTGGTATTGTTCACATCCTGCTTTAATGGCTGCATGGTACTGCTCATGTACAACTTCATCCCCTTGAATATAAAATGCCCAAGTGGCATCTTCACTAATCAATTCCATCGCTTTATTGGTTTCTACGGCCAATACAGCCCCTCCCGATCTTAAATTGGGATCCCAAACTGAGTGATGAATCTTGATTTTAGGATCATTAATTGATTCCATTAGTTCAATGGTTCCATCGGTACAATCCCCAATTAAAATGATCATTTCATCTACCACAGGCAAAATAGATTTTACCGCTTCAACAATTGGATAATCATTTAACACAGCGTTTTTAATAATTGTGAAGCCCGCAATTT
>VFQO010002174.1_pt1 | contig 12596 bp, 14 predicted proteins | sample 3512331 | NCBI WGS metagenome assembly VFQO01 (sample SAMN10412371, study PRJNA504923) | tailings metagenome | isolation source: Replicate 3 from Balatoc abandoned mine | place: Philippines: Itogon, Benguet | collected 2017-08-28
GGCGCATTGTGGGGTCCGAAGACCCCTTGAATCAACTCCTTAACCGAACGGCTAGTGTGAGAACAGCGGGTTTTTTCATTCCAGGGTGTCACGGATCCGGGTTTCCCGGTCCGTCGACGCCGCCCCCTTGAGGGGGTGACGCGCTGCAGGCGCGGCGCGGGGGTGGTCAAGCATGTGCAGAGCGCAGACGGATCGAGAAGTCGCGCAACGCGGCGATACCGCTTTCTTCGGCCCGGCGGCACCAGGCCTGCAGGTCAACAGCCAGCTGCTCGCGGGTCGCGTTCGTGCTCGACCACAGCGCACGCAGTTCTTCGCGCATGGTGACCATCTTGTCGAGCACCGGGTGCTCGGCACGCACCTGCGCCAGCTGGGGCTTCACCGCCGTGGGCACTTTGTCGTCGTCGCGATGCAGCCAACGCTTGGCGGCCTTGAGCACCGAGGCATCGGCCTGTCGCGCCTTGAGCGTGGCAATCTCGGCCTTGCAGGCTTCGCGCATCTCGCGCGCATAGCCGGCCATGACCTCATAGCGGTTGGCGATGATCGCCTCCAGCGTCTTTTCGTCGGCCACGGGTTTCACGTCACCAAACGCCAGCTTGGGCGGCACCTTCTTGACCGTGGCCAGTCCGGCCGATTCGAGCATGCGGATGTACATCCAGCCGATGTCGAACTCGTAGGGCTTGACCGACAGCTTGGCCGAGGTCGGGTAGGTGTGGTGGTTGTTGTGCAGTTCCTCGCCGCCGATGAGGATGCCCCAGGGCGAGACGTTGGTGCTGGCGTCGGCGGCCTCGAAGTTGCGGTAGCCCCACCAGTGGCCAATGCCGTTGATGATGCCGGCGGCCGTGATGGGAATCCAGGCCATCTGCAGCGCCCAGACCGCCAGGCCCAGCGCGCCGAACAGCAGCACGTTGATGATGAGCATCAGGCTCACGCCCAGCGCCGAGTGCCGGGTGTAGACGTTGCGCTCGATCCAGTCATTGGGGGTGTTGTGGCCGTAACGCTCCAGCGTCTCGGTGTTCTTGGCCTCGGCGCGATAGAGCTCGGCGCCCTCGTAGAACACCTTCTTGATACCGAAGATGTGCGGGCTGTGCGGGTCGCCCTCGTGCTCGCACTTGGCGTGGTGCTTGCGGTGGATGGCCGTCCACTCCTTGGTGACCATGCCGGTGGTCATCCAGAGCCAGAAGCGGAAGAAGTGCGCTGCGATCGGGTGCAGGTCGAGCGAGCGGTGTGCGGAATGGCGGTGCAGGTAGATGGTCACGCTGGCGATCGTGATGTGCGTCAGCACCAGCGCCACGATGAGCACTTGCCACCAGGTGAACCCGGTGAGGCCATTGCTCAGGAAGTCGACGGCGCCATCCACGAAGGCAGACAGGAATCCGGTGTCGGAAGGAATCATCAAGGTCCAATCAGGACTGCCCGAAAAACAGGATGCAGAAAAACCCGTGCGCCCGGGGCAGGCGGGCGACAGTGCCTCGATTTTAGGTGGGGGGGCCTCCACCACCAAGTCTTTTGGCCTCTATGTGACCTCGAACTGGCTGGAAGTTCAGGGTCAATTGACGCCGATCAAGCCTTTTTCCGCCAGACGGCGGCAAAAAAGCCGTCCGTTCGGTGCCGATGAGGCCACAAGCGCAGGAATTGACCACCGATGCCGGTACACAGATCGCTGGCCTGTTCCACCCGAAGGCCATGGAGGATGTCGACCACCGGCTCAGGCTCGAACGCCGGGTGCGCGGCCAGGAAGACCTCGGCGATCGCCTCGTTCTCCTCGCGCAGCAAGCTGCAGGTCGCGTAGACCAGCCGCCCGCCGGGCTTGAGCAGGCGCGCCGCGCTGCTCAGGATGGCCTGTTGCAGTTCCGCCTGCGCCGCCACCGTCTGCGGCGTCTGGCGCCATTTCAGGTCGGGACTGCGGCGCAGGGTGCCCAGCCCCGAGCACGGAGCGTCCACCAGCACGCGGTCGATCTTGCCGGCCAGTCGCTTGATGCGCTCGTCGCGCTCGTGTGCGATGGCCACCGGGTGCACATTGGACAGACCGCTGCGGGCCAGCCGCGGCTTGAGCGCATCCAGCCGATGGGCCGAGGTGTCGAAGGCGTAGAGGCGGCCGCTGTTGCGCATGGCCGCGCCGATGGCCAGCGTCTTGCCGCCCGCCCCGGCGCAGAAATCGACCACCATCTCCCCACGCTTGGCGTCGAGCAGCAGGGCCAGCAGTTGCGAGCCTTCGTCCTGCACCTCGACCTCGCCGTTCGCGAACGCCGGCACCTTGGCCAGCGCGGGCTTGCCCTGCAACCGCAGGCCCAATGGCGAATACGGTGTCGGTTCCGCCGTGACGCCAGCGGCTTTCAGTGCGGCCAGTGCTGCCTCGCGCTTGGTCTTGAGTGCGTTCACCCGCAGGTCCAGGGGGGCGGGTTGCAGCAGGCTCGCGGCCAGCGCGTCGAACTGATCACCCACCTGCGCGCGCAAGGCGTCGGCCAGCCAGTCGGGCAGGTTGTGGCGGTGCGGCGCCAGCCATTCGTCCTCGCGCACCTTCGCTGTGGCGTCCAGCCAGACCTTCTCGGGCTCGCTCAGGGCGCTCTTGAGGAAGTCGCGGTCACCCGGAAATCCCAGGATGGCCAGCCGACGCCACTTGGAGCCGCTGCCCGAGCGCGCCAGCCACTCGAACTTCAGGCGCTCGCGCAGCGCCGCGAACACGGTGTCGGACAAGGTGGCGCGCTCACGCGGCCCGAAGGACTTGTGTTCGCGGAAATAGCGGGCCACCACGGCGTCGGCCGGGTGGTCGAAGCGGAACACCGCTTCCATGAGCGTGCTGCATTCGTCGAGGAGGGCTTTGGGGTGCATGGGCGCATTGTCCCAGCCCGGCGAGCCCGGGGCTCGATAATCGCGGGTTATGTCCGAGATTCAAGACCAGGTGCGCCGCCGGCGCACCTTCGCCATCATTTCCCACCCCCACATCAGCCTCTGAGTCAGGCGGGGTCAGGCCGCGACGCGGCGGACCCCTTTTGCGAGGTTTGTGCGAGGAAGATGCGGGGCTCTCCGTGGTCAAGTCATGCCACGGCGAGACAGGTCGAGACGGCGGGTTTGTGTACATGGACGCGTACATAAAACCGCCCGGTACGCACCGCCCTCGCGCTATGTACACACGGGGGTGCGTATGGCGCTATCGGACACATGGCTCAAGGCGAATAACGGCAGGGCGCGTGCGGCGGTCGAAGAGCGGGGCGACCGTGACGGGCTCGGGGTTCGCATCAGCCCCAAGGGCAAGATCACCTTTCAGCTTCGCTACCGCTACTACGGTGCGGCGAAGCGGCTGGACCTGGGGTCCTATCCGCTGCAATCGCTAAAGGACGCGCGGGCTGAGGCTCAGAGGCTGAAGGCCCGGCTTGAGCAGGGGCACGATCCCAAGGTCGTTCGCCTGCTGGAGAAGCAGGCGATCCTCAAGGCCGACTGCGTGGAATCGCTGTTCCGTCAGTGGTACGAGGCCTACTGCACGAAAAACAAGAAGGGCCACCACGACATCCTGCGCAGCTTCGAAATTCACGTCTTTCCGGTCATCGGCAAGCTGCCCGCCGACCAGGTCAGCCTGCACGAGTGGCTGAGCCTGCTGGAGAATCAGGCTGTCGCGCGGCCCGGGATCGCCGAGCGCATCCTGATCAACGCCAAGCAGATGCTCAAGTGGGCGGTTCGGCGACAGTTGATCGATAACAGTGCTCTTGCGGGGATCAACGCAAAAGAGGACCTTCAGATCAAGAAGCTGCCCGGCTCGCGCACCCTCTCAGACGGGGAGATCGCGCGCGTTTGGCACGCGATGGATTGCTCGCGCATGGCTGCAAAGAACAGGCTCTTCCTGAAGCTGTGCCTCATTTATGGCTGTCGGAATGGTGAGCTCCGACTGGCCGAGAAAATGCACTTCGACTTTGCTCGTGGGGTTTGGACAGTTCCTCCAGGCAATCACAAGCTGGGGCATGCGACAGGTAAGCCACTCCTACGCCCGATCACGCCGGAGATTGAGCTAATGGTGAAAGAAGCAATGGAACTAAGCGAAGGAAGCCGCTTTCTCTTCACCAATGCAGGGAGCGATAGGCCGATGGGAACGAGCGCACCCCTCGCGCTTCCTTACAACGTAATGCAGTGGCTACGAAGACACGAGAAGTTTGAGATGGAGCATTGGTCCGTCCATGATCTGCGCCGGACTGCTCGGACTAACTTCTCGACGCTAACAGAGCCACACATTGCTGAAATCATGCTCGGGCACCGGTTACCCGGCGCATGGCAGGTCTATGACCATCACGACTACCTGCAAGAGCAGGCCGAGGCATACACGGCCTGGTTCACAAGGCTGGACCTTTTGACGAACTCATGTGCACCCGCTCCCACAAGCCCTTAAATGGAAAGTCAGGGCTAACCAACCTCCAAACAGAATTCGTCGAGGGCTCCATAAACCATCGCCCTCCAAAGACTTCGCCAAGACTGTAGTTTGGATCTGCAGGCATCTCAATCAATACTTTGGATGCAACCAATTCATCGATATAGGCGCAAAAATTCTCATAGTCCTTAGGAGATCTAAATATTCTAACCTCGTCCGGCACCGGCCCACCATTCATTCTTTGATCCAATCTGAATTGACCTTTGGCACATATATCTGAATTCCACCGCCAGGTAAACCCTCTTGGCGTGCTGCGTAACCTTCATATACAACGGTACCCGCCGGCATAGTCGCCGTCACGACTCGGGTAGCCCTATTACCCCATTTCTGATCGAGTGCATAATCGCTTACTGCCTGCAAAGGTCCCGTTGGCTTTACAGATGTCCAGTAACTACCCGAAGGGTTTCCATTATCAGAGATTACTCGATACAAGGTTGTTTCCTGCGTCAGCGTACGGCCAGAATAGGTTCCGCTACGAAACGTATCGGCAACCTCTCTAGACAACGGACCAGGATTTAATGGGTTGTATTGTACGATTCCTCCGCCAGCACCTGTCGCCGCCTTAGCGACTGCCGCTGCTGATTGCGACGAGCCAGGATTACGCATTGCGCCTACGGAATCATCCCTAAATCCGCGATCTTGCAACCTGGCCAACTGAGCAGCCTCAAGACGCGCAGACACCGCAGTTGCACTTGTGGAACCGAGAAGTTGTCCTCGCATGCCTCCCGGGACACCACTAGTGCTGGCTGATTCTCTGCTGTTACTTGCGCCAGAAGCACCGACTAGGGCGAGTCGTCGTGATGTCTCTGTGGACTGCGTAGAACCAGCCTGACGTGAGGCGCTCTGTTTGGCGAGTCGTGCACTTAGACCTGCAACGCGAGAAGCTGGCACCGCGAAGATTCGGTTCTCGTACTTGATGAGCGCTCGCCCGTCGGCAGTCACCCTCCCAGTGAAGCCCCTTTGAATTTCGGCAGGTGTCAAGGGTCGCGTCAACCTAGCGGTACCGCCCGAGACGACGACGCCTGTCGGCTTGCCATCCTTGCCTAGGGTACCTTGGCGCTGCATCTGCTGCCTTTGCTGCGCGGTCGTCTGCTTTTGCTGGTTCTGTAACTGTTGACGCTGTTGTGTCTGCAACTGCTGGCGCTGTTGCGCTTGCATTTGCTGCCGTTGTTGCTCTTGCATCTGCCGCCGTTGCTCAGCTTGCATTTGCTGCCGCTGTTGCTCTTGCATCTGGCGACGCTGTGCCTCTTGCTGCTGACGAATCTGCTGCTGCCGCTGCATTTCCTGCTGTCGATGCATATCATTTTGGCGCTGCCACTGCTGTTGACGTTGCCAATTAGACTGAGCTGTCGCCGGAGACCAAAGGCATGATCCAGTAGCTAATAAAGAGACCAGAACTAAGCGGTGAACAACTGTAATCATGTTCGCTCCAGTTTAAGGCATCCGCAAAATCAGCGTGGGCCCTGCTGGCAGACCTGGAAAGGCCCACGGTTGCGATCAATGGTCATGATTTCGGTCGCAGTGTTCCGAAAATCAGAAACAAGATTCTTTCGATGCTTTTGCGAGACCCGAGAAGTTTGAAGCAGACTCCCAAAGCAAGTGCAGAATTGCTGTGCGCTATACCGACTTGGTACCGGGTTGCTCAAGCAAGCGCGCGTGATTGCATCAGGTGGAGGCAGAGGCGCTTCTTGATTCGTAACGAAGGCTGCGAGATTCTTCGAGAATGAACTGAGACCTGGTGTATTGCATAGATGCAACTTGAATAAAGCACCCGTATCCTTCATCGCTTCATCAAAGCCATCTTCAGAGCCACTTGACTGCTGGGCGGCATACGCACCGGGATTGCGGAAGAAATCAGCAAAAATGGCCAATCCGCCCGCCATCAGACCATCAAGGCTTTGATTCGTGGAAATCCGATAATGGTCAGTCTCAGCCTCCTGCTTTAGTCGATCCACATCTCCCTGTGAGAAATGCGTTTCACAAACGGCCCGAATGTTGTCAGCGATATTGACGAGATACTTCTTCGTCCAAATTTCATCGACACTGATTTGATCGAACTGCCGGGAGAGAATGTTGTTCATGATGTTGGGCTCGACAAAGGAAGCCCGTTCACCACCGGTGGCGGCTAAAGCGCCCTGCGCCTCTTCGGCCTCATCCTTCGCAACTACCTCAGTCATATCCTCGAACTCATCGAGAATCTTCTTTGCCGGGGTAAATCCGCTGGCGATTGCCTTCTCATAGAGCTGCCGGGCCAGCACCGGATCAGCATCAATGCCAGGAGCGCCGTCGAGCACCATGTCCGCCAAATAAGCCATTGCTGCACCATGCTGCTGCTCCGCCGCAATAAGAAGCTGCGAGATCGCCTCGTCAAAGCGATCCGCCTTCAGGTAAGCCCGCGCCAACTGAAAAGACAGTCGAGGCGCACTGTCCTGTCGTATCGCGGCCTCGCACGCAGCAATTGTTCGTCTCGCATCAAGGCTCGCATCGTTCACACCCTTGGCATGCGCTTCTGGATCGTCGGGATGGGCTCCCAGGGCGTCGCACTGACGAACGTCGTCAGAGGTTCGAGCACTTGCAACCTGCTGAGGCACCGGAGTGACAAGGTTCGGTGTGCTGACCTCGGTGGCGGCAGTTGCAGGGGCAGGGGCGCTCTGCGTCAGCGCCCATCCATTGCTTCGCAGAGCTACGCCTTGATAAACAATCCTTCCCCCGACTATTCCCTGCACTTGAATCGCGTTTGCGGCGGGGCAGATGCTGTCTGAGGTCAGCTGCGCCCATGCCATCGCTCGGCTGAGGAGTCTGCTCCCCTCTGCCAAATCACTTTCCTGGCCACTTTCAATTCGGAGTGGGATGGTGTCAGGGCAGCTGCCTGACTCGGCCTCAAGCACTACAGAAACATCAGCACGACCTGAGACTGTCATGCGTGGCGGCGCAGCTAAGGCCGCCTCCGCCACCAGGAGAGGAAGCGCAATGAGCCAGGTGCGCGACCGGGCAAATGTGCGCCTTCCGTCAGGCGTCGACGACTTCCCAGTCATTGCCGGATTTGCACAGTTTCACGGAGTCTTCTTGCTTCTCGCCGTTCCGGAGGACAACGCTTTGCTTGACCGTCTTGCATTCACGTGCCGGGACAATTGCCGCGTTTGAAGCAATCGCAGGTGAAGGGGCTGGCGTAGCAGTAGTGGTCATCGTGGCGCCACTGGAGGGGCTGACCACGGTTTGTGTGGTTCCTGTGTCTGCCGCCTTTACGGTGGCTTCGGCAAGGCGTTGCTTATCCTGCTCATCGAGGGCCGCGCCGATCTTCTTGCCAATGAAAGCCCCTAGAGCTGCTCCAGCCAGGGTTCCGAGTACCCGGTTTCCATCTTTGCCGAGCTTGTTGCCCAACAGGCCTCCCGCGATACCCCCGAGCATGGTTCCGAGGCTTTCTTTGTCCGTTCCTTGCGCGTGAATCGGGCTCACTCCCGCCAAGCCAATGGCCGCTGCAACAACTAGTGCTATCGATTTCATTGAACGCTCCTTTCCGGGACTGACGCGCCATAGATGAAGACAATTGTTAGAAGCTAACAACTGTTTCGATTTATATCTGACGTCCCGAATGTCGTCTATCGCTGGAACGAGGAGGTAGCGTCCAAACGGTCGTAACGACCTTCACTTCAAAGGTGCCGCCCTGCTTCGTCAGTGCGCATTGAGGATGCGCTCCACCTCTGCGATGGCTGCGAGCACGTCGTCGAGGTCCGGCACACCGCCGAAGATCATGCCGCCCATCGCTTCGTAGTCCTTTGCCAAGGCTTCCCGCATGGCAGGAACTGGGAGGAGTGTGAACGTGCCGGGGAGCGCGGTTTCGAGGCCGAGGTCAGGGCTGCCGAAGAACAGACGGGCATGGCGGGCGCAGTCCGCACCGAGCGTCCGGTCGGCCAGCCAGCCTTGCGCCTGCGCATCCTGCATCAGCCGGTATACGTCGTAGTAGTGCCGGGTGACGCGCTGCCCGCCGTGCCGCAACACGCCGCGCCGCTCATGCCACTGGCGCAGACCGTGAAGGATCGTGATCTTGTCCCAGAAGGTGCGTTCCGGTCTGACCGTCGTGACGTTCGCGACCGTGAGGTCAAGGTCGGCAAGGTCGTGCGCGGCATACGGCACCACCTTGGCAGATGTATGCGGATCGAGCGCCGACTTCGCGCCCGATTCAATCTTCACGGCGGAGCGGATATAGGCATCCCCTCCTGCTGTTGCCGCCGGGTACCAGAAGAGAAGGGTCTGCCCGTCAGCATCGTCGGGGTCGCGCTCCAGCTTGAACCTGCCCGCCCCGATCTGTTGGTCAGCGAGCTTGCCAAGCTGGTCGAAGAGCGGCCCGTTGATATAGGCCTGGCAGGCCTCGCGGATCGCGTCGAGCCGAATGCGCCGTTGCTTGCCGCTGATCGCATCCAGCTCGTCCATGTCCACCGGCTGGCCGATGTCATCGCGAAACACGGTGATATCGATGTCTTCAGAGAAGCGCGAGATCAGCCCAAAGGCTTTGGAGAGGGACGTGCCGCCTTTGAACAGCAGGCGCGGGCCACCGGGCTCCAGACCGTTGAAGAGCGCATCGAGCACCCAGCACACCCAGAAATCCTTCTCGACGTTCTGGACGGCCGTGCCGAGCCGCGCTGCTGCAGTGAGGAAGAGGTCGCGGCGGTCCGCGTCGCTGGCTTCGATGACGCTGGCGAGGGACGTGTTCATTGGGGTACGTTCCTCGGGGTGTTATCGGTGCGTGTGCGCTTCGGGCGATTGACGCTGGTTGCATCGGTGTCGTTGCCGCCGGAGGCGGGGTCGAAGCCCGGGAACGTGCGCAGGTAAAGCTGCATCCACGACGGCAGAGCCCCAAAGCCCTGGATCAGGTCCTGGCGGATGTCTGGACCATGCCTCTTGTCCTGCAGGATGTTGAGCAACCGGCTCCGTATCCGGTCGCCGTCGCTTGGCAAGGTGTCCTTCAGCCAGTGCAGGGCCTGGACAACGCGCATGGCCGGTCGTCCGGCCCAGTAGAGACGACTGGGGGCGGTGACCTTGAACTCGATCAGCAAGTTGTCGAGCTGGATCGACCGGCGGCGGGCGTCGGTGTGGATGGTGACCCGGGCCGGGACCGCATCCGTCAGGCCGAGATCATTTGCGGCTGTCATGCCATCGACCAGGACGCGGAGCTGGTCGCGGCGCGCCAGTGCGTCGATGATGGCGCGGTAATCGGGGGTTGTTGGCCGCTTGGTCAGCCGGTTGATCGACGGGCGGTCATAGAGACCCCGGTCGATCCGGCGAAGCTGGCCTGCGGCCACCATCCGCTGTAGCGTCTTGTCGATCAAGTCGCGGCTGGCAAGGGATGCGAAATCGGCAGGAACCCACACACGCCCTTGTGGGGCGGTGTCGATCATCGTTGAGATCCGGTCGCCGAGGTCCGACATGAGAGGCTCCTGTCCGATATTTGTATATGTTTTTCGGACAAAGCACAAGAGAAAACTGGTCCGAAATATGTATACACATTTCGGACAGTTCAGACCTTGCGCGGGTTACGCGGCCAAGCCCTGCCCCGCAACCGTCCCGAGCGCCCATGCGGGCGCGGTACCGGGCTGGGTGAACAGGTTGCTGCGGACCATCTGCACCTGGGCGCGGCAGACCCAGAGCAGCGCCTGCGTGAAAGGCAGTTCGCAGGCCACAACCATGAACCCGACGGCGGCGTCCATGGAGCTTGCGCACTCGCCGAGGAAGAACTCCGGATAGGCCTGCCGCTCCTCCTCGCGGACGTGATCGAACGCGATATCGGTCACGCCGGTCAGGTCGCTGTAGCGCACAGCGGCCCACGTCAGCGCATTCACCAGCCGGGAGTCGATGCCGAAGGCCTCGGCCTCGAACGCGGTCAGCTCGTCCCACGTCATCTCGGCCTCCGTCAGCCGGAAGTCGGTCCTCACCACAATCGGCGAGCGGTTGCCCTGTTCGACCAGGTCGCGGTAATGCCGGTACGCGCCGGGAGAGCGCAGATGTGCGGGCAACGAGACGTTGCCAGCCATGTCTACGCTCCGGCGGTCATGGCCTGGGCCAAGACCACCTGATGGCAGAGCAGTGGCGTGCGCGCGTGTTCGCGCTCGCGCGCCTCCCACGCAGCGACCTCCGCCGCATCCCAGAGATTGCAGCTTCCGGCGTGCCGCATGCACGGGGCCGGGAAGGGGTTGCGCTGCCGCTTCATGCGCCGGAACAGCGTCCGGCTTGTGCAACGCAACCGCTTGCACAGGTCCTGAGTGGATTCATACATCGCCGCCATCGCAGACCTCCGTGTCGTTGCCTGCGATGACTCTATGGGCCCGCGCGCGGGTCGCGCCTCTCGCGTTCCTCGCCGACCGCAGCGGATCAGGTCGGACCTGCGCGGGCAGGGACGGATAGATCGGATTGTGCGCAGCGCGAGAATTAACGATATCTAAACTACTTCAGATAGAAAATAGTCATATATTTTATTGATATTCGGTAGCGCGACGATGCAGATCACGATCAAGGGCGAAATGACAATCGCTAATCTCCGGCAGGCTATTTACGAGGCACTGCACGAGATAGAAGACGACATGGCTGTCGCATATTCTAAAGGCGCAACGCTTTATGTGAATCCTTCAGACGGGACTGGGCAGGACGTCGTGCCTCGCCGCGATGGCCGGATTGTCTCCAAGCTGGTCACGGGCCAATATCGCTGCGCCGCTGACGATCTCAAACCATAGGAGCAGATCAGATATGCGGCAACCGTTCTATATCGACCTGGAGGAAGCAAGAGCCACACTGGCTGAAATCGGAATCGACCTCACGGTCAAGCAGCTCAAACGGGCCGCAGACCCTGACGCCACCGGACGCCGGAAACTCCCCTTTTTTGTCGATCCCATCGACAAACGCCTGAAGATTGAGCGCGGTACCCTCCTGGAGATATACACGCGCTGCCAGGTGCAGGCGGAGAACTCTGCCCACATAAATCCGGCCTCGATCAGAAATTCATTTGATCCGAGTCCGTGATTGCGGTATGCAGAATAATGCCAGACATCAGAAAACGAGACGGAATAAAAGGCCCCACCTATCAGGTTCGCTACCCTGATCCGTCGTCCAGAACTGGATACTCCTACAAGACATTCGCCACCGCCAAAGAAGCGCGCGCCTTCAGGATTGAGCCCAAAAAGGCGACCGCGACAGGTACCCTGAGCGTTGCCGAGGCGGTCGATGAGTGGCTGCGGATATGTGAAATGGAGGGCCGCGACGGGCGTGAGCCCGTGTCTGCCGCGACCTACCGGTACTACGCCTACATCGCCGGGATCGTCAAGGCGTATCCCTGGGAGAAGCGCGTCGCCGGACTGACAAAGCCGGACATCGTCGCCTTCCGGTCATGGTTGATCACCGAGCGCGGTCGCTATCTGGCAGCCAAGACCCTGACCTACTTTCATGCCGTACTCGCCGAAATGGCGAGCCGGGGAGAAGTCGCCGTCAATGTCTGTAGCGGGGTGAGCGTCCGAAAAGACACCCGCTACACCGAACCCGTCGTTATCCCATCCCGGCAGGAGATCGAGGCGCTTCTCGCTGCGGCTGACCAGCTCGCCAACTCCCCGAACGCACAGATCGCCAAAGCATGGGCGCGCTACCGCCCCATGCTGTACCTGGCGGTGGACTCTGGGATGCGGCCTCAGGAGTACATCGCCATCGCAGGCCGGGACATCCGCGAGCATGGAATCCAGGTGGAGCGGGCCATTGATCGCAGCGGGCAACTTTCGGTGCCGAAGACGCCTGCGGCGCGTCGCTTCATTGAACTGAGCCCCGAGACCCTCGACATGCTCCGGCATTACCGGGATCACGTCGCAGTCAAGAACAAGTACGACCTCGTGTTCCCGACGACCAGCGGCAAATGGCAGTGCCTCGATAACTGGCGAAAGCGTTGCTTTGGCGAAGCCTGTGAAAAGGCCGGTCTTATGGATATTTCAGAAATTGACGGGCAGGAGGTCTCGACGCCTCGCTATTCGCCCTATGCCCTTCGACACTACTTTGCATCGATGCTGATCGCGGAGGGTACGGATATTGCCAAAATCAAGACTTTGATGGGGCACACAGACATCAGCACAACGTTCGATGTCTATGCACACCTAACAGGCCGTTGAAAAATCCCCCGTCGCTGCCTTTGTCGGCCGCTACGATCTGAAGC
>VFQO010002175.1_pt1 | contig 12595 bp, 12 predicted proteins | sample 3512331 | NCBI WGS metagenome assembly VFQO01 (sample SAMN10412371, study PRJNA504923) | tailings metagenome | isolation source: Replicate 3 from Balatoc abandoned mine | place: Philippines: Itogon, Benguet | collected 2017-08-28
TACGTATAGCCAATGACTTGAACACAAAATTTCAGTCTGCCTGAACAAGTCTTTCATGCCTTTTGAACACATAACTCATGCAGCTTGAACTTGCTTGTCGGCTATCTGAACAAAAGGCTTTAAATGCTGCGAACTGAAATTGTAAAACTCAGCTAGGCTAGGCTCTCACATCACTCAGTTGGGTGGGATCAAAAAACTCATAGGCCTACTGCGTACAGAGCATGGTGTTTACTCATGAGTCAGATTGATAAGCAGGGCTACGTCACAATAGGCCATTTTGCTTATAAGCTACGAGGAATGACGTCAGAGCAAAAGCAAGTGCTCGCAGCCAAGCTAATTAAACGGTGGGAATTGACTCAGGCCCAAGAGGACGCACTGAGACTGCTTGAGAACTCAGAAGATGACCTGCTCATGATTCATAGCATGCTCAAATTTTTCTACCCGCACGACAGCGATCTTCGGTTTAGCTGGATAAAAGTGCCTAGCAAAGCTTTTCAAGGGATGTCACCCATCGACCTCATCATACTTGAAGGGATGAGTGGCATTAAACGCATACGAAGCTATCTTAGTGGAGCAATGTGAGCCTCCCTCAAGCTCTGAAACACTAGTAGCAGGCTCACATTTGCATGAGCGGATACACCACCACGCCAACCAATGCCGCCGCGATCACAATCACCGGCTCCTTCAGCGTCTTGAATTTCCACAACAGATAACCAGTACCCACCGCAAGGATAGCGGTCGGCACATCCACTACCGAGCGCTGGGCCAACACCACCACCGAGCCCGCAATTGCACCGACAGCCGCCGCCGTGATGCCATCAACAAAGGCCATCAGCGCCGGATGCTTGCCGTACTTCTTGAAGTACGGTGCCGGCAGGATGGTGAGTAGGTAGCACGGAATGAATGTCGCCAGTGCGGCCACACAAGCCCCCGGCAAGCCGGCCACGAGATAGCCGATAAAGGCCGTGGTAATGACTACAGGGCCGGGCGTGATCATGGCAATCGCCACGGCATCCACGAATTGCTGCTCGGTCAGCCACTTGTAGTCAGTGACTACGCCACCATAGAGAAACGGCACAATCGCTAGACCTGAACCAAATACGAAAGCACCGGCCTTGGTGAAGAAGAGGGCAATTTGCACCAGCGTGTTGCCATCGGTAGCTGCGCCCATGGCGAGCTGCTGCAACGGCAAAGGTGCAGCCAGTCCTGCGAGACGGCCCGAGCCCGAACCGAAGCGCGGTTTGCAGCGAATCATCCAGACCAATGCACCAGCAGCCAGAAACAGCCAAGCTTCTTCGGACTTGGTGATGATGGTTACGGCTGCCAGCAGTGCGAAGATGCTCCACAGCAACTTGTCCTTGCCGATGCTCTTGGTGGTGAGCTTGTGCGCACTAATCGCGATGATGCCGATGACGGCAGCGCCAACGCCATAAAATACCGATTGCATCCAGGTCAGTCCGCCAAAGCGCACATAGGCCCAGCCCAGACCCAGCACCATCAGAAATGACGGAATCACGAAGGCGACGCCGGCCACCGTGGCACCCCACACGCGATAATGCACATAGCCGATGTAAATGGCGAGCTGCGCGGCCAGCGGCCCCGGTGCGACCTGCGCTAGCGCCAGGCCTTCCTTGTAGTCGGATTCGCTGATCCAGCGCTTATCTTCGACCAGATCCCGGTTCATGTAGCCAACCAGTGCGACTGGGCCGCCAAAGCCGAAGGTGCCCAAGCGCAGGAAATAGATAATCAGCTGCCAGAGCGTATAGGTCGGCTTGTTTTGGTCAGTCATGGCGGTTATTTCTCGGAGCGAAGGGATTTCTGGAAGGCCGTGAGCAGGCCGTCAAAAACACTGCCGGCAGCGGCCAGCAGCAGGTCATCGTTGGTGATGGCATCGCGCATGCCGGCCAGTACTTGCTCGATACCCGCTGCTTCGGGCTGAGCTACACCACCCACATCAAGGAAGTGAACAATGCCGGCGATGCGATTCAGCGCAGGCTGATCCAGATCAAACGAAGCTAGCAGCGTCTCGAAGGTGACCTTGCCGCTGCTGTGGCTGAAAGTGGCACCGTCGAAGTCAAAGCCGAGCGCATCGGCGGGGCAATCAGCCGGGCCGGCCAGCCAAAGAAAGCGAGCTTCGGGGTCGATAAAGCGCTGAATTAGCCAAGCGCTGGCAAGGCGATCTACCCACGGACGCTGACGCGTTGCCCACAGCCGGCCTCGATACTCATCGGGATTGAGCAAAGTAATGCTGTCGCGAGTGTCATGAGGCTCATCAGGAGACATTGCACGGTGAACAGTGGCTTCAAGGGCCAGCAATGCCGCTGCTGCTTGCCGCAGAGCCTCGCCAGGGAAGTAGTCGATCTCTGTCAGGGCAGCTAATGCTTTGCGCAGCTTGCGAGTTTGTTTCACCGCATCAGGCGCGCTCTCACGCGTCAGGCCATTGCTCAGGGCGACAATGTCATTGAGCAAGACAGCATAGTCATCCTGCCGATTAAACAGCGCAGGATAGTTGGTTCCTGCCGGCTCGATGACTTGCAGCAAGTGCGCACTGCCGTCGTGCGATTGCACATCATTCATGATGGTATCGAGCGTTGCCCGGCACGATTCGCGTTCGGGCAAAAGGTATGCGCCATCGCGCAGGACGGCGGCACCAGATGCCTTCAGAGAACGCCAGGCGCGCATGCGGGCGGTAGCGTTTTCAGAGGGTAATGACAGGATAAGCAGGAGCCAATTATTCATGTAGTGAACTCTATGAAAAAGTAACAATATCTACAATATTTATTTGCTGACTGCCGAACATCCCATGCTGGCAACGGGTCGATGCCGGTCTCAATAAACACCGAACACGCTTGCTGCAACTTGCTTACTGGACTAATCTCTAAAGATGTTTAGCCAACTACGCCAAACGGCTCCCGCCGTCGTCGCACTAATCTGTATGGTCCTTCTGACTGTATGGATTACGGGGACTCATGCCCATCGACATGTGGCTTGGATTAAAGGTGAACATTCGCTCCCTACTGCCGATGATGGCCAAAGGGGTCATGAGCATGGCCACAGTCATGCGATCGGCTTGGCAACTGATGCTGCAACGAAATTTGCTCTTGAAACACCTGAGCATGGTGAGCACTCCTCCCTCTACTCTGCGTCGCTAGTCCATCTCGATGGTCTCGAAGACATTGAGTCGCATGCACTTCAACCCTCAAGCGCCAAGGCGTTACCGGATCTCTGCCTGTTTGCACTGGTCAGCTTTGCCGTTTTCGTTGTGAGTCGAGCCAGGATACTGGCTCTTGTCCTCATTCCAGACCCACCTGCTTCAAAGCGGGCGGGCTGGAGTTTGCGCCCGCTGCTGCGCGGCCCGCCATCTTTCTCCGTCGTTTGATCTGACTGCCCCGGCATCGCCGGGCCTTGCCTCATGCGCACAGCGCTGAGGTTGTCTGACGGAGATTCAAATCTTGTTGCTCTTAAACATTCGCGGGCTCATGGCCTGCGCATTTGTGCTGCTCCCCATATTGAGTCATGCCAGCGAGTCTTTGGCGGGCGCTAGCACATCACTCACACTGAGTGATGTGGTGCAGCGCACGCTCCAATCCAGTCCCGAGCTCAAAGCCTTTGGCTATGAGCTGGCCGCGCAGGAAGGCCGTGTCCTTCAGGCGGGTGTATCGCCCAACCCCGAGTTGGCGGTGGATGTGGAGGATGCCTACGGCAGCGGTTCGCGACGCGGCACATCCAATATGCAGACGACGGTAAGTCTGCGCCAAGTGCTGGAGCGCGGTGCGCTCGCAAAGCGGTTGGCCGTGGCCAGCGAAGGCCGCAAGCTGCTGGATGCAGAGCTTGTCGAAAAACGGCTGGATGCCGCCAGTGAAGCGGCGCGGCGCTTTTACCGTGTTCTGTCCGATCAAGCCCGCTTACAGCTGACGCACGAAGCAACTGCCCTAGCCGAAAAAACCGTAGAGGCAGCTCGCCTCCGCGTACGTGCCGCCAAGGTGCCGGTGGCGGAGCTGGATCGTGCGGAGGCGATGCTTTCACGGACGCGCCTGGAGCATGAGGATGTGGAGCACGAATTGCTCACCAGCCGCCGTCAGCTCGCCGCTTCATGGGGCGATACCGAGGCGCTGTTCGGTAAGGCCCTCGGCCAACTCACTGAACTGCCTGCGCTTGCTCCCTACGAGAACCTGACTTCTCGCATTCGCAATAGCCCAGGCCTGCTCAAATTCACCTCCGAGGCGCGTCTGCGCGAGGCCGAGCTGAAACTCGCCGAGCAGCGCCGCAAGCCCGCATGGACCTTGAGCGCAGGCTTGCGTCGGTTCGAGGCGGGAGATGACTTTGCTGGCGTGGTTGGCGTGGTGATTCCCTTGACATTCCGCGACCGCAGCGCGGGTTTTATTGCCACCGCACAGGCTCAGTTGGATCAGGTGGACGCCCGCCGTACGGCCAGCGAAGTGCGGGCACTGACCCAACTGTTCGAGCTGTTCCAAGAAATGCAGCATGCCCGCCATGTCGTGGAGACACTCGATCAGCAGGTGTTACCGCGCGTCGGAAAGGCACTTGCGCAGACCAATTATGCCTATGAGCGCGGTCGCTATGGCTATCTGGAGCTGGTGGCCGCTCAGCGTGAATTGCTGGATGTGAAGCGTGCCCGTATCCAGGCTGCTGTGGATGCCCACATCTATGCCACCGAGATTGATCGTTTGACCGGCGCAGTACCCGGCACGACACCCACTGAGTGAGATACCCCATGAACAAGTTGATAACTCTCGCCCTGCTGCTCAGTCTCGCCGCCTGTGGCGGCTCTCCATCACCTTCTCAAGACGCGCCCACGCCGGAAGGCGGACACGCCGCCACACCTGCTGAACCGGTTAAAGGCCCGCATCGTGGTCTGATGCTCAACGACGGTCCCTTCGCTCTTGAGCTGGCTGTTTATGAAACCAATGTGCCGCCAGAATACCGGGCCTGGCCGACGCTGGAGGGCAAGCCACTGCCGCTGAGCGAGGTTGCCTTGACGGTGGAGGTCACTCGCCTTGGTAACCTGGTCAATACCTTCCGCTTCAAGCCGGAAGGCGACTTCCTGCGCGGTGATGGTGTGCTCAAGGAGCCACATTCGTTCTCGCTGAAAGTCACCGCCGTCCACGCCGGTAAGACCCATCAATGGGCCTACGACAGCTTTGAAGGCAGAGCCACCATTCCAGCAAAAATTGCCAAGGAGGCCGGCATCAAGACTGAAGTCGCAGGCCCTGCGACGCTCACCGAAACTCTCACGCTCTATGGTCAGGTCGCGGCCAATCCTGAGCGCCAGCGTGATGTCAGTGCCCGCTTCCCTGGCTTGATTCGCAATGTCAGCAAGCGGCTCGGCGATACGGTGAAGGCGGGTGACACACTCGCCACCATTGAGAGCAATGACAGCCTGCAGACCTATGCTCTGAAAGCGCCCCTGGGTGGCATCGTCACGATGCGTGACGCTAATGCCGGCGAAGAGTCAGGGGATCGCGTGCTATTCACCGTGACCGATCCGCGTGCTGTCATCGCCGAGTTGTCGGTTTTCCCCAAAGACCGAACGCGAGTGCGCCCCGGTGCAGCAGTTGCCATCAAGCTAGCCGATGCTGAGACGGTTATTACCGGCAAAGTGTCGCGGGTTGACATGAACGCTGGGAGCAACCAAGCCGTGCTGGCGCGAGTGATTATTGAGCAGCACGATGGCAGCTTATTGCCTGGCAGCTTCGTCACCGGTGAGGTGGCGGTGGCGGAGCATCAGGTGCCATTGGCGGTGAAAGCCACAGGCTTGCAGGCCTTCCGTGATTTCACTGTGGTGTACGCACAGGTCGGTGAGACCTATGAGGTGCGGATGCTTGAGCTGGGTAGGCGGCAGGGGGATTGGGTGGAGGTACTGGGCGGGCTGGATGTGGGCACACGCTATGTGACCGAGAACAGCTACATCATCAAAGCCGACATCGAAAAGTCTGGCGCGTCGCACGATCATTAAAGGAGACGCCGCCATGATCGAAAAACTGCTAAAACTCGCCATTGCGCGACGCGGACTGGTGATGGTTCTTGCCTTCGCCGTCGCTGCGCTCGGTGCCTGGAACTTCACTCGCTTGCCAATTGATGCGGTTCCCGACATCACCAATGTCCAGGTGATCGTTAATCTGCCCGCACCTGGCTACACGCCGCTGGAAGCGGAGCAGCGCCTGAGCTTTCCGATGGAAACAGCGATGTCCGGCATCCCGGAATTGGCCTACACGCGCTCACTGGCGCGCTATGGCCTAGCGCAGGTGACAGTGGTGTTCAAGGACGGTACCGACATCTACTTCGCCCGTCAGCAGGTTGCGGAACGCATGAACGCGGCCAAGGCGCAGTTGCCTGAAGGTGTGGAACCGACGCTGGGGCCCATTGCTACCGGTCTGGGTGAAATCGTGATGTTCACGGTGGATGCCGAGCCAGGGGCGACGAATGCCGATGGCTCGCCCGTCACGCCGACCGACCTGCGCAGTATCCATGACTGGATCATCCGCCCGCAGCTGCTGCGCGTGCCAGGGGTGGTGGAGGTGAACCCCATTGGCGGCTACAAGAAGGAGATTCTGGTCGCGCCCGATCCGGCGCGGCTGCTAGCCTATGGCCTCAGCCAAGACGATCTGCTGGCCGCCCTCAAAGCCAACAATGCCAATCGAGGTGCTGGTTACATTGAGCGCAACGGTGCTCAGTGGCTGATGCGTCTGCCGGGGCAGGCTGAAACGCTGGAGGACCTCGGCAGCATCGTTGTCAAGACTAGCGGCAGCGTGCCACTGCGCGTGCGCGATGTGGCGCAGGTAAGCTTGGGGCAGGAGCTGCGTAGTGGTGCCGCGACCCAGAATGGGCGCGAGGTAGTGATGAGCACGGTGTTTATGCTCATGGGCGCGAACAGCCGCAGTGTGGCGCAGGGCGTGACCGACCAGCTGGAAGTCATCAAACCCAGCCTGCCGTCAGGCATTGTCGTCACAGTCGCTTACAACCGCATGACCTTGGTGGACAAGACGCTCGCCACGGTCGAGAAGAACCTGCTGGAAGGGGCTTTGCTGGTTGTGGTTGTGCTGTTCCTGCTGCTCGGCAACATCCGCGCTGCGCTGTTGACGGCAGCGGTGATCCCCCTCGCCATGCTGATGACTATCACCGGCATGGTCACTAACCGCGTCAGCGCCAACCTGATGAGCCTCGGCGCGCTGGACTTTGGACTTATCGTGGACGGCGCGGTCATCATCGTCGAGAACTGCCTGAGGCGGCTCTCGCATGTAGCCACCACCCGTCAAGCCCCGCTGCCACTCAATGAGCGGCTCGCACTGGTGTTCGAGGCGACGCAAGAAGTCATTCGTCCGGCGCTGTTCGGCGTTTTCATCATTACAGCGGTGTATCTGCCCATCTTCAGCCTAACCGGTGTGGAAGGAAAGATGTTCCACCCGATGGCCTTCACCGTGATGATCGCCTTGGTGAGCGCGATGCTGCTGTCGCTTACCTTCGTGCCTGCTGCGGTGGCGCTGCTGTTTCGCAAGCCGGTCGTCGAGAAAGAGAACCTGATCATGCGCGAAGCCAGCCGCGTCTATCGCCCGGTGCTGGAGGCGGCACTCAAGGCTCGTGTGCCGTTGCTGGCAGGGGCAGCAGCCCTGGTCGTGCTCACCGGCGTGATGGCCGGACGCATGGGCAGCGAATTCCTGCCGAATCTTGATGAGGGCGACATCGCCATGCATGCCTTGCGCATCCCCGGCACCTCGCTATCTCAGTCCATCCAGCAGCAGACACAGCTGGAGAAGGCGATCAAGCAGCTGCCTGAAGTGGAGCGAGTGTTCGCCAAGATTGGCACGGCGGAGATCGCCACCGAGGCTGCACCGCCAAGTGTGGCTGACAACTTCATCATTCTGAAGGACCGCAGCGAATGGCCCGACCCCGGCAAGTCCAAGGCTCAGGTGGTGGCTGATCTCGAAGCCTTGGTCACACCAATCCCTGGCAATCGCTACGAGTTTCTACAACCTATCCAGATGCGTTTCAACGAGCTGATCGCGGGTGTACGAGCAGAACTTGCCGTGAAAGTGTTCGGCGATGACCATGACACGCTGGTCGCGCTGGGAGCCGCCATTGGCAAGGCGGTGTCCAGTGTTCCGGGTGCGGCAGATGTTGCCGTGGAGCAGGCGACCGGCCTGCCCGTGCTGACCATCACGCCCAAGCGCGAGGTGATGGCTAGGCTGGGCCTCTCCATCGGCGAGGTGCAGTCGCTGGTGGCGACCGCGCTGGGCGGCGAGGTGGCCGGGCATTTCTACGAGGGGGATCGTCGTTCCGAAATCATCCTCCGTTTGCCGGAGCACATACGCTCCCGTCCTGAAGTCCTCAGCAGCTTGCCAGTGCCTCTGCCTAACGGAGGCTATGTGCCACTGGGCGAAGTGGTTGAGACCGAACTCGTTACCGGGCTGAACCAGGTCAATCGCGAGAACGGTAAGCGCCGCGTGGTGGTAACGGCGAATGTGCGTGACCGCGATTTGGGCAGTTTCGTGAAGGATGTGCAGGCTGCGCTAGAAAGCGAGGTCGAGTTGCCACCCGGCTACTGGCTGGACTATGGCGGCACTTTTCAGCAGTTGCAGTCCGCAGCGCAGCGCCTCGCCATCGTGGTACCGGTGACGCTGCTGCTGATCGTAGGCTTGTTGTATTTGGCCCTGGGTTCGGCACGCGACGCGCTCGTGATATTTAGCGGCGTACCGCTGGCACTGACGGGTGGCGTGCTCGCGCTCTGGCTGCGTGACATCCCGCTTTCCATCTCTGCGGGCGTCGGATTCATCGCGCTATCCGGTATCGCCGTGCTCAATGGGCTGGTGATGGTCAGCTTCATCCGTGATCTTCGTGCGCGCGGACTGGGGCTGGATGAGGCCATCATCCAGGGAGCGATGACCCGCCTGCGTCCGGTGCTGATGACCGCACTGGTCGCGGCACTGGGCTTCGTGCCGATGGCCTTCAACAGCGGCATCGGCAGCGAGGTACAGCGGCCCCTGGCCACCGTTGTCATCGGTGGCATCGTTTCCTCTACTCTGCTGACCCTGATCGTGCTGCCAGGCTTATATCGCCTCTTGGCAGGGCGAGGCCGTCGCCCGACAGCAATGGCCGATGCTTCTGTCACCGATGCTTCTTCCAACCACCCCGCCCGCTAAGGGCGCTCCTCTAAGACCTCCCCAAGGAGATGTTCATGAAAATCCTCGTTCCTTTGTTGCTTTCCTTCACCGCTAGCACCGCACTGGCCCATAGTAACCATGACGACTCACCGATGGTGCCGCTTAAGCCCGGCACCCGCGTGCAGGAATCATCCACACCTCCGCTGGCTGCAGTGAGCAAGACAGAAGTGGCTAAGCCTGTGGATGGAAAGGCCAATAATGAGGCCAAACAAAAGCCCGCCACCAAACCTGCGGCAAACAATGCCGCACCCAAGCCATGAAACTGGGCGCATTTCCGACCCTGTTGCTGCTGCCGGCCTTGTTATGGGCCGGCAGCGTCGGCGCGCATGGCGTGGCCGAGGGCGATGGCGCCTTCATTGAGGCCAGCCAGGGCACACACTTGATCCCCTACCTCTATCTCGGTGCCAAGCACATGGTCACGGGTTACGACCATCTGCTGTTCCTGTTCGGGGTGATCTTCTTCCTTTACCGGATGAAGGAGGTAGCGCTCTATGTCACGCTGTTCGCCATCGGCCACAGCAGCACGCTGCTGTTCGGCGTGCTCAGCGGCACGCATGTCAATCCTTATCTGGTGGACGCGATCATCGGTCTCTCGGTGGTATACAAGGCGCTCGACAACCTAGGCGCTTTTTCGCGCTGGTTCGGGTGGCAGCCGGATACTCGTGCCGCCGTGCTGATCTTCGGCCTCTTTCATGGCTTTGGTCTCGCCACAAAGTTGCAGGACTTGACGCTCTCACCGGATGGTCTGGTGCCGAACATGCTGGCCTTCAATGTTGGCGTCGAGATCGGCCAGCTTCTGGCTCTGGCGGGCATCCTCATCGTCATGGCTTTCTGGCGGCGCCGCAAGGCATTTGGCCGCCAAGCCTATGCTGCGAATGTTGTGCTGATGGCCGCCGGTTTCCTGCTCACGGGCTATCAGCTCGCGGGCTACTTCCTCACTTGAGAACACCATGAACGCAAATCCCTCCCCGCTGCACCCCAGCACCCCGCAACTGCTTAAGGCTACAGCGGGTGCCGCACTCGTCGCCGCTGTGCTGCTACTGGTAGCGATACTGCCTGCCGAGTACGGGCGCGATCCCACAGGTCTCGGCAGTGCTATGGGGCTAACCGCTCTGAATGCCGCTGAATCCACCGAAGCGAGCCTCAAACCTACTGGTACGCCACCGACGGTGCAGAGCGCTGTCATCCCCAGTGAAACACCTTTCCAGACCGGCGAGATGCGGGTGACACTTCAGCCCGGCGAGGGCACCGAAGTGAAAGCCCTGATGCGCGGTGGTGATGCCCTGGTGTTTGGCTGGACGGCGGACTCGGCGGTTAACTTCGACATGCACGGTGAGAAGCCCAACGACAGTGACAATTACACAAGCTACTGGCGCGATCGTGCGCAGACTGGCGCTCACGGCAGTTTCACCGCGCCCTATGACGGCACCCACGGCTGGTATTGGAAGAACCCAGGGACCTCGCCCGTAAATGTTACGGTTAAGGTCAGCGGTTACTACCAGAAGCTGTTCCAGCCTCGCTAGAGAGAACATCATGTTCGCTGTACTGCGTCACCGTATCTATCGCCACCTGTTGTCTGGCCGGGCTGATCGGCATTGCCACGTGCAACAGCGTCATGCTGATCTCGCATGTCCGCCATCTCATCGAGGTTGAAGGTATAGAGGATGCTCCTACCGCCGTGATTCGTGGTGCCAGCGAGGGCCTGCTGGCCATTCTGATGCAGGCTTTGGCCGCAGGTCTTGCTCTGGTGTCACATGCTCTGGCCGCCGGTGAGTCCGGCAGCGAGACTCAATCACCGATGAGGGCGGCCTGCCGTAATCCACGGCGTTGAACATGTTCGTGGTACCTAGCCTTTATCTGCGTTTTGGTGAGATAGCCAAGGGTAGCAAGGCTTCTGATGCCGTCTCGTTTACCTTCAAAGGGAAATTATGATGACTTGGGTTTTAACGAAATATTTGATCACGGCTGCCATGGTGGTACTGGTGTCGGAGCTAGCAAAGCGCAGCGATAAAGTGGGTGGGCTTGTTGCCGCGCTCCCGTTGGTGACAGTACTGACGCTGATCTGGCTGTATCTGGAAAATCAGTCACAGGCCAAGATTGCCAATCATGCGTGGTACACGTTCTGGTACGTGATCCCGACACTGCCGATGTTTTTGGCATTCCCGATGCTGCTGCCTCGACTTGGATTCTGGCTGACGTTGCTGGCTTGTGTATTTATTTCCACGGGCTGCTTTGTGATTTTCGCTTGGATACTGCGGCGATATGGGATTGAATTGATGTAGGTGGCTATTGAAGTATGGCCGCATCTAGCCAAGGTCTTAGCCACTATCAGTGCTCATAAATGCTAAGGCTTAGCGTAGAAATTAGCATCATAGATGGTTTTATCAAAATACATGCCATCAGCAATCATCTGAAGAATGGAGGGAAACTCCTTTCCATTTGAGGCTGTAATCAAGTGGTCAATTGAGCCAACTTTACTTTTCATTCGTTTAATGTTTGCAACTTCATCTATTTTCCATGAAATGGACTGGCCATAAAAAACGGGATAGACGTAGTTTATTTTAAATATTTGTTCTCTGGCCTTTGGAGAAAATATATATTCATAAAGATTTTTGATGTTATCTAGCATTAACATGCTGCTATATGTGCCGCTTTCATCAGCTCTTCTAAGCTGAATATAAAACCAAGGCTTGCAAATTGGCTGCTCGATAAACGACCAGCAACTGGTTCCTCTATCCTCAAGCACGCTCAGAAAAGATAATTTAGCCTCATCAACTGTTGTAAACACGCACTTTTCCAATCAATAAATGAACACTATAGATTGTAGCACTAAAGTATTCCGAGACGCCTCATATAGCTTTTATGAGGCTACAGCATAGAACATCGGTTCGGATTTTCAGTTGCGTTAAAAAACCTCAGAAACTCCAAAAAACTTATTCAGGAAGACTTTTCTCAAGTTAGTAGCAGAACTTATCTAAGCACCTTGGAGCGTGGATTAAAAAGCCCAACCCTTGATAAGGTGGCTGATCTCGCCTCAGTCATGGAGATACATCCATTGACCTTGCTTGTTGATAGCTATCTCTATGCAGATCCTAGCCTTTCGCTGGAAAAGCTCTTCATGATCATCGCAAGCGAGACAACTACCAGAAACTAGGAGCCGCGTAGAAGCTGCTTTTGCAAAAACCAAGGGGCAATCAAAAGCCGATAGATAAGGTAAATGAATCCTGATGCAGTCATGCAGGCAAGAAAGCTAACAACAAAGCCTAGCAGGATGTGGTTGCCAAGGTAGGCTGCCAGCATGAAAATGCTTGCAAGGTATATCCAAAAAATAATCTGACACAGCCCCCAAACTGGGTAGACCGAGGGTGTGCAGAATTTTGTGTAACCGGGATTTCGGTTACTGCCGTGGCAGCCTG
>VFQO010002176.1_pt1 | contig 12595 bp, 18 predicted proteins | sample 3512331 | NCBI WGS metagenome assembly VFQO01 (sample SAMN10412371, study PRJNA504923) | tailings metagenome | isolation source: Replicate 3 from Balatoc abandoned mine | place: Philippines: Itogon, Benguet | collected 2017-08-28
AACCCTGTTTTTGTAAATTTACCCTTAAAAAAATTAAGCATATAGTTGACCTTCCGTTGTTGATAAAATACAATACATAGTTCTTATACCGCTTTTACAAAAAATGTTTAATTATGATCGGATTAAAATAAACCTATGAAGCCAACTCCTTTTACATTTAATACTCAGGAAACTTATAAATGACAACACCTGTTTACAGCAACGCTAGTACCTCTTTCCCAGAGATAGAGTATTATACACAATTTGACCCATATTTCTATACTGTTGATAATAGACCTTTATTAAACCTAAGTTCAGTAGATGCCGAATTAGGTAAAAGCGTAGATGCAGCAAATAGAAGCGGTTTAATGACCGGTGTAGCACTATCAGCATTATTTAAGGATCTATATGGCACAAGTTCATTTATAACTGGACTTGAATTATCCAATCCATCTAATAATGTAGTAAGGGTAGGTTCAGGTGCCATGTATCAATTGGCTAACCTAACGGCAAGTGATACTAGACAGGTTATCAAACAGGCCGTTTTACCCTCATATAAGGATTTAACGATTCTTGCCCCTCTGACAGTTGGGCAGTCTATAACTTATCTTATAGAGGGTAAATATGTACCCATAGATACTACAAATACTACAAGTACATTCCCGTTTTACGATGCTACAAACACTAAACTACCATCTGTTACTTTACATGGCGAACTCCAAGTACAAGCTGTAGCTGGTGTAGCCGCAACAACAGGAACTCAAACTGCTCCTTCTCCAACGGCAGGTTGGACACCCCTATACGTTGTAACTGTTGATTATGCGGGTGTGACTTACTATAATGAAGCCTATGCTGCTAATGCACCGGCCAGTAAGGGTCTCAGCAAAGTTTTTGAAACAATAAGTAATCTAACATCGACCAGCTCTTCTGTAGGGGACACCCCTGTTACTGCTTTTGCAAACGGGTCTACTCAAGGGGCTTTGCTTAAATTACCAGTGACATCTGATATAAACATCTATAAACCTGTAAAAGTTAAAATTAACTACTCACCTTCAATAACAGGTGGGGAAATTATTGTAAGACTTAAATATCAAATATTTAATGTAGTTGATCCATTAACCCCAACTAGTTATACTGTTGCATCATCGGAAACAATGTCTATTACTGCAGTAGGTAATAGTCTAGCCTCCTATACAATGACGGCATCTATACCTGGCTATCTATTGAGCGGTAAGTCTTTCGTGAATATTGTTCTAGAGCGTATTGGTGGGGATGGTGCAGACACTAATACAGGAGTATTAAATGTTGTTAATGCTATTGCATTTCAATAATCTGATTACAGATATTATATAAATCTCTGATTTCTTTCAGAATTAAAGGTGCCGATTCTTCATCGAAGGTCGGCATTTTTGTTCCTATGCTTATGGCTATATTAACCATACGATTAACATGATGGGTTTTTATGTTTTTATCTTTGATATGTTGACCCGCTTTTATAACCAACTCTTCTATTTCATTTAAAAAATTCGGACGAATCAGCGGGTGTGTATGTAGATAAATAAATTCTGAGATAGGGGGGTTAGAATCATCCCCTGAAAGATATGCTTGTACTTTTTGATTAGTTAGTGAGTAGTCCATATTATTTCCAACCATTAAACCCAAAAAGGAACTTTTTCCATTCCCCGTTAGGCTCTGTTCTAAACCAAACTACCCCTTTAGAATCCACTTTTTCTTCGTAGTATTTGTAATTCATTTGATTAGTAGTGTATATGTTAATTTAAAAAAACCGATATAAATATCGGTCTGGAACAGATTGATCTTTATTTATCCATAGTATCTTTCAAGGGTTTATATATACCCCTTACTTCTTCTGGTATTTCTTCGTCACCGAGATCTTTCATGGATGAACCTGTGCCCTCTGTATGACCATGAAAATAACTCATATTTTTTACATGGTGGCATTCAGCAACAAAGATACTACCATCAGGGAAATTAAGGGTTACTTGGTCAGGTAAAGTATTTTCCCTGTAGTTAATTTTGCCACCTAATCGCTTAACTTCGTCAATCATACACCCTATATTGAAACGATTAATTCTTGCAAGAAACTCTGCAGCCATCGATACAAATTTCACGATCTCTCCTTTCAGTCTATGTAGGTATCTGCTTACCAACTGTTTCTAGAAATGCACACATCAATGTACCAACATATACACAGCCTTTCTTGGATATTTCATTTTCACAAGCTTTTATTGCCTGCTCTTTAGAATATCCATACCCAACAGGTAGTAGAGGTGTGTTACTCTCTACGTCTACTGGCCGTGCCCTCCATAAGTTGGAACCATATTCAGAAGCCTCTATTGAGTAATCCATATATGACCTTTAGGTGTGGAACTGATGATTAAGAATTCTTTCTTTAGCATTGGGGTATCTGGCTTCATAGTCAGGATGTGGATCACCAAGATTGTACTTGGACCCTGATCTAGTTATAACCAACCCGTCTTCTACCGCAACTATGTTTGAAGTAGTAATTACATTACCATCTTCAATATAGGGGTGATCAAATATTACTCCATGCAGACTAATACTGCACTCTGGTGCTAAGTATGGATCAGTTATTCTCGTAACTATGGACCAATTTTCAAGTTTCATAAGTTTTCCAAATGAATTTGTTCTTACTATTTTTATACCATATTAATGGCATATTATTTTTTCTCTATATACAACAAGGACTTATCTTCAGGAGGTGGGCCTATCCAGTCTACCGTAGGCTTAAGCATAGACCTATATCTAACGGTAGCTACAGGTATCCTTTTAGTACTCTTTAGTCTATTCAACTCTGCATATTGTTTAGTAAGCGTATTTATAGTAGTAGTTAATAACTCAGCTAAATCTGAGTTTTTATCTTTATAAAAATCTACTTCTTTTTGTAATTCTTCTATTAGCGTCATTCTGATCTCCATTAATAATTATTAAACAGCACTCTATGTTACCACAGAGTACTGTGAACTAACCACTATTTAGTTCTTAAACAGGGGAAGATTTATCTTCACCACCCAGTCTATTGACTAGAGAAGACAACAAGCTGCTACCCTCTTCAGACTGATTCAATGCAGAAAGCATAGAGGTTAGAGCTGTACCACCTTTGGCAGAGAACAGATCTCCAACCTTAGCTATACCAGACTGAGGATCTCCAGCATTGGTAATAACTTTAACATCAGCACCCTGAAGGGCCTTAGACATTTCAATGCCAACTCGTTCTGCAGCACCAATCTTCTCTATTTGAACGAGATAGGTTTGATAACCATTATTCTCACCAATCTCTTTAGCCAGAGTAATCTGTGTAGTGACAGGTGCCATAAGTATAGCCTCTTCAGCCTTACCTTTAGCAATACCTTCGGCTTCTATACCCTGAGCATTAAGCTTAGCAGCTTCAAGACTACCCTGAGCCTTAGTAATAGTGGACTCTTTATCGCCTTCAGCGGTAGTAACTAATACCGTCTTCTCTGCTTCCGCTTGAATACGACGCTGCTCACGTTCCTGCTCTGCAGTAACAATGGCTACATCTTTGTTGATTTCAGCCTGTTTTACTTCTTCAACTCTGATAACATCCATGTCCCGTTCTTTGGTAATCTTAGCTTGAGCTTTGATTTCCTGCTGAACTTGCTCATTGGCGATACCTACAGTCTTATCCTTTTCAGCTGTACGCAGACCAACTTGTTGTAAAGCATCCTGCTTACGAACATCTACCTCTCGTTGAGCATCAATTTCCTTAAGCTGTGCTTCACGTTTGTTCTCGGCCACCTGGACCCGAGACTCTTTCTCAATACGAGATTGTTCTTTTGCCATTATATTTACAATGACATTGGAACCTTTAGAATCCCTGATATCCATGAATTCGATAGACTTAACAGGTTTAACACCCCACTCTTTAATCTGATCTTCTACTTCAGCTGTAAACTCATCGCTAAACTTAGATCTTTCCTGCATAATAGATTCTAGAGTATTAGTTGCGAGAATACGACGAACGGAGCCTTGTAGAGAAGCCTTTAGTTGTTCTATCAGCTCACTAAAAGAAGAGACACGCTGTGCTGCCGTTTCAGCATGGTCTACTCTGAAGAAGGCTGTAATGTCAACCACAAAAGGTAGACGTGCTGTATCGTATGCTTCGTAGTCTCTCAAATCAACTTGGAAGTTAGATTCAGGCATTTGAGTTACAGTTACGCCTATTAACGGCATCCAGCTAGGCCATTGATAATATGCATTTCCAGATGGCTTGTTCATACCGTATGATTTTGCAGTATTTCTATATTGAACAATATGAGTCATATTGGTTTCTACAACACGGCGAAGGCTTAGAATCCAAATTATTAAGCCAATAATAATAATAATGCCGACTATGGAAGCTCCGATAAAAGTAAACATGTGTACCCTTCATTTAATTATTAAAAATGATAACTAGAATCTAATTAAAAGATTCTATATCTCTTATACCAGAATTAGTCTTCTTCGAAGACGTGTTCTATTCTGTATTCTACTTGATGATCTAAAATTCTTATAGGACTAATGGAGCCGGTATCTGGGTCTTTGTCCTTAATAAACTCTATTAAATCTGCTATTGAGTGGATTGAAGTATTAGAAGCATTTATATCACGTATATATCTACCATTGGTATCATCTATTATTTCTATATATGATGCATTCCAAGAACAACACCCTTCACCACAAGATTCTATTTTGTCATAAAGCGTTACTACAAACTTCTGAGTATTCATACACTACCCTTACTAGATTCTGCCCAGTTAACAACTGTTACTGGGGTAAATATAGATCTCCTTCCTAAAAACCTCATAAACCATTTATTACCATCCCAATAAACTAATTTATTATTGTCAGTATTTATATACCAACCTGGGTATTTAGGTGTAGTTGTCATAAATCTATATATCCATTATTACAACAGGGAACACCGTGGAAAACATCTTTATGTGTGTGGCAAGAACAAGGACATTTCTCTTTATATAGTAATACACTCGGTGGTTTAGGAGGTTGATGTAACCAGTGTGTAGGCTCTCCTATTATACCTACAGGTCCAGTAACCCCTTCTATGCACCATAGTTGTTCACCACCAGTATTCGTAAGCCAATATCCTCGTTTCCATATGTTTTTATGGAAGACTAGAACCTCCACTAATTCATCTGGCATTTCTTCTGGAATTTTTTTAAATAAATATCCATCAAGCTGCTTCATTATTTGACCTGGCTAACTCCTCAGCTTTAAGCCTAGCTGTCCTAACAGGATGAGGATCGTATATAGGAGCCTTGGCATATTTAATAATAGGTGTATCATCATCATTAAATCCAGCCAGATATTTTGTCTCCCTCCAGTGTTTTTTCTTCCATCCTTTAAAATTGGCTTCTTTCATTCCTGCAGAAGGAACACCAGCATTTTTCATTTGAACTGTTCTTTTCATAATATACCTTTGATAAAAATTTAATTAATGTCTATGCTTTCGCATCTTCATCTAGATCACTCACTCTGTTATGATGCAAGTATTTATTAACTTTGTGTTTTTTAATATCACAGTATATTTCTATGTAATTCATATCAATATCTCTATTTTTGCATAAAAAATCTACTGCGAATTTTAGGTCACCCAGCTCTCTCTCAAGTGCTTTTCTATTAGTTTCAAAAGTATCTGGGTGATAACTTTCAAATCCATGGCGAAATATTTTACCTACTACTTGTATAACCTCAGAGGCTTCTTCTACTAAAAGAGTCAGCCTTTCAGTTTCTGCTGGAGTTAATTTATTAAAGTTATTATTTTGTTCACTCATTTTTCTTTTTATTTATAATAATTGTTTCTTTATCTAAAAGAGCAAGCTCGCCTAAAAGAGTAAGCTTATCTTTTATTACATTTCTTCCATCTACATCTAAATGTTCTAAAACCCCAATTTCTTCTTCTAAAACACCTAGTCTAACCAGTTCTTTTCGTATCTTCCCCATCTCTCTTTTAAACTGGAATCTTAGATCTATTCTAGACCTACGTGCCATTAAAATCAACTGGCTTGGAGTAAAAATATATTTTTCTACGCCCTCCTCAGTTTTGATTCTAATGGCACCACACTCTTCTGCTTGTTTAAGCGGATTTATTGACATAGGTATGTTGACGAATGTAGTGTTTCAAATATACATAGCTTTCAATGAAGCTACGCCTATATTCAGGTAGGCTTGCGTGATGAGGCCTGTCATATCCCCGCTTTCTACTTCTAAGTAGGCAAGTTCTATAAACAAAGACTGTCTGTCTGGCAAACTGCAGTGCCGCTTCTAACCCATCTCTGGTTTCTATGAATTCAATTCTATTTTCTTCCGAACACATTTACCTCTCCTGCGGATAATGAGAACCTGCTCCCATTGTTACAGATTACTGTAGAAGGTAGTGCACCACCAAATACCGTGATATTATATAGCCCACCATTATCTACACAAGCGGCCTCTGCCATCTTAAGTTCCCACGATGCCAAATTCTGAGAACAAGCTGTTAGAGTTGCTAGTAAAAAAAACTATAACTATACCTATAGTTAATTTCATAAGTATCTCCATTATATCTAAAAATAGACCTCGAATCGAAGTCTATTTAATCGATTACCTGGGTCGGTATTCGAAGTCGTTCAGATTCAGGATGAGAGGTTTATTACCCCCTCCTGCAGCGGCACCGTAGATTACCACACTGTTACCCATGATGTGGTAACAGCCTGACTTGATGTCCGTCCTACCCTTGGGTAGGGGTTTGGCAGTGTACATCTCGTTTTTGCTACTTCCACGGAAGGAACATCTGGCAGAAGTAAGGACGACCATGCTACCATCCTTATCGGTCTTCACCAGTTTCTCAGGACTGGCCTGAGCCATTCCAGACACCAACAGTAGTGATACTGCGACAATCAGATATTTCATGGCATACTCCTTGGTTTACAGCTGGAAGCTGTTATTCAGAGGTTTCTTCTTCCTTGGAGCCGCCGAAGAAATACATGCCAGCTGCAGTGAGACCAGCGGACAACAGGGCGACGAGGCCGGTGTGTTTCCAGTTGATGCCACCGACGATTTTCTGCACACGGTTCTGATCGTAGGCTTCCATGGTTTCACGCACAACCCGCTCGGCAGTTTCCTTGGAAACACCTTTGAGGAGTTCCTTAACTTCTTCCTCGGTATACTTTTTCTCTTCAGACATTTGCTACTCCTTTTGAATTTGAAAACAGGAGAGGATATTTTTAATCCTCCCCTGTACTTGGTGGTGCTTGGTGTTACTCGGCAGTTTCTTCGGAACCGCCACCGAAGTAGTGCATGCCCAGGGCCGTGATGATGGAGGTGGCGATGGCAGTGACGGCTGCATGTTTCAAATTGAAGCCGGTGAAGAAGCCTTGCTTCTCGGGGGCCACAGCCACAGCAGCTTCAGGGGTTTTGGTTTCGGTGTTGTTGGATTTGGTGTTCATGGTTTCTCTCCTTGAGAAAGGTTAATTGAACTACTATTGTACTACACTTATCTTGTATCAATTTGGAGGTCAATTATTGAATTATAGTACGGAGAAAACACCGAACATAACAATAATTCCTGCTAAAACTCCTCCTGCAACAGCACCAGACTTATTACACTTGCAAGTGTGTTTTTCCGGCTCTTCTTCTTTCTGTGCGATACCTGCCTTTTTAAAAGCTTCTCGTATCGCTTCGTCTATATCCATCTCTAAGCATAGTGCTTCCTCTCTATCGTCATCCAATCTACGTCCCTCACTTCTTCTTGTGGTTTTATCCACTACCCTAATTCTATCTATGATTATTGTTCAAGAAAGAATTAAGCCCCCAGAGATTATCCTATAAGAATGCTAGCTAGACTATCCTATAAAGAATTTCTCTAATATTCTTATATCATTTTTTTTAAATCTTGTTGAAAAACAGTCAGTAATACTTTATACTCAAACACTTAAAATAAACATATTCAACATCGGACAACTTATATGGCTTTATTACCAGATCAATCATCCTTAGGGATGAATAACGGGCAGACCAGTCCGTGGTTTACCGTAGCTAATCAGTTTATACCTAGAAACCTACATGACGTTATTAGATGGGTGAGGTATATAACTATACAATCACCTGTTACTACAGAAGTAATACGTAAACAGTCAACTTATCCTATTACCGATTTCATTGTTGAGTCTAATAATGAAGATATTAAGGAAAAATACAAATCTGTTTTTAAGAGCTTTAAATTAAAACAGAATCTACAAGATATAGGCTTTGATTACTACACTATAGGTAATGTATTTATATCTGTATTCTTCCCAGTACATAGAACCCTTACTTGCCCAACATGCAAAACTAGTTATAACGCTAAAAAAGCTGGATTTGTCAGATTTCAACGTTGGGAATTTAGAGGTATTTGCCCTCACTGTTCTAGTGATGTTGTCTTTGAGAGAAAAGATGTTAAATCCTTAGACGTTAAGGATATGAATTTAATAAAATGGAATCCTCAGCATATAGTGGTTAATCATAATCCTATCACTGGGGAATCAGAGTATTATTATAAGATACCTAATGATATACGTCGTAGAGTGCAGCAGGGAGATAGTCTATTTGTAAATAGTATACCTTGGGCCTTCATAGAGGCCATTAAACATAATCAGGATTTTAAATTTGACTCTGAAAACATCTTCCATTTAAGGAATGTATCAACAGGTAGTATGATTGAAGGTATTAGTATACCTCCTCTAGTGGCATTATTTTCCTTAGTGTTTTATCAAGCTACTCTGCGTAAGGCCAATGAGGCTATAGCTACGGAATATCTAAACCCTATGAGAGTTGTTTTCCCACAGGCTCAAACTGGTAATTCCGATCCTGTCGTTAGTATGAGCCTTAAGAATTTCTCGGCTAACATGAAGGATGCTTTAGAAAAACACAAGAGGGATAAAAATCATTTTGTAATAGCCCCTGTGCCTGTCGGGTATCAGACTATAGGTGGTGAAGGTAAGAATTTATTAGTTTCTCAAGAAATACAACAGGCTGAGCAATCTATATTATTAAGCCTTGGTGTATCTCAAGAGTTATTAAGTGGAACTACTAACTGGACCAGTTCAACTGTGGGGCTTAGGATGTTGGAAAATACTATGCACAGCTATGTAACACAGTTGGTGGATGTAATAAACTGGGTGATGTCTAAAGTAGCTACATACCTATCTATTGAGGTTTGTAGTGTATCTATGACACCATTCAAATTAATGGACGATGACGTATTTAAACAAGAACTTAGCGGATTAGTGCAGCAAGGTGAGGCCTCAATAAGCTCTTTATTTGAAGCCTTAGGATTGGACTACAGTGAGGAGTTAGAAAAAGTAAAAGCTGACAAAGTATTAAAGGCTAAAAAGATTATCGAGACAAACTTCGAAGTAGAGCAGGCTGAATTTGCGTCATCTAAAGATATAAGTAAGAGACTTTCGGATGACGATAATTATAAGGAGCTATTACAAAAAGCATCAGAATTAGCTGGGCAATTATCTTCAGCTGACCCAGCTGCTATACAAAGTGTATTAGTTACATTAAAACTTGAAAACTACCCTTTATTTATACTCACAAGAAAAATAATGGAAGAAAATATGCTTAATGCACCTATGGAACCCGATCAAGAGCCTGGTCAGAATACTGGCCAAGACCCCAACTCTACAGCTTCAAATCAACAGACTGATAATACTTCTGGATCTAAAAATAAAAAAAGTAAGGGGGAGCATAAGTGAGTATACCTGGAATAAATATCGAAGATATTGGGATGCCAACCCCCGGCAGCTCTCAACCTGGTTCTTTAAATCCTAAAGACTACAGGGTTAGATACTTCAAAGCGAATCTAAGTGATGCTGGTGATCTAGGAATGTTAGAGTTACTTGAGACAGAGGCGTTAGAAGGCACAAATAAAATACTACTTAGTAAGGATAAATTTTCTTTTCAAGATAATTTCTTTATAGTAATTACATACTTGGAAAAGCGGTAATATGGCAGAATTAATGAAAATATTCTCTTCTCCTAAAGCAGTCAATGATCAGGCCGATACTGCTTTAGTGGAAGGACTTAAATCACAGTTTCCCATTGAGAATAAGAACTACGAACTTATACTCTCCAATATTCATGTGGAGCGTAGGGACTATACACAAGAGGATGAAAAACAGGCTATTCTAAAATCCAAATCTTTAACATATCCTATTAAAGGTGATTTAACTCTCGTTAGTAAAGCTACTGGTAAGGTAGTTGATCAGGAGAAGAACTTTACTATAATGGATGCTTTCCACTTAACAGGTAAGCATACTTTAATATATAACGGTAACAACTACGTAGTTGCCAATCAGCTTCAACTTAGACCTGGTGTCTATACCAGAAGTAAAGAAACAGGAGAGTTAGAATCTCACATAAACACGGGTACTGGTAGAAGCTTTTCTATAACTCTAGACCCTAAGACTAGTCTTTTCTGGATAAATGTAGCTTCATCCTCTATTTTGTTAGCCCCTCTATTAACTAAGGTGTTTGAGCTTAGTAATTCTCAAGTTACCAAATATGTTCCCTCTGAAGTTTGGGCTGCTAACTTGAAAGCCTCCGAAGGTAAGGAGATTAAGATTATCAACGATATATATAACAAATTGGTATCTACTTCCCTGAGAACTAAATCTGCTACTCCAGACCAAATGGTTAGCGATATTAAGATATCTTTAGAGAGATCTGAGTTATCTAAAGTAACTACAAAGATTACACTTGGTAAAGAATTGGATTCAGTAAGGTCAGAAACCATTCTTCTAGCCCTACACAATCTAGTTAAAGTGCATACTGGAGAAAGGGAAGAAGATAATAGAGACTCTTTACAGTTTAAACGCGTACAAAACCTACCAGACTATCTATCTAGGCGTTTTGAAAAAGAACATGCATCCGTTGTGAAGATAAAAAATAAATTATCTTTCAATCTAGAAAAGATTAATCCTGCACATCCTAGAATCAGGGATGCGGTTCAGGCCAAGCCTTTTAATAAAGTATATTCCAACTATATACTAGAGTCCCCTCTAGTCTCTACTCCCAGTGAAACTAATCCTTTAGAGAGTTTGGAGAATGTAGGTAAAGTTACTGTTCTAGGTGCAGATGAGGGTGGTATTGGATCTGAACGTGGTGTTCCCATGACTGCTCGTAACATCGATCCTTCTCACTTGGGAATCATTGATCCTACTAGAACTCCTGAATCTAGCCATGCAGGTATCGACCAACGTTTCACTATCAGTGCTAGACGAGATAGAGAAGGGACTTTATATTCCAGAGTTGTAGATAATAAAGGTAAAGAACACTTTCTATCAGTAGCTGAATTAATGAATTCAGTAGTAGGGTTTCCACATCAAGAAGGTAAGAAGGTTGTACAGGCTCAGGATAAGGGGCAACTTAAAGAAGTCCCTAGATCACAGGTGCAATATTGGGTACCTGACTCTACAAGTCTTTATACTATCACTACTAACCTGGTACCCTTCCTTAATAGTAACCACCCAGGTAGACTAACTATGGCTGGTAAGGCTCTACCTCAAGCACTATCTTTGGTAAACAGAGAAGTTCCATTAGTACAAACTGTCTCTGAATCTGGTAAACCTTTTGTTAAACAACTTGGCAGCGTTGTTAGTACAGTTGCCCCGGTAGAGGGCGTAATACACTCTATCAATGATAAAAAGATAGTTATAAAAACAAAAGACAATAAAAAAGTAGATGTTGCTTTAGTTAAAAATCTTCCATTTAATATGAAGGGTTTTCTAGATGATGAAAAACCTTTAGTTAATGTTGGTGACACAGTTCATGCTGGACAGGTGCTTGTAGATAATAACTATACTAAAGAAGGTCACATGGCCCTAGGTAAAAACTTAACAGTCTCTTATCTACCCTATAAGGGTTATAACCATGAGGATGGTATAGTTATATCTCAGTCTGCAGCTAAATCCCTTTCTAGTCATCATTCTTACAAAGTTGATTATGATGTTGTTCCTGATTCTGTAACCAGGAAAAATCTCGTTAGAAGATATTTCCCCAATAAATTCACCAAAGAACAGCTAGATAATTTAGACGATCTTGGTTTCCCTAAAGTTGGTGTTACTCTACATCATGGAGATCCTGTATATGCAGTTTTAGAGAAAAGAGAGCCTACTCCTGAAGATAAAATGTTGGGTAGACTCCATAAAACTTTAGTTAATCCTTATAGATTAGTAAGTGAGATTTGGACACATGAAGAACCAGGTAGAGTTGTTGATGCACATACTGAAGGCAAATCAATAAGGATACTTATAAGATCGGTAAAAGATTTAGAAGTAGGAGATAAGCTTACTGGATTGCATGGTAATAAGGGTATTGTATCCCTTATACTATCTGATAACGATATGCCTTTTAATAAAGGGACTGGTAAACCTGTTGATGTACTTTTAAACCCCGCCTCTGTAACCAGCCGTATTAACTTAGGTCAAATCATGGAAACTGTAGCCGGAAAAATAGCTCAGAAAACTGGTAAACCTTATTTAATACACAACTATTCTAAAGATAATAATTTAAAAACTTTAAATGAAGAGTT
>VFQO010002178.1_pt1 | contig 12587 bp, 11 predicted proteins | sample 3512331 | NCBI WGS metagenome assembly VFQO01 (sample SAMN10412371, study PRJNA504923) | tailings metagenome | isolation source: Replicate 3 from Balatoc abandoned mine | place: Philippines: Itogon, Benguet | collected 2017-08-28
CAAAAGCAGCTACGCAATCAACTATTTAAGCAACAAACGTACCAGGTGCTAGACAACTACCTGGAAGACGGCGATACTGAGCACCTAAACAGATGGTACAAAGAAAGCCCTATACTACAGGAGCGCGACCCTAGTATTGCGCGCTATGATCGCTTGTCATTTGACAACCCTGCAGACCAAAAGCTGTTGCAAGCAGAAGGAATAACACCTGAGCTGTTAACTAACTCTGGCGCTGATCCAGAGGAGCTGTTAAAGCGATTAGTTAAAGTGACAAGCAAAGATGGCACGACTAAGATTGCAGACATGGCATTAGTTTATGGTGCTACTGGGTATTCCGACTATCGCTCAGCTAAAAAACAAGAGTCTTTAGCGTCTATGTTAAAACTACAAAAAGAACAAGCTGAAATAGACACTAAACTAGCTACAGCAGATAAAACACGACGAATGGGCACTGACGAATGGGTATATCCTCCTCGCTCTGCTGGCATGCAAGGTGGTACAGCATTTGAGCGCAATGCTGAAGCGGTAGGCAAAGCCCGTGAACGAGTAAACGCTGGCGACGGTACTGAAGCAGATATAGCTTTGCTTGAAATGCATGACGAAATTACCGCAGGTAACATCCCAGGCAAGCAATCACGTGTGGACCAGACTGAGGCTAAACTGTTCCAAGAGTTTGGTGGTGAAGAGCAATTCTATAGCACTCAGTTTACGCCTGGCACTGAGCAGCATCGTAAAGCCGAACGCTCAGTACGTAAGATTGAAGCACTGTCAGGAGTGCAGCTAACGTCTAAACAAGTAGAGACCATGGGCAATATCCGTAAGACTATTGCAGCAGGCCGTTCGGCACAAGGCTTAACTAGCGCTGACGTTGGTTTAGTTGATAACACACTTAAAAAGTTAGGCGCTTATGTGTCTGATGACGCAATGGGCGCTGAAGCTCGTAGTGCGTGGGCCGGTATTCGTAACCAGTTGCTGCATGCATTTGCTGGTTCAGCAATGAATGAAGGCGAGCTAGAACGTTGGGGCGAACAGTTCGGCAACCTATATCAACAAGGTGGCCACGTGATGACTACTTTAGCTAATGCGTTGAATCAGTTAGGCGGTGAGCTAGATAGCTTACGTTTAGCTCTACCAGAAGCAAGCTTCCACGTTCGTCTAGGTGCCGATGTGAATCAGCTAAACAGTGTTATCGATAACATTGGTAAAGCTGCAGCAACATTGTCTAAGAAAGCAGGTTCACCAGTAGCACCAGTGACGCCAGCATATCCACCTAATGCACCTAAAGAAGTGCCTTTGCCAACTAAATCAAGTGCTGACTTGCTACGTGAAATGCTGCAGCAACGTAAAGCACAACAGCAAGGAGCTAAGTAATGGCTGTTAGTATTGAAACGCTAAAAGACACGTTTAAGATCGGTTATGAGGCGTTTGAGGAATCCCGCCGTGAGGCCGAAAACATTTGGGACCTATACCACAACCGGCACTACACAACTGACCAGTTAGCTACCTTAGCTAACCGTGGCCAACCGGCTGAAACGTTCAACGTAGTTAAGCTATTTGCACGTATGCTATTAGGCTATTATGCAGGCACAATTAATACTGTGGTGGCTAATGCTAGGCAGCAAGATGATATAGTTACGGCATCACTGCTTAATGACACTATTAACTATGTGTTAGCTGCTAATGAGTTTAACTCTGAAGGCGATAAACTAAAGTTAGCTGGTATGATTAGTGGCCTTATGTGCTTACACATTACTGTGGTGCCAACAGGCAAAAAGGATGAGTTTGGTCGTCCAGAGCACACTATTAAACTAGAGCCTGTGCCAGACAATGAAATCATTCTTGACCCGATGAGTCGCAAAGATGACTATTCAGATGCTCGTTATATCCACCGTTTCCGCTGGCTGCCAGAAGAGCAATGCGTTCGCTTATTTGGCAAACGTAAAGTAGACGAGCTGCAAGCCTACCACAATCACGTTGAAGTGTCAAGTGCTGAATATGCGTACACCTATAATGCTTTAGCTGTTGGTCGCTTTAAGCAGTATGATAACTACCTAATCGTACACACTTGCATCGAAGAGGCTAATGGTGAGCGCTGGTCAATTATGTGGTCTGGCGATACTATTTTGAGTAAAAAGAAAATCACTTCGCGCTTAGTTAAGTTTCCGTATCGTGTTTTCAAAGTACACACTAGTGATCGTGCTGAGTATTACGGCATCTTCCGTGAAGTAGCAGAATCTCAAAAAGCTATCAACCAAGCCATCATTAAGATTCAGCTAATGGTCAACTCACAGAAAGCTTTTGTGCAGCAAGACGCTGTTGAAAACATGGCAGACTTTACTAACTCGTTTAACCGTGTAACAGCTGTTATTCCAGTGCTGAATATCAACGGTATCAAGATTGAAAACATGTCGGCTGAAGTTGCAGATCAGTATCACATTATTGACCGTGCACTTGATCGTATTCAGCGCTTGCTAAGTATTAACGATAGTTTCTTAGGTATGGCAGCAGCTAGTGACTCTGGTCGTAAAGTTAAGCTACAACAAAATGCAACTATTACTGCACTACGTTACCTAACAGGTCGCATTGAGGCATTCTATAGATTAGTCGGTTGGGATATTGCTAACTTAGCTAAGCAGTACTATACTGCGCACCAAATCATGCGATTGTCAGACCCTATGAACGGACAGCGGTGGATTGAAGTCAATAAGCCAATGCAAATATGGACTGGTCAAATGGATCAGCAAGGTCAGCCTATCTTTGAAACACCGATGGAAGAGGTGCTTGATCCTGACAATGGGCAGCCACTAATTGACGATGCCGGTAACTATGTCATTGCGCCAATTCCGGAGCCTGAAACAGAATTTGCATTCACTGATGTCGACATCGAGATTGTGTCTACTGCATACAATGACGAAGACGAAAAGAATCAGCTAATGCTTGAGACACTGCTCAATGGGCCTATTGGCAATCTATTAGCCTCTGTGAATCCTGCTGGCTATTTCCAAGCTGCAGCATTGTCAGCTAAGATAGTTAAGACTAAGTTTGCACCTGATGTTGCTGCTATCCTAGAACAAACTGCTCAAATGCTAGGTGCGAACCAAGCGATGCAACAACAAGCTATGATGGTGGCTAGTGGTGGCTACGGTCCAGCAACAGCTCAATCTGGTGCTAATGGTGCGCCAATGAGCCAAGAACTAAAATTGCCACAAAACACTAACGAAGGAGTGTAAGTAATGTCAGTCTTTGGAGAAATTGGCAAACTAGTATTTAAGACTAAACAAGGCTCCACGCTTAAGCTAAATAAGCGTGGTGAGTTAGTTGATCCAGATACAGGTGCTGCAGTACCGTATAGTGCAAGTGAAGTATTAGATCAAGACTCACTAGCGTTGTACGAAAAGTTTAAGTCAGGTAAAGTCGGTTCAGTAAATGAAGTACTAGCTCTAGGTACGGACAAAGCACCTAAGCAGTCACCGTTGGATAGCTTAGCTGAAGTAGCACCGACAACAGACGGACTTACGCCTAACCAACAAGTACAGTATGCATTGCGCAAAGACTTAGAAGTTGCAGATGGTAAGTTTAGCTCGCGTGACCGTGTGTTAGGTATGCTAGGTGATGAAGTATCGCCTGAAGTTCAGCAGGTAGCTAAAGGTGGCATGAAAGGTATTGGCGAGTTTGTGGCTGATCCTACTGTTAGATCAGTAGCTGGTCTAGGCTTAGGTGCCGCAGCTATGACTGAATCAGAAGAAGCGTCAGCTATGTCAGCGTCTGTACAAGAGCAAACATCTGTAGTCCAACCGATGCAAGAACAACCAGCTCAATTGTCACAAGAGCAAATGCAGACAACTCAACCGGTACAAGAGCAAGTAGTTCAGCCAACACAAGAGCAAGATATCACGCCGGCACAGCTACCTCAAGTAGACGATGTTATGATTAGTCAACAATTAGCTAAGTCTATTGAAGCAGGTCAAATGAGTTATCAAGAAGCTGAGCAAGTAATTCGTGAGACTGTGCCAAATCCACAAGAGCAGGAAGTGCTATTAGCTGAAGCTAAGGCTAGGTTTGCACCTCGTCCAGAGTTATTTAAGCCAGATATGCCACCAGAAGCATTCGTTGCTGCAGTAGAAAAAGTGAACCAGATGCCTTGGGCTAACTTAGTTAACTTAGGCAATATGGCTTCACTAGGTCAGACTAGCTTGTCTACTGATATTGACGCGTATAAAGCACAGTTGCAACCGCTAATTGCATCTGAGTTAGCTAAACGCGGCTATGAGACTAAGGTAGACGGTGAGCAAGCGTATTACAAGGACAAGGATGGTGAATGGGTAGCAGCGGACGCTGGCTTTGTACGCAGCATTACTAGTTCAGCGTTCCAGATTGGCGGCGGTATTGCTGGCTTCTCTGCAGGTGCTCGTGCGGCAGGTGCGTTGATTCCTCCTGTAGGTCCAGCAGGCGTAGCGGCTAAGATTGGCGCCACAGCAATTGGCACAGGTGTTGGCGCAATGGCTGGCGCGTACGTTGACCAGTTAGCTTCAGCTGCAGTACTTAGTGAACGCTTAGATCAACAGAAACTATTAGTTAACGCATATCAAGATGGTGTAGCTGACTTAATATTTGGTGCTGGCCTAGATACTACAATTAAAGCCGGTTCTGCAACATATAAAGCTGTTGTTGACGTTACTAATAAAGCTAAGAGTGCAGTAGACAACTTTATGTTACAAGGTGCGCTTAAAGAGCTAGAAAACATTACTGGCTTGACTAAAGCTCAGCGTCAAAAGTTAGCTACTAAGCTTGAAGAAGTATCTGAGAATACCATGGCGCGTAACGAAGCTCGTAGAGAAATCGAAGGTGTGTTGCAAACACGTCCTGGCATGGAGATTCTTGTAGATGAAGCTTCACGCTTATCTAAAACCGCTGGTTTTGGCATGCTTAAAGAAATCGACACACGTGCTAAGTCTGTGTTAGATGCAACTAATGAAATGACTGCTGGCAATGTTAGCCGTGTTGTAACTGATGAGCTAGGTCGCTATCGTATGTCAGTTAAGAAAGGTTATGAAGGTATCAAGCAACTTGGTGCAAGTGAAGCACAACAAGCCGGCTTTAAATATGACCCTGCTACAGTTATTGACGTGCCGAAGCTAATCGAAGATGCTGAAGCAGGAATTACTGATCCATCTAAGCTAAGTCGTTTGGACGCGTTCACGGCTCGCATAGCTAAGATTGGTGCAGAATCTGATAAAGAATTTGGCTTAGCTGAGTTATTAGACTACCGTTTAGCTTTGAAGAACTTCAAAGAGTCTGGTCAGTTTAACTATGCCGCAAATCAACGTGCTGAGCGCATGCTGGCTGATATTGACAAAGAGATTGCTAAAGCAGTTGATATGATGCCTAACGGTAAAGCGTGGCAAGAGCAGTTCAAGCAAGCTAACGTTGAATATTCTAAGATGAAGGCACTTGAAGAGAACGTGATGTACAAGGCACTTAACAAGCCTGGTGCAAGTGCTGATGACACTGTACGAGCTTTAGCTAAGTATATCAAAGCTGAAGATGGCACGTTCATGAAAGTTATGGGTAAGCTACCTCCACATGTTCGTAACAACGTTGAGGGTGCTGTAATCCGCAACTATGCTACTAAGTATACTGCTGGTGATGAGCAAGGTTTCCAAGCTATTGACTTCCCTGGTTTAGCTCGTGATTTAGATGGCATTAGCTTTACAACTAAAGGCGGTCAAGACTTAAAACGTGTTGTAGACAAGTTAGCTAAAGTGTATCAGAACGATCAGGCGTTAGCAGCAGAAGCTGGTGCAATTCAGATGCCTAAGAACAAGACGTACTTAGCTACTAGTATTAGTGGTCGTTTGAATATGGCAGCACATAACCAGTTGTTTAACTATGTGTCACGTTATTTGCCAACACAGCAAGGCCGCACACGCCGCTTAGCTGAAGCTATTTCTGACGTGTTAGATAACCCACTGAACGCTAAGTCGGTTGAAAAGCTAACACGCGAGCTACCAGATGATCCTAACCTGAAAACTACATTGCAGCAGCTATCTATTAGCTATGCAGAACGCGGTCAGCGTGAGACTTATCCTAAGGTGCCGTTGTACAAAGTGTATCAAGAAGGCTATTCACAATCTACTAAGCAAACTAAGTACGGTGATGGTATTGAGTACTTTACTAGCAAAGAAGCTGCAGAGAAAGCTAAGGCTAGCGGACAGACAGTTGAAGAGGTATTAGTTGAGCCGTCTCGCTATGCAACTATCGATCAGGCAGGTATGCTATTAGGTCGAGAGCTTACTCCAGAAGACTTGAAGCAAGCTCGTGTAGTGCAAGACCTTAAGAAACATGGTTTCTTAGGTATTGCTGACGATGATCTAGTTTTCGAGTTCAAGTAACAATTTATCCACTTCCTCCAAAGTAGTGACTGTGCCGGCAATTCCGCCGGCTTTTTTTATTTCTGCAATATTGTGTTGCTGTAAAGCTGAAGCGGTGTTCTTGCCGAATTTACCTTCTAAACCAATAAAGCGACCGTTGCAGCATGCCAGTATATCTGGCACGCCTGCACGATTAGTTGCAATAGTCTTGATTACGTAACAACCCTTAGCTTTTAGGTAGTCTTGCACTTTCTTGTTAAACTTTTGCTCACTCATTTAGGTGCCTCTAAAGATAATGCTAATTGCACCGCTTCTTGTGCATTAAGTATTAGTTCACCTAATGCGTGCTCTGGTTCTGTATGATCAAAGCTAGTGCCCACTTTAATTGTAGTATGCTTTGGAGTGTTAAACTCTAGCGCAGCAAAGTAAGTACCGTTGTCAGTTGTGCCCAGTCTTACTTTGCCATACTTACGCGCTTGTTTCCATAGGTCTTTCATTTATCGAACCTCACGCCAACAAAACGAGGTAAGAATAAGCTATGCACATTACCATTCTTATCTTGAATCACTGTGTTGTACTTAACTTCGATAGTTTTATCTTTATACTTGTCAAAGCTTTGTGCACGATCATAGTCAGTCATACCAGAGCCGACGTTAACTTCAACTTGTACGCCTTCAACTTCACCAGCACAAACTAACGAACCAATCATACCTTCGTACTTGCCAGTACCAAATATATAGCTAACACAAGTCAAATCAGCTGTTTTAGTTTCTTTCATTTTAACCCAAGCAGCTGAACGCTTAAACTCGTACTTGCTTTCTGCATGCTTAAGCATCGCACCTTCGTAACCAGCTTCAATCAAGCTAGCATAAGCATCTTGTGCTTCAGCTGCGCTGTTAACTACTTGTGCCTGTGAGAAAATAAACTGGTATGAGCTAAAGATAGGTAAAGCAGCTAGTCGCACACGACGATGGTTATAGCTACTGTGGCATAGCTTACCATCCCAGTCGTCTAAGCTAAGGTAGTCAAAGCAAAAGAAGTGCAAACTGCGTTCATCGATTGGATTGCCGTGTAACGATGAATTAATCATACCAGATACTTTAGTTCTGTCTTCCATTTTACCTGTAACTAATGTTACTTCGCACTCCACTACGCCTTCAAAATTGTACTCTTGTAGCTTAGCTGTAACGTAAGGCAAATGAGCTTGCTTACCATTACGTGTACGGATAAGTACGTTGTTACCACGTTTAATAATAGCTAACCGCACACCGTCATACTTAGGCTCAAGGTAGCAAGGGAATTTAACTTTAGCTAGCGGCACTTCTTTAGCTAACTGCATTGGGATTAATAAGTCAGTCATAGTTCTTCTCCGTAGTATAATGAGTCAATATAGTTTACTTTATTCTTAGCAACAGCCGTGTATACTTGTTCGGATATCGCTTTCTCAACAAGTAAGAAATGCACTTTAATTGGCGTCTTGCGTGCCATATTTGCCTGTCTCGCGCGACGCTGGGAATGCCTAGCAGTAGACCAGTCTTGCGAATAGATAATGAGATGTGAATAGCTCGAGAGATCGACACCCTCTGCATAACTAGTTGCCTGTAATATTTTTGCTTGCTTAAAAGCGGCTTGGAGTTTCGCCAATTCCGCAATGTACTGATACATGATGACGACATCAGGCGAGTCTCCCCAGTTAGCTAAAATATAGTCAATCTTTTCTCTGTTAGGCAAAATAATGTACGTAGCGTCTACTTTAGCTACGCCACCTTCCAACATGTGCAAGCTAGTGCGAAGCTTCATAGTTGTATCACAAATAAGCTCTTGGTAATTAGGCAGTCGCATAATGCGTTCTTTAGTTAGCTGATTATAAAGTGCTTTAGTCCAGTCACTCAATTCAACTAAGTGGATTACATCTTCAGGCTCATGCTCAAAGTCTAACTCTTTACGTGTCTTAGTAATAAACAAATGCTTAACACAGTCGAAAGCATCTTCACGCACCGAATTGTACTGAGGTATTTGTCGCCCGTTAGCATAGATGCTTTTAGGTATACCATACATAGCAAACCATTGGTAGAAGTTCTTATACTTTTTCCACGGCGACCAGGAGCTAAGCGCAAATTGATGGTAAAGCAGTTGATAGCCTTGAGCATAAGGTGTGGCCGATAGATAGATGATAGGCTTACCTAAAGTCATGCGTTTAACATCAGCCCACATTTTAGACGTCTTAGGATAACCTGATACATAGCTATGTGCTTCGTCGATAATAACTATGTCATAATCCATAGGCTCTAGCTTAGCTACTTGGTGATAGTTAGTTACATCAAGTTGTTTGGCAGGCTTGTACTTAGCAATAGTGTCAAGCCAACCGTCCAAAGCTTTCTTCTTAGTTATAACTAAACACTTAGCTACTGCTAGTGCTTCAACAACTAGGATAGAAGTCAAAGTTTTTCCGGTGCGCTCCTCCATAGCTAAGTACACAATCATATGCTCACGCAATATCTCGGCTGCTTGCTCTGCAATTACTAACTGATGGTTATATGGCTTCACTTTTACGCACCTTTGCATCTGTAATGATAATACCATAGTAAGCCCGCATTTTATCCGCTGTTGCTTGCGACATGCGAATGTGCCCACGCTCGTAGTGTGTCAGCATAATAGGCTGAACACCGAGCATTTTAGCTATGCGATATTTTGAGTAGCCAGTGAACACTAAGTGCTCAATGGCTTTTTGAGTGGTTAGCTCTTTCATAACTTAGGCGCCTTCATTACGGGCTCTTCGCCTTTAACAAACGGACAAGCATGGTATAGCGCGCAATACTTTTTATCACATAGGTAGTACTTAGGATTACCACGGAACAGCACTTCAGGTGGTACAATATCTTTACTCATAACATCAAGTACTTCAAGCATTGAGTTAACTTGTACTTTTGCACGAGGCACATTAGGTGTTAAATCTAACACGGTGCCAGCTTGACCAGTCTTAGATAAGATAACACTGTGAATTTGGTTGCGTTGAATAACTTGCTTAGGTAAAGCTAACTTAACACCTGGCTGATCGTCATAGCTAGCTTCACCGTTGTCAACTAAATATCTATAGATAGACTGTTGCGTAGTATAGCTTTCGACAACCGGTTTGCGCTTGCTTGTTTTAGTATCGGCAATAATGCCATTGCCTAAGTAGTCAAGTGTACCAGATAGTTTGCTAACTACTGGATTGTCAATAGCTACTGTGTAACGTACTTCAACCGCAATTGGAATATCAACGTACGGGCTAATGTCGTCTTTGTAAGCTTCGACACCACCTAACACTTCAGACTCAGCAGTGTTTAGGTTTTCACCTTCGTCATACTGAACACCTAAAGCATCAAGCTCGTGTAACTCTGCAATAGCTGCATCTTGCATAGCTGACAGGTTAAAGTCTTTGTTACGGCTAGCAATAGCTTTAGTCCACTCATTTTCAACAGCAGCATGAATAGCTGTACCAATAGCTGCACGCGCGCCAGGGATAGTTGATTGCTTAAGAATAAAAGTGTGATACCATTGATAACTACACTGGCTGAAGCTATCAACAGCTGAAGGGCGGATGGTAATCTTTTCGCCATCCCAAAGTTGCAATTTGCTCATTTACTCGGTCTCCTGTGGCGTCCGTGGCCGCGTCCAATTTAGACAGATAGCTAAATCTATATCTAAATTATTTGGACGCGATACGGACCAAATTTGGCTTGTTAGATTTGATGTTTATTTAGACAATTCGATCAAAAATGCGATGTTGCACAAAGCATGATCGGTGTGGGGTAAACCAGATTCTGGATCGTTCACTTCGCCTAATTCAATGGCTTGACAGTGACGCATGAGTGCATCCCAATAACGGTCGATATTGTCTACGTTGCGCCAATTATTAGGCTTGTATTTCTTCGCGCCATATTTAAGCACTGCATTAATAGCGTTAGCTACAACAGGCGCAGAACGACCATGTGCAAGGCAATCACTAGCTAAATCTAGGTTGCGGATATGGCTGTTGCGTGCTTCGATTACAGCACGTGTTAATGAGGTTAAGCCACGTGTTACTACTTCTACTGACTTTGGAAGCAGTTCAAATGTTGCTTTGCCAGAATCAAACTTCATAAAATCGTCCACGATAATAATCTCCTTAATACCTACTTCTTTAATAGCTTTCCTACAGTTTTCACATGGTGGATGAGTAACATAAATAGCTATAGCATGCTCATCAGCCTTGCTATAAGTACGATAGTTGTTAATCGCATCTATTTCTGCGTGTACCACTTCAGGCAGAGTATTGCCTTTAATGTTTTCACACGGTTTGTCGTGGTTGTGATTCCAACCGTGGAACTTACCACCCATATTAGTTACAACAACAGCGCCAACCTTACGTTTTTTACATGGTGATTTAGCTGCTGCAGCTTTAGCTAACTCTTTATTTATTTGGTCAGGACAAGTTGTTTCAGACATGTTTCACCTCAGCTAAGATAGCTTGCAATGCTTCGGTTGGTGGTACGTAAGTGGCGCCCTTGTCAATATTAGCTTTAACACTAGGGTCAGTCTTAACAGCTGGCTTAGTATCATTACTGTCACAAATGGCGTTAACAGCTCGCAAGAACTTAACACCGTCTAAACCCATGCCGTTAGCTTCAAACATGACTCGCACAATTAGCTTAGCAAAGCCAGTTATAGGATCACGATCAAATTCAGCTTCACACTCTTCAAATGTAGCTACGGGTGTACCTGTACCTAGTTCAAATTGTATAGCTTTCAAAATACTTTGATCGGTTAGGCCAGCTTTCCACATACCACCGATAGCTACAAAGTAAATGTCACCTAACGCGTCTAAACGGTCAACAGCGTTAGCTGCATCGAAGTACTCTTGCACTTCACCGTCAGGACCAAAAGCTAAGCTATACTGCAATTCTTTATTGAATACCTGTGGATAGCGTGCAGCATTCCAACTGATGATGCGGTTGTGAATTGTATTGATGTTCATATTGGCTCCTTGTTTAATTCATTATATTATAACGCAAGACAGACGTATAATATAATTGAAAATGCTTATATTAGTTAACAGTTTTATCTATAGACTAAAGCCAGCTAAATCGCTGCTGTCCACACTAGTGTCAATTGCGCCGGTTAGATATGAGCTAAGCTCAACTTCTTGTGGTGCTACTTGAACAGCGTCACTAGACAACCAGGTGTTAACCCATGGAATAGGGTTAGTCTTAGTTTCGTATCTATCTTTGCCAAAACCTAACGCGTTGATTCGCATATTGGTAATGTACTCGACATATTGACCTAAGATTACCTCGTTCAAACCTAACACGCTACCTTCACTAAACAAGTAGTTAGCCCAGGCTTTCTCTTGGTTTACTACTTCGTCGAACATTGCAAACATCCAGTCTAACTGAGCTAAAGCTGCAGCTTGCCACTCAGACCCTTCGCCACCTTCAAGAATATGCTGAATCATTAGCTGGTTAGACGACATGTGCAAAGCTTCATCCCTGGCAATGAACTTAATAACTTTAGCGTTGCCCTCCATCAGCTGACGTTCTGCAAAGCTAAATGAGCAAGCAAAGCTAACGTAGAACCGCACTGCTTCTAATGCGTATACTGATAGCAATGTGCGGATTACCTGTTCTTTAGTTGCGCGCTTACCCATTGCGATTAACTTATCGTATTCTTCAGTAACTGAAGTAGCACGCACAATGATAGCTTCAACGTCAGTAATATGGTCTAGCACAACGCCAGGTTCAGGATACACATTGCGGATGATGTGTGTATAGCTACGACTGTGAATAGTTTCACTGAATGCCCATGTTTCAATCCACGTTTCGGCTTCTGGTAAACTAACAATAGGTAAGAACGCTAAGTTAGGGCTGCGACCTTGTACTGAATCGAGTAGAATTTGATACTTTAGGTTACTAGTGAACATGTGGCGCTCAGCGTCAGTTAAGCGCTCGCGGAAGTCAATACCATCACGAGTCAGGTCCACCTCTTCAGGTCGCCAAAAGAAGCCTAGCTGGCGGTCAGTAAACTTGTCTAGCCAAGGTAACTTAACTTTGTCGTAGCGAGCAACGTCTACGTCTTCGCCTAAGAATAGCGGTTGGTCAAGATGACTAACGGATGTCTTCTTAAATACACTCATAGTGGTAGCTCCAATTGTTGCGCGTTTTTACGCAACCATACTGATACTGAGTCGATTGCGTA
>VFQO010002179.1_pt1 | contig 12585 bp, 13 predicted proteins | sample 3512331 | NCBI WGS metagenome assembly VFQO01 (sample SAMN10412371, study PRJNA504923) | tailings metagenome | isolation source: Replicate 3 from Balatoc abandoned mine | place: Philippines: Itogon, Benguet | collected 2017-08-28
CCAACCGGCCAACGGCACGCTCACAGCACCGCTACACCCTCAATCGTGAAGAGCCGCTTACGCGTCACGCCCTGGTGCTATACAGGGAGGCATGCGCCCCCAACAGGCCCGGATCATCGCCGAACTCGACGTGAAACCCGAAGTGGATGCCTCGGCAGAGGTGCGCCGTCGCGTCGACTTCCTCACTGAATACGTGCTCGCCACCGGGGCATCCGGTCTCGTGCTTGGTATCAGCGGGGGACAGGACTCGACGCTGGCTGGCAAGCTGTGCCAGCTCGCCAGCGACGAACTCGGTGCGGCAGCTGAGTTCGTCGCGGTGCGCCTGCCGTACTCGGTGCAGGCCGACGAGGATGACGCGCAACTCGCGCTGCGCTTCATCCAGCCCGATCGCCACGTCGTCTTCAACGTGCAGCGCGGCGTCGACGGGGTCGAGGCCGAGTACGCAGACGCCGTCGGTGTCGAGATGAGCGACTTCACCAAGGGCAACGTGAAGGCCAGGATGCGCATGGTCGCGCAGTACGCGCTCGCCGGCCAGAGCGGCATGCTCGTCGTGGGCACCGATCATGCGGCCGAGGCTGTGACGGGGTTCTTCACGAAGTTCGGGGACGGTGGCGCTGACATCCTGCCCCTGTCTGGACTGACGAAGCGGCAGGGTCGCCAACTGCTGCAGCACCTGGGCGCCCCCGAGCGGCTCTACCTGAAGGCACCCACCGCCGACCTGCTCGATCACAACCCGGGCCAGACCGACGAGGCGAACCTCGGCCTGACGTACGCGCAACTCGACGACTACCTGGAGGGCCGGGAGATCGACCCGGGCGTCGCCGCGTCCATCGAGGCGCGCTACCTGGCGACGCGGCACAAGCGCACCGTGCCGGTGACGCCGTTCGATGACTGGTGGCGCGGTTGAGCGCACTGGCGGTCGCCCAGTTCGCACCCGGCGCGGACACCGCGCGCAACCTCGAGGCGATCGCCGCGATGGCCGGCGCCGCGGCGTCGCGGGGCGCGACGCTCGTCGTGTTCCCGGAGTACTCGTCGTTCTTCGAGCCGCAACTCGGGCCTGCATCGCTCGCGGCGGCGGAGGCGATCGACGGACCGTTCGCGACCGCGCTCGGGGAGCTCGCCGCTCGGTTGCGCATTCACCTGGTCGCCGGGCTGCTCGAGAGCGCGGACGACGCGCGCGTGCACAACACCGTCGTCGCGATGGCACCAGACGGATCGCCCGTCGCTGTCTACCGCAAGCTGCATCTGTACGACGCGTTCGGGCACCGGGAGTCCGATCTCGTCCGCGCCGGCGACATCGACGAACCAGCCACCTTCGAGTGGGAGGGCTTCACCGTCGGGTTGCAGACGTGCTACGACCTCCGCTTTCCTGAAGTCACTCGCCGTCTCGTCGACGCTGGCGCCGATCTGGTGCTCGTGCCGTCGGAGTGGGTGCGCGGTCCGCTCAAGGAGCAGCACTGGCGCACCCTCGTGACGGCTCGCGCCATCGAGAACACCGTCTACGTGGCCGCCGCTGACCATGCGCCGCCGATCGGAGCGGGAAACAGCATGATCGTGGACCCGATGGGGGTGGCGCTGGCGACGATCGGCGAGGAGTCCGACGTGGTGGCTGTGGCCGAGGCATCCCTGCAGCGCCTCGCAGCCGTGCGCGAACTGAACCCGGCGCTCGCGCTGCGCAGGTTCGGGGTACACCCCCTTTAACTGGGGAAGGCGGAACGGAATCGGCTCGACATACGATGCCTTCGGGGGAACAGGGGGATTGATATGTCCGAGCCATATCGCGTGGTCGTCGTGGAAGACGACCCAGACGTCGCGCTCTACACGAAGACGGTGCTCGAACGCGGCGATTGCGTGGTGATCGCGCTCGCCGACGGTCGGGAGGCCGCACGCACGGTGGAGGAGTTCCAGCCGGACGTGCTAGTCACCGACATCGAACTGCCTGGGATGTCCGGGCTCGACCTGATCACGCAGGCCCGCGACATGCGTCCCGGCCTTCCGGTGATCGTGATGACCGCGCACGCCTCGCTCGACTACGCGGTCACCGCCCTGCGCAACCAGGCGGACGAGTTTCTGACGAAACCGGTGACGGCGACCGCGCTGCTCGGGCACGTGAAGCGGCTCGCGACCGCGGCACGGATCGCCGAGGCATCCGCGCCGCGTCCCGAGGTGGTGCTCGCCATCGGGGCTCACCCCGACGACGTGGAGGTGGGGGTCGGAGGCATCCTCGCGCTGCATCATGCTGCGGGTGACGACGTAACCATCCTGACGCTGTCGAAGGGGATGCGGCTCGGCGGCATCCACGCGGCCTGGGACGAGGCATCAGCGTCGGCGGGCGTCATCGATGCCCGACTCGTGCTCGAAGAGAGCATCGAGTCGCCGGTCGAGGTCATTCGCAAGGTGATCGGCGATCTTTCGCCGACCGTGATCTACACGCATTCGAAGAACGACGACAACATCGAGCACCGAGCGGTGCACGACGCCACCCTGCTTGCCGCCGGGAAGCGTGCGACCATCGCGTGCTACCAGGGCAGCGCGGCGACCGTCGACTTCCGCCCGAACCGGTTCGTCTCCATCGATGCGTTCACCGAGACGAAGCTTGAGATGCTCGCCTGTTTCGGGGGCGACGAAGAGCGACCCGAGTACCTGAAACCCGACTTCGCGCTGGCGGTGGCACGCGGGTGGTCGCGCTACGGGCAGGGTTCCTACAACGAAGCGCTCGAGGTCGTGCGCGACTCGGCGCCGGTGTGACGGACGTGCCCGATGATGCACACGGTGGTGGTCGCCGATGACGATGCCGACCTCCGCGAGCTGGTGGGCATCTCCACCGAGCGAGCCGGACTGCGACTGGTGGCCAGCGTGGCCGACGGTCGTGCCGCGCTCGAGGCGATCCTGGCTCTGACGCCTGACCTCGCCATCCTCGACATCTCCATGCCCGAACTGACCGGCGTTGAGGTCTGCCGAGAAGTGCGGAGGGAAGTCACGCAGCACGATGTACGGATCCTTCTGCTCTCCGCCTCGGCCGACGAGGCATCCAGGGCTGCCGGACTCGAATCCGGAGCCGACCACTTCATGATCAAACCGTTCAGCCCGCGCGACCTGGTCGCCTGGCTGTCGACGGGAAAGGAAGCTCGATGAGACAAGCCCGCTGGTACCTGCGAGCGATGCGGGCCCTCGGCGACCCGAACCCGGCCGTCAAACAATCGGCGACCGCTGGTGGCATCGTCGTCGCCATCATCCTCACCGAGCTGGTGCCTGGTTTGAGGTTCATCGAGCCCTCGTTCGCGATCGCCGGGGTCGCGGTCGTCGCGCTGGCGACGGTGATGTCGTGGGTCGTCAGCATGAAACCGGAGTTGATGCGCTACGCGCTCATCATCCCCGTCATCGACCTGTTGGGCCTCGGTGCGTTCCGGGCCGGCACCGGCGGGCCCGACTCGCTGTTCTCGGCCCTCATCATCCTGCCGGTGGTGTGGCTTGCGTCGGGCGATGGGCGGCGCTACATCGTCTACGCCGCAATCGGCAGCTCGATCGCGCTCATGATGCCGTCACTGCTGACCCTCACTCTGCCCACCACGGCCACCGAGTGGTTGCGCGGGGTCTTCTCGCCAGCCGTCCTCGCGCTCGCTGCCGCCATCGTCAACGAAATCGCGCGGCATAGCCGCCGCGCGTTGCGTGAGGCCAACCGGCTCGCCGACGACAAGGAGCAGATGCTCCAACGCACCGTCGAGTACGCGGCGCGACTTCAGGAGAGCGAGGCGAAGTACCGCGCGGCGGATCGGATGTTCCGCGGCGTGTGGGCGGCCGTGACGGAGCAGTCGGTGATCGGCACCGACGTCACCGGCCTCATCGACGCCTGGAACCCCGGCGCGACGAAGATCCTCGGCCCCACGGCGGACGAGGCCCAGGACAAGATGCACATCTTCGACTTCCATCTGCCAGAAGAACTCGAGGAGCGCGCCCGGGAACTGAACTACCCACCCGGAGAGACGGTGCTCAACCCCGGGTTCTCGGCGCTGGTCGAGACCGCCCGGCTCGGACATCCCGATGTGCAGGAGTGGACCTACGTGCGCTCCGACGGCACCGAGGTACCGGTGGAACTCTCGGTCACCAAGCGCGTGCACGAGGACGGCCGCACCCGGGGCTACCTGTTTGTGGCCACCGACATCACGAAGGCGAAGGAAGTCGCGCGCCTCAAAGACGAGTTCATCGGGCTCATCTCGCATGAACTGCGCACGCCGCTGAGCTCGATCCTCGGATACCTCGAGCTCATGCGTGACGACCGCGAGCACCCGCTCTCGCCCGAGCACCTCAAGTACCTCGGCGTCGCCGAGCGTAACGCGAACCGGCTGCTGCGGCTCGTCGGTGACCTGCTCTTCACCGCGCAGGTCGACTCAGGCAAGTTCTCACTGGAGAACCGCTCGGTGCTGCTCGATGAGATCGTCCGGGGCGCCGTGGAGACCGGGCAGGTGCTCGCCGACGCGGCGGGAGTGCATCTGCACACCGAACTCGCAGATATCCCGCCCACCGTCTTCGGCGACGCCGTGCGGCTCGGGCAGGCAATGGACAATCTGATCTCGAACGCGATCAAGTTCACCCCGAGGGGCGGAACCGTGACGGTGTCACTGAGCACCACCGACGACCAGGCGCTCGTCACCGTGCGCGACACCGGTCTCGGCATCGCGGCCTCGGAACTGGATCGGCTCTTCTCGCGGTTCTTCCGCGCGACGACGGCGACGCTGAACGCGGTCCCAGGGGTGGGCCTAGGGTTGACGATCACCAAGGCGATCGTGACGGCGCACCGCGGGGAGTTGAGCGTTCAGAGCGAGGAGGGTGTCGGCACCTGCTTCACGATGGCGCTGCCGCTCGCCCCGGCCCGGGTGGTTGCGGCGGCGTGAGGTCGCTCCCGCCCCCGCCTCGTCGCTCCTAGCTCGTGTCCCCATCGAGACGGCTTGAAAGCAGGTAAAACGGGTCGCTTTCGGTGTTTCTTTGCCGTTTCGACGGCGACGCGTGCTCGTCCGGCGCCGGAAAGTACGGCAACTGTGGAGAGGGTCCCCGTTGCGCCCGGGAGTTCGCTACCGTCGAGGCATGCGCGTTCTGGCGGTCATCGGTGTGGTGCTACTGCTGGCAGGCTGTGTGCAGACCGGCCCCGAGGATGCCTCCACCCCGGCACCCTCGGTCACCCCCGTGTTCTCGTCCGAGGAGGAAGCACTCGCGGCCGCGGAGGAGGCGTATGCCGCGTACGTGCGGCTCGCAGACCAGATAGGGCAGCAGGGTGGAGCCGAACCCCAACGACTGTTGACCGTAATGACAGCGGCGGCCGCGGCGAGCGAGATAGAAAGCTTCGAGAGGTTTTCGACCGCTGGCTGGCGAAGCGTCGGCAACACGACTTTCGACCGATTCACGCTTCAAGCGTTCGAGCCTACGTCCCTGGCGGGTGTCGTGAGTGTATACGTGTGCTCCGACGTCTCGAACGTCGATGTGATCGACGCGACGGGCTCGTCCGTCGTCTCACCTGACAGGCCTTCTCGCACTGCCTTTACGGTCGAGTTTGATGCAGTGCGTTCTGATGCAGCGCTCGTGATCTCTTCGAAGTCAGTCTGGGATGGTGCAGGCGTATGCGACTAGCGCTGGTGGGGTTCTTCGTTCTCGTGGTCGCCTTCATTGCATCGCCGGCCTTTGGCGCCGACACTGGCTGCGATCCTTCTGATCAATGGACTGGCGGCTGCGTCTCGGGCACGATCTCGGGTGGGGAGGTTGTCCTTGAGGGTGGTATGGGTTCGCCGGGTTCGCCGGGTGCCGGCGGTGATCGTTGGGCGGCTGAGGAGGATCCCGACGGTGGCTGCATCTACGTCGTTGGCGATCGGTGCTACGGTGTCGGCCCGGGCAAGTCCGTGCCTGTGCAGCCGGTCACTCTCGCGGACATCGTGGCGTTCCGTCCCGATGCTGGTGTTGATCGGATGGAGCCGGACGGCTGGATGATCGTGGGGCTGGACACCAACTTCTACGCCAGCAGTGACATCCAGGTGCGTTCTGGCACGTTGTTGGGTCAGCCGGCGTCGGTGCGGTTCACGCCGGTGGCCTGGTATTGGACCTATGGTGACGGCACCGGTCGCAGCAGTTCGACGCCGGGTGCGACGTGGGCGGCGTTGGGGGTCGGTGAGTTCGATCCGACGAGCACCAGTCATGTGTATCGGGCGCCGGGGAGGTATGTGATCGAGTTGAGTATCGACTTCGCCGCCGAGTACCGGTTCGCAACTGGTGCGTGGGTTGACATCCCGGGGGTGCTGAACGTGCCAGCGAATCCGTTGACGGCGGTAGCCGGGTACGCCAAGACGGTGCTCGTCGAACGTGATTGCACCCTCGACCCCACCGGACCCGGGTGCTGAGGCGCCTTTCAGCGAGCACATCACTGCGCCTCGGTTCGCTCACGGCGCGTCTAGAGATGACGTTCAGGTTGGCAGCCCATGCTGAACCCGCTTGAAAGGAGCATCCGATGACGGACCCAACGACCGATTCCGATGGCCAACTGGCGCGCACCGAACCCGCGTCCGCGACCGAGACCCCAGCGCAGGCGCCCGCCAAACGCTCCATCTCGATACCCGTCGTCGCCGCCTTGGCGGTGGGCGCCTTGGTCGGCGGAGTGTCAGGGGCGGGTGTCAGCTTCTGGGCGACCTCGATGAACCCGGGCTCGACAAGCGGCTCGGTTCCAGGTCCTACCACGGTCACCGTCAATGACCCGCAGAACGCCACTCTCACCACGGCGGTCGCCGTGAAGGCGTCCCCATCTGTCGTCACGATCAGCGTGGCGGCGGGTAACGGGGGCGGCACCGGCTCCGGCGTCATCCTGAGCAAAGACGGATACATCCTGACGAACGCACACGTGATCACGCTCGATGGCGCCACCAACAACGCCGAGGTGACCATCACCACCAACGACGGTCGACTGCTTCCGGCGACGGTCGTCGGTACGGACCCGATTTACGATCTGGCCGTCATCAAGGTGGATGCCACCGACCTGACTCCCGCCCAATGGGGCGACTCCAGCCAGCTCAACGTGGGGGACACCGCGATTGCGATCGGCGCGCCGCTCGGGCTGGCCGGCACGGTCACCGACGGCATCGTCAGCGCGCTCAACCGCAGCATCACGGTCGCCTCGTCCGCGGTTCCCGAGCAGGGCAACGGGCAGCAGGAGCAGCCGCCGGCACCGCAGGAGCAGAACCCGTTCGACTTCTGGTTCGACGTGCCGGGCCAGCCGCAGCAGGCTCCGCCCGCGACATCCTCGTCCATCTCGCTCGCCGTGATTCAGACTGACGCAGCGATCAACCCCGGCAACTCGGGCGGTGCTCTGCTGGACTCCGATGGCCGGGTGATCGGTATCAATGTGGCGATCGCGTCGGCCGGCGGTAGTGCGGGCGGCGCCGGGAACATCGGAGTGGGTTTCGCGATTCCGTCCAACATCGCGAAGCGAATCGCGGACGAGCTCATCGCCAACGGCGCCGCGACGCACGGCCTGCTCGGAGCGGCGGTGCAAGATGTCACGGCGTCGCAGACCGTCACCGATTCCAAGGTCGTCGGGGCCAGCATCGAGGAGCTCACGCAGGGCGGCGCAGCCGAGTCGGCGGGGCTTCGAGTGGGTGATGTCGTCACGCGGATCGGCGACATCCCGGTGACCGGCAAGAACGACCTGACCGCTCAGGTACGCGCCTTGGCGGCAGGCGAAACCACCACGATCACGTATGTGCGAGACGGTCGCTCCGCCACCGTCGAGGTGACACTGGGCGCGCTGCAGTAGCGGTCATGCCGTCGAGCCACCGATAGGCTCGACGGCATGACGCCGCCGTCCGACCCTGCGGTGAGCTACGTCATGCCGGTGCTCAACGAGGTCGAGCACATCGAAGCAGCGATCGACAGCCTCACCGCGCAGGACTACCCGGGCGACTACGAGATCATCCTCGCCCTGGGGCCGAGTGTCGACGGCACGAACGACGTGATCCAGGCGATGGCGGCGGACGATTCCCACCTCCGTCCCATCCCGAACGAGTTGGGCTCCACCCCGGGTGGGCTGAACGCGGCGATCCGGGTCGCACGCTTCGACATTGTCATCAGGGTGGATGCCCACTCCGTGCTCCCGCCGGACTACACGCGCATCGCGGTGGACACCCTGCAGGACACCGGCGCGGACAACGTGGGCGGCATCATGAAGGCCGAGGGGACCACCGCGTTCGAGAAGGCCGTCGCCCACGCCTACCGCTCGCCGGAGGGGCTCGGCGGCACGCAGCATCACGTCGGCGGGCGGGCAGGCCCAGCCGACACCGTCTATCTCGGGTCGTTTCAGAAGGCGCGGCTGTTCGACGTCGGCCTCTTCGACGAGAACATCAAGCGCGGCCAGGACTGGGAGCTGAACAAACGGCTGCGGCAGTCCGGTGGCACGGTGTGGTTCACGCCCGAGCTGCAGGTGGTGTACCGGCCGCGGTCCAGCCTGCGCAAGCTGGTGCGCCAGTTCGTGGCCACCGGCATCTGGCGCGGCGAGCTGGCGCGCCGGTTCGGCACCGCCAACAGCATCCGCTATTTCGTGCCGCCGGTGGCGGTGCTGGGCATACTCGTCGGCGTGATCCTCGGTCTGGTCGGGCTGGCCACCGGCAGCGGATGGCTTGTACTCGGGTTCGCGGTACCCGGGCTGTACGGGATCGTCGTGGCCGTAGCATCCATCAGGGCTGCCCGCGAAGGGGTGCGCACCGGGCTGTGGTATCTCGTAGTGTTGCCCTGCATCCACTTCGCGTGGGGCACCGGGTTCGTGCTCGGCTTTCTCAAGCTGACCCGCAACATCACGGCCCAGACGGGAAGGTAGTGCGTGCCTGAGCGACCGACGTCGATCGCGCAACTGCGTGAGATCACGCAACCGCCGGAGGTGCGCCAGCGCGCCAACGCCGAGCACTGGACGGCGTCGCTGTACCTGCGCAACCTCTCGCCGTACCTGACCTGGCTGCTGCTGCGCACCAGCATCTCGGCCAACGGTGTGACCGGGCTGATGATCCTGGTCGGCTGGGCGACGGCGGCGGCGCTGCTGATCCCCGGGGTCGCGGGTGCGGCGCTCGCGCTCGTGCTCGGTCAGCTGCAGATGCTCGTCGACTGCTGCGACGGCGAGGTCGCCCGCTGGCGCAACGAGCGATCCCCGGCCGGGGTGTTCCTCGACAAGGTCGGCCACTACACGACGGAGGCGCTGATCCCGGTCGCGCTCGGGCTGCGCGCAGCCGGATGGCCGCTGGAGTTCCCCGCCGACTTCGCCTGGACTACCGCCGGGCTCGCCCTCGCGCTCGTGATCACGCTGAACAAGGCGCTCAACGACATGGTGCACGTCGCGCGCGCTCTCGCCGGCCTCGACAAGCTCAGCGACCACAAGGATGAGGCAGTGCCAAACCAGCGGATGCTCGCGCGACTCCGCAGGGCGGCCCGCTTCGTTCCCTTCCACCGTCTGTACCACTCTGTCGAGCTCACCATCCTCGTCTTCGTCGCAGCCCTCGTCGGCCTCTTCCTGCCGCCGCTCGTGGCCGACCAGGTGCTGCTCCTGACACTGCTGCCGCTGTCGCTGCTCGCCCTGGCTGGGCACTTCGTCGCGATCATGGCGTCGAGGCGGGTGCGCTCCTGACGGTGGTCGGGTCTCGACAAGCTCGACCAGCGGTCGACCTCCCCACCGTCGGTGTCGTCGCGCTCACGATGGGCACGCGGCCCGACGACCTCGCTCGCGCGCTGGCGTCGCTGGCGGGGCAGACCGGGGTGAGCCTCGACACGGTGGTCGTCGGCAACGGATGGGAGCCGACCGGGCTGCCGCCCGGCGTGCAGGCGCTGCATCTGCCCGAGAACCTCGGCATCCCCGCCGGCCGCAATCGAGGGGTTGCTGCGGTGACGGGGGAGTACGTCTTCTTCCTCGACGACGACGCGAGCATCCCGTCGCCGACGTTCCTCGCCGATGCGATCGCCAGGCTGCGCGACGACCCGAGCATCGGCCTGCTGCAGCCGAGGGTCGTCGACCCGACGGGCTCGGCGAACCCGCGCCGATGGGTGCCGCGCATCCGCAAGGGCGACCCCGGAGCATCCAGTGCCGTGTTCTCGGTGTGGGAGGGAGCGACGCTGCTGCCTCGCTCGGTGTTCGACGGGATCGGCGGCTGGGGCGATCCATACTTCTATGCGCATGAAGGCATCGAGCTGGCGTGGCGGGTGTGGGGGAGTGGTCGTCGGGCATGGTACGCGGGCGACCTGGTGGCGAATCATCCCGCCATCGACCCGGCGCGCCACGACTACTACTACCGGCTCAACGCCCGCAACCGCGTCTGGCTGGCCAAGCGCAACCTGCCGTGGTTGCTGGTGCCGCTCTACGTCGGCAGCTGGACCGGAATCCAGCTGCTGCGGTCGGTTCGCAGCCGCGCTGGGCTGCGCGCATGGTTCGGGGGCTGGGTGGAGGGCTGGCGCGAGAGCCCCGGCGGTCGTCGCAGCATCGGATGGGTAACGGTCTGGCGGATGACCAGGGCCGGTCGCCCGCCCCTGGTTTGATGGAATGGTGCCCTTGCTGAACGAACTCCAGACTGTGCAGCGGCTCGTGCGCAACGCGTTCGTCTCGCGTCGCAATCGTTTCGTCGTGACCCGGCAGCTCGACCAGCACCCGGCCCCGCCACCGGGCACGATCAAGATCGCGGTCTACTTCGCCGACACCACGGTGAACCTGTACCAGATCCGCCAGTGGTATGCGCCGCTGGCCGAGATCAGCGCTGACTGGCCCGTCGCGATCATCGCTCGCAGCCCGGGCACGGTGCTGACCCTGTGGGACGAAGCACCGGTGCCGACCGTCTATGCCCGCAGCGTCGCGTCGCTGGAAGAGTTCGTGAACGAACAAGACGTCCGCATCGTGTTCTACGTCAACCAGAACGCCAAGAACTTCCAGATGTTCCGCTATTCGCGCATGTGGCACGTGTTCATCAACCACGGCGAGTCCGACAAGATGTACATGACCACGAATCAGTTCAAGGCCTACGATTACAGCCTCGTCGCCGGCGACGCCGCACTCGAGCGGCTCAGCAAGCGACTGTGGAACTTCGATCTGCGCAAGCGCGCCATCCCGATCGGCCGTCCGCAGGCCGACCACCTCGGCGGCGAGCTGCCCTACACGCCCGACGAGCGCACCGTCGTGCTGTATTCGCCGACCTGGGAGGGTGACCGCGCGGGCGCGGCGTACGGCTCGGTCGCGTCGCACGGCGTGGCGCTGACGGACGCGATCCTGGCCTCGCCGAAGCATCGACTGATCTACCGTCCGCACCCGCGCAGCGGCGTCGTCGACCGCGACTATAAGCTCGCCAACGAGCAGATCATCGCCGCCATCGCACGGGCGAACACGCAGGACCCGACCGCGCAGCACGTGTACGACGACGGGCCGGCGCTGGGCTGGCAGCTGGCAGCGGCGGATGTCGCGATCGCCGACATCTCCGCCATGGTCTACGACCGGCTCGCGACCGGCAAGCCGATCATCGTGACCCGGCCGGTCTCGCCCGAGGCCGAGGTCGATGAGAACGGGTTTCTGGGCTCCGCGGAGCTGTTGACGGCCGAGGGTGCGCCCGATGTGCTGGCGATGATCGAGCGGGTGGAGACGGATGCCTCGGCTCGCGAGTCGCTGAGCTTCTGGGCGCAGCGCCACTTCGGTGACACCACCCCGGGGGCGGCGACCCGGCGGTTCCGCGAGGCGATCGAGCACCTCATGCGGGAGTGGGCCAAGCACGAGCGCCGGCACCGCGGCGACCGGGCCGATAGCGGCGGCGACCCGTTCGACGACGACGAGTTCGGGGTGGAGTAGGGGTTGGGCGAGAACCGGGAGAGGGCGTTCAGCCCAGCCCGAAGAATCGCTCGAAGAACTCGCCCAGCCGGTCGAGTACGCGCTGCTTCTTCTCGCCGTGACCACCGTCGAGGGCGAACCGGGAGACCGGCGGCAGCACCCGCGTGATCGCGACGCCCGTCGACTGCAAACTTCCATCCCGGAAGGCGCGATCGATGAACTCGCGAGTCGCTTCGGGATTCAATCCCTCGTCAAGAACGATCTCGGTGAGCTCAGCATCCCGTCGGGCGGCCACGTATGCCGCCCAGTTCTCGTCAACCTGACCCGCGGCCGAGACACTGTCGACGAAAGCCTCAATGAGATCCTTCTTGTTGCGCAACGAAGGCGAGGCGTCGATCGCGCGGGCGATCTCGGCGAGAATTTCTCGGTCGTCGCCGTCTCCACGCTCGTCGCGGTACTTCTGCACCAACAGCAAGATGTAGTCGACCGTGATCTCGACCTGCTTGATGAGCTCGATCTCGAAGACGATGTCGTCATTGATGAGCTCCCTTTCGTCAGCGGTTCGCCGCATCGAGGCGTAGATGTCGAGGTACTCCGATCGGTAGTCCTGCATCTGGCGGTCAGTGAGAATCTCGTTGCCCTCGAAGTCGTCAAACGACTTCAGGATGTTCTCGAGTCGCAAGATCGCGCTCAGCAGCGCGACGAAGTCTTTCTGAAGTGGCTATCCATTTCGCTGACGTGATGTCGGGGGTCGTGGTTAGCGTCGTGGT
>VFQO010002180.1_pt1 | contig 12585 bp, 17 predicted proteins | sample 3512331 | NCBI WGS metagenome assembly VFQO01 (sample SAMN10412371, study PRJNA504923) | tailings metagenome | isolation source: Replicate 3 from Balatoc abandoned mine | place: Philippines: Itogon, Benguet | collected 2017-08-28
GGATCATGCAGGGCATCAAGAAGCGCGTGATCGACGGCACCGCCTCCAGCGCCCACGCGCAGGCGATGAGCGAGCGGGTGCGCCCGCTGGCCGAGCGGGCTTATGCGTTCGCACGCGCTGCTGGAATGCCCGAATAACCGCGCAAGCAGCCGGGGCGGCTTACGTATGCTGCCCCGGCCCTTGCAGCCTCCGCTTGCCGAGGGGGCGCGGCGCGGCTAGTCGCGGCTGCGGAACCTGACCGCCGGAGAGCCTGCATGACCGACGCCCTGATCACCGCCATCGAAGCCGCGTGGGAAGACCGCGCCTCTGTCACCCCCGGTCATGCCGTTGGCGCAGCGGTGGAGCAGGCGCTCGCCCTGCTCGATTCCGGCGCGGCGCGTGTGGCCCAGCCGGACGGCAACGGCGGCTGGCAGGTCAACCAGTGGCTCAAGAAAGCGGTGCTGCTGAGCTTCCGTCTGAACGACAACGCGGTGGTCGACGGCGGCGCGGCCAGCGCGCCTGCGTTCGACAAGGTGCCGCTGAAGTTCACCGGCTGGGACGATGCGCGCTTCCGCGAAGGCGGTTTCCGCGTGGTGCCCGGCGCAGTGGTGCGGCGCGGCGCGCATATTGCGAAGGGGGCAGTTCTTATGCCGAGCTTCGTCAACATCGGCGCCTATGTCGGCGAGAACACCATGATCGACACCTGGGCGACGGTGGGATCCTGCGCGCAGATCGGCAGCAATGTCCACATCTCCGGCGGCGCGGGGATCGGCGGCGTGCTCGAACCGCTCCAGGCCGAGCCGGTGATCATCGGCGACAACGCCTTCATCGGCGCGCGCGCGGAAGTGGCCGAGGGCGTGCGCGTGGGCGAAGGCGCGGTGCTGTCGATGGGGGTCTACCTCGGCGCCTCGACCAGGATCGTGGATCGTGCCACCGGCAAGGTCTACATGGGCGAAGTGCCGCCCTACGCGGTGGTCGTCCCCGGCTCGATGCCGGGCAAGCCCCTGCCCGATGGCACCATGGGCCCGAGCCTCTACTGCGCGGTGATCGTCAAGACGGTGGACGCGCAGACGCGTTCGAAGACCGGCATCAACGAACTGCTGCGCGACTGAGCGCTTTCAAGCCGGACACCCCTACGCCGCGGCTGGAAGAACGCGACCAAAAGCACGTCGGGAACTTCCCGCGCTCTCGCCGGTTGGTTGACGTTACGGAAGGTGTTTCCGTAACGTAAAACACAATGGGGAGAACGCGAATGGCCGATCGGAACGAGGCAATCCGCATCAACGACGAAGCCGCGCGCGGTGCGGTGAGCAATACCGGGCTACGCTATGTGCTGGCCTTCAGCCTTGCCTTCGCGGTGATCGCGATGAGCCTGGTATGGATCATCCCGGCCCTCGCCCGCGCGAGCCATTGATTATGGCGCGGGCGTCGCGGCTGCGTTGATCAGCGTCTCGATCGGCGGCTCGCCCGCCACGCTCGCGGCATAGGCTTCCGCGGCGCGCATCACGCGCAGGGCATTGCGGCTGGCGATCATCTCCAGTTCTGCCTGCGAATAGCCGCGCCGCGCCAGTTCGGCGAACAGCGCCGGATAGCCGCGCACATCCTCGAAGCCGACCGGGCCGGTGGGCATCCCGTCGAAATCGCCACCGATGCCGATCGATTCCACCCCGGCGATGTCGCGGATATGATCGATGTGATCAGCCATGTGCCCGATCGTCGTCGCCGGTTCGGGGTGGGCCTTGTCCCACGTCTCCATCGCCGCCTTGACCGCCTCGGGCTGGCCCTGGAACAGCGCCTTCAGCCGCGCGGCCTCCGCCTCGCGGCGGGCGTTCCACTGGCGCCGCTCCTCGTTGAGGAAGCCGGGCAGCGCCACCACCATCACGATCCCGCCATTATAGGGCAGGCGCTTGAGCACCGAATCCGGCACATTGCGCGGATGGCCGTTCACCGCCCGCGCGCCCGAGTGGCTGAAGATCACCGGTGCCTTGGCGACATCAAGCGCGTCGAGCATCGTCGCTTCGCTGACATGGCTCAGGTCGACCAGCATGCCGAGCCGGTTCATCTCGCGCACCACGTTCTTGCCGAATTCCGAAAGCCCGCCATGCACCGGCGTGTCGGTTGCGGCATCGGCCCACGGCGTGTTGCTGTTGTGGGTCAGCGTCATATAGCGCGCACCCAGCGCGTGCAGCTGGCGCAGCACGCCGAGGCTCGATCCGATCGAATGGCCGCCCTCCATCCCGAGCAGCGAGGCGATCTTGCCTTCCGCCATGGCCCGCTCGACCTCGTCGGCGGTGGTGGCGAAACGCAAGGCGCCCGGATAACGCGCGATCAGGCGCTTGGTGACGTCGATCTGCTCGATCACCTGCTGCACCGCTTCGGGCTCATCGGGGTTGGACGGGACATAGACCGACCAGAACTGCGCGCCGACCTTGCCCTCCTTCAACCGGGCGAGATCGGTGTGCAGTGCCCGGCCTTCGGGATGATCCGCGCCGGTATCGGTGGTGTCCGCGAAATCGAAGGCGTTGATCTGGTTGGCGCGCCGGTCGCGCAGCTGGTTGGGGATGTCGTTATGCCCGTCGAACACCGGCGCGGCTTCGAGCGCGGCATTGGCGGTGGCCGCTGCCGGGTCCGCCGCCACCTCCTGCGCAGCCAGCGGGCTCGCCACCAGCAGTGCGGCGGCGATGACGAGGCGGGAAGGGGCAAACAGTTGCATGGGGGAGGCTCCCGAAGCTAGAGCGCCTGGAATATCAGGCAAGGACACAAGCATGGATAGCGCGGCGCAGCTGATCGAACAATTGGGCCTCGCCGCCCATCCCGAAGGCGGATGGTACAAGGAAACGTGGAGGGGCGAGCCCGGCCCCGACGGGCGCGCCAGCGGCACGGCGATCATCTTTCTGCTCAAGGGCGGCGAGGCCTCGCACTGGCACAGGGTCGATGCTGCCGAGCTGTGGCTGTGGCAAGCGGGCGATCCGGTCGAACTGCGCCTCGCGGCCAGCGATGCCGGGCCGGTGCGATCGGTGATCCTCGGGGCGGATGTGGCGGCGGGCCAGCACTTGCAGGGGCTCGTCGCCCCGCACGAATGGCAGGCGGCGCGGCCGTTCGGAGAGCCGCGCTTCGGCTACAGCCTTGTCTCGTGCGTGGTGGTGCCGGGGTTCGATTTCGCCGGCTTCACCCTCGCCCCGCCCGGATGGGAACCAACGGCGTGACGCGCGCCATACTGCGCTGGGTGCTGGCGGCGTTCTACCTGCTGGCCGGTGCAATCCATCTCGCACAGCCCGCCCCTTTCCTGACCATCATGCCCGGCTGGGTGCCCGCGCCCGAAGCCGTGGTGCTGTGGACCGGGATCGCGGAGATTCTCGGAAGCATCGGGCTGGCGCAGCCCTTCTCGAAGCGGTTGCGGCAGGCGGCGGGCTGGGGTCTGGCGCTCTATGCGCTGTGCGTGTGGCCCGCGAACATCAACCACCTGCTGCTGGACCTCGCCAAGCCGGATGGCGGGCTCGGCCTTGCCTATCACGTGCCGCGCATGATCGCGCAGCCGGTGATCATCTGGCTGGCGCTGTGGGTGGGCGAGTGCATCAGGCCGCGCCGACCGGCGCAATGACGGCCGAGGAGGCGATCCGGGCGCTGCTCGCCCAGCGGGCCGAGAGCGCGACCATCTGCCCGAGCGAGGCGGCGCGGCTGCTGGCCGGATCTGGCGGCGACTGGCGGGCGGAGATGGATGCGGTGCACGCCGCGGTCGATGCCCTGATCGAACAGCGTGCCATCAGCCTGTCGTGGAAAGGCGCGCCCATGCAAAAACGGCGCGGACCCTATCGGATCGCGCGCCGCTGATGCTTGCAGATCGCAAGAGCGCCCCAAGGCGCCCGGGCGACTTACGAGAGGTGCTTCGAGACCGCAGCGGTCATCTTGAACATCGAGATCTGGTCCTTGCCGATCACGGCGCCGAGCTTGGCGTCGGGATTGATCTGACGCTTGTCCTTGGTGTCCTGCAGGCCGTTGGCCTTGATGTATTCCCACACCTTCGAGGTCACTTCGGCGCGGGTCATCGGGCCCTTGCCGATCACCGCTTCGAGATCACCCGAAAGAGTCACCGGCTTCTGCAGTGCATTGGTCGTGCCAGCCATCATCTACTCCCTTATGTAAGTGGCAGGTTACTTAGAAATCGTCGTCGTCAAAATCCGCATCATCGTCTCCGCCGCCAGTGACGGTGGCGTGGAGCACTGCGCAGGCCGTGATCGTCCCTTGCAATGATGCGAGCAGTTCCGCCCGGCTTGCACCCGGCATCAGCACGAGCGGCAAGTCGGTGGCGAAAATCTGGAACAGGTAATGGCGCGTCTCGCCCTCGGGCGGATCGGGCAGCAGCCATTCGGAATTGCGACGCGCGTTCTTGCCGGTGCGCGGCGGAACTTCGCCTTCGAGCAGCTTGCCGCGCTGGCCGGCCAGACCCCACACCAGCCAGTGGCAGGCGGGATCGGATCCATGGGCCGAAACTTCCTCGACCACGATCACCAGTTCCTGCGAACCCGGCGGCGGCGCGCTCCATTCGAGCGGTGGGGCCACGGCATCTTCTTCGGCGGCGGTGAAGCTGCCATCCAGTTCCTCGCCCGCAGCAAAGGCCGGACTGGTCAGCGCAAAACCGCCGCGCCCGAGCGCCTGCGCCGAGCCAAGCGTCGCCACCGCGAGACCGGGATGGCGCGCGGGCGCAGGCACATGAGGGGCAAGCCAGGCTGGAAATTCGGTCATGATTCTGTTCGTTCCAAACCCCTCTGCTAGTCACTTCGCGCCGTCGAGACGAGGCTTGGCGGCACGGTTTTCGCCGGATTCTGCGGAAAACCCAGCAAAAGCAGCCGAAAACAGCACGAAAACGGCTTTTTTCCGGCTTGCATTCGGCGGTTCTTGCCCTTGCGCCCGAGACATTGCATTCATGCAGCATGGTGCAAACCCGTAGCGCACCACACCTTCGAACCCTCATTTGCTACCGGAGTCGCTCCTGCCATGAACGTCGCCCGCACCGCGCTCAGCACTGTCCTCGCCTGCGCCCTTGCGGCCTGCGGCGGCGGCGGCGGCGGATCGTCGAGCCCGCCGGCGAGCGGCGGCACCGGCCCGACCCCGACGCCCACCCCTGCGGCCTGTTCGCTGCGCGCACAGCAGGACTTTGCCGATAGCGTGCTGAACGAGTGGTACCTGTTCCCGGACCTGCTCGCGGCTGCCAACCCGGCCAGCTTCGGCAACCTGCAGGACTATCTCGACGCGCGGGTCGCCCCGGCCCGTGCCCAGAACCGCGACCGGTTCTTCACCTTCGCCACTTCGATCGCCGAGGAAAACGCGCTGATCAATTCCGGCTCCTCGGCCGGGTTCGGCATCCGCCTGTTCTACGACACCACCGCCAACCGGGTATTCGTGACCGAGGCCTTCGAAGGCGCCAATGGTCTTGCCGCTGGGATTGATCGCGGGACCGAGATCACCGCGATCGGCACGTCCAGCGCCACCCTGCAAAGCGTCGCCAGCCTGATGGCGAGCGGCGGGCCGCAGGCGGTGGTCAATGCGCTTGGCCCCTCCACTGCCGGCGTCACCCGCGTGCTGCGCTTCATCCCGCAGCCCGGCGGACCAACGATCGAGGCGAGCGTCACCAAGTCCGACTTCGCGCTCGATCCGGTGTCCGATCGCTATGGCGCGGTGATCCTCAACGAAGGCGGCAAGCGGGTCGGCTATATCAACCTGCGCACCTTCATCATCGCCGATGCGTCGGCGCAGTTGCGCGCCGCCTTCGGCCAGTTCGCCAGCCAGGGCGTGACCGAGGTGATCATCGATCTGCGCTACAATGGCGGCGGGCTGGTTGACGTGGCCGAGGTGATGGGCGACCTGCTGGGGCAGGGCCGCACCGGGCAGGTGTTCAGCCGCACCGTGCTGCGCGCGTCCAAGGCGGCCGAAAACGAGACGCGGCTGTTCCGCACCGAGGCCAACGCCATCGCCCCCACCCGCGTCGCCTTCATCACCACCGACGCCAGCGCCTCGGCGAGCGAGTTGGTAGCCAATGCGATGATCCCCTATCTCGGCAACAACATGGCGCTGATCGGAGCCGACACCTTCGGCAAGCCGGTCGGCCAGTTCGGGTTCGATCTTGCCGCCTGCGATCTGCGCGTGCGGGCGGTGACGTTCCAGACCGTCAACGCCAACAATCAGGGCGAATACTATACCGGCCTTGCCAGCGTGGTCCCCAACACCTGCCGCGCCGGGGACGACATCACCCGCCCGCTCGGCGATCCGCGCGAAGCCTCGATCGCGACCGCGCTCGATTTCCTCGCCGGGCGTTCCTGCACGCCGATTTCCGGCGCAGCCAAGGGCGATATCGCGGCCGAGGGTGGCGATGCCGCCCAAAGGGCACGCGCCGGGCTCGATCTGCCCAAGCGCCTGCCGTTGATGCCGCGCCGCCCGGGCGCAGGCGATCTGGAAATTCCGGGGCTGTTCTAGAGTCTTTGGCTCTAGAGCCCTTGCGGCACTGTCTCGAAGCCGGGAATGTCGCCCAGATCGACCCAGTCCTGCTTGCTCTTGGTGTAGCAGTGGAACTGCGGTTTCAGGATGCTGGTATCGTCCAGCGTCCCCGCCTTGATGAACATCATGCCCGGCGGGCTTTCGACCCGGGTGAACACCGGCGATCCGCAGGTGCCGCAGAACTGGCGCCGTACAGTCGCGCCGCTATCGCCGGTGTCGTTGTAGGTGGTCAGTTCGCCCTCATGGCTCACCGCATCCTCGGGCACACCGATGATCACCGACAGGCTGCTGCCCGCCTGCCGCTGGCAGTTCTTGCAATGGCAGGTGACGCACAACAGCGGATCGCTTTCGCAGGTGTAGCGCACCTTGCCGCACAGGCAGCCTCCGGTCATGGTCATGCTCTCTCTCCCTCATGCCGCGCTCAGGGCGCCTCGGGCCCGGTGAACGGCTGCATGGTAGTATAGCCGCAGCCCTGCAATGTCTCCCCGCCCAAAGCGATAGTGGCGACGAAGGGATAGCGCCGGTCGCTCATGCCGTCGCTGCATTCCCCCGGCGTCAGCGTGGCGGTGAAGGGCTTGCCATCGAGCGTTCCGGAAAAGCCGAGCCCGTTGTTCCCGGCAAAGCGGCTGACGGGAAATGCCGTGCCGTCGGGATTGTCGGGCGTGGTCCAAGTTGCCGAGCCGCTCGCGATGCGGGCGTTCCAGAACGGCTCGGTACCGGTGAGCGTGACGATCTCATCGGGCGCGACGGCATCGAAGGTCTTGCCCTCGGGGTCGATCGCGTCATTGCCCGAAGTGCACGCGGCAAGGCCCAGCAGCAGGGCGGCGAGGGCGGATGTTCGGCGGGTCATGGCAGTCTCTCCTCGGGCGATGAGGATAGGACGGAACCAGGCCAGCGCCAAGGGGTTGGGCGCGCATGGACTTCACCCCGACCCGTGCGCGCGGACAGCAGCGCCTAGCCGAATTTCTCCCCGCCGCCGGCCGCCGCTATGCCGATGAGCGCAATCACGACAACGGCCCCGAGGCAGGCGGGCGCGGCAATGTCTCGCAGCTCTCCCCGTGGCTCCACGCCGGATTGCTCGGGGCGTCCGAGGTGCTGTCCGGCGTGCTGGGCCAGCATTCCCCCCGCGCTGCAGAGAAATTCATCGCCGAGGTGTTCTGGCGGATCTACTTCAAGGGCTACTTGGAACAGCGCCCTGCGGTGTGGGCGGATTACTGCGCAGGCCGAGATGCGGCGCTGGCGGCGCTGGAGCGCAACAGCGGGCTGACCAAGGCCTACCGCGAGGCCACCGAGGGCCGCACCGGGATCGAAGCCTTCGACGTCTGGGCGCGCGAGCTGGTGGAGACCGGCTACCTCCACAATCACGCCCGCATGTGGTTTGCCAGCATCTGGATCTTCACATTGCGGCTCGACTGGCGGCTGGGCGCGGATTTCTTCCTCAGGCACCTGATCGATGGCGATGCGGCCTCAAACACGCTGTCGTGGCGCTGGGTGGCGGGCCTGCATACGCGCGGCAAGCACTACCTTGCCCGACCTGACAACATCGCCCGCTACACGGCGGGACGGCCCGGCGGCGCGCTCGCGGCTGACGGGCTGGCCGAGGATGCCGCACCGCTCGACGAGCCGGGCGAATACCAGCGCAAGCTGCCCACCCTGCCGCGCCCTGTCAGCACCGGGGATCTGGCCGAACCCTTCGCGCTGTTGCTGCACGACGAGGCCGCGCATCACGTTCCCCTCGCCCTGCCCGCCACACCTGCTTTGGTGATCGGTGCGAGCCGGGCTGCGGCGCGATCGCCGGGAGAAATCGGCACGCCCGCCTTGCGCTTCACTGAAGGAGCGATGGCGAGCGGCATGGCCGAGGCGGCGGCGGCGTTCGGCTGTCCGGCGGCCGAATGGCGCTGCGGCGCGCCGCTGGAGGCGCTGCTGGCCGCAGCGGGGATCAGCCGCATCGCGGTGCCTTATCTCCCCGCCGGATGGACCCGCGACGCGCTTGCGCCGGAGATCGACCGGCTCGCGGCTCAGGGCCGGGTCGTCACGCTGCTCGGCGATCTCGACCGCGCCACCTGGCCGCACGCCAAGGCAGGGTTTTTCGGGGTGGCCAAGCAGATCGATGCGCTGCTCGGCGAATGCGGGATTGCCGGTTAGGCTTCGGCTTCGGCCACGGCTCCGGCCTCAAGCGCGCGCTTCTCGGCCCGTTCGTGATCGGCCTTCACCCGCGCTGCGGCGGTCTTGCGTGCCTGCTCGGCAAGGCCGCGCCAGGTCTTTTCGGAGCGCAGCTCGCGTTCGCGCACATTGTCGAGCGTCGCCTTGAGCGCCAGCGCCGCAGCCTCGTCGGCGCGTTCGCAGTAGAATTCGTAGGTCTGGGCCATCGGGGGTATCCTGCCGGGAGAGGGGGGGAAGGCGGGAGTGCGTGGATCAGGGGGGGGGCGGCAGGACGCGAAACGCGCGCCCTGCCCCCGGTATCGGTTCAGTCGGCAGCCGACAGATTGATCGCGCTTTCCTTGCCGTTGCGGCCGCGCTCGAGTTCGTAGTTCAGACGCTGGTCCTTATCGAGCGTGTGCATGCCAGCGGCCTGCACAGCGGTGATGTGGACGAAGCTGTCCGACGAGCCGTCATCCGGCTGGATGAAGCCATAACCCTTGTCGGTGTTGAAGAACTTCACGGTTCCGGTCTTGCTCATGGGGTGTTCCTTTCAAGAACAATCAATTGCCCCACCGCGAAATGCGGCGAGGGGTAGTGCGTCGTATCGTCCAATGAAAGGAAGTCGTCGTCTGAGAGGCGCCGGGGCCGATGGCAGAACCAGCGGCAGCGACGGAGCGCAAATTTCGAAGTCCGTCGCAAATTTCGACGTCAGCGGGGAGTGTGTAGCACGGATGGGGGGTTTCTCCTAATTCCGGACAAAGCGGACACCGTGTCCGCTTCACTCTTCCCACCCATGTTCCTGTAAAGCCGCGACAAGTTCATCGTCAGACCATGCGGACGGACAGTGGGGGGCGGCGCGGAAATGCGCTTGGCCGGCGATCGTCTGGAGTGTTTCCAGCTCGCCCGGCGCGTCCGGAGCAAGGGCGCCGGTGTCCACCGCCTCGCCGCTTTCGACCTTGGCGAGCAGCGCCTCGAAGTCGCGCGCGTGGCGTTCGGCCATCGGCCCCAGCCGCCCGAAGGCGGGATTGCCGCCCTGCGTGAAGCGCGAGAGCAAGGCAACCGTCAGCCGTTCATCGAAGCGGCGATAGGTGTGCACCAGCTCGCCCTTGTAGAACACCGGCACCTCGATGCCGTTGAGCGCCCGTTCGAGCGCGGCGTGGGCGAGCACGTCATAGGAATGGTGGAACGCCACCTCCCACGCGAGATCGAACGGCTGGCCCTTCAGGCGCGAGCGCAGTCGATAGGCCGACTGCCGCGACCGTCCGACCGACCTGGCCGCCTCGGCCACCGAATGCGTCGCCGAGAGCGCCCGCAGGAAGGCGGCCTGCGTATCGAGGCTCCAGCTATCGCGGCGCGGCGCTTTGTCGCTAGCGTCGCCGGAAGCGGGGGTTGCAGGAACAGCGCGGAGAGTGGCGCTGCGGAGCGAGCGGGGGGTTTGGGCGCGGGTCATCCGAGGAGGATGACTTGCGGTGGGGGAGTAGGAAAGGGGGCGTCAATAGGCTCCAGCACCTGAACTCATATCTCCTCATTTCCTATCACTGGTGGCAGCTAACACTCTAGACGTTAGCAATTTTCTCGCTAATCTGCCCACTGCGCGCTGGGGGAACAATGACTGAGCGAAAATTTACTCTTTTCCATCTGAGCTTGGTGCCGGTTCAACAGACCAACTTCGACATGCGCCTTGGCGACTCCCGAGAGGAATGGCTTCGCTTCGCTTTATCAGAACCCTTTGAGTTTCTGCACCGAGGCGGAGGGCAGCTTTACTGGGTTCCACATGGGGATATCGAGGAAACCATTTTTGGAATCGTGCAAAGGACTCGGTCGCACGGACATCATTTGCCGCCAGACAAAGGCGGCACCGAGGTTGTCACCGAAGAGTGGCAGGGCGCTTACGTCCTTCTTGATCCGACTCATCACGATGAGGGTCAGCGGGTTGCGGTCGAGAACGACGTGGTCGGACGACCGCGGGCGCTACTACGATCATTGGTTTCAGCAATTAACGATCGGCCGGATGCGCCGTTTCAGATAGAAGTTGAAGCATTGTTCGATGCCACAGAATTCTGGGCATTTGCGCGCAAACACAACCATCTGATGCGGAGGATCACATTTGATTTCGTCGTTCCCAATATGTGGGGCACAGAGAGCGATCTTGAAAGCGACCTTGATGACACAGGCAAGCAGACGGGTGCGGAGCGAGTTAAAATTAGCATGTTTGGACAACACGGCGTAACAACTGACAATCCGAAGGTCAGGAACGGTGTCGAATACGCAGAAAAGGGTGCCGGAACAGTCAGTGCCACCGCGCCAGATGGAACCAGATTCAGTTCCACACGGCGCCCTAAGGTAACTAAAATCCCAGCGTTTAGCGAAGCAGGGCAACCCCTCAAAGGATATTTTCACGCGTTGAAAAAGCGAATTTTGAGCCGTGAGTAAGATAATTCCCTGGGTTTTACTAATCGCACTTGCAACCGTTTTGACGGTTATCAGTTTCGTTGCGCCGCACCTGCTCGACGATCGAAATAAATTCTTATCATCTTTCGTTAATCATGAACTTTTAGCTACACTCGGATTTATTGTCGCTGTAACATTAGCCTCCGCTGCAAACGTTCATTTTGAACTTAACCGAATCGAAGATCAGACTAATAAGAAATTTACGAGGACGAGAAAGTCACTCAAGAGATCGGCTAACTCTCTTTTGCTTTTATTTATTCTTGCAGGATTTGTTGTAATTATAAAACCCCTTCTCCCAAATCCTCCAAATTACAACGTTGCGATATTTAACTCTATCGCAATCTGTATCGTATTTTTCAACCTTTCGGTCCTTTTTGACCTGACCCGAACTGTATTTTTGATACCTTCCGTCAAAGAAATTACTCAAAGAGACCACAACTCGTCCGATACATAGGCGGCTAAGGCATTCCAACCTTTTCCGCGCTCTCCACCTCTTTTTACCGCTGCCTGAAATTGTCCCTAGGTGCGAACTAGCACCAGCGATTCGGGTCAGCCGCACCCGCCCCTCGACCACTCCTCCGACAGGCTCAGGACAGGCCTTAGGGCGCCCCCTCCCCATGATGGGGAGGACAGACCTACCGCCGCACAATATCCTCGCTCAGCACCGCCACCGTCAGCCCGAGCTTGCTCACGCGCATCACATTCGCCGCGCGCGCGCCGTCGGGTGACAACGTCAACTCCTGCCGCACGGCGAAGCCGCCTTTCATGGTGAAGGTGATGGTCAGCCGGTTGCCCTCGCTGCGCGCTGACACCGGCCCAATCGCGTCCGACAGCGTGCCTTCGTAGCGCCCGGGGGCGATCTCGACGAGCCGCCACTGGCGCTGGCGCGGGGGTTTGTCGCCTTCGTGGATGGTCTGGTCTAGCACCAGCACGCGGGCGGACGGCTCGGCCCAGCTGGCGCCGGGGCGGGTCTCCGCCTCGATCCGGCCCGCACTTTCGACGCGGACGGGCACGGGATCGGACAGGACCTTGGCCAGCACCCCCTCCCCGCGGCTCTCGCCGACGAAGAAGGTGAAGGGATCAAAGCGCGGCGCCTCGGCCAACGCGACCGGCGCGGCGCTGTCGGGGGCCGAGACGCAGGCCGTCAACATCAGCGCGAGGGGGGCGAGCAGCGCTGCCCTCGCCCACCCCGGCAGAAGGTCAGTCGTGTTCACGGTCCCCCGCGCCGACATAGAGCTGGTTGCCGACTTCGCGGAACTTCTCGCTCATGGCGGCCATGCCCGCTTCCGCCTCGGCCTCGTCCACGCCCGCGGCGAGGAAGGTTTCCGGCCCGGCGTTCTGTTTGGCGGCGAAATCGCGCACTTCCTGCGTGATCTTCATCGAGCAGAACTTCGGCCCGCACATCGAGCAGAAATGCGCCGACTTCGCGCCTTCGGCAGGCAGGGTCTGGTCGTGATACTGCTCGGCGGTTTCGGGATCGAGGCTGAGGTTGAACTGGTCGCGCCAGCGGAACTCGAAGCG
>VFQO010002181.1_pt1 | contig 12583 bp, 10 predicted proteins | sample 3512331 | NCBI WGS metagenome assembly VFQO01 (sample SAMN10412371, study PRJNA504923) | tailings metagenome | isolation source: Replicate 3 from Balatoc abandoned mine | place: Philippines: Itogon, Benguet | collected 2017-08-28
CCCGTCGTGGCGGCAGCGGCGCAGGAACTGCTCAACAAATCGGACAATGAGCGGTCCGGCGTGCTGTCGACCGCGATGTCGTTCCTTGGCCTCTACCGCGATCCGGTCGTGGCAAAGGTCACCAGTGCATCACACTGGCGCATCGCTGATCTGATGTCCGGTCCGCATCCAACCTCGCTCTATCTGGTCATTCCGCCCGGTGACATCAGCCGGACCAAGCCGCTGATCCGGCTGATCCTCAACCAGATCGGCCGACGCCTGACCGAAGATCTCAACCCTGGCAAGCAACCGCAGCGCCTGCTTCTCATGCTCGACGAATTTCCTGCGCTCGGGCGGCTCGACTTCTTCGAAAGCGCGCTGGCCTTCATGGCGGGCTACGGGATCAAGGCGTTCCTGATCGCTCAGTCCCTCAATCAGATCGAGAAGGCCTATGGCCAGAACAATGCCATTCTCGACAACTGTCACGTCCGGGTCAGTTTTGCGACCAATGACGAGCGGACCGCCAAGCGCATTTCGGACGCCTTGGGAACCGCGACCGAAATGCGGGCCATGAAAAACTATGCAGGGCACCGGCTTTCGCCGTGGCTGGGGCATCTCATGGTGTCGCGCTCGGAGACGGCGCGGGCCTTGCTGTCCCCCGGCGAGGTCATGCAACTGCCGCCCGATGACGAGATCGTCATGGCCGCCGGGATCCCGCCAATCCGCGCGCGCAAGGCCCGCTATTTCCTAGACCCGCGATTCACCATGCGTGTGCTCGAGCCACCGAAGCCAGTACATGCCACCATAGCGAAAGCTGCTGCAGATGATTGGTCTGGCCTTGAGCCTATCCAAGCCGAACAGCTTCTCCTGGTTCCCAAGGTCAATGGACCGTCTACGGTGACTGAGACTTTGACACCCGCCACATCCAGAGGCTTCGTCAAGAAGTGCAGTACAAAGTCGAAAGCCGAGAATCAGGCCGAGACCAGCGGCATTCGCCAAGAGCCCGGCCTGCCTGAGCACGAGAATATCGCGCCAGAACCGGATCGACCATTCAACCCGTTCGACCCTGACGCCGACACATCCCAAGATGAGACTGCGCAAAACCGGCAGTCCGTTGACCGGGCCATGCGGCGCAATGCGCGTAACGCTTCGCTCGACCCCAATGATGGAATCGAGCTGTGAAGAAGCCTGATCGCCAGAAAATGACGTTTCGGATCGACGCCCATCTGGCGCGGCAGCTTTCGGAGCGTGCGCGATCCAGGCGGGTATCACAAACGGAAGTCCTGGAAGCCGCGCTCGCTTCGATGCTCACGCCTGACCAAGAGGAGCGGGTCGAGGCTGTGCTGACCAAACGGCTCGACCGGATATCACGCCAGCTTGAGCGCCTTGATTGGCATGTCGAGCTGTCGAATGAAGCGTTCGCGATCTTCGTGCGGTTCTGGCTGACCAGCAATGCTCCGCTGCCGGATGAGGCGATGCGCGCGGCACAGGCAACCGGCAAGAAGCGGTACCAGGCCTTTGTAGAGGCGCTCGCTAGGCGGATGAAGGCTGGGCCAAAGTTGCGTGATGAGGTTGAAGCTTAAGGCGAGCTTTTTGACTGCGCATTAGACGCGCGCGCCAAGGCTCGCCAGCTTCGCGTCCCAATTCCGGTACGATGCGATCTTACTACCGACTTTGCAGGACAGGCTGCAGACACCGCGCTTCGGCTAAAACAAGAACTATCTTCTGTGCACGGTCATTTTTTGACGCCGAACTTTCTCTAAGACAGTGGCGAATGCCACCTTGTGGGAGGTGCGGCATCCGTCTTCAAAGCTGCGATTGAACCATTCAATCCTCCTGTTCTTCATGGCGCCGCTTCTTCAGGCGGCTGGTTTTCGACTTCTCGGGGTACATGGTGACGAGAACACCTCCGTTGACAACAAAGCGGAAACCGTCCCGGCGAACATAGTATTCGTGAGCGTGAAGCTGCGTTGCTGCCGCGCATGATTTCTCGAGCGATGCGGCGAGCTGGGCGCGCAGCTGCGCCACATCAACCAGATTGTTACGCTCGAGCCAGCGGACAATCGCGTGATCGGAAACGCTGATGCGCTGGGCGGGTTGGTCGTTACGGGTGGGTGTCGGGTGGGTCATTGCCGCTGCTCCTGTTGGTTGGCGGCTGACCAAATACACAACAAGAGGGGGTGCTTGTATAGCCAGGGAGGAAAATGCGAACGGTGAACGCACCCCGCGAATTGGCGGCGTTGAACCGACCCGTGCAAAATTACGGAAGTGAGCTTGCACCCTCCCGTCTGGTACCAGCTCGTCGATCAGTCTGTGATCGGCGGTATATTTCTAATGTTCGCAAGCCGCTGAACACCTTATGAACGTTTAATGGTGGCACTGATGGTTTGTGTTCCGCTACCCGTGAAATTTCACGGTTGAACTTTCCGCTCTCGGTGGATGCGCACCATCTGCCTCTCTAGTAAGCGCCGTCCGGATCGGAGACAAATCGTGACCTTGACCAATCGGCAGATTGCCCTGATGGGCATGCTTATCGCTTTCAATGTGGCCGTCGGCGGCCTGGTGCATGTACTCAAGCTGCCGATCTTTCTGGACGCTATCGGGACCATCTTGGCTGCCGTACTGCTTGGACCGTGGCGCGCCGCACTGGTCGGCATATTCAGCTTCCTGATCGCAGCGGCGATTATCAACCCGGTGTACGTTTGGTTCTCCGGCACCCAGGCGATGATCGCCTTTGCGGTGTATTTGGGTGCGAAATACTTGTCGGTTTTTCGCTCGCTCTTTCGCGCAATCCCTGCCGGGCTAGCGCTTGGTGTCGTGACAGGGATTATCTCGGCCCCGATTATCGTTTTAGTATTCGGCGGGGTTGCCGGTAGCGGCAGGGACCTGATTACTGCAGTGTTGGTCAGCTCAGGAGAACAGATTTGGAAGGCAGTGTTCCTCAGCGGTGCAGCAAGTGAACCGATCGACAAAGTGTTGCAAGTTGTGGCAGCCTATTTCGTGCTCAAGTCACTACCCCGCAGTGTAATGGAGCCGTTCCGCAACCTCGTGCTTGAGCGCAATGGCTTGCTCCCGCCCTCATAGTGTTGACTCTCCATCCACTCGTGCGGCTGCTCGTGCCGCTGGCCATAGGTATAGCCGCATTCTCGTTAGAGAAGCTGCCAGCCGCAGCTGTTATCTACGCAATTGTCCTGATTGGCCTGCTGGCTGCGCAGTTGTGGAGGCAGCATGCGCTGTTCCTCATCTCGGCCCTTCCCCTTCTCGCGGCGCTGTTGTTGATCTGGGGTTGGGCTATATCCCCCGGGGGGGGCGTGGGTGTTCAACACGCGTGCAAGCTCTGGCTGAGGATATGCATCATTGGCGGGGCATTCCAGTGGTTGCTTCTGCCGCTGGTAGGTGCGCCACTGCATTTGCGTATGTTCATGGATGACGTGAAACTGCCACGCTGGGCTAGCCTCCTACTGCTAACGCCCGTGTTATTCCTTCCCGAAGTACAGCGGCGTATCCAACGGGTAGTTGAGGCGCGGAAGGCCCAGGGGTTGCCAGCGTCGGGACTGGCGGGCCTACGAGCGTTACCTGCAATGATTTCTCCGCTTATCGCGTCGCTGCTGGAAACGTCGCTGGGGCGGGCGGAGCTGTGGTCACACCGCAACCTTTTGGCGGCGGATTATGCCCATCCAAGGGACGCTGCCCGGTCCATCGGGGCAAGCCTTTGCGTGGTGATCATCGGCGCGCTGGCAATCGGGACTGCATTGTGGATCTGACCGTCCTTTCCGGAAACAACTTCTCGGGCCGGACTGCGCATCTGCGAGAATGGGTCGGTCTTCCCAACGATCTGGGAACGGAAGTCGTCGCATCTCGCAATGCCTATGTCGGTCCTGACGCAGCGATGGCGCTTTCGGGCTTGGCGCCCACAGTTGCGACTGAACTGGAACTGATGGCAAGCGACAATGCGGCACTGACGGAAGGCAGGGCCGCACTGGAATTGCTAGGACTTGGCCGACTTCTGCCGCAAAACCCCTTCACCCTGTCGGGTGGCGAACAGGTGGTAGTGGCCATCGTCGCCGCCGCGATCGCTCGGCCTATGCGGCTGGCAATCGATTGCGCGTTAGAACAATTGGCACCCACAACCCGTACGGCGCTGCTCGAATGGCTGCGCGAACGAGATGGGGCACTGATGATAGCGGACAATCGGCTTGCTGAATGGCACGATGGCCCGACCCTGATGCTGCCAACGCCGATAGATGCACCGCAGATTATGGCGACCCTGCCGCCGGATGCCAAGGGAGAGCCGATCTTCGTCGAACTGATCGACATCAGCTTCGGGTACACCCGTGATCGGCTGATCTTCGACCGCTTCAATCTGACGTTGGAGACGGGCCGGTCATATCAACTGCGAGGTTCCAACGGAGCGGGCAAGACGACGTTGTCCAAGTTGCTGTGCGGTCTGCTGAAACCGCAAGGCGGCGAAATCCGCGTGAACGGGCGGGCGGTGGAGCCGTGGCGAACGCCGGGCCGCTTCGTCAGCTATAACTTCCAGAACCCGACGTTCCAGCTGTTCGCTACCACGGTCAGGGAACAGCTGCAGGTTGCATGCGATGCGGCCGTTGCCGCGCGCCATCTAGGACTGCCCGCCGCTCTTGACGGCCACCCGCTCGACTTGCCGTTCGTCCTACGCAAGCGCCTGGCCTTGGGCAGTGCGCTCTTCCGCGGTTGCCACTTTCTTATTGCTGATGAACCGACCCTAGGGCAGGATTACAATCAGGCAATGGCGCTGCGGGAATTACTTGGACACTTCGGCGGTTTGCGAATTTCGCACTCGCTGTTGTTCGCCGATCTACCCACCGTAACGCTGGGATGATGTCGGGGCATTCATGGCATACAAGAAGTATGATGACATTTGCGGAAAATTACGAGACGATCGACGCTGGCTCGACGATTTTTTTTCTGGGAAAAAAGTCGAGACATTCCGCGTAAAGTGGGGATCAAGATTTTCTCAAGACGAAATTCAGGATTCTATATATGTTATACTAGATGGTCAGGCTGAGATTTCCGAAGAGTATTTTGTAAAGGGAGAACATTACGACGAGACGAAAGATAATTTTCGGGGCTTCAGGGCATATCGCCCCATAAGAATTGTGGAAGTCGGCGATATTATTGGAGATTTCTCATATATAGACAGGCAGCTAGGACTCATAGGGGACTCTAGGCCCGGGGAAACTTGGACCATTGTTTGCGGCGCGCGGTCTGCAGTTTTCCTTTCCCAAAAGCCGGTTCTCGATTCGGACGCCTACAAATATTTCCGCGATGACGAGTTACTCATTGCCAACGATGATTATAATTACGAACAGACCTATGGCGAGCACAACCATCTTAAGAAGCTTGACAAGATTGTCGAGATTGCTCGGCTCCCTACCTCTGACTTTACCGCAGAGGAGAAAGGCCGGTTTGCCAGGGAGATGATTGCAAGCACGTCGTGGAAACGATCATACACATACAGGGTTTGCCCAAACTCATACAATTTCAACGAGCTGTTCAAATTTAAGTTTGGCGCCAGTCTTCAAGGTGGCTTGTACAGCAATTCTAACGAACGCAAAGTCAACGGCGTGCATGACGAATGCGGCTATGAAGCGACCATCGAGACATTCCTTGATTCTCTTTTCGATGCCATCAATCGTCCGATAAGACAGGAACCTGTTTTTGGCCCATGTAGCCAAACTGCAGCGATGTACGAGAACCTAGGTTTTTTTGACGATTGCCTTTTTCCCGTTAGAGAATCAAAGCGACAAGACATCGACACTTTTTACTTTCCCATTGGATTGACAAATTTCTTGCTTGCAAGTTACGCAAATAACACAAATCTCACCGATAAAGTGCGACGCGGCCTCACGACAAGCCGAGGTGGTAAGAATAGAATTTTTTTCTGGTGCCGTTATGCAAATGAAATACTCGAATTTCATAAAAATCTTCCTACCTCAATCGATAGTCTTCCTACTTTCGATGGCAAAATAATTGGACCAAATACAAAAAAAGACTTTAAGTCTAATTGGGAAGAGCGATTCAGCAAGTGCGTCCAGAACCTGGATCGCTACGGTTTGGTTTTAGAGGCCGTCATTCTCGACACGGCGCTTCACGGCAAGCAGCTCTTTCTGAAGTACAGCAGGAAGAAGCCTGCAGCAGAAGATCATGATTCCTAAAAGCGCCGTCTTCTGTGTCCAGCATCTCCTGCCATCCACGCGGCCGCTGTTGCGCAATATCTTTCGAAGGCTTCCGGCTGATCGCTATGCCGTGATCGGTAAGGACTATTCCACCGTTCCTGCCGTGGTCAGTAGCCTTGCGCAGGATTATGGCGATCGCCTTGATATCGACTTCGGAGCGGCGGGTGCGGCGACTGGGCCGTTTCCAAAAGGTGCGCTAATGCTCGATGAGGGGGGCGGCCTACACGATCAGTTTGCCAGCGCTGATGCGCGCCTGGTGGCGGGAGTGGAGCAGACCACCGCCGGGCTTAGGAGCGTCTGGCATTATCCCACGGTGCTGGTATGTCGCTCCGCCGCCAAGTTGGCCTTCGAGAGCCAGATCATCGCGCGGGGAGTAATCCGCAAGCTCGAGAGCCTCGATCTTCTTGCCGGGCAGACCATCGGCGTCATCGGCACCGGCGCGCTGGGAGGCGAGTTGGCGCATCGCCTCGCGGAACGCGGTTGTTCAGTCAGGGTCTATGACAAGGTCGCGCCGCGCGGCGCCCTGAGGGACCTGTACCGCCCTTTACCTGAACTGTTAGCATCATCATCGCTGGTTTTGGGCGTGACGGGCCGCGATTGCCTAGCCTCCATTACGCTCAATTGCCTTCCGCCGTCCGTCACCTTCGCCAGTTGCTCTTCCCGTAATGTCGAATTCGCCACGATCCTGCGTCAACTGACGACCGACGGCAAATACGGGTCGGCGCGCGGAATCCTTGGTGAGGCCTCCGTTACCGTTTTGAACGGCGGCTATCCCATAAACTTCGATCGCCAGACCGAGTGGGAGACACCAGATGAGATCTGGCTGACCCGGCAACTGTGCTTCGCTGGGCTGAAGCAGGCCGACGGGCTGATCGGCACCGAACCACGCGGCGTCATGCTCGATCCTGCCGTGCAGGCGCGGCTGGTGCACGACTGGCTAGAACGCGTTCCGGAGCCACAGACCCTTCGGATGCCGCCGCGCCTCGATGAAGACTATTTCCGAACCCGATCCGAAGGTGAGATCCATATGAGCAAGAAGCCGCCCTACAAGCTCCACGAGACGACGCCCGGAGCACTTGCGCAGATGCGCGCGCACACGGAGCCTTACGAAGTCGAGGTAATGGGGCTATCGATCGTGGTGTTGCCGAATGTATGGAGCCCGCGGTACGACTGGTCGAGCGCCTTCTACATCGAGAACTTCCCCGAAGTGGAGGGCCGCAGCTTCCTGGAAATCGGCAGCGGCAGCGGCGTGATCTCAGTCTATGCAGGACTCAACGGCGCAACCCGCGTTCTTGCCGTCGACGTGAATCCTGACGCAGTGCGAAACACTAGGCTTAATTTCGAGCGGCATGGCCTTGGCCAGGCAGACGCCATTCTTTCTGAAGGGTTCGATCAAGTGAAGGGTCAGTTCGACATCGTCACCTGGAACGCCCCTTATCATGGCAACCGGCCCGAAGATCCACTGGAGCGCGGTTGCTCTGACGACTCCTACCTAGGCATCCGGGCCTTTTTTCGCGACGTAGGCACTCATCTTGCAGCAGGCGGCTCCATTGTTTTCGGCTTCTCGGAATCGGGCGATCTCCCTCTTATTCGTGACCTAATCCGTGAAGCCGGCTATCGCGTTAAGCGCGAATTCAGCGACTGGAGGCAAGAATACAACTGCATGTTGATGGAACTCGTCCATAGCGAGTTCCGACCGCTATTGCCCTGACGCTCCCAACTATGCGTCTCTCGTGAATTCTCACGGTTGCGTTTCACTGCGCTAAGTCCCGCTGTTAAATCATCGTTCATCTTTGTGCTCCGGGTTGGGACTAACGGGGAAAATGTAGATATTTGAATTGCCGCATCAGGAGAAGCGGCATGCTAAATCACAACACCCACCCAATCTGCCTCTGTATGAAAGGCGTCTACGACTGGGCCAGTGAAGAACCCAGCGAAGCCAATATCCTCGCCCTGGATGGTTGCGAGAAGGGGGCGGCAGCATGAGCAAGCTCCGCACCTTCCTCAGCAAGCGCGGCAAGCTCTCGGGCCTGCTCTTTTTCATCAGCGGTGCCATGCTGGCCTGGGGCCTTGTCACTCACGGCGTGGCCGCCGTGGGGTCCGTGCCGCTGATTGCAGCCGCCGCGATCGCGACGGTGACTGTCGGCATTCAATTGGCGATACTGTTCGACGGCAAGCATTATGGGCGCAAAATCGGCGCCGCTCTCTATGCGTTTTACACGGTTTTGACGCTGTTGAACGTGGTCTTGGCGGCCGCGGGCTTCGCCGCCAGCCTTCTCGCTGACGACTTGGGGCGGGGCAACGTGGTCAAGGCCCTCGGCAATGCGCAGACAGAAATCAGCTCGGTTACCGATGCCCTAGGCAGCGTATCTGCCGACGCGCAGCGCGCCTCCGCAATCTCTGATCGTAAGAGCCGATTTGAGGCAACTTCGGGGGGTAGCTGCACCGCTCCGGGACAGGCGCCGTCCGCAAAGGGGATAGGCCCTATTGCAAATATGCGAGAAGCCGATGAGGCACTTTTCGCCGGCATCTCCGCAGATGCCAACCGCATCGCAATCGAGATGCGTAATGCCAGCCGCGCGGTCGACGAAGCGGTGAGCACCTATTCCGCCGATCAGCATGACGTAGTTATTGCCGCTGTCAGGGCAGCACTTGGTCAGGCGAGAGCCAGTGCCGCCGAGAGCCAGGCCATCAAGCGCCAGGCGTTGTCTCGCCTAGCCGAATGGCGAGCAGGCCAGCCTATTGCGTGCCACGATCCTGAACTCGTTGCGAGTATCGAAGCGCTGACCAATGCAGACTACCCATCGGTTGCCGACAACATTGAACTGCCAGCAGCACCTACGCCGGATTCCGCCGCGAATGACTTGTTCAGCGATGCTGCCGGAGTGCTGCAAGGCGAACCCTTCGACCTAGACATGTGGGGCATACCGCTGGCGGGAGGCATCCTTCCCGACGTGCTGCTCGTCCTTGGCTTCATGATGGTCACTTACAATCCTGACCGCAAGAACCGGCAGCGCAACGATGAAGAGATACTAGCCGAACGGCTCGGCCTGGATCCCGCAGACGCAATGCTGGTGCCCGAAGCCCTCGAAGCTGCCGCCGTCGACCCCGAGTGGCAGTCTTTGCAAGCCGATCTGGTCGCCACTGGCGGCCGCCTTTTTCGCGTGACCCGCCTACACGTAGCACCCGACGACTGGGCTCGGCTTCGCAGCCTGCGAGTCCTAGCAGAACGCCATCTGGTCTACGACGTGGGCCTGCGTGACGGATTTCACGTTTTTGTCCTGCGTCCGGCATACCTCACCAATCGCTTTGATCAGATCGTGCGCCGTATTGTCCGACAGACCCGCCTTGCCGCCTCGCTCAACGCGAGCACTTCGTCGGAAGAAATGGCATGAGTCTCCTGGTCCTCGCTCGCGACATGCTCGACGAAAGCGCAGCGCTCGCCGATGCCGCTTCCCTGCGGTTGCGCGGGCGCCCCTTCGTGCTCACCCCGGCTGTAGTGCAGAAACAAGGGCGTAGCAGCCCTCATGGTTCTGCGCCCGTCGCGGGGCTGCCTGTCCCCGTTGCCAAGCGTAACACACCCCCTAAATCTGGGGCATACGGAACGTGGTGGGCCAGCCTGGTAACGAGCATCTCGTCCAACCGGCACTCGCTCTCGCGCTTCGGGCTGCCCGCGCTGCACTTTCGCGCCACCCGGCATGCGTTGCTCCTCACCGCTGCGGCATTGGGCGTTCCGACCGCCAGCGCCTGGGGCATCGTGCAACTGAACTGGCCCCACCTTGCTGCCCAACGCGAACGCATGCAAGCAATCATCGTCAATGATGAGTCCGGCGCATTCGGTGGGGCCATCGCGCGCCCTGACAGCCTCGTATCGACGGACGGGGAAGGTATCGATCAGCCTCGCATAACGCTTGGTGCTGGCGGTGTACCCGACGATTTTTGGCGTGCAGCAGTCACTAAGGAGGGGCAAGGCATCTTCGGAGTCAATCCCGTCAACCTAGTGCGCGGGATAGTCTGCCAATATGTGGTGCGCCACGTAGTCGACGAATCGTCCTGGTTTCGACTCCACGATGGCCGTTGTGCCGGCGGATCTACACTTGCGATGCAGTCCATCCGTGCCCTTGTGAACGATAAGGACACCACCGCGCGGCGCAAAGCGAACGAGGTCTTTCGGGCGATTGCGCTCAATCTGCATTTCCTCGGGGACGAGGCGAGCTATCGCACCTTCGTCAGCGACACGCTGTTCTTCGGCAACGCTCGCGGAACGCAAGTCTATGGTTTGCGGGCGGCATCACTGGTAATGTTCGGCAAGGAGCCGACGGCGCTGGAATTGCACGAGTCGACCTTGCTGGCGGCGGCTCTCCTCTACCCAATAGCCCTGAATTGCGGACCTGCCTCGCAAAACGCACTGAACCGCTTTGAAGAGCAGCGAGGACGGGCGCTCGATGCCCTCGACAAGGGCTTCTCTAACGATCCGCGCTATGCACAGGCCCGCGCAACTTTGCAGGCAATGGCACCGATTACGGCCCCGGCAGCTTCGCCGACCGCAGTTGCAGCAGGCCTCTCGCCCGACGCGGCTTGCCGGGCGTCGCCTCCGCTCCTGACGTTCGAAAGCCTCGATTCGAGCGTGCGGCTAGCGGCCTTGACAGAGCTGAGCCACCTTGTCGCCGATGGTGCTTCGCCTCGAGAGGTACGACTTGCGATCAACTTCGCGTCGCAAGTGCGCTTTAAGAGGGAAGTCGAGCAGGCACGGGCGGAAATTGCCGCGGCCCAAGGCGGCCATTGGTACGACGATCCGCGTGGATCGGACGTTGTAACACTCGCCTTTACGACAGCTTCGGGTGGCAGTCTTTCGGCGCTTTACGAATCGTCGAGCGACTTGCAACTTAACCGCCTTCGCGATCTCGGCTCGCTGTCGAAAATCTTCGGGCTGGTCTTTCTGGCAGAACGCGGTTGGTCGGTGGATTTGACTTTCTGCAACAAGTCGGCCCGGATTTCCGGGCATCAATTGCATAATGCAGGTGGTGACGTTGGGGTGCCCGATTGCTCTCGCTTTCCCGCTGGACGCTTGAGCGTGGGCGAAACCTTCGGGCGCTCGGTCTCGCTCGCGGTGTTCGATAGCCTGCGTCAGTTTCCCGAGGCAGACCTGCGCCGCCGCCTGCTGGACTGGGGCGTTTCGATTCCGAATGATCTTGATGCCCGCTATGCCGTGGCTTTCGGGCTTGTTCGTACGACGCCGTCACATCTGGCTGCCTTCTATTCTGCAATTTCAGCCGGCCTCGCAGGAGGGGCGCCTTACGGTTACGAAGCGACCGCTATCGCGGCATGGCGCTCGCAAGACGGTACATGGCACCCGATGCAAGGCAATTCCATTGACCTCTCGAGTGCATTCTCGACGCCGGCTAGCCGCGCCCTACTCTCAGCCGGAGCTGGAGCCGCTTATAGTCGTAACGGGACACTCGCAGCTCTCGGACCCGCAATACCTGGGTCTCTCGGCAAAACTGGAACTTTAGACAATCAGATTGGGCAAGTCCGTTTCAAGGGCGCGGCGGGCGCATTGGCTGGGCGCAGTTGGTTCGCAATGATTGTTCCAGAGCGGGGTGCTCTCGGCAATTCGACAATTGGCATAATGCCGCTCGCTGACGTGACAAAGGACGCCATGCTTGATCGGTATGAGCCAGAGACGGCAGGCTTCCCCGAACTCACCTTTGATCCGATGGGCATCGACGACCAAAACACGGATCGGGCAACGCTACGCTGACAAGTACGCCTCACGTTGCTCCGTTAAGCTAGGGATCAAACCGCGCCCCTCACACGGTGGCGAACTAGTCGCCGCTCAGTTCGCAAATGGCAACTATGCCTACATCGCGGTGGTCGCCCGCACAGTTTCTTACCAATGGTGAGCTCGACGATTCGCGGGCAATGGGTAGCTCACCCCCGCCCAAACCCTCCGCCTCCATCTGATGCTCATTGCGCTTCAATTGAGGCGCCTTTGCGCATCTAAGTCTTCGACAAGCCGCACACATCGCTATTGCGTGCGTGCCTTTAACCTGAACAACTGCAATGATCTCATTTCCGGAAGTCCGCTTAGACCTGCACTCAGATCAGAACTTAGCTTTCCGCTCCCGGCCCAAATCCCCACATAAAGCTACACTCATTGCCTAGCTCAAAGTCCATTTAACTACGCCCATCCCTGTTTTTCTGCGCCCCACTACTACGGCGCCAAATCCTTGTTGAATTAGAACCTTTTCTGCGTCTCTTACTCGTCCCCGTCGAGCCGGATGATTGTGTCCTGCTCTTGAGGCGGGGTATCCGATGGGCGCTGAGCCGGTCCGAATTGAAGCACGTTCACGCGGCGCACGCATGCTGCGCACGGCGATGGGCGC
>VFQO010002183.1_pt1 | contig 12558 bp, 12 predicted proteins | sample 3512331 | NCBI WGS metagenome assembly VFQO01 (sample SAMN10412371, study PRJNA504923) | tailings metagenome | isolation source: Replicate 3 from Balatoc abandoned mine | place: Philippines: Itogon, Benguet | collected 2017-08-28
CCCGGAGTGGGGAATTTCAGTGAGCAGAACTGGGGAATTTCAGTGAGCGCCGTCAAGGGCGAACGCCAGCACAACGGCCCCGGCCAGGAGCAACCAGACCGCGGCAGTCTGAACTGCTACCCACGCGCCCATGCAGCCATTCTGCCACAGTTGACCTTGACTCATCGCGAGGCGGCTGCGACGCTTGATGTAATCCGTCGAGGTTGGCGACGTGACTGGGGCGGCTCAGGCGAACGGTGACGTTCGTCATCTGGGATGCGCAATGAAATCACCAATCAGATTCGTGGTGGCCGTCACGGCTGCTCTTCTTCTCGCGGCGGCCGGCTCTGTCGCGGCCAACGCCGCCCCGCCGATTCCGGTACCACCGGACGATTCGTGAGGTCTCATCGCGGGACAAGAACTGCCCGCTGACAGCTCCTTCAAGGTCGAGCGGGCACCGACGACGTCGCCGATACCTGACGCCCTTCATGCGGGTCTGTCGCGGCTCTCTTTCGTGGGCGCGCTTGACGCGGTGAACGCGGTCGTGTGGAACACGGACGATCGCGTGCTCGAGTTCTACTCCGCGGAAGACCCCGCAGCGCTGACGGCGGTTCTGGCCGCGCAGCTGCCGCTCGAGTCGGTACGGGTCGTGCCTGCAGTCAACTCGAAGAAGGATGTCGATGCGGCGCTCGCGCAGATCGCGAGCGTAGGAGGGCAACTGGCCGCCGATGTTCGGGTCGAGATGGCATACGCGCCTCCGCTCGGCGACGAGCTCGTGCTCTCGGTTGCCGGTGATGTCGACGCCGCCAAGGCCGCCGCCACCGCGCTCTTGGCGCGCAGCACGGCAACCTCGATTCCTGTCCGGGTTGAGGAATCGCCCGGGGTGAGCCCGACGCTGCGCAATGTCAACTCGTCGATCCGGTTCGCCGGCGCCTACATGCGGCTACCGGGGGTGTCCTCCTGTTCTACTGCGTTTCTGATCGGTGAGATCGGCACGAGCAACCGCGGCATGATGTCCGCCGACCACTGCGGGACCGGCACCTCCGGCACCTGGTACTACAGCACCAGCACGACCGCGGCCGCGCAGATCTCGCCGTATTCGGGGATGCTCTCGTGGGCGCCGTACACATTCGACATGGGTGTGTGGACAGGGACGACGGGTGCCTCGTCGTTCTACGCCTATGTGTTCACCGGCGACTACCTCGATGTCGGAACGTTGAGCGCGGTGAAGGGCTCCGCCTCGCCTGTGGTCAACGATCAGGTCTGCTACAGCGGCTCCTACTCGGGGAACGTATGCACGAACATCGTCAACTACACGAACGTGCTCATCTGCTACTCGATTTCGATGTGCTACCAGGGTCAGAGCATCACGACTCAAGCCTCGAACATCGAGGCCGCGGGCAACGGTGACAGCGGCGGGCCGGTGTATACCGGCACGACCGGCGGCGTCAACGCGGCCGGCATCATCAGCGGCATCGTCGGTGGCAGTTCGACGTGCACGGGTGAGCCTGGGGTGTCAGGCGGTCGGCAATGCAGCCCCGTGGCGATCTATGCACCGATCAGTCTGGGACTGAACGTGAACACCGGATGGGGGTTGTACATCATCCCGTAGAGCCGGGCGGGGGCACGGGTTAGGCACGTCGCTCCGTGCCCCCGTTCTCGCCGCGAGTCAGGGCAAGAGAAGGGCACCCGGCCGGAGGATCAGAGATTATCAGGTCTCCTAATCACACCGAGAGGAGAGCCGTCCCCGAGGGGGAAGAGCTCGACTCGAGCCGGGTGCTCTTGGTCGATGGTAGCCGGGTGCGGCCCTCACCTCTCGTCTCTCGGCCGGGGGTGGATGAGGCCGGCCCGGATCATGCATGGTCGGCAGACGGCCTCGAGCGCCCAGGCCTGGTGACGGTCGCGGCGGTGAGCCGGGCGGTCAGGTCTGAATCGAAGTGAGCGATCTTGGCCCAGCGGTTCTCGCGCAGGGTCGGGCCGCAGAGGGTCTCGGTGCCGCCGTAGGTCAGGTAAACCCACCGGATGGTCCGCGGCACCCGCCGCGTGATCGAGGGTGTCAGATCGTTTGTGTAAGGGGCGCCCCAGCTTCTTATGGAAGGACGACACTGATGACGATGATCGACAAGGATGCGCGGGAGCGGCGGCGGCGTGAGCAGGCGGAGGGTGCGAAGCGGCTGACGGAGTCGGGTGTGCTGGATGAGTTGTTCGCGAAGATCGACGCGGGCGAGATTCGGCTCGATGGCCGGGACGGGCTGATTCAGCAGCTGATCAAGACCGGGCTGGAGCGGGGTCTGCACGCGGAGCTGACCGAGCATGTCGGCTATGAGCGCGGGGATCCCGAGGCCGCGTTTCACGACAATTCGCGCAACGGGTCGTTCCCGAAGACGGTGTCGACGATCGCCGGCGACGTCGAGCTCGCCGTCCCGCGCGACCGCAACGGCAGCTTCATTCCGAGGCTGGTGCCGACCGGTCAGCGGCGCCTGGGCGGCCTGGACGAGATGATCGTGTCGCTCTATGCCGGCGGGATGACGGTGCGAGATATCGAGCATCACCTCGCGGCGACGGTCGGCACCGAAATCTCGCGGGAGACGATCTCGAAGATCGTCGACGAGATCTCCGACGAGATCCTGGCCTGGCAGACGAGGCCGCTGGAGGCGTTCTACCCGGTGATCTGCCTCGACGCGATCGTGGTGAAGGTCCGCGACGGCGGGCACGTGCGCAACAAGGCCGCGCACCTCGCTGTCGGCGTGGACATGGACGGCGTCAAGCATGTCCTCGGCATCTGGGTGCAGCAGACCGAGGGGGCGAAGTTCTGGGCCCAGGTCTGCGCCGAGTTGGCCAACCGCGGGATCCGCGACGTGCTCATCGTCTGCTGTTATGCCGTGCTCGCGGTTATGCCGATGATGGTCGGGCGGGTGGCTCGGGAGGCGGCGGCCGGGCTGAGGTTGTCGGCATAATCAAAGTGGTTCTGGTCGGCTGGTCTTCTCAATCAACTGAGGAGGCAGGAGCTGATCATGATCAGGATCGAGATCGACGGCCACGGAGTGCTGGTCGGTGGTGCGTTGGTAGGCGTTGCTCGCAGTTTCGAGGTGGAGTTCGCGAGGCGAGGGTTCACTGGGAAGTCGCTGGTGAACCAGTTGCATCTGCTGGCGCATCTGAGCCGGTGGCTTGAGATGGAAGCTGCGGACGCCGGGTTGTTGACGGCGCAGGAAGTCGAGGCGTTCCTGACCGAGCGGCGGCGCACTCATGCGGGGTTGTTCTCGCGGCGGGCAGTTGGACCAGTGCTGGACTGGCTGGCCGGCGAGGGAGTCATTCCAGGTGAGGCAGCCATGGTGCCGGCAACGGCGGATCCGCCGGAGCTGGTCGGGTTCGAGGAGTATCTGCGCGATGAGCGGCGCCTGGCGGCCTCGACGATCGAGGCGAACATGGCGCGGGCGCGTCGGTTCATCTCCGGGTATGCGCCGCGGGGAGGGGTGGATGGGCTGACCGCGGCTGAGGTCACGCGGGCGCTGCTGGATGAGGGAGCGACCCGGAGACCAGTGTCAGTGAAGGCATTCGGATACACGCTTCGTTCGCTGCTGCGGTTCTTCTTCATCACCGGCGTGACGAGTCATGACCTGTCTGCGGCGACGTTGGTGATCCGATCTCCTCAGCCGTCCAGACTGCCTGTCGGCGTCGGCAGTGACGATCTGGCGGCGTTGCTGACAGGGTGCGATCGGGGCAAGAGCGCGGGTTTGCGTGACTACGCGGTGCTCCTGTTGCTGGTCCGCCTCGGACTGCGTGCGATTGAAGTCACCCGTCTCCGGCTGCAGGACATCGACTGGCGCCGTGGGGAGATCCTGGTGCGCGGGAAGGGCAATCGTGACGAGCGGCTCCCGTTGCCGCACGAGGTGGGCGAGGCACTCGTGGATTATCTGCGCGGCGCACGCCCGGCTGATGCCGGGTTCCGTGAGGTGTTCGCCGCTGACCGGGCGCCGCTTCGCCCGTTGACTAGGAGAGGTGTCGGCGGGATTGTCGAACGCGCCTGCGACCGGGCGGGTCTGGGAAGGTTCGGGGCACATCGGTTGCGGCACACGCTCGGTGAGCAGATGGTCGCCGCGGCTGTCCCGCTGGACGCGATCGGACAAGTGCTGCGTCACGCAACATCGTTGACGACTGCGGGATACGCGCGGGTCGACATCACGGCGCTACGCGCGCTGGCCCAGCCCTGGCCCGTGGTCGGCGGTGACCGGTCGTGACCGTCTGGAACGAACATGTCGCCGACTACCTGCGACTGCGGCGCCAGCTCGGGTTCATACTCGCCTGGGACGAGCATCTCCTCGGTCAGTTCGTCGCCCACCTCGACACCGTGGGAATCCAGCGTCTGACGACCAAGACGATGATCGCCTGGGCGGGCCTACCCCGCGAAGGCGCGGCGGAGTCGGGCGTGTCTCGGGCTGCGACGCGGATGAGGGCAGTGCGCTCGTTCTCGGCCTACATGCATGCGCTGGACCCGGCTCACGAAGTCCCGCCGCGTGGCGTGTTCTCGCATCAGCCGCGCCGGACGACGCCCTACATCTACACGCCGGAGGAGATCACCGCTCTGCTAGCTGCGGCGGCCGAGTTGAAGCGAAATGAACGCTCACGCATCTACCCGATCGTGTTCGGGCTGCTCGCCGTGACGGGCATGAGGATCGGGGAGCTTCTCGCGCTCGATGCCGACGAAGTCGACCTGGACGACGGGATCATCGCCGTGAGCCGAGGCAAGTCCAGGGATCCCAGACTCGTGCCGATCCATGAGACGACCATGGCGATGCTCGCCGATTACGTCACCTGGCGCGCCGGTCGGGTCAGGATCGAGCCGAGCGACGCTGCGTTCTTCACGGACCACCTTGGCAGACGACTGTCTCGGTTCACGACCGAGTATGCCTTCGAGCGCGTCCGTGAAGCCGCCGGGCTCACCGCAGCCGGAGCACGCCCTCGGATGCACGACCTGCGGCACACGTTCGCGGTGACCACGTTGCTGGGCTGGTACCGCGACGGGGCCGAGGTCGCGGGCCTACTGCCGCGGCTGTCGACCTACCTCGGGCACACCAATCCGGAGAACACCTACTGGTATCTCACCGCGGTCCCCGAACTGCTCGCCCACGCCGCCGGCATGCTCGACGCCGCAGGCGAAACCAGGCAGGCGGCAGGAGCATGACCGCGTTCGCTCCGCTGCTCCAGGCGTTCTTCACCGACCGGTTGGTCACCCAGCGTCACGCCACCCCGAACACGATCGGCGCTTACCGGGACACCTTTAAGCTCCTCCTCGCCTACCTGCAGGAGCACATCGGGAAGGCCCCTGCGGCGCTGGATATCGGCGACCTCGACGCAGCCCGCATCGCCGGGTTCCTCACCTATCTGGAACGCGACCGGGGCAACAGCCCCCGCACCCGCAATGCAAGGCTCGCCGCGATCCACTCGCTGTTCTCCTACTGACGGCGCTCAGCGCCACCCCGAGCACGCCGACACCATCGCACGGGTACTCGCGATCCCGGCCGCGAGGATCCAGCGGAAGATCGTCTCCTGGCTCACCGAGACCGAAGTCACCGCACTGCTGGCCGCCTGCGACCAGGGAACCAGGACTGGCAGACGCGACTATGCGATATTCATCCTCGCGATCCAGACCGGGCTGCGCGTCAGCGAGCTGATCGGCCTAACCATCGCCGACATCCGCACCGAGACCGGCGCCTACGTCCACTGCACCGGTAAAGGCCGCAAAGAGCGCAACACCCCGCTCCTGCCCGAGACCGTCAAGGCGATGAAGACCTGGATCGCCGAACGCGCTGCCAGCAACAGCAACAATCCGTTGTTCGCGACCACGACCGGGAGGCGCCTGAGCCGCGACGCGATCGAGGCCAGGCTCCGCCACACCACCACCCGAGCAGCCGAGGCTTGCCCGTCGCTTGCCGACAAGAACGTCACGGCACACACCCTCCGCCACACGGCGGCGATGCGGCTGTTGCACGCCGGAGTCGACGCCACCGTGATCGCCCTCTGGCTCGGACACGAGAACCTCACCACCACGAGTATCTACATCCACGCCGACATGACCATCAAAGAGCAGGCGATCGCGAAGACCGCACCGCTTGGCTCAACAGTTCCCTCAGCCCGCTACCGACCTGACGACAGCGTCATGGCCTTCCTCGACCGGCTCTGATTATGCCGACAACCTCAGCCCGGCCGCCGCCTCCCGAGCCACCCGCCCGACCATCATCGGCATAACCGCGAGCACGGCATAACAGATGAACAGCAGCACGAGCAGGTTCAGCCAGCCCGGCCCGCCGTCGGATATCCAGACGGTCAGGAGCCACGCGCCGAGCAGGTACAGCGCGGCGATCAGCATGGCGGGCACGCCCCACTTCAGGCCACGTCGCGTGCGCAGCGCGTCGAGCAGGATGTTCGTCGGCATGTAGGTCCGCAGGAACAGCCGGACGCGGTTGCTGAGATTCCAGAGCAGTCGGAGCATGATGTCCGCTTCCTGAGAGGGTGCGTAGCTCCGCCGAGGAGGTAGATCATGTGGTGAGCGTCCCGATGGACCGTCGCAAACGACCTAGAAATTGTGGCTACTACCTCGATCTCCAGAGTACGCCCGACCTCGGACACGCGAAAGAGCGGCTGTCCGCTGTGATGAAACTTGTCAGCGCGGCATGGCCGGACCCTCGTCATATTTCCGTCTGGTTTGGTCTGGGCTCTCAGATGTAGCTGCAGATGTCTTTGGCGGTGCATTTAGACGGGTCGGCGGTTTCCGTGTTGGCACGGACCCCGGCGACCGAGGCGCGGAGAGCGCTGAGTTCAGCGATCTTCTGGTCGATTTCGGCTAGCTGGCGGTCTAGGAGGTCGCGGACGTGAGTGCAGGGCGCGGTGCCGGCATCGCGCACTTTCAGAATGTCGCCGATCTGGGCCAGGGTGAGCCCGGTGGCGCGGCCTCGCCGGATGAAGTCGAGTCGCGGTACGACGTCGGCCTCGTAGTCGCGGTATCCATTGCCTGCGCGGTCGGGTAGCGGGAGGAGTCCGCGGTCTTCGTAGAACCGCAGGGTCTTGGTCGTCATCCCAGCCGCAGTGGCTGCCTCGCCTATCCGCACCGTGCACCTCCTTAGCCGGGTCTGAACCGGGCAACGCTTGACCTTCCAGCGTAGTGGAAGGTGCAGGCTGAGGCTATGGAAGATCCAGAGTCCTTTGATCTGGCTGTCGTCGGTTCCGGCGGTGGCGCGTTTGCTGCGGCGATCCGTGCCAGCCAGTTGGGCAAGCGGGTGGTGATGGTCGAGCGCGGGGTCGTCGGTGGCACGTGTGTGAATACCGGCTGTGTGCCGTCCAAAGCGCTGTTGGCTGCGGCCGAGGCCCGGCATGTCGCCTCGGATGCTGGCCGGTTCCCTGGCATCTCGGCGTCGGCCGGGCCGGTGGACATGTCTGCGCTGGTCGAGGGCAAACGTGCCCTGGTCGAGGGCATGCGTGCGGAGAAGTACGTGGATCTGATTGCCAGCTATGGCTGGGACCTGCGGGCCGGCACAGCCGCATTCACCGGCACCGCTGCGGAGCCGAGGTTGGAGATCACAGCGGCGGACGGGACGACGAGCACAGTCGAGGCGGCGCACTACCTGGTGGCCACCGGCTCGACTCCGGCGGTTCCGGCGGTCGAGGGTTTGGCCGCGGTGGACTATCTGACGTCGACTTCGGCGATGGAGTTGAACGAGGTTCCCGAGTCGTTGCTTGTGCTCGGCGGCGGCTACGTCGCGATGGAGCAGGCTCAGCTCTTCGCCCGGCTGGGTTCTCGGGTCACGATGCTCGTTCGATCCCGCCTGGCTTCCCGCGAGGAGCCGGAGGCGTCCAAAGCCATGATGGGCATCTTCGCCGATGAGGGTATCCGGGTGGTCCGTCGCGCGACCGTCGACCGGGTTCGCACGGACGAGAGCAGTGGTGACGTTCTTGTCAGCGCCACGGTCTCCGGCGGGCACGAGGAGTTCCGTGCGAGCAGGATCCTGGTCGCAACGGGACGGCAGCCGGTGACTGCAGGGTTGAATCTCGCGGCGGTTGGGGTCCAGACCGGCACCGGGGGCGAGGTCGTTGTCGACGCTCGCCTAGCCACCTCCAACCCGCGGGTCTGGGCGGCCGGGGACGCCATCGGGCATCCACAGTTCGTCTACGTCGCCGCCTCCCACGGCTCGCTGGTCGCGGAGAACGCCTTCACCGGCGCCGACCGAGAGGTCGACTACCGGCACCTGCCGCGCGTAACGTTCACCAGTCCCGCCCTCGCCTCAGTCGGAATGACCGAGAAGCAGGTGATCGCGGCAGGAATCCGCTGCCAGTGCCGGGTGCTGCCGCTGGACTACGTTCCCCGGGCCATCGTCAACCGGGACCTGCGTGGCGTCATCAAGGTTGTGCAGAACGCAGACACCGGCCAAATCCTCGGAATCACCGCCGTCGCCGCGGACGCCGGGGACCTGGCCGCGGCCGGTGTCTACATCCTGGGAGCCGCCATGACCACCGATCAGGTCGCCCACATGTGGAGCCCATACCTGACCATGGCGGAGGGCATCAAGATCGCCTGCCAAGCCTTCACCACCGATGTCTCCAAGCTCTCCTGCTGTGCCTTCTAGCGACGCGACCGGATCACCCCTGAAAGGATCTGAGATGACCGAAGACCCCTCTGCGATCACCGACCGCCTCGCTACCGCGGAGACCGGGCTGGAAGCGTACCTCTGGCTGCCCCTGCTGAAACTCCTCGCCGACGGTGAGCCCGTCAGTATTGCTGAGCTGGCCGTGGCAACCGGCCGGACGGACGACGAGGTGCAGACGGCCCTCGCCGCTGTGCCAGACACCGAATACGACGACGAAGGCCGGATCATCGGCCAGGGGCTGACCCTCCGGCCCACCCGCCACCACTTCGAAGTCGGCGGCCAGCAGCTCTACACCTGGTGCGCGCTGGACACCCTCATCTTCCCGCAACTACTCGATCGACCCGCCCGCATCGAATCCGCCCAACGCGATGGCAGCACCGCGGTGCGGGTCCAAGTTGACGCGACGGGCGTCATCAGCGTCGAGCCCAGGACCGCCGTCATCTCGCTGGTCAACCCTGAGGACCTCAGTCAGATCCGCTCCGCATTCTGCAACCAAGTCCACTACTTCGCCTCACCGCGCGAAGCTGGACCATGGCTCGAGCGACACCCCGAGGCCACAGTGATCCCCGTCGCATCGGCATTCGACCTCGCCGCGACACTGGTCCGGTCCATGCGCACCGCCCCGGCCAGCCGACCCACCGGAGGACCCGTGCAGGATGGCGCAGCCTGCTGCTGACCCGCGGACGGCGGCCTACCGAACGATCCGGCCTGCGCTGTAGCGGCCCGGCCGGCCGCGTCGGCTGACGTGTTCATGATGACCTCGAACTCGAATCGTCGCAAAGAGCTGCGGTCGAGATCTGCGCTGAGAGCCCGCCAGCCAGTCGAGTAGTGCTCGCTGTCCGGCATCGAGAGCGAAGTCATCGCAGGCTCCCGCGTTCTCGACGCCCACGACGACACACGTCCTGTGACAACTGCGGAGACTCATGCGTGACGCTGCTCGGCGGATTCCTGCGCGAGACCGAAGTGTCAGCAGTGGCAGAGTGCGTAGCACCGGACAGGGGCTACAGGCGCGGCGCTGACAACCCGACGACGTTGCCCGTCGGCTCCGGTTCTGCCGCGCGTGCCGCGAGCTGCTGCGCGCGGAGTATCGCGGCGCGTGCTCGTGCCGTGTCTGCGCGTTGCCGCGCATGATCGCCGACGAGTCCGAGCGCGCTGGCCTCGGTGATGCCATAGGTGTCGCGGTAGGCCGCGACGGTGCGCGCCTCCCACCGCCAGAGCGCGGCGAGCTGCGGATCGGCGGGCTCCCTGCCGAGTCCCGCGACCCACGCTGCCGACGACCCGACTGACTCGGCAACGAGTGCGTCTGCGCGCTGCTCGATGAGTGCGGCGCGTTCGCGGAGCGCGGTGCGCATGTCCTCGTCCATTGTGCCGAGAGCCGGGGTGATGAGTCCGGCGACGGGCGTGGTGGGCTGGCGCACGCGCCCGGCACCGTTCGTTCGTGTCAGGGCTCGGATCACGCGTTCGTGGAGCACCGCGGCCACGTCGTCCGCATCGTCGAGCGGGCGTGAGGCGACAAGCGCGCGCAGCAGGCGATCCGCGTCGTACCCGGCCGCTTCGGCGCGACGCAGCTCGGCACAGAGCGCTCCGAACGCGGTCGATCCGATGGCCGCGTCCGCTTCGGCCTCGGTGAGTTGGGTGGCGCGCACGAGGGCTTCCCACCTCGGCTGTTGTGCGGTGGCGGCGATGGTCTCGTACTCGGCGGCGAGCTGCGCGACCGAGCCCCAGGCGTTCTGCTCGGCGGCGATCATCTGGCGGACGGAGAGTTCCGCGCCGACGTGCTGGAGCACGCCGGCGAGCACCTTGCGCGCCGCGACCAGGGCGGTGTCCTGGGTGGGCGGGTGGATGTGGTCGTCGTCGGGGCGGTTGATCGAGACGTAGGCGGTGTTGCCGAGTCGGCCGCGGGTCATGGCGACGTAGAAGTTCTCTCGCGTCGCGCCGGGCTCGACGAGCATGTGCCCGGTGTCGACGGTGACCCCTTGCGCCCGGTACGCGGTGACGGCGTAGCCGAGTTCGACGTGCTCGGCGACGTACTCGACCGGGAGGCGCACGCTCGCGCCCCGGCGCCGTCCGGCGGGTCGTACCCGCAACGACCCGTCGCTGACGATGGCGGTGATCGTCCACCGGCTGCCGTTGCGCACCCATCCGCGCCCGGCGCGCAGCGCGCGGTCGTTGCGGCGGGTGATGATCGCGTCCCCGATGGATGCCTCGGTGCCGTCGTGCAGCCGCACCTCGGCGCGTGCGTCGACCACCTCGGCGAGTATGAGGTCGGCGCGGGCGCGCTGGTTCAGCGTGGTGACCATCGTGCTCGACTCGGCGATGAGGATGCTCGCCATCCCGGCTGCCCGGTCGCGCTGCCATGCGGCGTAGGCGGCGTCGGCCATGCGCTCGGCTTCGCCCGCGCGGATGCGGCCGTGCGCTTGGTAGATGTCGATGGCCTCGACACGACCGTTGCGCAGGTCGAGCGTGGCGTCCTTCTCCCAGGCCGCGGCGATGCGGCGCACGTCGGTCAGCTCGGGCACGCCCTCACGGTCGGCGACGAGCATCCCGAATGCTCCCCCGGCATCGACTGACTGGAGCTGGGCGGGGTCGCCCACGAGCAGCACCTTCGCCCCGGCGTCGGCCGCGACGCGCACGAGCCGGTCGAGGGCAAGCGTCCCGGCGAGCGATGCCTCGTCCACGATCACGAGCTGCCCGGCGGCGAAGCCGACGCCGTGGTCGCGGTAGGTCTGCCACCACTTCGCGGTGTTCTCCGTCGGGATGCCCAGGTCACCGGCCAGCACCTCGGCCGCGACCGCGGACGGTGCCAGGCCGACGACCGAGCCGTGCCCGTGCTCAGCCTCCCATGCGCGGCGCAACGCGCGCAGCGCGGTGGTCTTGCCCGCCCCCGCGGGGCCGACGAGCAGGTCGAGCATCCGGCCTGACGACGCAATCGCTGCGAGTGCGGCGCGTTGGTCGTCGCCGAGCGCGCGCCCACGGCGGGGTTGCAGCGCATGCGCAATGGTTGCGTCGTCCAGGCGCGGTGCAACCTGCTCGCGGGAGCGTGCAAGCAGCCGATCCTCAGCAGCGAGCACCGCGGCCCCGCTATAGCGGGCGGCGTTGCGAGGCCGGAACACGCTCGTCCCGTCCGCGCGCTGGAACGCAGCGGGACTGGAGGCAAGCTCGGGCGGGGTGAGCCGGATGGACGCCTGCTCTGCGGCATCGACGATCATGCCAGCGATCGCCTCGCGGTCCTCCGTGCCGGTGAAGCGCCAGCCCATGGTCTGCCGTGCGGCCTCGGCGTACAGGTTCCAGAGGCTCCACGTCGTGCGCTTCTCGGCAACCGCGGCGACCACCGACACGCCGAGCCTGGCGATCCGCTCCAGCGGCACATCCTCCGCGCACAGGAGCTTCGCGGGCTCGACCGGGACGGCTTCTCGCGCCCATTCGGTTGCGTCCCGGCCCAGCAGTCGGCTCGCTCGGGTGCGCCACTCCTGGGCGAGGTCGGCGAGCGGACGGACCTCCTTGTCGGGCCGGGTCGCCAGCGTCGCCTGCTGCCGAAGCCGGATGATCGTCTCCCGCGATGGTGCGTGCCCGTGCTCGCGCTCGTATTCGGCGATCAGACGATCCTTCTCGATGTTGATGTGCCGTGACCGGGACGAGAACTCCGCGACCAGTTCTTCCGGCACGGTGGCGACCGCCCACATCGCATTGCGGTCGGCTCCCCGTTCGCGCCGCTCCCAGCCGACGCCGAGCGCGCGGGTCAGGTGATCGGCGAACACCGCGGTGTGCAGCTCGCTCAGCGCCACGGTCGCCGCGTGCAGAGGCCGGCCATCCAGCGACCGCCACTTGCCGTCGAATAGGGTGCGCACTTTGTTGCTCACCACGACATGCGTGTGCAACTGCGGATCGCCCGCCCGCGAGTCAAAGTGATCGAACGCGGTAGCGATGAACCCGATTACCT
>VFQO010002185.1_pt1 | contig 12550 bp, 9 predicted proteins | sample 3512331 | NCBI WGS metagenome assembly VFQO01 (sample SAMN10412371, study PRJNA504923) | tailings metagenome | isolation source: Replicate 3 from Balatoc abandoned mine | place: Philippines: Itogon, Benguet | collected 2017-08-28
TTGATGAGGGCTTCATCGGCCTGCACCCCGGTGGAGCCAGAAGCACCAGGAACAGCAGGACCGTCCGCGACCATCGGCTCAAGGCTCACGCAGGCGCCGGCCAGCGCCCCTGCCGGCGTTTGCAACGCGCCCACCGTGGCTCGCACATGCACCGGCACGCGCGGGTTGCCCAACAGCACCAGCGCGAGCGTCGGCGAGGCCTCGCCCGACAGCGCCCGCTCGATGCGCATGCGCAACGCTTCGGCGCTGGGCTCATCACGAACGCCCAGCACCACCACGGGGTCCGAGCCCTCGCCCAGACCAACGCCCGCAGGGCCGCATAGGTCCTGCAGCGCGCGGTTGATTGCTACGACCTCGCCTTGGGCGTCCAGCAGCAAGGCAGCGTAGGGAGCGGAGTCGAAAAACAGGCTTCGCATCTCGGCTGAGGGCGCATCTGCAGCGGAAAGCAACGAAACGGGATCTGTAGCTAAGTGGGTTGAGTCAGACGACATGTGCGAAACGTCACGGGGCAAGGCGGGCGTGCGCCATGGAACAAAGCGCCAGACGGGCAGCGCGAGCCCAGATTATTAGCGGCGCGCTCCGATTCTGCCTCGCAGCCGACGTAGGGCAGGGGGCCAGGCTGGGCGCAGCAGGGGTGCGAGGTGGTCAACGTGGCGCGACAAACCCGGGCCGCCTCGATAGGATCAACGCGTTTTGGCATCACGCCAACACGCAGCTCTCTGGCTGCAAGCATCCATCCGCCCAACCTGGGCGCCCAACCCGACCGGGAACACAGCCCCGAGCGGGCACAGGTGTTTCCGGTCCTCCTCACATCCAAGGATCACTATGGAAACGACCATCCTCCAAGAATCGCAAACCGTTCGCGCCAGCGTGAACCACCGCGAGTTCTTCAAATCGATGCGCCACCTCTTCGCATCCAGCTTCTCCGTCATGGGCGAATTGGTGCAAAACGGCCGGCGCGCACAGGCAACACGCATCGGGATCACCTGCAATGCGAGCGCTCGCACCATCACCGTCAGCGATGACGGCATCGGCATTCAGGACTTCGAGGCCCTGTTGGATCTGGCCACCAGTGGCTGGCAGAGCACCGAGGTGCAACTGAGCGAGCGTCCGTTCGGCATGGGATTCTTCTCCTGCGCCTTCGCGGCCGAAACGGTCAACGTGTACTCCAAGGGCAAGTTCCTGCAGATCCGCCAAGAAGATGTGATCGAGCAGCGAACCCTGATGGTGCGGGAACAGACCGCCCAGCAGCGCGAAGCCATGGCCGGCTGGAGCACCCGCATCGAGCTCCTCGGTGTCAACAACGATGTGCTCGGCAGTGCAAAGGACCCCGCGCGCCTGCAAGAAGAGTTCCGCAACCGTCTCCAACGTCTGGTACGCGCTTTCGCGCTGCCGGTCACGCTCAACGACGAAGCACTGACGCAGGATCATTCACTGAACGCGCTCAAAGAGCAGGCCACGCTCAGCGAGGTAGGCCATGTGTACGTGCCCGCCCTGATCAAGCAGGACGACACCATCATCGACCTGATGCCGCCGCGATCGAGCAACGTACAGATGTACCTTCAGGGGTTGCCCATCGGGACCTCGCAGGCCCATACGTATGGCACGCTGCAAAGCGCGTACATCGTGCATCTGGACTCGGCGCAGTTCGTGGCGCGAATGCCTGACCGTTCGCATCTGTTCGATGAACAAAAGCAGGTTGCTCGTATCGAGGCGGCAATCGAGCAGATTGTGCGAGATCGCATCGCGCGCCTGAAGGAAAGGCTGTCGCCGCAACAGTTCGTGCTCGCCGCCTGGCGTGCAGCGCACGACTTCAACGTGGCCCACCTCTTCAACGATGTCCCGTTCATGCCAAGGGACAAGACGAACTACGTCGACAACGTCGCGATCAACACCGACTACACCGACGTGCTCGTCATCCCGTGGACCCAGCTACACAACCCGGCACAAAGCCTCATTAGCTACGAAGACGTGAAGTCCGGGCGGGTGAAGATCTGGCGTGACGCACCCAGTTGCGTGAGCGATGAACCATGGGCAGCTGTGGCGCTCAAGGTCATGCAGGCCAAGGACATCGTGACGCTTCATCACAGCCTCAGCAATGATCACTGGGTCAACCGCATCACGCCGTCGTTCAACGACCTGATCTGGGAGGTGCGAGTCGAACAGCCTGGCACCAAGTTCGTGGGCTACTGCTGGGAATCCAACAACGCGCGGGTTCGACAAGCGGCGTGGGCCGATGTCATCGTGACCTCGCAGGTCGACCCCACGTTTCGCGAGGTGCACCGCATCGAGAACAACTGGCTGCTTGTGCCAGACGATGAGACGCTGGAGTCCCAAAAGGAACCCGCCAGCTTCGACATCAACTACGACTGCTGGCTCCTCGGCGACGAGAACCAGGCGCACGACCATCCGGTCAACTGCCTGGCAACCTTCACCGACGACAGCGGCCGACATGTCGAGGAGTACGAGGACGACGCCAAGCAGGACTGGGACATCAAGGTCTCGGTGCTGCGCGACAGTCACCTCAGTGCCACCGTGAAACGCCTCATCACCGATGATCACCCGTACATCGGCCCGCACAACCTGGAGCAGATCGCGCTCACGCGAGTGACGCAGATCAGCATCGGCCAAGGCGATGACAAACGTTACGGCTCACCGCGACTGGAGGTGAGGGCGCTGGACGAGGAGTTGCTGCAGGAGATCTGCACGCATCTGAAGCGTAGCAGCGGCGTGGAACTCACCCTGGAGCAGTTGGGCGACGCCATCTGGCACGCTGCGCGACCGGGCGAGATGCATGGCGGCCCCTTCGATGGGGCCTTCCGCAAGGCGGGCGCGATCGTCATGCCCGAGCAGACTGAAAATCAAGGCGACAACTGATCGTCCAACACACTACCCCCTGGCGCGCCGCGCTGGGGGGTTTTTCTTTGGTGCTTCCAGGTTCGCGAGCAGCGCGCGCGCAGCACCCCGGGGCAAGGCCCACCTCGTGGCCTGCCCGTCGGGCATGATCCGTCCGCGCAGCCGCAACTTAAGACGCATAGGAGTCAATCATGGGCCTCCTCTCAATCTTCCGATCCAAGGACCCGGCCAAGGTGGCTGGCCAGCTCGCGCGCGAGGCGCTCACCATGGACATCACGCCGGAGGAGGCACAGTGGATCGAAAAGCTGGGCGTGGAGCTTGCTCGGTTCATTGCTGAGCGCAACGCCCTGCGCGTCGGCATGACGGAGGCGGGGGTGTTTCGAGTAACGGGCGACAGCCCACGCGCGTCTTCGCCGGCCTACAAGCTCATGCTGGCGCTCTCGGCGGAGTTCGAGCAGTACTTCGCATCCATGCCGGGTGTCGAGCCGAGCGAAGGGCGCGCAATGTATCACCGCTTCAGCCGGCGCTACATCCTGCGTATGCCAGACGAGGTGGCTGGCATCTTCCACTACAACCTGTTGCACCCGGAGAACTGGAACAACGACGAGGACGTGAGAACGCCACCGTCAGAGCTACCTGACGACTTCGTGGAGTTTGTCCGGTTGCTGATGAGATCGCCGATGAAGAAGGCCTTGGAGCGGGCGCAGGAGATCGACGTGTAGTGGCCGTGCGGGAGTGCAAAGGCCGCTTGAAAACAGCGGGTTGTCCGGTAAGTTGGTCCGCATGCAGCTCGACCTCTTCGCCGCGGTGCTCGATGAGTACCTTCACGCCGGAAACCTCCCCAACGAGGCGCTTTATGGCAGCCTCTGCGCCCGCGGCGTTGTCCGCCCAGGCGCTTTCCAACACCGCGTGCCGATCGGCGCCAGCGGCGACCAGCACAGCCCGGCCAAACGCCGGGTGCGCTGGATCCAGCAGACGATGCGAGCCATGGGCCTCATCGAGCGCATTCCCGAGCAGCGCGGCGTCTGGCGTGCCACCGCGAAGGCCAAGGCCGAGCTCACCCCCGCGCAGCCCAAAGTGGTGCTCCTGGGCTTTCACACCGAACTGGGAATTGGGATCTGGGGCAACGCGGCCGACGTGATCAGCCGCATCGACCAGCCCGTGAGCCTCTTCCTGACCTCGCCACCGTACCCGCTGCGCCAGCCGCGCGCCTACGGCAATCCCGCCCTGAGCGAGTACGTCGACTTCATCACGTCCACGCTTGAGCCCATCATGCGCACGCTCGCCCCTGGCGGGGTGGTTGCGCTCAACGTGACGAACGACATCTTCGTGGAGGGCTCCCCAGAGCGCTCGACCTACCGCGAAGAACTGGTCCTGGCCATCAAACGCCGCTGCGGACTGGCGCTCATGGACACCCTCATCTGGCACAACCCGAGCAAGCCGCCGGGGCCCATCCAATGGGCGAGCAAGCAACGAATGCAGCTGGGCGTGGCCTACGAGCAGGTGCTGTACTTTACGAACGACCCCCACCTGTGCAAGGCCGACAACCGCCGTGTGCTGCAGCCGCACAGCGAAGCGCAGCGCCGCCTCATCGAGCGCGGGGGAGAGAAGCGCCACGCGATCAACGCCGATGGCGCCTACCGACTCAAGCCAGGAAGCTATGGCAACGCCACGGCCGGGAGCATCCAGCGCAACGTGCTCAACATCTCACACAACTGCCCATCGCAGCGCGCGCTGCGTGCGAGAACAGACGCGCTGGGCCTGCCTCGGCATGGTGCGGTCATGCCGCTGAAGCTGGCCCGGCTGCTGGTGGAGTTCTTCTGCCCACCGGGCGAGCTTGTGGTCGACCCGTTTGCGGGCTCGTTCACCACCGCACGCGCCGCCGAGGACAGCGGCCGACGCTGGATCTGTGGCGACAAGCACCTGGAGTATGTGCTGCTGGGAAAGCACCGGATGGAGCCTGCGAAGGCCTGAGTCCAGGCAAAAAAAGGGGCCCGAGCAAGCTGCCGGACCCCAATTACCACTTGCGTGGCCCCGCCAAGGGAGGAAAGGCGGGGAGACCCAAAGGCCTCGCCGGCATCATAGGTTCGTGATTGCTGCGGCGCCCTCGGGCGAACCCTGTGTGCTGGGCCAGTTCGCTTGTGCGCACCGGCACGGCAAAGCACACTGGCGCCTGCTCGTCACCTCGACGATCGCGCCGGCGTGTTCTCGCGCGGCGCATTCACCCAACCCATACGGGGCTCCAACGCCCCTGAGGGCGCGGGGGCTCCATCTACCAGGAACCCCCAATGAAAAACCACCTGACGCTCCTGGCACGCCTGGAACGCATTTCCCCCATCCTGGCGCTGCGCACACTTTTCGCGTGGGAAGCGCCCGTGCTGGAGGACGAAAGCGGGATCACAGTCGCTGAGCCGGAGGACGGCGCGCGCGAACTTCGCGACGCCCAGGACCGCGCCTTGCTCGGCGCGCGCACCGTGGGAGACGACATCCAGATCGTCGCCCATGAGGCCTTGCTGGAGCAGCCTGATCACGACCTCAACCTGAGCCTGCAGGCACTGGGCTTCGCCAAGAACCCACTGCGCATGAGCGCGGAGCAGTTCTACGACCGAGTGCTGTGCATCGACGCCGCATGGTGTCTGTTGCAGCGCTTCAAGGACGTGGGCGCGCAAGATCCCCAGGAGGTGACCACACGCATGCTGCAGATCGCAGCCGAGTGGAACGCGCTGCGCATCGACTGCTTTGAAGGGCGCACCAGTACCAGCAAGGTCGCCCGGGTCGAGGAACTGCGCGGGCTACTCGCGCAGCCGCAATGGAAAACAGCGGGCGTGGAGCAAGTCACGCTCAACGAAGATCCGCGCGGCTCTGCGCTGTCGCTCAAGTTCGCCAACCGCACCTGGGAAACCGAGGTGCCTGCGGTGAGCATGAACTGGCAGGTGGCGCAGCCCATCGCGCAGGCCAAGCCCAAGGCGCGCGACAAGAACGGCGTGCGCGGTACCGGCGAGCGCTCCAAGGCCACATTGCTGCCGCGCGCGACCAAGATTCGAGCCGAGGTCCTGGCAGTGCTGCAAGCCGTACAGATCACAGGCAGCGAGGTTCGCATCATCGAGCGCTTGTCACCGAAGCTCTACAAGGCCGTCAACGACGTGCTCACGGAGATGGGGGGAAAGTGGTCAACCTCGCGCCAGGTGCACGTCTTCGAGGCGTGCCCGCAGGAGGCGATCGGCGCGGCGATCACGAACGGGGAACTGCTCACGGCCAAGGACTACGAGTTCTTCCCCACGCCAGACGAGCTCGTCGCCGAGCTTCTCATGCTCGCCGGCGTTGCGCCGGGCATGCGCGTGCTCGAGCCCCAAGCGGGCGAGGGCGCGATTGCCCTGGCCGCAGCGGAGGTCGTCGGACGCGCAAACGTCGTCTGCCACGAGCTGATGCCGCGCAACGTCGAGCGACTGCAGGCGCTGGGGTTTGCCATAGAGCAGCCCCAGGATTTCCTGCAGGTGCCGCCGCAGCCGGTCTTCGACCGCGTTTTGCTCAACCCACCGTTCTCTGGCGGCAAGGACATTGCGCACATCGAGCACGCCATGCGCTTCGTCAGGCCTGGCGGGCGCCTCGCCGCCATTGCATCGACCACCTGGCAGACGGCCGACAACGCCAAGAGCCGAGCCTTCGCCCGCTGGGTGGAGGAACACGCGCTCACGGTGCGTCAGATCGAGCGCGGGGCCTTCAAGGCTGCGGGCACGGACGTGCCCACGGTGTTGATGGTGCTGCAAGCGCCCAGCGATGAGGCCTGCAGTGCTTCCGGTAGCGTCGAGCAGACCACCAGCCGCTGCGAGCCCAGAGCCTCAGCGGTGTACGACAACATGGACGCGTTGGCCGCGGCCTTCTTCTGAGCCAGAAACGGGAAAGCCCCATCGCAACCCAAGCAGCAGCTTGGCAAGCGGTGGGGCTTTTTCTATTGGACTCAGGCAGCGAGGCTTGGGCCCATAAGCCTTGGCATGGCCGCCATTTCGCTGCGCGCGGCCAGCAGCGCACGCTCAAACTCGCCCGCACTAAGGTGCTCAAGCTGGAAGACGTGGCAGTGCGCCATCTCACGCAGGGCCGCAAGGTCGCGATCACTCGGGATGCAGTGGCGCCATTCGCCGCTTGCCATGCTGCGCTCTCGGATGGCATCGAGCGCCACGAAGGCTGTATCGATGACAGCACCCAGCCCCTTGACCACACCCAAGACCTCCACGCGGCGAGACATCACACAAGCCATGCGAAGGTCTCGCCAAGCCACCTGGGAGCGTTCCGCGCGTGCGAGGTCGCCCAGTGAGTCATCGAGCGACTTACGCAGGGAGGCGACCACTTCCGGGCTGAGGCGACTGGCCTTGGAGGCGGCAATCTCCAACGTGTTCAGCGCAGGCTTCCACCTCGGCGTGAACGGCCTGCTTCGGCCCTTTCTTTGGCTGCTGCCCCGGCTCTTGCTGCCCATGGCGCCAAGCCTACTGCACCGCGGCAGCCAGCGGCGCGCCGGGCAGCGGAACGAGCACGTCGCGCTTCCAGCGTGCAGCGCCAGAGCGCACCAGGTGCAGCGAGGCGCCACGCACCTGTCGCCACGAGACATCGAGTTCGAAGGCCGCGTCCAATTCCTGCACGGGCAGCAGGCGCAACAGCCGCTGCGCCAGGGTCTCTGAAGGCACAACTCCCACCGAGCGAACGTAGTAGCGAACGCCCATGGCGTCGGCCGCGGCCATCAACTCCTGGGCATCGTAGCCGGCATGGCGCGCCAGCAGGCCGATCAGCACCCCAACGAATCGCGGGCCGTGGTCCTCGTTGGCGGGGCAAAGTCGGTGTGCTGCCTCATGCAGGATCACCCACCGATTGCGCGCCCAGCGCGGCAAGGTGATGCGGTGGTCACGGTGTGCGAGCGCACTGCGCTGTCCCCAGCTCGGGCGCTCAATTGGAGGCGCTACCTGTCCGGCCAAACCGTAGCGGCTGCGTTCGCGGCGCCAAATCGGGTTGAGAAAATCCGCGCATTCCTGCAGCGTGACGAATTCGGACTCGGTATGTCGATGCACGGTCCAGCCTGCACCATGCAGGCGGCGCAGCGTCTTGCTCGCATGGGCCTCCCAGCGGTAGACCCTGGAGCGCTGGTTGTCGCGCGGGTGTGCCATGCCGCGCCTCAACGCTGTGCTCGACGGAAGTCCCAGGGGGGCGTAGGGCTGGCATCACGCCAAAGCCCGATGCGGGCCGTCTGCGCTCCCTCCTCGGCCAAGGCATAGCGCCTTCGATCGGCTGGGGACTGATCGCGCGCGTAGAACTTGTAGTGCCAAGCCATCCCGTCGCGCACCATGGCGAAGTTCACATCCTCACTGCCGAGGTAGACCACGCCCAGGACCCGCCCGTAGCGATCCTGAGCGTCGTATCGGACAGAAACGTCCTTGCCGAAGACCAGTCCAGACAGTGCTCGTTTGGACACCGAGCCAAAGGCCTGATGCGACTCGGGAGCGTCGATGCCTTTCAGGCGAACGCGCACGCTCTGCCTGCTCGCCGTGAGCACGGTGATGGTGTCGCCATCGGAGACGCCGACCACGCGCCCGACAAGTTCAGCGGCCCACAATTGCGAGGCGCCGCCCAACACCGCGCAGATCAGGAGCAAGCGAGACAGCGCACTTGCTGCCCAACGAGGAAGGCCAGCCATGCGCAGGCCCTTGGAGAGGAGTAGGTGTTTCATTCGGGGAGTTGGGTTCGGTGACCACCGGTCACTCAGAACCATCCTTGCATGGAATGCCCGCGCGTCAAGGACGTGCGAGCGCAAAGCGTAGGGGAACACGCCCCGCGCGCAATCGCTGCAACAAGCGTGAGATACCGCATTGCGCCGGGAGGGTTCCCCTACGCTGTGTCAGAGGAGGGCCAGGTCGCTTGAGCCAACGCTGCCTGGCGACTATCCTGACCGTCGCATTCGTCATGGACGATCTCGCAGTGGAGCCCCGAGGCACCACATGCATTAACCCCGCAAGGACCTATCACCTTGCGGTGGTGGGTCGCAATTCATTTGAAGACCCACCATGAACCAACACAGTGCTCCTATCCCGGCGGCGCCCGCGCATGAGCCCATCACACGCGAGTGCGCCCTGGCGACCTTCAAGACGCTGGTCGCGCGCTACGGCCTGCAATGGACCGCAGCTGTGCCCGCAAGCGCCTACCAGCAACTCGCACGCTGCAACACCGTGCTCACGACCCGCGACCGGCGCGAAGCCCTCGGTCTGCCCAACTAAGCGACGCACAGAACCCAAAAACCGCCCGGCCTAGCTGGGCGCCAACCACAACCCTGCGAGGTATCGAATGCCTCGCGGCGTTCGTGCCTCGCCTTCATGGAGCAACCCATGCAAAGCGAACTGTTCGAGCAACGCGAGCAGGAGAGCACCAAGGAGAAGGAACGAGCATTCGGCATGCTCATCCCCATCCGCAAGGAATCCCCCACCGAGCGCGCGATGCGGCGCATCCGCAGCCTCATGAACCAGGGCCTGGCCCTGGTGGTGGCGTTCTCCTCCGGCAAGGACTCATCCACGCTCGCCAACCTGGTGCTCAACACCGCGCGCGAGATGAAAGAGCAAGGCGGCGCGCCAACGCCGATCCTGGTTGTGCACTCCAACACTGGGGTGGAACAACCCGAAATCGAGCAGCTGGCCCGATCCGAACTCGGCAAGATGCGCGACTACGCCAAAGCCCACGGCCTGGAGCTGGAGGTGCGCATTGGACAACCCACGTTGTCCGCATCGTTTCCGGTGCGCGTCATCGGCGGGCGCGGCCTGCCATCGTTTCCCGATTCGCGAGCAGACTGCTCAACGGACTGGAAGGTGGCGGTGAACACGCGCCTGATCGAGCAAGCCTACAAGGACCTAACCAAACGCGACGATGTGCGTGATGTGGTGGTGATGACTGGCGTCCGCCAGGATGAATCCATCGCACGCGATCAGCGCATCAAGAAACGCGGCGAGGTCGCTGAAGGTGTTTGGGAGAACGACGCGGGCAAGCTGCGCGCCTCCCCGATCCTCGACTTTTCTGTCGATGACGTGTGGGAGTACCTGGGCTACTGCGCCGCCGGCGTCGAGCCGAGCTATTCCGACTTCGCCGATGTGATGCGCATCTACGCGGCGGCAGGAGCAAGCTCATGCGTGGTCGTAGCCGACATGCAATCGGCCAACAACAAGGCCGCGTGCGGCAGTCGCTTCGGCTGCTGGGCGTGCTCTCGCGTGGCGACCGACCGTTCGATGGATAACCTCATTGCCTCGGACCTGAAACGCTACAGCTACCTCAAGCCGCTGGCGGCGCTGAGAAACTTCATCAGCGAGACCCAATATGACTGGAACAGACGTCAGTTCGTGGGCCGCACGGTGGATGAGGATGGCTACATCAACATCGGCGCCGACACCTACTCGCCAGCGATGGTGGTCGAGTTGCTGCGCTACACGCTCACGGCTCAGGTCGAGTCGGGCGTGCAGATCATCAGCTACCAGCAACTCGTTGCGATCGACGCGCGTTGGTCCCTCTATGGCCTGCACCCGCCATTCACGGCCTTGAAGGTTTACTTCGAGGTGGAGGATGGGCAGCGGTACCACCCGCCCCCAACGGGGCGTGTCCCAAAGACGCCGACTCCCAAGATCGGCCGGCTCTTCGTAGGCAAGCAGTGGGAGCAGGTGGACGGGCCCAACAGCCTGAGTGGCCTGCGCGACGCAACGCGAGAGTTGCATGGCGAGGCCTGCGGGCTCAGCCTGAGGACGCTGGCGAGTGGCAACCTGGTCATCGACGACGAAGCCGAAGAAGGCATGGAGGTCGATGAGGAGGGCGCGATCGACTTCATCGAGTTCTGCGGCCGTGAGATGGTGCAGCACCACTGCAGAGAGGATCACCCAGACTGGGCGGCGGGCTACATGACCTATCTCGGCTACGGCACGCTACAGATCGCCAAAGGGCGCTCCAACCAGATCGATGCGATCCTGCGCCGAACGCGCTGGCGCCAGGCGAACAACCTGCACGGCCAACGCGACCCGAACGAGCTGCGCCAGCGATGCGCAACCCTGTTCGAACAGCAGCTTGAACTGCTGGCAGCCTGAATGCTGCACCCCTCAAAGCCCCGCCATCAAAACGGCGGGGCTTTCTTCTTTGAGCGCAAACCGCTTTGCGATTCGATGCCATGCGGGCGTAGTGCCAAAGCAGTACGGGGCCGGCCATTCCACGGCCAACGGGGCAAAGCAGCACCGATGGCGGGAGGCGAACACGCCGTGGTCGTCCAAGAATGCACGCAAAGCGCACGGTGTAACGCCTTCGGCGTGCCTGGAACGCGCATCCCAGCATCGGAGCCATTCATGTCGGACACGCAACAAAACCGCAAACCGCTTTGCACTGAGGAAGCCAAGCAAGCCCCACGAAAGCCCAACAAGCCAAAGCGCCTGGCTCTTCGCCAGCTGGAGCACGCCGACGAGTGCAAGCGCCTGCTGGATGGGGGCTGGTCTGTGCGACAGATTGCCCTGCACATGAAGTGCTCCAAGGTTCACGTCACCAACCAATTGATGCTGGCGGGTGCCCCCGCGCAAGTGCGCGAGATGGTCGCCCTGGAGGTCATCACGATCTCCGCAGCGCATAAGGCTCTGCGCGTGCATGGCGACAAGGCCGGCGAGCGCATCGCACAGGGCATGAGCATGGCAGCGGCCCAAGGCAAGAGGCGCATTACGCCGAGCCTGCTCCTCAACGCAAGGGCGGAAGGCGATGCCCCGCCTGAGGGCGCGCTCTACGAGGCCGTACGCAAGTTGCGCAACGAACAGGCGTTCCAGCAACTGCCAGCGACGCTGCAGCAGGAAATCGAGAGCCTGATCGCAAGGGGTGAGCCCGTGGCCGCGTCTGTCGTGGGCAATGAAAGCGCGCCCGAGCTGGCGCTGCAAGCCTCGGCACCGCAGGACGTGGCCACCAGTCAGGCCCCTCAGGGCAGCGCGAAACCACCCGCCTCGAAGAAGAGGCGTAGCAGCAGCGCCGGGCGTGCCAAGCTGAAGGTTGAAGGCGATCCGGCGGCACCACAGGTCGCAGACGGGGGGACGAACGAGAAGGCCAAGATGCCGTCGGCCGAGAGTACGCCCGTGGATGCGCCCACTCAGACGCAGATGCTCGATGCAGAGGAGCATGCAGAAGAGGGCGCAGCCACAGTTGTAGCGGAAGCGGAAGCGGAAGCGGAAGCGGAAGCGGAAGCCGGCCTGGATGGCATCGACATCGAAGAGTTCCTCACGCATCCGCACTGGCAGAGGCTGGACGAAGAGCTTCATCGACTGGTCGACCATGTACCTCAGACCAGCCAGCGCTGCGAGAGGACCACCATCCTGTCATGGCTCTACCAGCGCGAGGGCGTGAGCACCTTCACGATGCTCGCGGACCGCATCAAGGGAATCGAATCCCCGATCATGCGCAAGCGCGCAATGCGACGCACGCTGCGCACGATGGAGCGCCTCAAACTCGTCTCGCTCGTCACGTTTCCAGAGTCCGACGATCAAGCTGACAAGCAGCGCGAAGAGGAGCTCGGACGCAACAGCATGATCACGCTGACCTGGACGGGCATGGTCTGGATGCGGCGCGCATGGCAAGCCCGGGCCAACCTCGCGCGCAACAAATACACCATCCTGCAAGCCCACGAGATGTTGGTCGAGGAGGAGGAGGAAGGGCGGGG
>VFQO010002187.1_pt1 | contig 12534 bp, 10 predicted proteins | sample 3512331 | NCBI WGS metagenome assembly VFQO01 (sample SAMN10412371, study PRJNA504923) | tailings metagenome | isolation source: Replicate 3 from Balatoc abandoned mine | place: Philippines: Itogon, Benguet | collected 2017-08-28
GGGCGAAACGCATGACCCGCAAAGGCATCATCCTCGCCGGCGGTTCCGGCACCCGCCTGCACCCGGCTACGCTCGCTATCAGCAAACAACTGCTGCCGGTGTTCGATAAGCCCATGATCTACTACCCGCTCAGCACCTTAATGCTGGCGGGCATTCGCGACGTGCTCATCATCAGCACGCCGCAAGACACGCCGCGTTTCCAGCAGTTGCTCGGGGACGGTAGTCAGTGGGGCCTTAACCTGCAATACGCCGTGCAGCCCAGCCCGGACGGCCTGGCGCAAGCCTTCCTGATCGGCGAGGAATTCATCGGCAACCAACCCTCGGCGCTGGTACTGGGCGACAACATCTTCTACGGCCACGATTTTCACCACCTGCTGGCCAGCGCCATGGCCCGCACCGACGGCGCCAGCGTGTTCGCCTACCACGTGCACGATCCCGAACGCTACGGCGTGGCCGAGTTCGATTCGCAAGGCAAAGTCTTGTCGCTGGAAGAAAAACCCGAGCAGCCCAAATCCAGCTATGCCGTTACCGGGCTCTATTTCTACGACAACCGCGTGGTCGGACTGGCCAAAACGCTCAAGCCATCGACGCGCGGCGAGCTGGAAATCACCGACCTCAACCTCTTGTATCTCGAACAGGGCCGACTCAATGTAGAGATCATGGGCAGGGGCTACGCCTGGCTGGATACCGGCACCCACGAATCCCTGCTCGATGCCAGCCAGTTCATTGCAACCCTGGAAAACCGCCAGGGCCTCAAAGTAGCCTGCCCGGAAGAAATCGCCTTCCGCCAGGGCTGGATCAACGCCGAGCAACTCCAGGCACTCGCCCAGCCCCTGACCAAAAACGGTTATGGCCAGTATCTGCTGCGAATCCTCAAGGAAAACGTATTCTGATGAAGGCAGCACCCCTTGCCATCCCCGATGTCATCCTCATCGAACCCAAGGTGTTCGGAGACGAACGCGGCTTCTTTTTCGAGAGCTTCAACCAGGCGCAATTTGAACAAACCATCGGCAAACCTGTGCAGTTCGTGCAGGACAACCACAGCCGCAGCGCCAAAAACGTGCTGCGCGGCCTGCACTTCCAAATCCAGCAGCCCCAAGGCAAACTCGTGCGCGTGGTGCAGGGTGAAGTCTTCGATGTGGCGGTCGACTTGCGCAAGTACAGCAAAACCTTCGGCCAATGGGTGGGCGAAATCCTCTCCGCCGACAACAAGCGCCAGATCTGGATCCCCGAAGGCTTTGCCCACGGCTTTGTGGTGTTGAGCGATACCGCCGAGTTCCTCTACAAAACCACGGATTACTACGCGCCCGCCCATGAGCGCTGCATCCTCTGGAACGACGCCACGCTGGCCATTCAATGGCCCGCTGGCATCCAGCCCATCCTCTCGGCCAAGGACGCCCAGGGTAAGCCGTTTATTGAGGCGGAGGTGTTTGCCTGATGCAGCACTTCTCCATTTCACCGAAGGAAATGTTCGCCAGTCTCTGGCGCCATCGCGACCTTATCAAGGCTTCCGCCAAGCGCGAAGTACTGGGGCGTTACCGCGGCTCCTTCCTCGGCTTGCTCTGGTCCTTCTTCAACCCGCTCTTCATGCTCGCGGTCTTTGCTTTCGTCTTCAGCGTCATCTTCCAGGCGCGCTGGGGCGGCGCCAGCGGCTCGAAAACCGAGTTTGCGCTGGTGTTGTTTGCTGGGTTGCTTGTTTTCAACCTGTTTGCCGAGTGCATCAACCGGGCGCCGGGCTTGATTCTCTCCAACACCAACTACGTCAAGAAAGTCGTCTACCCGTTGGAGATTCTTCCCTTCGTCGGCTTGCTGTCGGCGCTGTTCCACGCGCTCATCAGTCTCGGCGTCTGGCTGATTGCCTACGCCCTTTTCTTTGGCATTCCGCACCTCACCGTGTTCTATCTGCCGCTGGTGCTTGTGCCGTTTTGCCTGTTCCTCATGGGCCTGAGTTGGGCCTTGGCATCATTCGGGGTGTTCCTGCGCGATGTATCTCAGCTCATCGGCTTGCTCACAACCGCTCTGATGTTCCTTAGCCCCATTTTCTACCCAGCCACCGCGTTTCCTGAGGACTATCGTTACATCCTCTATCTCAACCCGCTGACTACCGTGGTCGAGCAAGCACGCGATGTACTGTTCTGGGGCAAGACGCCGGACTTCTTTATGCTGGGGATTTACTGGATGGCGACTACGGGTATCGCGTGGCTGGGCTTTGCCTGGTTCCAGAAGACGAGGAAAGGGTTCGCCGATGTCCTCTGAAATCGGCATCAAAGTGGAAAACCTCAGCAAGTGCTATCACATCTACGATCAGCCCCGCGACAGACTCAAGCAGATGATCCTGCCGCGCCTGCATCGTACGGTTGGTGCGGCGCCAAAGCAATATTTTCGCGAGTTCTGGGCGTTGAAAGACGTCTCGTTCGAGGTCAAGAAAGGCGAAACCGTAGGCATCATCGGCCGTAACGGCAGCGGAAAATCGACGCTGTTGCAAGTGATTTGCGGCACACTGAGCCAAACCTCAGGCAGCGTCATTACCAATGGACGCATCGCCGCGTTGCTTGAACTCGGTTCAGGCTTCAATCCGGAGTTCAGTGGTCGCGAAAACGTTTATATGAGCTGCGCCCTGCTTGGGCTCGGCAAGGAGGAGATTGACAATCGCTTCGACGATATAGCCGCCTTTGCCGACATTGGTGACTTCATCGAACAACCTGTCAAAACCTACTCGAGCGGAATGTTCGTTCGCCTGGCTTTTGCAGTAAATGTCATTTCCTCTCCGGACATCATGGTCGTGGATGAAGCCCTGGCCGTGGGCGACATGAATTTCCAGGCCAAGTGCATGACTGCACTCAATCGATTCCAAGAAGACGGTGGGACGGTGTTGTTTGTCAGTCATGACATTGGTGCGCTCAAGAGTCTATGTTCACGCGGTATCTATCTTGAGCACGGTGAACTCAAGTGTATTGGCCCAGCATCAGAGATCGCGGAGAGGTATATCCGCGAAATGCGGGCAGAAATGAATGCCGCTCAATTTGTGGTGCCACGCCCAATGGAGGTCGTCGCGGAGATTGAGTCCCCCGCCCGCCAAGCAGAACAGCACGCCAGGAAAGCTGGCGTGCTGTTCAAGCGTTCAGATGAATTCGACCAACGTGTGGCCGCATTTCGCTACGGCGCCGGGGGGGCACGAGTTGCGCTTGCCGAACTCCTGAATATGGATGATCAATCAGTCAACTTCGTGGAGTTCAACCAGAAGGTCAAGGTGAGAATTCATTTCAGCGTCGACCGCCCAATGACGCTCGCGCCAGCCTATTACATCTTGGACGACAAGAAAATTCTTATATTGGGCGCGGGCCCAAGGCAGGCGGGTCAGGAGTTACCGTATTGTATTCCGGGAAGGAACTATGTTGCAACCTACACCACAGAATTGCCTTTGCAGGAGGGAAACTATTGCATTCAGATTCAATTGAATGAGCCTGTGGTACGTGATCAAAACGCGATATTTTTGGATGTACTCGATGACGCGATCGTCTTTCACGTTTCGCCGCGTGTGGATGGACGAGTCTGGACCAAAGTGTTGCTGCCAAATGCGTTTGAGCTGGCGGAATTGTCATGAGGTATCTTCAAAGAGTAGGGGTTTGGATGCGTCTTCACAACGCGAAGACTTATTGCCCTGTCTGTGGCACGTTCGACGTCGAATTCATAAGCCTGCCAGATTTTTACAGGCAGCAAGCTCAAGCCAACGGATTTGTGCACTTCGGTCGCGGAGAGATGACCGCGCACGAAACATATTCGTGCGCCATTTGTGGCGCGTCTGATCGTGAGCGGCTCTACGCATACTGGCTAAGGCGAGAGTTGGGCCGAGGTAACGTGGGGGGTGCAGCGATCCATTTTGCCCCCGAGCAAGCACTCTCCAAATACCTCAAGGCGCAAGACCTACTCGATGAATACAAGACGGCGGATCTACACATGGCAGGCGTCGATTACCAAGTCGACCTGATGAACCTACCATTTGAAGACAATCGCTTCGATTTCTTCATTTGCAGTCACGTTCTGGAGCATGTCCAAGACGATGGTCGTGCGCTGAAAGAGTTGCTACGCATCATGAAACCTGGAGGGCGTGGCATTCTGATGGCGCCGATTATTGTCGGCCTGTCTGCCACCATCGAAGACCCAACCGCTAAATCCGATGCGGAGCGCTGGAGGCTCTTCGGGCAGAACGACCACGTCCGATTGTATGCGCATGACGATTACGTTTGCCGACTGGAGCGAAGCGGTTTTTTAGTACATCAGTATGATGAAAACCATTTTGGCGCAGGTGTGTTCAAGCGCCTTGGTCTCAAGTCCACCAGTATTCTTTACATCGTTACTAGGCCTGATCGGACTAGATAGAGGACATCATGGAACATGACTTCAAAGTCTACCCCAAAGGACTGTGCGATAAGGACTATTGGGGGCAAGTGAAACGTACGGTTAATGGAAAACCCGTGTCCGAAGATCAAATACAGCTGATTCTCGATGCGATTTTCGCCAACCTGGAATTGAGGCAGGGTGGAGGCGATACGTTGCTGGACCTGGGCTGCGGCAATGGCGCATTGTCACAACTACTGTTTGACCGAATTTCCGCCTTCCTTGGGGTCGACTATTCAGAGTACCTGATTTCTGTCGCAAAGCGTGACTTTGAGCGGTTGCCTGATTTCCGTTTTGAAGTGGAGGATGTCCTGGATTACGTAAATGGCGAGAGCGCGCCTGAGCGCTTCAACAAAGTGCTGTGCTACGGGTGTTTCTCCTACTTTCCCCTGGCCGAGGAGCTGCTCTCCAGGCTCTATCAACGCTTCACCAATGTGAGCCATGTCTTTCTCGGCAATCTGCCGGACAAGGCGCGCATTGACCAGTTCTACAGGGGGGCTCTGCCGGACGCGGCAGAGCTTGTCAACCATGACAGCAAGATTGGCATTTGGCGGACGGCGGAGGACCTGATCGCACTGGCCGCGAGAGCCGGCTGGAAGGCCCGGATCAGCTACATGCCTACGACGTTCTACGCGTCGCATTACCGCTATGACGTTACCTTGGTGCGGGCGATCTGATGCTGCGGACAAAGAATTCAATTGATGATCTGGCGATGCTTGGTGGCGCGCCGCTGTTTGACAGGCCGCGCTCAACGTCAAATCTGGTGAGGCCGGACATTGACCGCTTCCTTGATTACTCGCGGGCCTTCTACCAGTCTGGGCAATACACGAATAATGGTCCATTGGTGCGCGAGTTGGAGCACCGCCTCGCCGAATTCCACCAGGCGCGCTTCTGTGTCAGCTTCTGCAACGGATTCTGGGCCCTGGTGCTGGCGATCCGCTGTATCGCGCTTCCTGGCCGCAGCCAGGTCGTCATGCCGTCTCTGACCTATCGCAGACTCGGGGACGTGATTGCGTGGGCGGGGCTGGTACCGCGATATTGCGACGTGGATCCTGCGACTCTGGCAATCTCACCAGCGACAGCCGAGCCACATATCGGACCGGATACCGCCTTGATCCTGGGCGTGCACCCTATTGTGAATAGCTGCGATGCCCCCGGTTTGGAGCAATTGGCTGCAAGGCGAGGTGTCCCCGCCCTATTTGATGCTGTGGAGTCAGTCTACGAGACAGTCGGTGGCAGGAAGGTGGGAGGCTTTGGTTCAGCCGAGTGTTTTTCCTTGCATGCCAGCAAACTGATTAATGGCTTTGAAGGCGGCTATGTCACAACGAATGATGGTGACATTGCAGCACGTCTGTCGGCTATGCGTGGCTTCGGGTTTGTCAAACAGGACACCGTGGCGGATATCGGCACCAATGCCAAACTGAACGAAGTCCACGCCGCAATGGCTCTGGCCAGTCTCGATGACCTTGAGGCCCAGGTACTCCGCAATCGCGCACGCTATCGCGTCTACCAGGATGCACTGCGGCCGGTGCCTGGCATGAGACTTCTTGCATTTGATGAGGCAGAGCGCTGTTCGTTCAAGAACATTGTGGTCGAGCTTACCGACGAATGGCCGCTGACAAGAGACTCCACAGTGAGACTCCTCAACGCTGAAGGAGTGCTGGCGCGCGCGTACTACTCTCCGCCGCTACATCTCAAGTCGACAGCATACGAGACCGTCAGTGGCCATTTGCCTGAGACCGAGAGACTGTCGGGCCGATTCATGTTGCTGCCATGCGGGCATATGGTGGAGCATGAGGATTTGCGGATGATTGCGGATTTGCTTCGTTTTATTCAGGAGCACGCCGCCGCGATACTCCAGAGGGCTGATGTATGAGCACACCAGATATGAATTCCTCTTCGGACCTGGCCATTCTTGGTGCGTTGCCGGCATTCTCGGCGCCGTTGCCTGTCGGTCAGCTGGATTTCCCGGATTGGGGCGATTACGAGAGCGTGTTCCGCTCCATTTTCGAGCGACAGTATTACACCAATCAAGGGCCTTTGGTAAACCTACTCGAAGAGCGACTGGCGGCGCGTCTCCAGGTACGTCATGCGATTTGTGTGACGAATGCGACGATAGGACTGTCCATGGTTGCCGAAGCACTCGAAGTCGGTGCCCGGGTCATCGTTCCAGCCTTTACATTCATCGCCACGGCGCAGTCTCTGCTGTGGACCGGCCGGATGCCAGTGTTCTGCGATGTGGATCCGCAGACTCATCATCTTGACGTCGTACATTTGAAACAGCTGCTTGAAGAAGGGGCTGATGCAATTCTTGCGGTGAACCTCTGGGGTGGGGCATGTAGCGTTCACGAGATCGAAGCGCTGGCTAGGCGCTACGGCGTGCCGCTCTATTTCGATTCCGCGCAGGCATTCGGCTCCACGGTTCGAGGCCGGCCTATCGGCGGCTTTGGCAGGGCGGAGGTGTTCTCCTTCCATGCGACCAAGATGATGAACACCACAGAGGGTGGCTGCATCACTACGAACGAAGATGTTGTCGCCGAGCGTCTCCGCAACATACGAAGTAGTTATGGTATCCGCAAAATGGTGCCTGTTGACCGAACCGCAAACGGCCGCATGTCTGAGGCACAAGCGGCGATCGGACTGCTGAGCCTGGATGTCGTCGACTCACGCATGGCGCGAAACCGTGATCTTCATGACGCCTACCGATCCGAACTTGCGGGGCTTCCCGGGCTGAAGATCCTTGCCCCGCAAAACGTGGATTCCAGCAACTACCAGTACCTCATCTGTGAAATCGAGGAGCCGGAGTTCGGTATGTCCCGGGATGAATTGCATCGGGCGCTGCACGCCGAGAATATCGTCGCCCGACGATATTTCACGCCAGGCATCCATCGGGCGCCGCCATTTAGCACATTGATACGGGTGAGCGAAGAGGCTCTGCCCAAGACTGACAGGCTGTGCGCGACTGTTCTTCAGCTTCCGCTGGGCGCGCGAGTCCGTCCAGCCGATGTAGGCCTGGTTTGCGAGAAGATTCGGCGCATACAGAAACTGGCTCCGGCAGTGAGGGAAAGGCTTGCCGGTCTATGACCAAGCCCCGGATTGGCGTCATGCAGCCATACTTCTTTCCCTATTTGGGGCATTTCGCATTGATTGCCAATGTCGATCATTGGTATGTCTTCGATATCACGCAATACACTCCTAAGACATGGATGAATCGCAATCGCGTTCTTCATCCAGTCAGTGGCGTGCAGTATGTTACGGTAGCCCTGTCGAACTCCTCCATCGGCATCCAGACTTGCGAGGCCCGAATACTGGATCGTGAAGCGTCACGTCAGTCGGTTCTGGGGAAGCTTTCTCACTATCGTCGCGCGGCCCCGTACTACAGCCAGGTCGTCAGGCTTGTAGATGATGCGTTCTCATCTGGCGGTCAAGATGGCCTCGTGGATCTGAATGTCTCTGGTCTGCAGGTGGTGTGCAGGTATCTCGGAATTCCGTTCTCGTTTGACATCTGTTCAAGGATGGAGCTTCATCTCCCGCAGTCCTTGACGGCTGGCGAATGGGCGCCTGCAATATGTGCCGCCGTTGGCGCAACAGAGTATTTAAACCCGATTGGGGGCAGACACCTTTTTCATGAGCAGGATTTTTCAAGTCGAGGTGTTGCGCTGCAATTCCTCGACTATGAAGAGTATGCCTACGAAGTCCGGGGGTACGCGTTTGAGCCAAATCTCTCCGTGCTGGATGTTCTTATGTGGAATAGCCCCGAATCGGTGGTGCGGCATATCAGGAACGGCGCGAGAGTCTTGGACGCTACAGAGTTGGGATGATGAGGTCGCTGGCCTTAGATGCTTTTTCAATATTGGATGTTTAGTCGCGTAACGCAATGCCGAAAGTCTCCGTAATCCTGACGTCTTTCAATCACGAAAAATACATTCGAGAGGCGATCGAGAGTGTGTTGAATCAGACTTTTTCTGATTTTGAACTCATTATTTGGGACGATGCCTCGACCGACAACTCCTGGTCCATCATTCAGGAATATAAAGATCCGAGAATCAAGGCGTTCCGGAACGAGACCAGCCGCCGGGCCATCTATGGCGTCAACCGTTCGATTCAGGAGATCGCGAAGGGCGAGTTCATTGGAATGCAGCATTCCGACGATGTCTGGGATGTGCAAAAGCTCGCCAAGCAGGTGGCCTATCTTGATGGGCATCCTGAGAGCGTCGCTGTGTTTTCGTGGGCCCAGATCATCGACGAGAGCGGGGCTGATGTGCCTATTCAATGGTTCAACCAGGAGTCGATGTCACGCTGGCAGTGGCTGCGTCAGCTATTCGCCGGCGAGAACCATCTGAATCACCCTAGTGTTCTCATAAGGAGGAGCTGCTATGGTGATGCTGGAGTTTTTAAATATGGCCTTGCGCAGACCGGCGATGCGGAACTGTGGTCACGGGTCTTGTTGCGTTCCGACATCTTTGTGATCCCTGAAAAACTGACCAAGCATCGGATTTTCTCAGACGGATCAAACACAAGCGGTTCGGGATTGGTGAAATCGATTCGAGCTGAGAACGAATGGAACACCATCCGTTTGAACTATTTCGGCCTTAAGAGTGCAGAGGAAATCTTTCAGATATTTCCTGCGTTGAAGAGGTTTGATAGTCCGTTGGGTTGCGATCCCCGATTCTTATTGGCAATGGCCTGCCTATACGAGTGCAATAGCCGTGCAGCGTGGGCTCTGGGTTTGCAGACCTTATACGAGCTGATAACTTCGCCTGACACCGCTGCTCAACTAGATCGCATCTACAGTTTCAACTATAAAAGCTTGATCGAACTTTCTGGTCAGTTCGATCCATATTTGACTAGAGACTTGACGAATCAGGCCACCGAGATTGCTCGGCTGGAGGCCGAGTTGCAGGCCAAGGATCAGGGTTTGACGAATCAGGCCACCGAGATTGCTCGGCTGGAGGCCGAGTTGCAGGCCAAGGATCAGGGTTTGACGAATCAGGCCACCGAGATTGCTCGGCTGGAGGCCGAGTTGCAGGCCAAGGATCAGGGTTTGACGAATCAGGCCACCGAGATTGCTCGGCTGGAGGCCGAGTTGCAGGCCAAGGATCAGGGTTTGACGAATCAGGCCACCGAGATTGCTCGGCTGGAGGCCGAGTTGCAGGCCCTAAGGATGACGCGCTGGTTCCGGCTACGTGACATCCTGCTGACCCATCCATTTGGATTTCGCAAGGTGCTGCTGCTTGCCGTCACCTTCGGCGGTGGTCTGTTGCCGCGCCCCTGGCGCGCCAGCGTCAAACCACACCTACAGCGCCTTTTCGGCATGACGCCGGTAGTGGCGGCCGCTGTGAGCAGAGATAGTGATACCGGCGCATACAAAGTGAATGTACCGCCTGCCCCGCCAGAAACAGCACCCGCAATCGTCCATGCAATAGCTAACTTCATGACGGGCGGGTCGTCACGCCTCGTAGTCGACTTGGTCGAGCACCTGGGCAGCCAGTACCGGCAAATGGTCCTTACAAGCTTCAACCCAGACCCGCCCGCATATGTCGGTGTGGACATCGAGGAATGCCGTTTTCCAGCGGATATCAGTCCGCTAGTTGCCTACCTTCAGAGGACTCGACCCGATGTCGTCCACGTACACTATTGGGGCGATTGCGATGATCCTTGGTACTCCAAGGTATTTGAAGCCGCCGAACACCTCGGCATACCCGTCATCGAAAACATTAACACACCCATCGCACCTCACCGTTCCGAGTCCGTCGTCCGCTATGTCTATGTAAGCGACTATGTTCGTCGGGTTTTCGGCTCGCCGGATGCCGAGCATGTAACGGTCTATCCCGGGTCTGATTTCGGACTGTTTACACGCGGCCCGGCAGAGCAAGCGCCTACCGATTGCGTGGGCATGGTCTACCGGCTTGAGCGTGACAAGCTCAATGAAGCAGCCATCCAGCCCTTTATCCGGATAGCGCAACTGCGGCCGCAAACGCGCATCCTGATCGTGGGTGGTGGCAGTTTGTATGAGCCCTACCGCGAGGCTGTCGCGGCTGCTGGAGTGGCTGAGAACTTCGAGTTCACGGGATATGTCAGCTACGAACAACTGCCGGCGCTATATCGGCGGATGAGCTTGTTTTTGGCACCGGTCTGGAAAGAGAGCTTTGGCCAGGTCAGCCCGTTTGCTATGAGCATGAAAGTGCCTGTGATTGGCTACGACATTGGCGCCATCGGCGAGATCGTCGGCGACACCTCACTTTTAGCCCCGCCTGCGGATGCGGAAGCGCTTGCCAAGATTGCAGTGGATCTTCTGGATACACCCGAAAAAATCCACCGCCTGGGCGAAGTGCAGCAGCGCCGGGCTCAAGACAATTTCTCGATACAGGCCATGATTGCACATTATGCGCAGATCTACGCTCAGGTCATCAAACAGACGCGCAAGGATTCCGCATGAAAGTAGCGTTTTTCGTCCACTGCTTCTTCCCTGAGCACTTTTACGGTACTGAGACTTACACTCTAGACTTGGCCAAGCACTACCGAACGGCTGGTCACGAGGTTGTCGTCGTGTCCGCAGTATTCCAAGGTGAAGCTGCTCGCGAAGGGCTTGTAAGCCGCTACGAGTACCAGGGCATTCCCGTAGTCTGCATTGATAAGAACAGCGTACCTCACACACGGGTTAAGGAAACCTATTATCAGCCGGATATGCGGCCTGTGCTCGAGGGCGTGCTGCGCGACATCAAGCCTGACGTCGTACATGTCACACACCTGATTAACCACACAGCCGCATTGCTGGAAGTAACCCAACAACTGGGCATCCCGACCTACGCTACATTTACTGACTTCTTTGGTTTCTGCCTCAATAACAAACTGGAAGGCGCAGACGGCAGCTTGTGTGCAGGTCCATCCGCCAGTCGCATCAACTGTGTGGCCTGTCACCTCAAGGATGCAGCGCGAAGTCCCTACGCCCAAGGCTGGGTAAAGCAGGCCACTACGCCATTGAAAGCGGGGCTGATTGCTGCGGTGGCGAATGTCGGGCGCAAACTGCCTGGATTGAAGGGAGGTGCTGTGGATGGCCTGATTGAAGACATCGTTCGCCGCCCAGAAACACTGAGGAGTCTGTATAACAGCGGCTACGTTGGTGCAATCGCCCCGACGCGATTCTTGCGCGGGGCATATGAGCGCAACGGCATCACCGTCCCAATGCAGAATATCAGGTTTGGAGTCGATATTGATCGCAGCCCGAAACCCGAGCGCTTGTCAGGTCACACGCCTGTCATTGGATTTATCGGTCAGATTGCGCCGCACAAGGGTACCGATCTGCTCATCGACGCCTTTGCGCGCTTGCCCAGAAAGTCTGCAAAACTGCGAATCTATGGCCCGGAGGATCAGGACGCGGACTACATGGCGAAGTTGAAACAGAGCGCTGAAGGCCATGACGTTCGTTTCATGCGCACCTTCGCGCGCGAACAGATGGCAGATGTATTGCGGGACATTGATTTGCTCGTGATTCCTTCCCGCTGGTATGAGAACAGCCCGCTTGTCCTGCTCAATGCGCTGGCAACGCATACGCCGGTGCTGGTTTCGGATGTGGAAGGGATGACGGAGTTTCTGGAGCCGGGCCGCAATGGCGCAGCATTCGCACGCGGTGACGTCGATTCTCTCCACGATCAGCTTTTGCGTCTTGTAAGTTTACAAGATGAGCTTTTTTCATTGCCGGAAACCACGAATTACGCAAACACTTCGAGTTCGATGGCGAAAGAAACTCTGGCTATTTACTCAACGGATCAGAAACATTGAACTTAAAAAGGACAAACCATGATTGATTACAGTGTTGGATGCCGCATGTCGGCAGAAAAGTGGGCTTACTTGAATCGTACGGAGGTATTCGACAGCCCGGCTCTGCGCCAATATGTAAGCCCCTTTCCTCCCAAGTCATTGATGCAAAATACCACGGGGTTGACTAGTGAAAGGGATTTCGCTAGCCATGGTGCGGATTTTTGGATGGCCTTTTCGAAGGCGTCGCCCAAACCGTTGAGTGACTATGCAAGTATTCTGGATTTCGGCTGTGGCTGCGGCCGGTTCGCCCGAATGTTTAGCAGGCCGTTGAAAAAGTGCTCATCGAACGCATCAAGGTCGTGGATTTCGAAGAAA
>VFQO010002188.1_pt1 | contig 12534 bp, 11 predicted proteins | sample 3512331 | NCBI WGS metagenome assembly VFQO01 (sample SAMN10412371, study PRJNA504923) | tailings metagenome | isolation source: Replicate 3 from Balatoc abandoned mine | place: Philippines: Itogon, Benguet | collected 2017-08-28
AAATCGGGTATTCAACCGCCCTCTCGCCCATAAGGCGAAGCTTGAACTTGTGAAGAGCCGCCTATCGAGCTTCCAGGCGCAATAGGGAGCCCTTCGGGTTCGGATGCCAGCACGGGACGCGTAGCACGGCAACGTGTCCTGCCCCCTGATTGCCGCGCTTCATGGTGGTCCGCCGGCGGATTCCTCGGGCAGGTAGTTGTCAGCAATGACCGACATAACGCAACATCGAGACATCCCCGCTTCTGCAAGGTTGTTTCTTTGGTAGGGCGATGCCGTCATCCAACCGCTTGAACGGTCAGCGCGTAACTTGTTGATATTTAAAGGCGCCGCCGACGACCCTTGCGGACTTCGGCCCTTCGCCGGGGAGCGATGCCGGAGAGAATAACGGCGCGGAGAGAGCAGAATGTTGCCCGAGGTGGGCGAGACGGCCGGGGAAGGAAGTCCGCAGGAATCCGCAGGAGTCCCCGCGAACACGCGGGAGCGCGCAAGAAAAAAGGCCAACCGAGAACGGTTGACCTTTATATATTGGTGGCCAGGGGCGGAATCGAACCGTCGACACGCGGATTTTCAAGATTCGTCGGGGGTGGTCTATGACATTCCACGCGATTCTGATTTCTTCTGTTTCTCAAGCAGTTAAGCCTGTTTCCAGCCTTTGGGTGTTCTACCAATTTCTCGGATTTTGTGTAATTTCCTGAGCGTATTTACACAGAAATTACACAAAGAATTCACCCCTGACCGCCCGTCATGCCGCTTGCTAAAAACCCCAGCAAGCGTCCCGCCGGGCTACATCTCCTCGGATTCAACCACGCCAGCGGCTTCGCCCCTGGCTTTGTGCCTCTGGTTACATTGTCCCTGCTAATCCGTTGCCGCTCGCGCCGTCGCGCATCGGCTTCGCCCATGCGCTCGCCGCTCTCAGGCAACTCGCATCGTGGGGTGGCGCACGTCCGTTGCTTCAAGGTTTGCGCCATTCAACATAACGCTCGGAAATTATGCGCAGCCCAAGGGCTGTCCGGCTCGCGCCCGCATAATTTGCGCTATGTGTAAATGGCGCATCAAGGCTTATCCCCCGCCCCCCCGGTCAGGCAGCGCCGGTTCGCGCTTCGCTGCTCATTCCCGGCTTGCCTGCCCAATCCCATCCGCCCCAAGGGGCTCCCCCTGGGCCAAACAAACATTCTCTTTAGTTTTCATATTGGTATTCGTCGATACCCATTTACCAATCAGTATTCAAGTTCATTTGGCGTATTTGCTCGCATTCATTGTTTGATTCTGCACTGACTGATCGAAAAGCGTTTGCCCGTTTTTCTCTTCATCGGCCAAATTATTGGCCTTTCCGTAGAGGTAAACCTCGCTTTGTACTTTCCTCACCAATGCCTCGTGTAGCATGGTATTCGTCGGATTGTTAGATAAGCGGTGTAGGCGAATTAAAAGCTTTCGGAATTCTTCATAGGCATTGATGGTTACACCGGGCTGATTTTTTCTTTGAACCTGGCCTATCTGCTTGTCCCAAGGCTCTGCTTTCACCTGTGCTTCATACTCAGCTGACCAAATCAGATCATTGCGCTTCTTGGAATATTTGAGTTCCCGGGATGCGTTGTCGAAGTACAGCTTTCCCCATTTCTCAAAGAAAGCAATCAGGGCCTGTCTAGCCCCGGAACGTCGAGTGACAAACGGCAGAACCTTCAAAAGTCGATTAGCTGTTCCAATATCACAATGACAAATGCTCTTTTGGACAGCGAGAATCGTAGATTCCTGAAACATTGATTCTCTGCGCTCTTTAGAAAATTTAGCCATCTCGCTGGCATTCATTTGCTCAATGCGTTTCGCCAAAGTCGCCCTCCTGATACTTATGTGGATAAAACAGGTGCGTCCAGAGATGCTTAGATTGCCGCCCACTCCTCTGAGAGCAAAGCAGCTTGCTGCAAGACGGTCTCCGCTGCCTTCTCTTGCTTGTCCGGCGGATAGCCATACTTGCGCAAGATGCGCTTTACCATGACACGCAGCTTTGCCCGCACGCCCTCCTTTACCGTCCAGTCGATGGTCACATTGCGCTTCACGTTTTCTACCAATTCGCGGGCGATGGTCTTTAGGGTTTCATCGCCCAGCACGGCCACCGCACTGTCGCTAGTCTCCAAGGCATCGTAAAAAGCTGTCTCGTCGTCATTTAATCCGAGTTCTTCACCACGCGCCTGAGCGGCCTTCATGTCCTTGGCAAGCTGGATCAGCTCCTCGATTACCTGCGCGGTTTCCACTGCCCGGTTCTGATAGGCACGCACGGCCTTCTCCAGCATCTCGGCGAAGGAACGGGACTGCACCACATTCTTCCGGCTGCGTACCTTGATTTCATCCGCCAGCAACTTGCGCAACATTTCCACTGCCAGGTTCTTGTGCGGCATGCCTCGCACTTCGGCCAGGAAGTCCTCGGAGAGGATAGAAATGTCAGGTTTTTTCAGGCCCGCCGCAGCAAAGAGGTCGATGACGCCTTCTGGGGCCACGGCGCTGGCGACGATCTGCCGGATCGCATGATCCAGTTCGTCAGCCGTTTTCCCCGAGGGGGTTGCCTTGGCCAGAGCCGCCCTCACTGCCTGAAAGAAAGCCACTTCGTCGCGGATGGCGATGGCAGCCTCATGGGGCACAGCAAGGGTGAAAGCCTTGGAAAGTTCGGTGACTGCCTGGATGAGCCGATTCTTGCCATCGTCCTGGGCAAGAATGTGTTCTTGCGCGGCAGGCAGTAAACCCAGTTTCTGAACCGGTGTGCCAGTGGTCCACGGCCCATAGTCGAAGCCATGGAATAGCCCACAACAGACCTCGTATTTCTCCTGCATGGCGGCCACGGCCTCAGCTTGGTCGATGGCGGTTTTACCGGTTCCACCGCTCTCCGTATAATCGGCCAAGGCGCGTTTCAACTGGTCGGCCAGACCCAGGTAATCCACCACCAGCCCGCCGGGTTTGTCCTTGAATACCCGGTTCACGCGGGCGATGGCCTGCATCAGCCCGTGGCCGCGCATGGGCTTGTCCACGTACATGGTGTGCAGGCAGGGAGCATCAAAGCCGGTTAGCCACATGTCGCGCACGATCACGAGCTTGAACGGGTCCTTGGGGTTCTTGAACCGCTTGGCCAGTTCCTCGCGGCGCGGCTTGTTGCGGATATGCCCCTGCCAGTCCAGGGGATCAGAGGCCGAGCCGGTCATCACAACCTTCATGGCCCCCGCATTGTCGTCATCGGCATGCCATTCCGGGCGCAGCTTGGCGATGGCCTGGTAGAGCGCCACGCAGATACGCCGAGACATGCACACCACCATGGCCTTGCCTTCCATCGTGGCGAGGCGATCCTCGAAATGGGCCACCAGGTCGCGGGCGATCAGGTCGATGCGCTTTTCCGTGCCAACCAAAGCCTCTAGTTGCGCCCATTTCGACTTGAGTTTTTCCTTGCGGTTTTCTTCTTCACCCTCGGTAAGTTCTTCGAATTCTTCGTCCAGCTTGGGCTTCTCATTTTCCAGCAATGCTAACTTGGCCAGGCGCGACTCGTAGTAGATGGGCACCGTCGCCCCGTCCATCACGGCGCGCTGGATGTCATAGATGCTGATGTAGTCGCCGAAAATGGCACGGGTATTCTTGTCACTCGACTCGATTGGCGTACCGGTAAAGCCGATGAAGGCGGCATTGGGCAGGGCGTCCCGCATGTGGCGCGCATAGCCGTCGATGAAGTCGTACTGGCTACGGTGCGCCTCGTCGGCAATTACCACGATATTGCGCCTGTCTGAAAGCAAGGGGTAAGCATCGCCGCCCGCCTCGGGGAAGAATTTTTGGATGGTGGTGAATACCACACCGCCCGAAGCCACCTTGAGCAAGTCCCGTAACTCAGCGCGATCCTTCGCCTGCACGGGGTTTTGGCGTAGCAGTTCCTGGCAGCGTGCAAAAGTACCGAAAAGCTGGTCGTCGAGGTCGTTGCGGTCAGTCAAAACAACCAGTGTCGGGTTTTCCATCCGGGGCGAAAGGATCACACGCCCAGCATAGAAGGCCATAGTCAGGCTCTTGCCAGAGCCTTGGGTATGCCAGACCACGCCGATACGCTTGTCACCGGGGTCGCCAGCCGGTTTCCGCTCCGTTTCATATCGACCGCCTGCATCGGCCATTGATGTCGAATTGATGGCGCGCAAGGTTTCTTCCAAAGCCGCGTTGACGGCATGGAACTGGTGATAGCCTGCCAATTTCTTGATTGAGGTATTGCCATCGTCCTCGAAAACAATGAAGTGCCGCAGCAATAAGAGCAAGCGGCGCTTCTCAAACACGCCATGAAGCAAGACCTCAAGCTCCGGCATGGTGGCAGGGGCCAGCGTTTCCCCGGCGATGGTACGCCAGGGCATGAAGCGTTCCTTGTCGGCTGTTAAAGTGCCGATGCGGGCTTCCAGCCCATCGGAGACGATCAGCAAGGCATTGGCGTTGAACAGCGAAGGAATCTGCTGTTTGTAAGTTTGTAACTGGTTGAAGGCGGACCAGATGGTCGCGTTCTCGTCGGCGGCATTCTTCAGTTCGATCACGGCGATGGGCAGGCCGTTCAGGAATACCACTACGTCAGGGCGACGATTGTGCTGGTGCTCGACAACGGTGAATTGGTTGACTGCCAGCCAGTCATTGCGGGCGGGGTCGGTCCAGTCCACCACCTCCACGCGGTCGCCCTTAACCCGGCCATCGGCTGTACGGTATTCCACCTCGACGCCTTCCGCCAGCATACGATGCACGGCGCGGTTCTTCGCCTCAGGCGAAATGGCGTCCGGGTGGGTCAATTTTCGGAAGGCGTCATCCAGTGCCTCGGCGGGTATGCCAGGATTCAGACGTGCCAAGGTTTCGCGCAACCGGCCTGCCAACACCACATCGGCAAAGCTGTCGCGTTCAGCTGCCGGTTCTTCCGGGGCAATGTCCAGCCCATTGAGAACCTGATAACCCAGTCCCTCAAACCAGGCCAACGCAGCCTGCTCGACGACGGATTCGGAAAAGTTCGCTTCGCTCATGGCGCTCCCGTTTCTTGTTCTTCTGCTACCTCATGGTCGGAATCCTTCACTCCTTCCATAACCTGTTCCCGATAAGCTTCGCGGTCGGTGGCATATAACACTCTGCTGGGAACCAGTTCATATTGGAAGATTCTGACCGGCTCGTGGGTCTCATCAATGTACTCGTTGAGTGACGGGTAGTCGTCATAAACGAGGTGCCGCGTCTCAAGTCCACTGAACTGCCGATGACTGCGATAGAGAAAACTCACGATGGCATCGGCCGCCCGGGCCGCAAACTCGGCCTGGATGCGATCCGTCGGCAGCGAATAGGCGTCCTTGCCGTGCGATGCCAAGCCCTCGTTCTTGCGCAATTCGGTAATGCCGCCCACCGCGCCATCCAGCCCTTCGACGATCTTGCGAAAGCCGTCTACGACAGCCTGCTCGGCCGGAGGCGGTGTCAGTTGGACGCAGGTGTAGGTGTCCCTGAGCAAATCTTTGAAGCCTGGGGGCGGCGTTGTCCCGCGATCCGTCAATATTGTCTTGCAAACGGTTTCCACCAGCGAACGGGAGAGATCGAAGGCCAGATTGGGGGCGTCGCATACCGCCTGCTCGATGGCCTTGATCTGCTGTTCCAGATGCAGGGCATCGCCCGCCATCGCCAGCACTTGGCGGGCACCGTGCATCAAGAAGTCCTGATCGACGGCCACCGGATTTTGCCTGCTATTCCATCAAGGCTTCCGGCACAGGCAACTCACCGCTCATCAGCTTGGGTAGCAGAGTGTCGCGCACTTCAGCCAGTTGCCGGGATTGGGCTTCGAGTTGCTGGCGCAGGGTGTTGAGTTCCTGCCAGCGGCGGGCGAAGGCTTCGGCGATTTCCCTGGGCGGCAGCACCACGGGAATGGCGGCGAAGTCCTTGAACGACAGGCTTTGCCGTACGGAGCCGGAACAGAACTGGTTGATGACTTCCTTGGTTTGGGACAAGTCCAGAAAGAAGCGCAGGAACCATTCATAGCCTAGGGCCGGGCGCAGCACGGTATAGACCGGGCTGACTGCGCCGACGATGGCTTCTTCCAGCATGCCGATGGAACCGATGTTGATCCGCGACGGGTTGTAGGCGTAGTCCCATTGTTCGACGCGCTTGTATTTGGACGTGTCCTGGGAATACACCTGCTTGGTGAAATGTTCGTCGGAGCGTTTCAGTTCGCCGCTGGCGACGGCGGAAAGGACCACATGGCCATTGCCTGTCCCGATTTTGGCGGTGCGCTCGGCCACTATGTCGGCCAGGGTCGTGGCCGACCAGCCGGAGGGGATTTCACCGAGGTCGGAATCCTCGAACTCGGAGGGGAATAGGGCGGTGGTTTTGGCATCCAGGCCGAAAGGTGAACGACCTTCAGCCTTGGCGCGTACAGGCTCGTATTGAATAAACCATGAAACATAAATCTCGCGAGCCAACTTTTCGACCGTTATTTGTTGACGGCGATTGTTCTCAATTTTCTTATCAAGGGCTGCCAGAATACGGCCTATCGCCTGCTGCTCCGGTAAAAGCGGTGTGTTTATCGCAAAGTGCTTAATTGACTTTGCATTTAGGTTGCGTTGAGCACCACCGGAGGCTAGCAAAATTAAGTCTTCACGATGATGCTTGAGTGCGTAATAGAGGAATTCCGGCGATGTTTTATTTTCATCGGGAATCATCGCACAGCATGCTTGATTTGATGCTGCAATGGTTCTTAACAAGCCAAGGCCGGTAATGGTGTTCCCGTCACCATACATTGCCATCAACACGGTGTTTATTGGGTAAAGCTTCGCCGAAGATTCTTCTATGGCCGCTTCAGTAATTTTTTCCTCAGATTCAGTTAGTACGCAGTCTCTTAACTCACCGGTCTTAAACCAGTGGATTGTGCCGCCTGAAAAATAGGCCGGATTGCTTCTGGATGGCGTTCCTCCGCTTGTGACACGAACACAAAGTTCCTCTACTGTTTTCGGTGTCCACCCCAAAGGTGGGGAGGGCAACGCTCGCGGGTTGGAGAAAACGGTAGGGGAGTTCATTTCTTTTTCTCCAACCGCTTCACCTCCGCCACTACCTTGTCGAAATCCGAGGTCGGCTCTGTCGCCTCCTTGATGCGCAGCTTCGCCTGATACTTCTCGAACTCGGCCTCGGCCAGCCGCTTGGCCACCTCCGCCGAAATGCGCCCGGCATCCTTGAGCACCTCACGCTCGTTGAAGGCTAGGAAGGCATCGAGTTTCTGCACCCAGTCCCCCATGTACATGGGCTTGCGCTTCTTGGCCTGGTCCTCGGCATAGTCCAGATACATGTTGACGATGCGGTTGAGTTCGCCGAGTTCTTCCCGGTCGAGATAGTTCTTGGCCACCGCCACGTCGGCCTTGCGGATGCGCCCGGCCGGGGCGTTCTTCCAGGTCATCAGGCCCATGTGGGGTTTGTCGGCGTCGGCGCGTTGCTGGATGACTTCGGCGGCGGTGTGGCCGTGGATGGCCCAGTGCAGCTTGTTTTGCACGGTGGCGTAGAAGGTCTGGGTGATTTCCGCCCGAGGGTCATAGTCCTCGCTGCACTGGGCGTAGAGGTCGGTGATCTTCTGATAGAACAGCCGCTCGGAGGCCCGGATGTCGCGGATGCGTTCGAGCAGTTCCTCGAAGTGGTCCTCGCCCAGGGTGCGGCCCGATTTCAGGCGTTCGTCATCAAGCACGAAGCCCTTGGTGAGCAGTTCCCGGAGTTGGGTGGTGGCCCACTGGCGGAACTGGGTGCCGCGCTGGCTTCGCACTCGGTAGCCCACGGCCAGGATCATGTCCAGGTTGTAGTGATCCACCAGCCTTTCCACGTCCCGTGCGCCTTCCCGCTGAACTATCCGGAATTTCCGGATAGTTGCCTCGGGGGCGAGTTCATGTTCGTCATAGATGTTCTGGACGTGCTCGTTGATGGTGCGCACATCCTTCTGGTACAACTCTGCCAACAGGCGTTGGGGCAGCCAGACGGTGTTGTCCTCCAGGCGCACCTGGACGCGGGTGCGACCGTCCTCGGTCTGGAAGAAGATGAATTCAGTGCCACGTGGTTCGGCGGGCACTACGTCAGGCGTGCCGGTGACAGGCGTTTTCTTTCTAGCCATCGACGGCCTCATCGAGGAAACCCAGGGCGATCAGATTCTTGCGGATGGACTTTTCCAGCTTGGCCCCCTCGTCGAATTGCTGGGCCAGTTCGGTCGAGAGCCGTCGCATCTTGTCCTCGAAAGGCTCGCCATCACCCTCCATGATCTCCGCACCGACGTAGCGGCCCGGCGTGAGGACATAACCGGCGGCGCGCACTTCTTCGAGACTTGCCACCTTGCTGAAGCCGGGTACATCTTCGTAGGTGGCTTCACTGTCACCACGCCAGGCGTGGTAGGCCCCGGCGATGCGGGCGATGTCCTCCTCGCCCAGTTCGCGATGAGTGCGGTCGGCCATGCGGCCCAGCTTGCGGGCGTCGATGAACAGGATTTCCCGGGAGCGGTCGCGCAGCGGCTTACCTTCCTCGCCTCTGCCGTTTTTCCTGTTGCGGGCCAGAAACCACAGGCAGACGGGGATCTGGGTGGAATAGAACAACTGTCCGGGCAGGGCCACCATGCAGTCCACCAGATCAGCCTCGATGATGGCCTTGCGAATGTCACCCTCGCCGCCGGTGTTCGAGGACATGGAACCATTGGCCAGCACGAAACCGGCCACGCCGTTGGGGGCCAAGTGATGGATAAAGTGCTGTACCCAGGCGAAGTTGGCGTTGCCGGTTGGCGGGGGGCCATAGGCCCAGCGCTTGTCCTCGCGTAGCCGCTCGCCACCCCAGTCGCTCATGTTGAAGGGCGGGTTGGCGAGGATATAGTCGGCACGCAGGTCGGCGTGCAGATCGCGGTGGAAGGTATCGCCCGGCTCCTTGCCGAGATTGGCCTCGATGCCGCGAATGGCGAGGTTCATCATGGCCAGCCGCCAGGTGGTGGGGTTGGATTCCTGGCCATAGACCGATACGTCGCCGATTTTGCCGCCGTGGGCTTCGACGAACTTCTCGGACTGGACGAACATGCCGCCCGAACCGCAGCAGGGGTCATAGACCCGGCCTTTGAACGGGGCGAGCATTTCAGCCAGCAATTGCACCACGCTTTGTGCGGTGTAGAACTGGCCGCCCTTCTTGCCCTCGGCGCTGGCGAACTGGGAGAGGAAGTATTCATACACCCGCCCCAGGATGTCCTTGGAGCGCTGCTCCGCGCCGCCGAGGCCGAGATTGCTCAATAGGTTGACCAGTTCACCCAGGCGCTGCTTGTCTAGGGCGGGGCGGGCAAAATCTTTGGGCAGCACGCCCTTGAGGCGGGGGTTGTCCCGTTCGATGGCCACCATGGCGTCGTCGATGGTTTTGCCGATAGTGGGTTGCACGGCTTGGGCTTGCAGGTGTGCCCAGCGGGCCTCCTTGGGCACCCAGAAGATGTTGTCGGCCAAGTATTCGTCGGCGTCTTCCGGATCAGCTCCTTGGGCTTTCTGCGCTTCGAGTGCGGCGTATTTTTCCTCGAAGGCGTCGGAAATGTATTTCAGGAAGATGAGGCCGAGTACAACGTGCTTGTATTCGGCGGCGTCCATGTGGCCGCGCAATTTGTCGGCGGCAGCCCAAAGTGTGGTCTCGAAGCCGAGATTGGCGGCAGTGTTTTTTGCTTTGGCCATATGGCGTGAGTCCTCGTTTTCTTATTATCTTGGAAGCAACGGCATGGGTTGAAAACCACATGGCTGGCTGGATGCCAACGATTATATCGACCTTTCCAAGGCTGTTTGCTGTTCCCTTAGCGCCTTGGCAATTTCCCTCAACAGCCGCCAGTGCCCGCCTTTGTAACCACGCCTGGCGGATCGGGCTTTACCTTCCGCTGTCCTGGGGCCGGTTGATTGCTCCCACGGCCTCCAATTCTTGATTAACTTCGCCTGCCGTGCCCGCCGTTCCGGTGTCCAGCCGTTCGCCATGGTTTGCCTCCAATAGTTGGGTTTGCGAATTTTCAATTTCCCGCGCACGATGGCTGCTATCGTGCGCCACGACGCCGTTGTTAACCTGCTGCGGGCCGTGGGCGATGTTGGCTTGGCGCACGATGGCCACAGGCGGATTCTTGATGGCGGCCAGGGTTTCCAGAGTGGCCCGGCACTGGCTCTGTGCCTTTAGGGCGATCCGCAGGTAGGTTTCAAACTGTTTCAGGTAATCCTGCCGGATTGCCCGACGGGAAAGGTTCATAAATATGGCCTGCAAGGCGTGGGCCTGCCCCAAGAGCATGGCCTCGCAACGCTGCATGTCTCCATCCCAGACCTTTTCGACGGACTCATGCAGGGCATCGAACAGGGCGGCAAGGTCCTGCTCACCCATTGGTTTGCCGTATTCTTCAATGACGGCCACGGCATTCATGCTGGCCGAGAGGGCCATGCTTGCTGTTTGCTCGTATTCCTCTTGTTTGGCTGACTGATGATCTTTCGAGTCGGCCTTTTTTTTCCTGGCCTTGGTTTTGGTGCGCTGTTTTTCAGGATTCATGCTGCCCTCGCTTTCCCGCTGCGCCCCTTTGCGCCAACTACACGATCCCCTGTTTTCAAATGGGGAATTGGTAATCTTTCATTGTTTCCGCTAGTCGGAACAGCGGTCTCGCCAAAATTGGCTATTTTCGTTCCGATGTTCGGAACAGTCGGCAATCTCGCTATTCCGATAGCCGGAACAGCACCATTCCGGTGGTCGGAACTGGTCTTGTCTTTGCGCTGAGGCGGTTTCCGCTTTGATGTTGGTGGCAGGTTGCACAACGACCACCGGCCTGGGTGATAGTCTTTGGATTGAATGTCCAGGCCGATGTAGTTGGTGATGTGATGCCAGGACAGGGCATAAAGGTTAGGCCCCCAGTTCAAGCCACCCTTTCTGGTCTGGACGATTAGCTGGCGTTCGAGAAGTTCGGCGGTTGCCTCTGTAACTTGATCGGCTGATCGCCAGCCGCGCTTTTTCAGCCAAGACATTGCCAGATGCAGGTGGCCATTGTTTTTGCCATTGTGTTGACGCATTACTTCATAGAGCAAGGCTTTTGCCTTATGGCTAGCGCCCATGAAAGCGGGGCTGTCCTGCACGGCATGAGGGATGTGGGAATACAACCCTTTGCTGCGTTCGGGAGTGCTTTCAGTTTTCTTTGCCATAGCGGCCTAGGTTTCCAGACTTCTAGGCGGCAGCCCTTTGGGCTGCTTGTGCGGTGCTAGTGGCTTCACCCGCTTTGATCCATGCATCCAGTTCATGCCGGAAATAAAACACCCTGCCCAGCTTCACATATTTAGGGCCAGTGCCCCGGCTGGCGTGCATGGCCAGGGTCTTAACAGACAGCCCTAGGTAGCGGGCGGCATTTTTGCGATCCATGCGCCCATCGGGGTAAACAAAGACTTCCTGGCTCTTTATGGCATTGTCCATGTTGCTTTCCTGTTGTGTTGTAAGACAATACGAGAATATCCTGAAATAAAATGTGTTGCAATAGAATACATGTGGACATAGAATTACATGGAACAGTCGGGAATCTTGGACAGGAGGACATAACCATGGCTGAGCAGGAAAAGAGGAAAAGCGGGGGCGGCAAGTTGTCCCGCTCGGAAACAGTTACGGTGCGCCTAGACCCTAAGCTGCGCTATTTGGCGGAACTGGCTGCGCGTATACATCGGCGCACCTTATCCAGTTATATCGAATGGGCAATCAAGGACGCGCTGGACGGGGAAGATATTCGCCCTGCTTGGCTTAGGGGCTCGGAATTGTCGGATCACACAATTGGGCGTGAAGCCGAATATCTTTGGGACGTAGATGATGCAGACCGCTTTGCCAAGCTGGCATTGCGCTACCCCTATTTGCTGACCCACGAAGAGCAAGTTCTTTGGAAGCTGATCCAGGAAAACGGTTTGCTGTGGCGTGGACGTTATTCGGGTGTAAATGATGAGTGGTCTTGGAATGTTGAAGAAGGGAAATTGATATTTGAGCGGCTACGAGAGCATTGGGACAAGTTTGTAGCCGTAGCGCAGGGCGAGGCAGACAAGTCTACTCTTCCGGGATGGCAAAAGAAGAAGCCTGTGAAGGGCACCTTTGATGATCTTGATGAAGATATTCCCTTCTGACGGAGGCGACTATGGCAAAGACATTCAGCAAACTTACCCGCCCAGCATCGCGCAAGCTTAGGGCTGGCGAAAAAATCAATGAGCATGGCATCACTTTTGAGCGCCTGGCCAATGGGGATGGGGTTTATACGGTCAACATCATGGTTGATGGCCAGCGCATTCATCGCGTAATTGGGCGTGAGTCAGATGGCACAACTCGTACCCAGGCCGAAGACTTTATCTCCAAGGTGCGTAATGACGCGAAGAATGACCGACTGGCGCTGCCCAAGGGGAGAAAGGTCGCCCTTTCGTTCCGAGAGGCTGCCGGGAAATACCTCGACCGGCTCAGGGAGTCCGGTGGCAAGGATGTGAAAGCGAAAACGCAGAGCCGGCCCCAGAAATTCGGACAGTCCGATAAGTGGTAGCCTTGCCCCGTAAC
>VFQO010002189.1_pt1 | contig 12530 bp, 14 predicted proteins | sample 3512331 | NCBI WGS metagenome assembly VFQO01 (sample SAMN10412371, study PRJNA504923) | tailings metagenome | isolation source: Replicate 3 from Balatoc abandoned mine | place: Philippines: Itogon, Benguet | collected 2017-08-28
GTCGCCAAGCCGTTCTACATCCCCTCGACCTCGATGATGCCGAGCCTGTGGGTGGGGGACCGGTTGGTGGTGAGCAAGTATCCCTACGGCTGGTCATGGGCTTCGGCGAGCTTTCACATCCTGCCGCGTGCCAGCTGGCGAGTGCTGCCCTCGACCCCGGAATATGGCGATATCGTGATCCCGGTGCACCCCGATCAGGACGTCGACTATATCAAGCGCGTGGTCGCACTGCCGGGCGATACCATCGAAGTGCGCGGCGGCCAGATCATCCTCAACGGCAAGGCAATCAAGCGCGAGGTCGTGCCGCCGGTGCGCCTCCCGTTCGAGCCTGAGCTGATGTGTCAGGATGGCACTGGAGAGCGCCCCTGCCTCCAGGCCTTCGAAGCGTTCCGCAAGACCGGTCCCGATGGGCGCGACTATTTCGATCCCCCGACCTGGCGCGAAACCCTGCCCAACGGCGCGACCTATCTCACCATCGATTACCGCGATCAGGATCTCGACAATTACGGTCCGGTCACCGTGCCTGAAGACAGCGTGTTCGTGATGGGCGATAACCGCGATCTTTCGGCCGATAGCCGCGCGCTGGCGATTGCCGACGGGCTTGGCGGGCCGGTGCCGATGGCCAATATCGGCGGGCGGGCCGAGTTCATTACCTTCAGCCTCAACGGGTCGACCACCTGGAACCCGGCGAGCTGGTTCTCCAGCCTGCGCGGTGACCGGGCGTGGACCACCCTGCGTCCGCCGCTGGCCGAAGGTGCAGCGCCCGAATAAGTTGAAAAGGCGCACGAGCAATGGTCAAGAAGTTCCTCTATTTCGTCGCTTTCTGCATCGTTCTCGTGATCGGCGGGCGGATTGCCTACGAATTGTTTCAGGAGGAATTGGCCCAGATCGCGCTGGTGCCCTCGGCTGAGTTTACGCCGATCCCCCCGCTTCAGACCAATGCCTATGAAGACCCCACGCTGTGGTTTTCGCGACCCGGCATCGGCGTGAGCGACCCGGCACGCTGGCAGCCGGCGTGGGGCGGTGACGGCGAACAAGTGCCGGCGCTCGCCAAGACCGCCAGGCCCTTCGCCGTCTTCTTCGTCCATCCCACCAGCTATCTCAACCGCACGCGCTGGAACGCCCCCCTCGAAAACGGCGGCGATCCTGAGGCTGAGCGGATCGCCCGCGTCTATCTGCGCGGCATGGCCAGCCCGTTCAACGCCGCGACCGAAATCTGGGCGCCGCGTTACCGGCAGGCCACCATGGGCGCCTTCCTGACCGATGCGCCCCAAGGCAAGCAAGCAATCGAAGCCGCCTATGCCGACGTGCGCGAGGCTTACCGCTTCTTCCTCTCCAGCGTTGACCCCGCCACGCCGATCGTGCTGGCAGGCCATTCGCAGGGCGCGCTGCATTTGAAGCGCCTGCTCGCCGAAGAGGTCAAGGGAACGCCTGTGGCAGCGCGGCTGGTTGCGGCCTATCTGATCGGCTGGCCGGTATCGATGACGCATGATCTGCCCGCCATCGGCTTTCCCGCCTGCGCCGCACCAGGCCAGACCGGGTGCATCATCAGCTGGTCGAGCTTTGCCGAACCGGCCGATCCGGCGCCGGTACTGAACGCCTATGGCAGCACGCCCGCGCTTGATGGCAAGGCGCCCGGCAAGGATCCGATGCTGTGCTCCAATCCCCTTACCGGCAGGATCGGCGGCAAGGCCCCGGCCAGCGCCAATCTCGGCACGCTGGTGCCCGAAGACAGCATGGAAAAGGGCGAATTGCGCTCCGGCTTCGTCCCCGCCTCATGCGACCCGCGCGGGTTGCTGCTGATCGGCCCGCCCCCTGAAATGGGCAGTTACGTGCTGCCGGGGAACAACTACCACGTCTATGACCTGCCGCTGTTCTGGGCCAACACCAAAGCCGATGTGATCGCGCGAGCCGGTGCATGGAAAGCGCCTTGAATTCGGGCGGCGCGCTGATCTTCGAAGACCCGCGCGGCTTTGCCGATGCGCTGGGGGAAGGCGGCGTGCTGCTGGGGCTTGATCTGGGTACCAAGACGCTGGGCACCGCGCTGTGCGATGCCGGATGGCGCTTTGCCACCAACAACACCACCATCCAGCGCGGCAAGTGGGGCCGGGACCGCGAGACCCTCGCCGCTCTCATCAAGAGCCGCAGCGTGCGCGGCATTGTGCTCGGCCTTCCGCGTAACATGGACGGCAGTGAAGGCCCGCGCGCGCAGGCCTCACGCGCCTATGCCCGCAATTGCGCCGAGGCTTTCGACCTGCCGCTGCTGCTGTGGGACGAACGCTGGTCAACCCAGGCCGCCGAAGCCGCGATGATCGGGCAGGACATGAGCCGCGCCAAACGCGCCGCCGCAATCGATGCCCACGCGGCAGCGGTGATCCTGCAAGGCGCGATCGACCGGCTGGCGGGTGGCGTGCTGTAGGTGATCGAGGATGCCGCCGGGCTGACCATAGAAGCATTGGGGGAGCTCGGTTCACTTGCCGACTCCTCGGCCCGCAGGCGGCGACGGACCGGTTGCGGGTGGGTCGCCCTGATCGTGACGATCGTTGTTCTGATCGCCGTCGGCGTGGCCCTGCTGAGCAACTGAAGCGCGTGCGCCCCTGCACGAAATAAACGATTGTGCGCAAAGCGCCCCCGCCCCTATGCGTGCCGGTTATGACCACGCCCCCTGCCCGGTTCGACGCACGCGAAGCCTCGCGCTGGTTCTTCCGCCACGGCCACACCGGCTGGCTCGGCCTCACATTCGCCGACCAGGGCGACAACTGGGTCGAGCTGGAACTGCCGTGGCGCGAGGACCTGCTGGGCGATGCCAGCCGTCTGGTGCTCGCCTCGGGCCCGATCATCAGCCTGATGGACATGGCCAGCGGCATGGCGATCTGGCAGGCAAGCGGCAGCTTCAATCCGGTCGCGACGCTCGATCTCAGGGTCGATTATCAGCGGCCTGCGCGAGAACGGGCGAGCGTGCGCGGCCGGGTTGAATGCTATCGCCGCACGCGCTCGGCGGCGTTTGTGCGCGGGATCGCGCATGATGGCGACCCGGACGATCCGGTCGCCCATGTCGCAGGCGTTTTCATGACGATTGGTGCCGATCCGCGCGAAGCCAACCCGGCACTGAAGGGCGGCGATCATGGCTGACGCACTGGAACTGCCCGCCTATGCCCGCTCATTGGGGATCGTGATGACCGGGGATACCGAAGGCGGAATGCCGGTCCTCTCGGTCGATTTCGGGCCGACGGTTGAAGGCCGCCCGCAGCATTTCCACGGTGGGGCGACCGCCGGGCTGCTGGAGGCTGCTGGCTATGCTGCGCTCGGCATGGCGTTGCTGGCGGCGGGGCGTGATCCGCAGTTGAAACCGATCAACATCACCGTCCAATACCTCGCCGCGGGTAAATCCCAGGCCAGCTTCGCGGTTGGCCGGATCACACGGTTGGGGCGGCGCAATGCCAATGTCACAGTCGAGGCGTGGCAGAATGACCGTTCCCGCCCGATTGCGACGGCGGTGATGAATATCCTGATGGTCTAAAGCGGGGGCTGACCCGGCGATGGCGATGCCGAGGGCTGCACCACCAACCCGCCCTCGTTCAGCCTGACTTCGACCGGCACGCCGTCTTGCCGGATGGTGACGCCGCCCTCCTCAATCCGCAGACTGGTGCCGTCCTGACCCAACGGGATTTCCTCGCCCTCCAGCACGTCGAGCGGCTGCACCGGTCCTTCCGGATCGGGCGTGTCTGACGCTTCAGGCTTCGGCGCCGCTTCAACCTTGAGCGCGCCGCGCATGAAGTCGCGCCAGATGCGCGCCGGCGTGCTGCCGCCGGTAACGCCGTTCAGCGGTGTGTTGTCGTCATTGCCAACCCACACGCCCACCACCAGATCGCCCGCATAGCCCACGAACAGAGCGTCACGGTAATCCTGTGTCGTGCCGGTCTTGCCGAAATTGGCGACCGGCAGAACGGCGTTGCGCCCGGTGCCGCGATTGATCGCCGCACGCAGCATTCCTTCGAGGTCTTCGTGGGTGCCCGATGACATGGAATCCTTGGGCGTGGTCAGCCACTCCCACCACCCCTGCTCGCCGCGCGCAAAGGCATGGGGTTCGATCGGATAGTCGTTGGCCGCAATCCCGGCATAGGCCGCGGTCAGCTCCATCAGCGTCATTGATGACGTGCCGAGCGCAAGGCTGGGATCGCCTTCGGTCATGGGCGCGGTAATGCCGAGCTTGCGCGCAGTGCGTATCACCTTGTCGCTGCCGACCGCCTGAAACAAGCGCACAGCCGCTACGTTGCTCGATTGGGCGAAGGCGTCTTCCAGCGTAATCTGGTCAGAATACTGCTCGCGCGAATTCTTCGGCCGATAGCTGCCTTGCGTGATCGGCGTGTTGGGAATGGTATCATCGGGCTCCCACCCGGCTTCCAGCGCAGTCAGATAGACAATCGCCTTGAAGGTCGATCCTGGCTGGCGGCGAGCCTGCGTCACCCGGTTGAAGGGCGACTTGCCGTAATCGCGTCCCCCGACCATCGCCACGACCTCACCATTGCGCCGCATCGCCACCAGCGCGACCTGCGCCCCGCCCAAGGGCGCGCGCGCAACGATGCGATTGGCGAGCGCCTGAAGCCGGGAATCGAGCGTAGTGGTGAGCACTTGCTGCGAGTAGCTCGCGTCCATCCCCTCACGCGCCAGCGGCAGCGCCCAATCGGCGAAATAAGTACCGGTCGGCAGGTTGTCGTCGCGCTTGCGCACATCGACGCGCGGATCGGGCAGCGCGGCGGCTTCGGCAGCGGTCAGATAGCCGACATCGACCATCGACTGGATCACCAGCTCCATCCGCTTCTTGGCCTTGTCGTAATGCTTGGTCGGCGCATAGCGCGATGGCGCCTGCAACAGCCCCGCCAGCATCGCCGCCTGTTCGGGGCGCAGCTTTTCGGGCTGGCGGTAGAAATAGTGCAGGCTCGCCGCACGCAGGCCATACTGGTTGTCGCCGAAATAAGCGTTCGACAGATAGCGTTCGAGGATCTCGTCCTTGGTCAGCCAGCTTTCCAGCCACACCGCGATCAGCGCCTCGCGCGCCTTGCGGGTGAGCGATTGTTCGGGCGTCAGGAAGGTGAACTTCGCCAGCTGCTGCGTGATGGTCGAACCGCCACCATATCCCGTCCACGCCGCCCGGGCGATCCCGCGCGGGTCGATCCCCCAATGCGAATAGAACCGCCGGTCCTCGATCGCGAGGAAGGCCTGGGTGACATGCGGGGGGAGGTCGGCGACCTTGACCGGTGCTTCGACCACCGCCCCCTGCCGCGCAATCGGGGTGCCGTCGCTGGCGAGCAGTGTCACTTGCGGCGGGGCAATGGGCTCAAGGCTTTTGGACAGCGGCGCAGTGATGGTCAGCCAGCCGATCAGCAGCGCGAGCACCGCCAAGGTCGCCATGACACTGCGTCCGGTCCACCACCATTTCGAGCGCGCGCGCCAATAGTCGCGCTGCCAGAACCGCAGGCGCTTCTTCTCGGTAGCGGCCAAGGCCTCATCGACGAGGCCAAGCTTGGCATCCCACGCATCGAAATCGGGAGTCGCCGAGCCGCGCGGGCGCGGTTCGTCATCATCGTCGTCGTCCAACGGACGGTTCGATTCATAGAGCGGGAAAAACCCCGCAGGCGTGCCATCCCCCTCGGGAGCGCCGGAGCGTGAGCCTTTCCAGAATCGGTCGAACAGCGCCATGATAACCGCTGTGTTACCAGCCTAGGACACTGACCTGCAAGCGACTTGCTTACCGCTTCTTCGCTGCGCCTTCGGGCAGGTCCTCACCAAACACGCGCTGGTAGTATTCCGCCACCAGCGTGCGCTCCGCCTCATCGCACTTGTTGAGGAAGCTGAGGCGGAAGGCGAAGCCGGTCGAACCGAAGATGCTTGCGTTCTGGGCCCAGGTGATGACCGTGCGCGGGCTCATCACGGTCGAGATGTCGCCGTTGATGAAGCCTTGGCGGGTCAGTTCGGCGACCTTGACCATGTCGGCGATCAGCTTGTCATCGGTCGCCGGGGTCTTGGACTTGACGATCTGCTGTTCAACCGCGGGCGCGAGGTAGTTGAGCGCCACGACAATGTTCCAGCGGTCCATCTGCGCCTGATTGATCGCTTGCGTGCCGTGATAGAGGCCCGAAGTGTCGCCGAGGCCGACCGTGTTGGTTGTCGCGAACAGGCGGAACCACGGGTTCGGCGTGATGACGCGGTTCTGGTCAAGCAGCGTCAGGCGGCCATCGAATTCGAGGATGCGCTGGATCACGAACATCACGTCCGGGCGGCCTGCGTCATATTCGTCGAAAGTCAGCGCGACCGGGTGCTGGAGCGCCCACGGCAGGATACCTTCCTTGAACTCGGTGACCTGCAACCCGTCCTTCAGCACGATCGCATCGCGGCCGATCAGGTCGATGCGGCTAATATGCGCGTCGAGATTCACGCGGATACTCGGCCAGCCGAGCCGGGCTGCAACCTGTTCGATATGGGTCGACTTGCCCGTACCGTGGTAGCCCTGCACCATCACCCGGCGGTTGTGCGCAAAGCCCGCCAGAATTGCCAGCGTGGTGTCCGGATCGAACACATAGGCGCCGTCGATCTCCGGCACATGCTCGTCAATCTGCGAGAAGGCGGGGACCTGCCAATCGACATCGATGCCGAACATCTCGCGGACGTCGACAGTGGTGTCGGGCTGGTTGGGCATGGCGCTATCGCCGGTGACATTGTTCTTGGAGGGTGCAGTCATCGTGGGGTTCGGTTAGAACAGGCCTCGCCCGCCTGCAAGCAGTGGTTTGGCTGCGAAGGCTGGCAATTTGGCGAGTCCGTTTCCCTCAGGCCCGCTGCGCGCCTATATCTCCACAATGCCAGATCCCGTCGAATCGCTGCGCCTCAAACTGGTCTCTCAGGTGCGCGGCGTGTTTCACGATGCGAGCACGGGCCAGACGCCCACCCCGCCGTCAGATGAAGCGCTATTTGAACGCGATACGCCGATCCGACAGGTGCACGCCGACATCGTGGGCATGATGACCGGCGGGGTGCGCGCGCTGCTGCTGCAAATGCTCCACCCTCACGCGCTGCAGGGCGTGCTCGACCACTCCAATTTTCGCGAGGACATGCATGGGCGGCTGAGGCGCACAGCGCGCTTCATTGCGGTGACGACCTTCGGCCACCACGAGGAGGCCATGAAGGCGATCGACCGGGTGAACCGCATTCACGCCAAGGTTGGCGGGACGCTGCCCGACGGTTCGGCCTATCAGGCGACCAATCCGCGCACGCTCGCCTGGGTCCATGTCACTGAAGCGCAGAGCTTCCTTGCAGGCTACGTCCGGCACGTGCGGCCCAATATGCCGGGGGCCGAGCAGGACGAATATTACCGCCAGTTCGCCATCATCGCCCGCGCGCTGGGGGCCGATCCGGTGCCTGAGACCCGCGCCGAGGCAGACGCGATCTTCCGTGAGCTGCGCCATGATCTCAGCGCTTCACCCGCCGCGCGCGAGGTGGCGCAGTTGGTGCTTAGCCAGCGTCCGCAGGGAACGCCGCAAGCGGTGCAGACCATGGTCACCGCCGATGCCGTCGCGATGCTGCCCGACTGGGCGAGACAAATGCTGCGGTTGCAACGACCGATGTTGACCGCCCTGCCCGCACGCGCGGCGACTTGGGGCATGGGCCGGACGCTGCGTTGGGCGTTCCAACAAAATTGATACGCACCCCTCCTTTCCCCCGCTACAAACGCGCACGGGAGGAGATGCATCATGTACATTCAGGGATTCGTGCTCGCCGTGCCGGAAGGCAACAAGGACGCATACCGCGAGGTGGCCAAGAAGTTCTGGGACATCGTCAAGGATTACGGCTGCCTGTCGCAGATCGAATGCTGGGAGGCCGACATCAAGGACGGCACCACCACTGATTTCCGCATGGCCGTGAAGGCTGAGCCCGGCGAAAAGATCGTGTTCGCTTGGACCACCTGGCCTGACCGCGCCACGGTCGACGCCAGCCACGAGAAGCTGATGGCCGACCCGCGCATGGCCGAACAATTCGGCAATCCCGACGGCAGCGACATGCCCTTCGATGGCAAGCGCATGATCATCGGCGGGTTTGATCCCCTGTTCATCGGCGAGGCGTGAAACATGGCCGAATTCACCTTTTACACCGTCGCCATGAGCCGCGGTCAGATATCGCGCTGGGCGCTGCACGAGGCGGCCGCAGATTACGAGCATGTGGTGTTCGATTGGACCACTCGCCCGGCGTCTTTCAAGGACATCAACCCGATGAACAAGGTGCCGACACTGGTGCACCACCATCAGGGCCACGATCACGTCATCACCGAATGTGCGGCGATCAATCACTACCTTGCCGAAACTCACCCTGCCGCGGGCCTGCTGCCCGATGCGCACGAGAAAGCCGCCTATTTCCGCTGGCTGTTCTTTGCCGCCGGACCGCTGGAACAGGCCGTGGTCGGCAAGGCGATGGGCTGGGAAGTGCCGGAGGGCAAGACCGGCATGGCGGGCTTTGGCAGCCTCGAACTGGCGCTCGATGCGCTCGACCGCTGGCTTTCGGCCAACGACTTCATCGCCGGTAGCCGCTTCACCATGGCCGATACTTATGTGGGCAGCCAATTCGTCTGGAGCCTGCGCTTCGGATCGATCCCCGAACGGCCCTCGTTCCGCGCCTATGTCGAGCGGATCACCCAGCGCCCCGCCTATGCCGAGGCCAACGCGATTGATGCTGCGATCATCAAGGCGGCTCAGGAGGGTTAAAGCCATGGCTCGCCACATCGTCGCTGCCGCTTTCCTGTCACTCGACGGGGTGATGCAGGCCCCCGGTGGCCCGACCGAAGACCCGACAGGCGGGTTCGACCAGGGCGGCTGGGTGTTCAGCGTATGGGATGAAGGGGTCGAGGCAACGCTCGGCACGCTGTTTGCGGGCGAATACGATTTGCTGCTGGGTCGGCGAACCTATGACATCTTCGCCGCCTACTGGCCCTATGCCGAGGGCGACAATGCCCCGATGCGCGACGCTTTCAATGCTGCGAACAAGTATGTCCTGACGCGCGGTGACCTGCCGCTCGAATGGGAGAACAGCCACCGACTGTCCTCGGTGGAGGATGTCGCTGCGCTGAAGGCAGGCGACGGGCCGAAGATAATCATCCAGGGATCGAGCACGCTCTACCCAGCCCTCCTCACCGCCGGGTTGATCGACGAGCTGATCACCATGACCTATCCGGTGATCATCGGCGCCGGCAAACGCATCTTCGGCGAAGGCACCCCGGTTTCGGCCCTGACGATGACCGATCACCGGGTGACGGCCAAGGGCACGGTGATCGCAACCTACGCGCCCGGCGGCGCGCTGCCGCCCTATCCGCCCGAAGCGCCGATCCCGATCATCAGCGACCGCGAATTGGCGCGGCAAGCGCGGATCGAAGCGGGCACCTGGTAGCGCCTAAGCCAGCGCTGCGCTGCCCTTGAGCAGTTGATAAGCCTCGACCACCGCACCCAGCTTGGCCTCATGCTGCCGATCCCCGCCGTTCCGGTCGGGGTGGTAACGCCGCACCAATTCGGAATAGCGCCGCCGCAGCCGGGTGCGATCAATGTCGCTGCCCAGCCCCATCACCTCAAGCGCGCGGGCTTCATCGGCCGAGAAGCGCACCTGCGCCGCAGCTTCCCGCGCGCGCCCTTCGGCACGATTGCGGATGCCCCGCGCACGGGCGGCGATAGCGTCGAGCGGGTCGGCATAATCGGCCCAGCGCGGCACCCCGTCCACACCGGCGTCAGGACGGAACGCGCGGGTTTCGGTGCGCCACCCGGCAATGGGCGACTGCGCGGCGATGATTTCTTCTGCGCTCATGCCTTCGAACCAGTCATAGCCTGCGTTGAATTCGCGAACGTGCTGGAGGCAGAACCACCGCCACTCGCCCGGGCCGTCAAACCCGTTGGGCCGGCGTCCGGGCGCGCGGAATTCGCCTGCCTCGCGGCAGCCGGGCGCTTCGCATGGGCGTCCCTCGCTCTCGACGCGGCCGTGAAATCGTGGTGAAGGCATAGGCCTTGAGAATGGCGATCAGGCCCCCAAGTTCCAAGCCTGAATTTGGCCGACCAGCTTGCAAAGAAGGAAAGTCCCGATGAGTGTCGCCGAGGAAATGCAAGTCCTGCTGACCGAGGCCTTCGCGCCCGCACGGCTCGCGATCATCAATGATAGCGCCAAGCATTCGGGCCATATGGGTGACGATGGCTCGGGCGAATCGCACTTCACCATTGAGATCGACGCGGCGGCCTTTACCGACATGAATCGCCTCGCCCGCCAGCGCGCGGTGATTGCGGTGCTGGGCGATATTGTCGGCCAGCGGGTCCACGCCGTGGCGATCAAGGCGGGCGTACCGGAGGCGTGACGCTGAACCCCGACCTGCGCTTGCGCCGCGCGGCGCGGCTGATTGTGCTCGATCCTGCGGGCCGCGCGCTGATGTTCCGCTATGACGTGCCGGGGCGCGATCCGTTCTGGGTCACGGCAGGCGGCGAATGCGAGCCGGACGAAAGCTTTGAAAATGCCGCGCGGCGCGAATTGCTGGAGGAGACGGGCTTCACCGCCGATCCGGGGCCACAGATTGCCCGCATGACGCCGGAGTTCATTACCGTCCAAGGCGAGCCGGTGCAGGCGGATGAACGCTTCTTTCTGGTGCGCGTGGCCGAAGCGGCCATCGATACCAGCCGCCATACTGAAATTGAGCTGGCGCTGATGACGCAGCACCGCTGGTTCACCCTCGACGAACTGGAAAGCTGGCATGAAGCGATCTTCCCGGTCGAGCTTGCTGGTATGATCCGGTCTGCAATCGCAACCTGATTGCGTAGCCCCCGCCCGCCCGCTACCTCTCGCCAAAAGGGAGAGAGCAATGGATTACGCAGGCAAGGTGGCATGGATCACCGGGGCATCTTCAGGCATCGGCGCCGCGCTGGCGCAGGAACTGGCAGCGCGCGGCGCGCATGTGGTGCTGTCCGGGCGGGACGAGGCGCGGTTGGCCGAAGTGGCGGCAACTTGCGGCGAGACGCTGCTGCTACCCTTCGATGTTCGCGACGACGCCGCGCTGGCCAATGCCACAGCAAAGGCCATAGCGTGGAAAGGCGGGGTCGATATCGCCTTTGCCAACGCGGGCATTTCGCAGCGCAGCCGCTCAGTGAAGACCTCGATGCAGGTCTATCGTGACATTATCGCCGTTGATCTCACCGCGCAGATTGCCTTTTCGCAGGGCCTGATCGGCCACATGGCTGAGCGGGGGTCAGGCGCGCTGGCGTTCATTTCCTCGATCGCTGGCAAGGTCGGCGTGCCGATGCGCACAGCCTATTGCGCGGCCAAGTTCGGGCTGGCGGGTTATGCTGACGCGCTGCGGGGCGAATTGTCGCAGAGCGGCGTTGGTGTCCACACGATCTACCCCGGCTCGGTCGCTACAGGCGTTTCGCGCAACGCACTGACCGCTGACGGGACCAAGCGCGGCCGTTCAGACAAGGCCATCGACGAGGGCATCCCGGCCGATGTGGCGGCCAAGGCCATGCTTGACGGGATCGCGGCAGGGGCGCGCGAGATCATCGTGGCCGAAGGCGGCGAGAAGGCCATGGGCGAGCTGCGCCGCACGCCCGATGCGCTGTTCGATCAGATCGCAGGCATGGTCGCCAATGGCTACATGGACAAGCTGGAGCAGCAGTGATGAGCTTCGATCTCAAGCGGGTGCAATTGCCCAACGGCATCAGCCTCAACATCGTCGATGAAGGCCCGGTGGATGCGCCGGTGCTGATTTTCCTGCACGGCTTTCCCGAAAGCCACCGCACCTGGCGCCACCAGATCGCGCATTTTTCCGACAGGTTCCGCTGCATCGCACCCGACCAGCGCGGCTATCGCGGATCGTCAAAACCGCAGGAGGTTTCCGCCTACACCCCCGACAAGCTGATCGGAGATGTGTTCCTGCTCGCCGATGCCTTGGGGATCACGCATTTCACCATCGTCGGCCACGACTGGGGCGGCGCGCTGGCTTGGGGAGTGGCGCTGGGCGGGCAACATTCGCGGGTGAGCCGTGCCGTGATCGCCAATGCCCCGCACCCCGTCACCTTCCAGCGCTTGCTCTACACCCATCCCGGCCAGCGTGAGGCGAGCCAGTATATCCGCGGCTTCCGCGATCCGGCCAATGATGCGCTGGTGAAGGAGCATGGCCTCACTGGCCTGCTGCTGAAGGAGGTCAAGTGGGACCGCCCCAGCGCAATGGAGCCGGAGGAACGCGACGCGCTGCTGCTCGATTGGCAGAACCGCGATGCGGCCTTCGGAATGCTCAACTACTACCGCGCCAGCCCAATCGACGTGCCGACAATGGACGCGCCGTTCGAAATTCCCGAAGGCTGGACGCCCCCCGCCTTGCCCAAGCTGACGATCCCGACACTAGTGATATGGGGGCTGGACGACCTTGCCCTGCCGCCCGAAAACCTTGACGGGCTGGAGCACATCATCGACCCGCTCACCATCGTGCGCGTGCCCGATTGCGGGCATTTCGTCCCGTGGGAAGC
>VFQO010002191.1_pt1 | contig 12522 bp, 11 predicted proteins | sample 3512331 | NCBI WGS metagenome assembly VFQO01 (sample SAMN10412371, study PRJNA504923) | tailings metagenome | isolation source: Replicate 3 from Balatoc abandoned mine | place: Philippines: Itogon, Benguet | collected 2017-08-28
ATGCAGAAAATCAATATCAGGCTGATGTATTTCAAATTCACAGTTTTAAGTTACGCAATTTTGCTCCAACCTACTTTGGTATGCTGTTGCGTAAGATAGTTTTTTAACAAAGCATTCTCAGGTTGTTCCAGATGCAAATCTCGTTCCACAATTTGCTCTGCTTTTTGTTGTGCCAATTGTAACAAACCCTTATCGTTAACAATACTGGCTAACTTAAAGTTCAATGCTCCGCTCTGACGGGTTCCTTCAATATCGCCCGGACCTCTCATTTCCAGGTCTTTTTCGGCAACTTTGAATCCATCATTTGTGGCGCACATTATATTGATACGTTCCCGGGCTTCTTTGCTGGCTTTACTACCCGTTAATAAAATGCAAAAACTTTTTTCACTGCCTCTTCCCACTCTTCCCCTAAGCTGATGCAACTGAGATAAACCAAATTTTTCAGCACTTTCAATCACCATAACAGATGCGTTGGGAACATTCACTCCTACTTCAATAACCGTTGTACTGACCATGATTTGGGTATCTCCAGAAACAAATCGCTGCATATTGAGTTCTTTCTGCTCTGGGGGCTGTTTACCGTGCACCATACTAATCTTGTATCTGGGCTCTGGAAAGAAACTCTTGACCTGCTCATACCCTTGCATTAAATCTTCATAACTCAACTTTTCACTCTCCTCAATCAAGGGGTAAATAAAATAAGCCTGTCGCCCCTTTTCTATTTCTTCTTTTACAAAGCCCATAACACTGGCACGAGCCATCTCATTCCTTTGCACGGTAGTAATCGGTATTCTTCCTGGGGGCAGTTCATCCATTATACTATAGTCCAGATCCCCATAGGCGGTCATGGCAAGGGTTCGAGGTATAGGGGTTGCCGTCATCACGAGCACATGTGGGGGAATCACCGACTTGGTCCAGAGTTTGGCTCGCTGCGCAACACCAAAACGATGCTGTTCATCTACAATCACCAATCCCAAATTTTTAAATTGTACTTTATCTTCAATAATAGCATGGGTGCCAACTACTAAGTGTATATCATCATTTAATAACCCTGCCAGAATTCTTTTTCGTTCTGCTGTTTTTGTGCTGCCGGTTAGCAATGCTACTTCCACCGGCATTTTATTCAATAACTGAGTAAGCCCCTGATAGTGCTGTTGTGCTAAAATTTCAGTGGGCGCCATTAATGCACTCTGATAACTATTATCAGCAGCCAGCAACATACTTAAAAGTGCAACCATTGTTTTTCCGCTGCCCACATCTCCCTGCAATAAACGATTCATTTGTCTTCCCCTGGCAGTATCCTGTCTAATTTCTTTAACAACCCTCTTTTGTGCACCCGTTAATTCAAAGGGTAGATACTGATCGTAGAACTCATTAAAATAGGGACCCACTCTTTCAAATACCACGCCCCTGCTTTGCGCGTTTCGCTGCAGACGTACCAGTTGTAATCGCACTTGTGCAATAAAAAATTCTTCGAATTTCAAACGCTCCAGGGCTTTCTTATAATGTTGATCCGTACTTGGAAAATGAATATTGATATAGGATTCATATCGACCCAATAGTTTGAGTTCCTTCACAATAGATTCGGGAATGTTTTCAGACAAGTCTGCAGGCTTGATCAGTTCCAGCAAAGAATAGGTTAACTTGGCTAGTTGCCTTCCATTTAAGCCTTTGGCTTTTAATTTTTCAGTAGAAGGATAAACCGGCTCAAGGAAAGCTTTACCACCCAGTTTTGCAGGTACAAAAGATTCAATCTCTGGATGCACCATCTGGGGCTTACCGTTAAAAAAGCCGGTTTTCCCAAATACCAGATATTCTGTACCGATATATAAACTTTTTTGAATCCACGAAATACCCTGAAACCAGGTAAGTTCAATAGTACCAGTGGCATCTTTCAATTGGGCTACCAACCTCTTGGAACGTTTTTCCCCTATAATATCAAACTGAATAAGTTTCCCTGCTATCTGGATATAATCTGTCTGATAATTAATTTCAGCAATGGTATTGATTTTTGTTTTATCAATATGGCGGATGGGAAAATGTTGCAATAAATCTCCAAAAGTATAGATCTCCAGCTCTTTTTTGAGCATATCTGCCCTTAGCGGTCCTACCCCTTTCAGGTATTCAATGGGTGAAGCGAGTATGTTATTGTTCGTAGAAATAAGATTAAAATATGTTTCGGGCTACAATTTCCGAATTCTTTTTTGGTCTGCCACAAAAAACCAACCTCAATATTTATCTTCGCGACTATGGAAAAAGAGGTTGTTGTAAGTGGAATCCGACCTACAGGGTTCCTTCACCTGGGAAATTATTTTGGTGCCATGCGGAATTATGTGCGCATGCAGGACGATTTTAACTGTTATTTTTTTGTAGCCAACTGGCATAGTTTAACTACCCACCCTGATACCAGGGAGTTAAAGAACAGTGTTTACCGTGTGATTGCTGAAAATATTGCCTGTGGTTTAGATCCGCAGAAAGTGGCATTTTATGTTCAGAGTGATATACCTGAAATTGCAGAACTCTATCTGTATTTAAATATGCTCTCTTACAAAGGAGAGTTGGAGAAAACAGTTACGTTTAAAGAAAAAGTAAGATTACAGCCTGAAAATGTAAACGCGGGTTTGTTAACTTATCCCGTGTTACAAGCAGCAGACATCATTATACAGCGTGCAGTTAAAGTGCCTGTGGGTAAAGATCAGGAACAGCATTTGGAAATGGCCAGAAACTTTGCTGACAGATTCAACTATCGATATGGCGAAGTATTTCCGCTTCCTTATGCATTTAATTATGGAGATGAACTTATCCGAATCATGGGTCTAGACGGAAACGGGAAAATGAGTAAGAGTGAAAACCAGAATGCTACCATTTACCTTGCCGACGACGACGATTTGATTCGTAAAAAAATCATGAAAGCAAAAACAGACCAGGGACCCGAAACCACCAATTCAGAGAAACCTGACTATATACAAAATCTGTTTACCATGATGAAGCTGGTAAGTGCTCCTGATACTTTGGCAAAATTTGAAGACGACTTCAATGCAAGTTCTCAGGGAAATTGTATTATTCGATATGGGGATATGAAAAAGCAATTGGCAGAAGATATGGTGCAGTTTATAAAACCAATCAGGGAAAAAGCAGCTGATTTACTGGCCAATACGGATGAGTTACACAGAATTATAAAACAAGGGGCAGATAAAGGAAGGGCCAGGGCTTCAGAAACTTTAACCATGGTCCGGAATGCAGTTGGACTAAATTATTAGGGAGCTTCATTTATTTTAAATTAGTTTACATAAGTTGCACACTTTAACAGAACAGTCCAATGGCAAAACCTAAAAAACCTAAACACGTTGCAATAGCAGGTAATATCGGCGCTGGAAAAACCACCCTTACCGAAATGCTTAGCAAACACTATAGATGGATTCCACAGTTTGAAAATGTAGATACCAATCCATACTTAATGGATTTTTATGAAGACATGCCCCGCTGGAGTTTCAACCTTCAGATATATTTTTTAAACAGTCGCTTGAATCAACTACTCGATATTCAACATGGTACTGAAACAGTAATTCAGGATAGAACCATTTATGAGGATGCCAATATTTTTGCGCCGAATTTGCACGAAATGGGACTGATGAGCAAAAGAGACTTTGATAATTATTATCAATTTTTCCAAACCCTCAAAACCATGGTGCAGCCTCCGGATTTGTTAATTTATCTCAAAGCATCCGTACCTACCCTAGTTTCGCAAATTCAGAAAAGAGGCAGAGAATATGAAGAAAATATAAGACTAGATTACCTGAAGAAACTGAATGAATATTACAACAAATGGATTGATAGTTACAAAGAAGGTCCGTTGTTGGTAATTGATTGCGATAAAAATAAATTTGCTGAAAACGACGAACAGTTTGGTGAAATTATCAGCAAAGTGGATGGTATGCTATTTGGATTGTTTTAATATACTACACTACCCCTATTTGCCTTTAACATTTTACAAATAAAAAGCCCCGAGTTTAACTCGGGGCGCTTAAGGCAAACAATCGAAAAACTTTAGCAATCAATAGTTAAACGATTGGGGCAGCCGCCAGAATCTCTGCCGAAACATCGGCTGCATATTTTTCAAAATTCTTTACAAATTGCTGGGCAAGATTTTTAGCGGTTGCATCATACGCTGCTGCATCTTTCCAGGTTGATTTAGGATTTAATATTTCGCTAGGTACTCCCTCACAAGTAGTAGGAATCATCATACCAAAAACAGGGTGTTTTTCATATTGAACATTATCCAAACTTCCATTTAACGCAGCTGTAATCATGGCTCTTGTATAGCTTAGTTTCATTCGGCTGCCTGTACCATAAGCTCCGCCGCTCCATCCTGTATTAATCATCCAAACATTCACCTGATGTTCCTTCATTTTTGCACCCAGCATTTCTGCATATTTACCTGGATGCAATGGCAGGAAGGGGGCACCAAAACAAGCACTGAATGTTGATTTAGGTTCAGTAACACCTGCTTCTGTTCCGGCTACTTTGGCTGTATATCCGCTGATGAACTGATACATTGCCTGACCCGGACTTAATTTGCTGATGGGAGGTAAAACTCCATAAGCATCACAGGTTAAAAAGAACAAATTTTTAGGTAATCCACCAATACTTGGCTCCTGTGCATTAGAAATAAAATGAAGCGGATAACTTACTCTTGTATTTTCAGTAATGCCTTTGTAAGCAAAATCAATTTCATTGGTCCCATTAACGAATCCAATGTTTTCTACCAATGCTCCCGGACGGATGGCACGGAAAATTTCAGGCTCTTTTTCTTCACTCAGGTCAATGGTTTTTGCATAACATCCACCTTCAAAATTGAACACACTATTATTGGTCCAGCCGTGTTCATCATCCCCAATTAATTTTCTGTTGGGATCTGCACTCAATGTTGTTTTACCAGTACCGCTCAAGCCAAAGAAAACAGCCACGTCTCCATCCTTACCCATATTGGCGCTGCAGTGCATGCTTAATACATTTTTCTGCTGAGGTAAGATATAATTCAAAATAGTGAATATACCTTTTTTCATTTCACCGGTATATCCAGTGCCTCCAATCAAAATGGTTTTATGCGTAAAAGAAACAATGGCAAAATTGTGTTGACGCGTGCCATCCACAGCAGGATCTGCTTTAAAGCCAGGTGCCTGAATAATTTGCCATTCCGGTTCAAAATTTACCAATTCTTCTTCTGTTGGCCTTAAGAACATATTATAAGCAAACAAGTTGCTCCAGGGGTTTTCATTAATCACACGGATGTTTAATCTGTAGTTAGAATCAGCACAGGCATAAGCATCTCTCACCCACACTTCCTCTTGTTGACCCAGATAGTCCAATACTTTAGATTTTAACTGATGAAAATATTTTTCATCAATGGGAATATTGAAATTATTCCAATGTACAGTATCTGCTGTAATATCATCTTTTACAATGAATTTATCCTGCGGACTTCTGCCTGTAAATTCACCCGTTTTAATGCAAAGTGCTCCCGAGTTATTCAACACACCCTGCCCTTTCAATAATGCCTGTTCAACTAAGGTTTCCGGAGATAACTGATAGTGTACTCCATTTTCATTCTTTAAACCCAAGGCTGATAACTTTGAAAAATCTAATGATAAAGTTGGTAATGACATATGCAAACAATCGTTAGTTAGTATACAAAAGTACACTGTTTAATAATTTGATTGCATTATTTGTGTACGATTTACACAAATTTTAGCCCCCTCAACCGTATTTTTACCAAAATTTAATTTCAGCTTTCATGCAGGATGGAAAGATAACTACCGCTATTTTAAACAGGTTTCAGGAAATCGTAGGCAAAGACCAGGTCTTGGCAGATAAAGAGACCTTAATGGAATACAGCCACGACGAAACTGAGAAGCTGGTATATATACCGGAGGTTGTAATCAAACCCTCAAATACAGAGGAAATAGCCGCGATTATGAAGCTCTGCAACGAGCATCAAATACCCGTTACTCCCAGAGGAGCAGGTACGGGACTTAGTGGAGGTGCATTGCCTCATTTAGGGGGTGTTTTGCTGTCAACGGAAAAACTGAATAAAATTTTAACCATTGATGAACGCAATCTGCAGGTAATAACGGAACCTGGCGTAATTACGGAAGTTTTACAGGATGCTGTTAAAGAAAAAGGGTTGTTTTATCCGCCGGATCCTAGCAGCAAAGGCAGTTGTTTTATAGGAGGTAATATTGCTGAAAACAGTGGAGGCCCCAAAGCAGTTAAATACGGAGTGGTAAAAGATTATGTACTTAATCTGGAAATTGTATTGCCAACAGGTGAAGTAATGTGGACCGGAGCCAATGTTTTAAAAAACGCTACAGGGTATAATTTAACCCAACTAATCGTTGGCAGCGAAGGAACACTGGCCATTGTTACAAAAATTGTATTGAAGCTAATTCCCCTACCCAAATACGATTTACTGATGCTGGTACCTTTTGCTTCACTTGAAAAAGCAGGAGCAGCGGTTAGTGCCATTTTCAGAGCAGGCTTCACACCCAGTGCATTGGAATTAATAGAAATCAATGCATTGCAGATTGTAAGCAAAATGGTAGACAGCAATATTGTTCCAGTTACAGATGAAATGGAAGGCCACCTTATAATTGAAGTTGATGGGAATAATATGGATGTCCTAATGCAGGAAATGGAAGCCATTGCAGAGCTGTTGACCAGTTTTGATGCAGGCGATATTTTGTTTGCAGACGATGCCCAACAAAAAGCTGCTTTATGGCAATTGCGAAGAAAAGCAGCAGAGGCGGTAAAACTGGAAGGTTATACGATTGAAGAAGATACCGTAGTGCCTCGTGCAGAGTTGCCTACCCTTATTAAAAGTGTGAAAGAATTAGGACAACAGCATGGTTGTAAAGTAGTTTGTTATGGTCATGCAGGAGATGGAAATCTGCACATACGTATCAATCATCCAACGATAAAAAACAGCCATGGCAATCCGGAAATGACAGCCATTTTGCAATCCCTGTTTGTAATCGTTAAAAAACTGGGAGGTACCATCAGTGCAGAACATGGAATCGGTCTCATTCAAAAACCCTATATGGAAACGGTTTTCAGCCAATCTGCCATTCAATTGATGAGAGATATTAAAAAAGCTTTTGATCCTAACAATATTTTAAATGCAGGAAAAATATTCGACAGCAGGGATTAACTATTTTTACCAAAAGTTCAGCTATGAAAAAGTGTGTGTTGATTTTCGCAATATTAATAAGTTCTTGTTTCGCTGGTTTTGCTCAAATGGAGAAACCGGAAGAACCGGTTGGATTTGACAGGAACAGAATTTTTATAGGTTCAAGTTTAAACCTGGGTTTATCCAACCGCTTTTTTAATGTGGGATTAAATCCAACCATTGGCTATAGTTTGAATAACTGGGTAGATGTTGGAGTAGCCATGAATTTCAATTATTATTCACAAGGTGCATCGGCATTTAATTCTTTTAAATACAAAAATTTTAATTACGGAGGAGGAGCTTTTTTAAGGGTTTGGCCCGTCTCCTTTCTACATTTACAAATTCAACCTGAGTATAACTGGATCAGTTCTTCCCGAACCGACCCTATCAGTGGTCAAACTACCAGGTTACAATTGCAGGCGCCTAGTATGCTTGCTGGTATTGGTTATGGTACCAGAGAAATTGGAAGACAGTTGTCTTATTTAACAATCATGATCGATTTAAACCAGGCAGTCAATTCTCCCTACAGGGATGGCATTGCCGGCGACCCTCAACCGATTTTTCGCGGTGGATTTGGTTTCTATCTTAACTCAAAAAAGAGATAGCTTCAGAAGCTGACCCAGCAACCAATAAACGTTGCTTCCAATCTTCATAAAGAAAACCCTGTTGATACATCGTATCAATATGTGCAATCAGATGATTGTAGTATCCATTGATATTTAGTAATACAATTTTTTTGTTGTGTATCTTAAGCGTATTCCAAGTAAGCATTTCAAAGAGTTCATCCAATGTGCCATTTCCCCCTGGTAAAATGATGGCTGCATCACAGAGTTCATAAAGCATTTTTTTTCGGATATGCATATCACCCACTACGCGTAGATCGGTAATCCCTTTGTGTTCATGCTCCCACTCCAATAACACTTCAGGAATAATTCCAGTTACTTCTCCTTTTCCTTCCATAACCGCATCTGCCACTGCTCCCATCAATCCTTTATTTCCTCCTCCGTAAATCAAGCGGATACCATTTTCAGCCATTAATTTTCCAAGAATCATCGTTTCTTCCAAAAAACGGGGATCATTACCCGATTTGGACCCGCAGAACACTGCAATATTTTTAATTTTCATTGTATACAATTAGGACAGACAAAATACCTTAATTATTTTTACTACTTTACAAAATTCTTTTAACCAAACGAATTGCTATGTCACCATTATTGCTATTTTCTTTTGTGATTGGGTATTTTCTGATCTTACTGGCAGTTGCTTGGTATACCGGAAAGAACAGTGACAACCACTCTTTTTTCATTGGAAATAAGAATAGTAACTGGATGCTAGTGGCATTCGGAATGGTAGGAACCTCCTTAAGCGGTGTCACTTTTGTTAGTGTTCCCGGTGCCGTAGCTAAAGAATCATTTGCCTATATTCAGATTACACTGGGTTATCTGATTGGTTATGCCATGATTGCCTACATATTACTCCCACTTTATTACAGGCTGAATTTAACATCTATCTATCACTATCTCAGTTCCAGAATGGGTTTTAATGCCTATAAAACAGGGTCTTCCTTTTTTATATTATCCAGAACTCTGGGGGCAACTGCAAGATTGTACCTGGTAGTGAATATTTTACAGGAAGCCATTTTAAACAGTTTCAATGTACCATTCTGGGCAACTACATTAATCATCCTTATCATGATTTTGCTCTACACCTACGAAGGTGGGGTAAAAACAATTGTGTACACGGATACTCTGCAGACCACCTGCATGCTTGCCGGACTAGTAATTTGCGTTTTTTATATTCTGAATCAACTGGATATGGGATTCGGGGAAAGTTTACAGGCAATGAACAACAAAGGGTACTCTACCATTTTCGTAACAGATCCTAACAGTAAATTTTTCTTTTTGAAACAAATAATTGCCGGAGCATTTATAACAGTAACCATGACAGGCATGGATCAGGAAATGATGCAAAAAAACATTTCAGTAAAAACCCTGAAAGACTCTCAAAAGAATGTAATGTCAATGGCTATCACCCTGGCAACGGTAATTGTTATTTTCCTATTCCTTGGTGGTCTTTTATACTTGTACGCAGAAAGATTGAATGTAGATGCTACCGGAGATAAAATCTTCCCTGTATTAGCAATGGAACATATGCCACCAATAGTATCTGTAATTTTCATTATTGCATTAATATCGGCCTTATTTCCCAGTGCCGACGGAGCCATCACAGCTTTAACCTCAACCTTCTGTATCGATATCATAGGGATTCAGCGAAGAGCCGATTTAACTGAAGCAGCACAGAAAAAAATAAGACAAAGAGTACATTTAACTTTTGCAGCTATTTTCCTTGTATTTGTATTGGTCTTCAAATGGGTGAATGACCCAAGTATGATTGGCCTGTTATTAAAGATTGCAGCCTACACATATGGACCTTTACTGGGGTTATTTACATTCGGTATTATTACAAAAAGGGAGGTTATAGACAAATGGGTACCTTATGTTTGTGTAGCAGCCCCTATCATTTGTTTTATCCTAGATAAGTTTCAAAAAGATTTACTTGGGTCTTATGAAGTGGGATTGGAACTGTTGATTATAAATGGCGCACTCACATTTATAGGCCTGTTGCTGATTTCAAAAAAGGGAAGTAAATAATCCGACAAATGGAAATCATCTCCCCCCTAGTTGAATCTTATACGGCAAGATTTACCAGTCCTGAAACAGAAGCATTAAGGGAAATCAGTGAGCAAACCATTGCTCAGCATCCCTTATCGCATATGTTGAGTGGGGCCGTTCAAGGACAGTTCCTAAGCATGATTTGCGCCATGATACAGCCCAGTTTTGTACTGGAAATCGGCACTTTTACCGGATATAGTGCACTTTGCCTTCAAAAAGGGCTACCAGAAGATGGCATGATTCATACCATTGAAATAAGACCAGAAGATGCACAGACGGCAGCTGAAAATTTTAAGAAATTTAATGCAAATAAGCAGATAACTTTGCACATCGGAAATGCAAGGGAAATCATACCCAATTTACCTTTTAAATGGGATTTGGTATTCATTGATGCAGATAAAACAAGTTACATTGATTATTACGAAATGGTGATACCGGTTTTATCGGACAAAGGGTTCATTGTTGTAGACAATGTTCTTTTTCATGGACAGGTACTGGAAGACCCGCTGAAAGGTAAAAATGCAAAAGCCATACATGCATTCAACGAACACGTTCAAAATGATCCCAGAACAGAACAGGTGATGCTTTCAGTAAGGGATGGAATCAGCATCATAAAAAAGAGAAAAACATGATGAAATGGATATATAGTTTGCTGGGCCTAATTTGTTTTGTGCAATTGCATGCACAGAATGGCAAAACCATTGCATACATTGAACAATACAAGGACATTGCAATTGAAGAAATGATACGTTCTGGAGTTCCGGCATCTATTACATTGGCACAGGCTGTATTGGAATCCCAGTCTGGCGAAAGTCCTCTTGTAAAAAGATCCAACAATCATTTTGGCATTAAATGCAAAACAGAATGGACAGGAGCTAAAACCTATCACGACGATGATGCCAAGGGTGAATGTTTTAGGGTTTATGATAATCCGGCAGCATCATTTAAAGATCATTCAGACTTTCTTAGAACTAGGGCTAATTATCAATTCCTGTTTAAACTCAATCCAACAGATACAGAAGCCTGGGCAAAAGGATTAAAGAAAGCAGGTTATGCCACTGCACCCACGTACGCACAGAAACTAATGAAAATTGTAAAAGATTATCAACTGGACCAATATAATACATTGGCATTGGCCAGAATGAGTAATTCACAACCCAACGATTACAATACTCAGGTGCTGGCCCAAACTGACAGAGCCAGAGACCTTGTATCATCCAATACAAATAATAACAGCACAATTAAGGGAGCAGAAGCCTTAGGGACCAGTCAGGAAATTAAAAAACAGGAACCAATCGCGGACAATGAACCAGCTTCTGAAACCTATATTCCTACAGAGCAAAAAAACAACTCTCAAAAAGCCAAATACGGACACTACAATTTCCCCGAATCTGTATTCGCCATTAATAATACCAGTGTAATACTGGCAAAAGCAGGCACTTCTTTGCTGGCAATAGCCAATCAGCATAATATTTCATTGGCAAAAATTTTGCAATACAATGATTTGGAAGAAACAGATATCATTTCTGAAGATCAGTTAATTTATCTGGAAAAAAAACCAAAAAAAGGAGAGCAGGATTTTTATATAACCAAAGCAGGCGAAACATTATTTGAAATTGCCCAACTAAACGGAGTTAGACTTGAGAATTTATTACAGTACAATAACCACTTAAATAAAAAAGCCATTCCTACTCCCGGCACCAAGGTATTCCTAAAGATGCCATTAACCGGCAAGACAACTCCAAACAGAAAATAATCATGTCTGATATTCAGCTTTTTAATAAAACATTTGAACCCTATTTACCAGAATCTTTAATTCAGGAAAAAATCAGTGAACTGGGCATACTGATTAGCAAAGAATACGAAGGCAAAAAACCTTTGTTTATAGGTGTGCTGAATGGATCATTCATGTTTGCAGCAGATTTGTTTAAACAGATAACTATTGAAGCAGAAATCTGTTTCATTAAACTGGCTTCTTATAAAGGAACAAAATCTACAGGCAATGTAATTACTGCTATAGGTCTGGATACAGATATCAGAGACCGACATTTGATTTTACTGGAAGATATTATTGATACCGGTAAAACCATGCATGAATTTATTCCCCAGCTAAAGCATCAGCAACCTGCTTCGGTTAAAATGGCGGTTCTGTTACATAAACCGGATGCAACCATCTACCCTGTTCAAATTGATTACTGCTGCTTTAGTATTCCCAATCGATTTGTCCTGGGATACGGACTTGACTATGATGGTTTCGGCAGAAATCTTAAAGAAATTTATCAGCTTAAAGACAGCGAATAATTTCCCGCAAGAAAGCGTCAGCCAGATTTCTTAATTTGTAGGAAATGAAAAAGGTATTTCCCATACTTATTTTACTTTTTCTGGTTTCAGAAGGTGCTGCCCAGTATTATTTGAGAGGTCAGATTAAAGACAATAGAGGTAGAAAACTTGAGGGAGTTACTATTCAGGTAAAATCGAAGGGACTCATTCCCTATTACAGTGGAAAAGACGGCGATTTTGGTATTCCTTTATCTAAATCAGAAGACAGTATATTCCTTTCATTGGCGGGTTATGAAACAACTGGCTTCCTGGTTCATAGCAGTATATTCCAACAGATAATATTAG
>VFQO010002192.1_pt1 | contig 12514 bp, 12 predicted proteins | sample 3512331 | NCBI WGS metagenome assembly VFQO01 (sample SAMN10412371, study PRJNA504923) | tailings metagenome | isolation source: Replicate 3 from Balatoc abandoned mine | place: Philippines: Itogon, Benguet | collected 2017-08-28
ATATTGAAATATCAGGATAAAAAGCTCCTACACGCAGTTACACAAAAGACTGAAAGTCATATAACCTGTTGTTTATAGATGATAATATCTGCGGGACTCTATTGAATGGGAGTGATCCGCGACACGGATTGATCCGGGGGATCAATCCGGCCGGGTCACTCGGCACCGCAAGGTGCCGCGGGCAGATCCGCGACACGGATTGATCCGGGGCGGGTCGTGGGGGCGGTGTTCCCTGACTTGCATTCATCGGCCCCTTCCGCACCGCACCCAAATCGCATAACGCAGGCGCCATGCTGATGTGTCGCACCCTTGCTCTTGCCACCGCTCTTGCTTTCTCGCTGACAGCCTGTGCCGAGCCCGCAGCCGATGCACCGATCACCGAGGCCACCGCGCCGGCGGACGTTATCGATAGCGCATGGACCCTTGATCCGGCGGGCTCGCGGCTCAGTTACGTCTCTGTAAAGGCCGGCGAACTGGCTGAAGCCAACCGGTTCGACACGCTTTCCGGCCGCGTTGCGCCCGATGGCACGGCAAGCGTCGAAATCGACCTTACCTCGGTTGAAACCGGGGTCGATATCCGCAACGAGCGGATGCGCGACATCTTCTTTGCAGTGGCCGAAAACCCCAAGGCCACGGTGACCGCCAAGCTCGATCCCAAGGCCTTTGGGGGGCTGGCAGTGGGCCAGTCGCTCACCCGGCCGCTGAAGGCCAGCGTCACCATCAAGGGTGCGAGCAGCGATATCGAGACCGAAGTGCTGGTCACCCGAACGGCGGAGGAGCGCGTGCTGGTGGTGCCGACCGCGCCAGTCATCATCTCGACCGACATGTTCGGCCTGACTGACGAACTGGGCGAATTGCGGGCGCTGGCGCAGCTGCCCTCGATCACCCCGGCGGTGCCTGTCACCTTCGTGCTGCTGTTCCGTCGCGACTGACGGGCGGTTTGCCCTGGATCAATGCAGCCGGCGGGTAGCCGGAGCACTTTGCCTGCGTGCCGGGCGGCTGGCGAGCGCACCGATCCCACCGCATCACCGCTGCCCGGCATCCTGTGTTCAATTCATCTGGTGATCAGGCGGGCCTGCCAAGGCCCCGCGCATGAGGGCGAATTTCCTTTTTCCTGCCTGACGCTACGACATGGCGACCTGAGCCAGGGCCCTCTCAAAAGCAGGCTTGAAAGCCCCGCGCAACTCGGCTTGTCTGCACCCCAAAGCACGTTTTGCACCGGAGACCATACGCCATGAAGACCGCGATCACCGAAATGTTCGGCATCCAGCACCCGATCATTCAGGGCGGCATGCACTATGTCGGGTTTGCCGAAATGGCTGCGGCTGTATCGAACGCGGGCGGCCTCGGGATTATCACCGGGCTGACGCAGGGCACGCCCGAGAAGCTCGCGAACGAAATCGCGCGGTGCAAGGACATGACCGACAAGCCGTTTGGCGTGAACCTGACGATCCTGCCCACCCTGACCCCGCCCGACTATCCGGGGCTGGTCAAGGCGATCATCGAGGGCGGGGTGAAGGTGGTCGAGACCGCCGGGCGCAACCCCGTTGAACTCCTGCCGCCCCTGAAGGATGCCGGTATCAAGGTGATCCACAAGTGCACCAGCGTGCGCCACAGCCTCAAGGCGCAGGAGATCGGCTGCGATGCGGTGAGCGTCGACGGGTTCGAATGTGGCGGCCATCCGGGCGAGGACGATGTGCCCAACTTCATCCTGCTACCGCGCGCGGCGGACGAGCTGGAAATTCCCTTCGTCTCCAGCGGCGGCATGGCCGATGGGCGCAGCCTTGTCGCTTCGCTGGCGATGGGCGCGCAGGGGATGAACATGGGCACCCGCTTCATCGCCACCAAGGAAGCCCCGGTGCACGACAATGTAAAGCAGGCGATCCTCGCCGCTTCCGAGCTCGACACCCGCCTCGTCATGCGCCCGCTGCGCAACACCGAACGCGTGCTTAACAATGCCGCGGTCGAGCGGCTGATCGAGAAGGAAAAGTCGCTCGGCGATGCGATCACCTTCCAGGATATCGTCGAGGAAGTCGCGGGGGTCTATCCCTCGATCATGATGGAAGGCGAGATGGACAAGGGCGCGTGGAGCTGCGGCATGGTGGCCGGGCTGATCCACGACATCCCGACCTGCAAGGAACTGATCGACCGCATCATGCTCCAGGCCGAGGAAATCATCGCCCGCATGCAGGTGATGGCCCGCGCCTGACCCCGCGCCCGATCCTCCACCCACCCCCACAGCGCCAGACGGTTGCGCGGGGAAGGCGGTCCGTGCCCACTAGGTATTGGCCCGCATTCTCCGCAGCGGCGTCGTGCGGCAACTTGTAAGAGTGCGACAAGCCGATTCTGGAGGGGGTCGGCGTTGCACTTCAGGCTGTGTGCTTCGGGTCTGGCGACGGGACGCCTCCCCGGATGAATCTGGACGGGGAGGTGACGATGGATATTGCAGAAGGCCCGGCTGTGCTGGGTGGAATCGTGATATGGGCGGCGCTTGGCGCCTGGGCATTGGGACGCTGGCAAGGCGGTCTGGTCGCCCCTGCTGACCTGCCGGCATCTACCCCTTCGCAGCAGCCTTCGGGCGAGGCGGGGCCTGCTCCCGATTATGCAGCGAAGCCTTCAGCGCGCGCTCCGCACCGGACCCCTTGTCAGGACGCTGCCCGTGACGAACGCCGCATTGCGCTCGCTGCGGCACCCTCGCTGGGCGAAGTGCATGACGAGATCACCGCCTATCGCCGGACCGAGCATATTCTTGCCCAGTTTGCCGAAGAAATGCCGCAAATCCACCAGCGGCACGGCGCAGGCATGGGCGGGTGCCGATTTGTCGGGCTGACAGGTGAGCCGACCTGCGGCGTTCCCGGCGCGGCGCGCATGGCCTGTATGGGCGGTGTCCCTTGCGCGAACGCATCACCGCGGGCGGGACAGGGACAGGTCTTGGCGGCTCAGCCTTCGTCGGCGGTGCCGGGTGCCACCCGCGTGTAGGGCACGAAATCCTCGAACAGCACCGCTCCGGTGAAGAACCCATTGAAGCGGTCGATAGTGGTGGCGATGTCGAAGCGGCACAATTGCGTGCCGTTGGTCCGGGTCACCACCAGCGTATCATTGTTGTCGATCGCCTCGGGGCTGCGCGTGCGCTGCACGTAGACGGTGTTGCCCGAGCCATAGACATAGGCAACCCCGTCGATCGTCTGCATCCGCTGGCTCGGCATGTTGCGGATGCACGACAGGGGCTCACCCGCAACGCGACCATCAAGGATCCGGGCCAGCCGTTGCTCACCCTTCGAGAGCGGCGCCTGCGCCATTTCGCCTTCGACATCGCCCTCGCCGGGCGCAGGTTGCGCCGCCACCGGCAGCGAGGCGGCAAGGGCCAGCGCGCCGGCCACACAGCCGGTCCACAGGCGCGAACGGGGGGACAGACGGATCATCGCAGGCTCTCCTTGCGAAAGGTTGTGCGCTGACCGTGCCAGCACCTGCCTGAACAGGCGCTGAGCAGGGTCAGTAACGGCTGAAACTCGCAGACAGACTGAGCTTGTCATAACGCGTGTCGCGATTGAGCGAGAGGCGGACATGCAGGGCGCTATTCTTCCCGGCCGGTACAGACTGTCCGACATCCTGAAGGATTTTCACCTTTTCGAGGCTTTCGATGAACGATGTCCCGTATCGTGCGGCGAGCGTTGCCAGCTGATCGGGCGTCTGTGCAGCGACATAGCGCGGTTCAAGCCGTTCCGGCAGGCAGGCGTTCAGCCGCTTCTGCAACGCCGCGAACATCGCCTCGGCCTGCGCGGTCTCGGTTCCGGCGAAGCTCCAGCTGCAATCCACCTCGAAATCGTGGCCAGGGGCGGTAATGCTGCAATCCGCCGCGCCGCGCAGAAAATCGGCCTTGCCGTTCAGCGTGACATCGATGAGCCCCTGACCGTTCACGGTAACGCCGATGCCGCCCAACCCGGCGGGTTCTTCGACCATCATCGCTGCGATCAGCGGGCAGGGGCTCTGCGCCTGAGCGATGGCGGGCACACCGAGCAGCACTGCCGCCGTACCGCTTGCCAGCAGCCGCCGAAGCTTATGCGTGCCCAGCGTCCGCCTCGGAGGCGATATCGGGAAGGGCGCCCTGCGCCGAGCTGTCCGCCGGGCCACCGCGCAGCACAAAACGCCGGTCGCAATAGCCGCAATCGACATAGCCATGTTCGTCGATCTCAAGGAACACGCGCGGGTGGCCCAGCGCTGCCGGGCGGAAGCCCGCGCCGCCACGGATGCCGCTGGCTCCGTCGCAGCTGACGCGGTGGGTCTCGACCAGCAGGGTTTCGGGAGGAGGAATGCTCATGCCCCGCCGATACAATGCCGCCTGCGCACATGCAATTGCCTTCGCGCCGCCGCCGCCCTAGGGCTCGTCCCATGTCCGCTGAGCCCGCAATCCGCATCGACAACCTCGTCAAACGCTATGCGCCTGCGAAGGGCGCCAAAGGCACCATGACCGAGGGCAAGCTGGCGCTGGGCGGGGTCAGCTTCGATGTGCCGCAGGGCTCGATCTTCGGACTGCTCGGCCCGAACGGCGCGGGCAAATCGACGCTGATCAACATCCTGGCCGGGCTGGTCAACAAGACCGCAGGCCACGTCGATATCTGGGGCTTTGACATCGATGCGCACCGCCGTAACGCCAGCCGGTCGATCGGGATTGTGCCGCAGGAAATCGTCTTCGACCCCTTTTTCACCCCCTTCGAAGTGCTGGAAAATCAGGCGGGCTTCTACGGCATCCCGGCTGCGCTCAGGCGTTCGGAGGCGCTGCTGGAGGCGGTCAGGCTGGCCGACAAGCGCAACGCCTATGCCCGCACGCTGTCAGGTGGCATGAAGCGGCGGCTGCTGGTCGCCAAGGCGATGGTCCATTCGCCGCCGATCCTCGTGCTGGATGAACCCACCGCCGGCGTCGATGTCGATCTGCGCCGCCAGCTGTGGGAGCTGGTCAGCGAATTGAACCGCGAGGGCGTGACCGTGGTGCTGACCACCCACTACCTCGAAGAGGCCGAGGAGCTGTGCGACCGCATCGCCATCATCAACCATGGCCGCGTAATCGCCGACAAGCCGACCCGCGATCTGGTTGCCATGGCGCGCGAAAAGGTGGTGGTGGTGACCGCGGCGTCCGATCTTGCCGCTGCGCCCGCACACGAAGCCTTCGCCAGGGTCGAATGGGACGGGGCACGCAGCGTCACGGTGACCTATGACAAGGACCGCCTCAATGCCGGGCAGGTGCTTGGCATCCTTCAGGCGCAGGGGCTGGTGATCGAGGATGTCACCACGCGTGAGGCAGATCTGGAGGACGTCTTCGTCCAGCTCACCGCTGCTGCGGCCTGATCGCGCTGCCCTCAGGTCGTTTTGCCGCCGTCGGCATCCTGCGACTTCTGCCGTCGCCAGTTGCGACGGCCGATGCGCTGGATCGGCGCATCGCAGTGACGACAGTGGCCGATATAGACCCGGCCGTTCCATGTGACATGGCGACGCACCGGTTCATGCTGGTTTAACAGGCAAGCAACAAACGAAATCACGGACATGCGCGCAGATGCCCCATCAGCGTGGTGGAAGAAGGTTGTTCCCTTGTCTGCGCCCCGAATGGTGCCGTGGTCTGTGACTCTCGGCAGTTGGCAGCATGTAACATCATGTTACGCCGCCACCTAGGGGGAATCCCTAGGTCATATAACTTAAGGCAGCGTCACCGGAATGGTGCTTGCGGCCGAAAAAAATGCGCGCCATGGCTTGGGCATGGCTACGATCAATGCCTCCGGAGCGCCGCAGGATGCGCCCCAGGACGTTCTCGTCATTGGTTCGGGCGCGGCGGGTTTGACCGCGGCACTCGCGCTGGCAGAGCGGCGGCGGGTGCTGGTGCTGGCGAAGGGCTCGCTGACTGGCGGATCGACCGCCTGGGCGCAGGGCGGGATCGCCGCGGTGCTGGATGCCGGCGACACCTTCGAAGATCACATCCGCGACACGATGGTGGCAGGCGCAGGTCTGAACGACCGCGACACGGTGGAATTCGTGATCGAACGCGCGCCGCAATCGATCGACCGGCTATGCGAGCTTGGCGTGCCCTTCAACCGCGAGGAGCACGCGCTGCACCTCACCCGCGAAGGCGGCCATTCGCACCGCCGCATTGTCCATGTCGATGATGCAACCGGCTGGGCGGTGCAATCGGCGCTGCTGAAAGCCGCCGAGGCGCATCCGAACATCACGCTGCTGCCGGGGCGGACCTGCATCGATTTCATCACCGATCGCCACCGCGAACAGTTCTCCGCTGCGGGCCGGGTGTGGGGGGTCTATGCGCTGGATGAAGCCACAGGCCGCGTTGAGCGTCACACTGCCCGCGCCACGATCCTGGCCACTGGCGGCGCGGGGCGCGTCTATCAGTTCTCCACCGCCCCGCGCGGCGCGACGGGCGATGGCATTGCGATGGCATGGCGGGCAGGCGCACGCGTCTCCAACATGGAGATGATGCAGTTCCACCCGACCTGCCTCTACAACCTCGACGTCAAGAATTTCCTGATCACCGAGGCGGTGCGGGGTGAAGGCGGGCACCTGCTGCACCCTGAAACCGGGCGCCGCTTCATGGTCGATTACGACCCTGAGCGGATGGAACTGGCCCCCCGCGATGTGGTTGCCCGCGCGATCGACGACCAGATCAAGCGCTTTGGCCTCGATTACGTCCATCTCGATATCAGCCACCAGCCCGCCGACTTCGTAAAGGGCCACTTCCCGACCATTTACGACAAGCTGATGGGTCTCGGCATCGACATGACGAGCCAGCCGATCCCCGTCGTCCCGGCGCAGCATTACACCTGCGGCGGGGTGGTGGTGGATTTGCAGGCGCGCACCGATGTGCCGGGGCTGTGGGCGGCGGGCGAGTGCACCGAAAGCGGCCTCCACGGCGCGAACCGGCTGGCGTCGAACAGCCTGCTCGAATGCTTCGTTTTTGGCGAGGCCGCGGCACAGGACATTCTGGCGCGCTGGGACACGCTGGAGGCGCCCCCTGCGATCCTGCCGTGGGACGAAAGCCGCGTGACCGATTCCGACGAGGAAGTCGTCATCAAGCAGAACTGGACCGAAATCCGCCGCTTCATGTGGAACTATGTCGGCATCGTGCGCACCACCAAGCGGCTGGAGCGCGCCGCAAGCCGGATCGAACTGCTCAAGCGCGAGGTCGAGGACTATTACGGCGCGTTCCGGGTGACCACTGACCTGATCGAACTGCGCAACCTGTTACAGGCGGCAGAATTGATCGTGCAATCGGCGCTCCGGCGGAAAGAGAGCCGAGGGCTGCACTACACGCTCGATTATCCCGCGCTGGCGGGCGAGGCGAAGGATACGGTGCTGGTGCCCTAAAGGGTATTGCCCATCATCCGCATGAAGAGCGGCCGCAGTTCGGCATAGGCGGCGACGTAAGCATCATCCTGCATGTGGCGGGAGGCGCGGCAAGCGAAGAACAGTTCGTTGCGCAAATCCTCCAGCGTCTCGCGTCGGCGTGCCTTGGCTGCGGCGGCACAGGCTTCAAAGGAACCAAATGCCTCGTAACCGTTGAAGGTCATGCCGAAAGCGAAAATCGCTGCGGCATCGCCAAGCGGCGGCAGGATTAGGTAGCGGTTCATGTTCAATATCATAGCGCCCCGAAGTCAACGGCGAAACGGTTTGGAGGGCTCATCGATGCATAAGATCATCGGCATTCTGGCGGTCGGTTCATTGATCGCAGCTCCCCTTGCCGCGCAGGAGTCCGCGCCCGAGGAAAACGCCATCGTCGTCACCGCCCAGCGTTCCGGTGCGCCGATGTGGACGGTCACTACCGCCACCGGCACCGTCATCCTCGTCGGCGAAATCCGGGCGATTCCCAAGACCGTCCAGTGGGAGCCTGCCCGGCTGGAAGAAGCCACGCGTGAGGCTGACCGGGTGATCCTCGGCGCACGGCCCAAGGTTTCGCCGGGCGACATTTTCCGCCTGATCTTCTCCGGCGGCAAGTTCACCAAGCTGCCGGACAAGACTGTCGCCGCCGATTATCTCACCACCGCGCAATGGGCGCGCCTTTCCGCGATCGGCACGGCGCAGGACGAGGATTATTCGCGCTCCAGCTTCCTGCTCACTTCGTTTCAGTTGCTGTCGAAGGAACTGCGTTTCAACCGCGACACGGGGGATGATACCACCGATGTCGTCAGGAAGGCCGCCGACAAGGCCGATGTGCCCACCACCCGCGCCGCCACCTTGCGGGGCGAGGACCTGCTCGACAATCTCGCCGAGGCTCCGCCCGAAACGCACATTCCCTGCCTCACCGCCGCGATGGACGCGCTGGAGGCGGGGCCGCAGATCGTCGAACAGCGCGGCACCGATTGGCGGCGCTTCAAGGTTGCCGCCGTGATGGCCAACCCGCTCGAACAGGCGCTGGGCAAATGCTGGCCCTGGGCCGACGAGCAGGTCGGCGGCGAATTGCGCACCATTTGGGTGGACCGCATCGCCGAAGCCAGCGCGGCCAAGGGCACCACGCTGGCGGTCGTGCCGCTAAGGGTGTTGGCGGAAAGCGGCGGGGTGCTTGACCAATTGGAGCTACGCGGCTTCGATATCGCCGGACCCCCGTGGAAGTGAACCACGCGGGGCCTTTGAGAGGACCCGCCGCGCAATGCCCAGCCTGACCACACCCAACACCGGCATCGAAATCTTCTATGAGGAGCATGGCGATCCGCAAGCGCCGGTGATCCTGCTGGTCATGGGCCTCGGCGCGCAGATGACGCTGTGGCCGGATGAACTGGTCGCGGCGCTGGCGGGCGATGGCTTCCGGGTGATCCGCTACGACAACCGCGATATCGGCCTTTCCCAGAAATTCGAAGGCGCCCGCGCACCCAGCCCTGCGGTGCAGGTGCTGCGCAAAAAGATCGGCTTCCCGGCCAAGGTGCCCTATACCCTCAAGGACATGGCCGATGACGGGATCGGCCTGCTGACCGCGCTCGGTATCGACAAGGCCCATGTCGTCGGCGCCTCGATGGGCGGGATGATCGTCCAGCTGATGGCGATCCACCATGCCGATCGGCTGCTGACCATGACCTCGATCATGTCCACCACCGGCAATGGCAAGCTGCCGCAGGCGGAAAAGAACGCGATCGAGGCGCTGACCGCGCCCTTGAAGGGCATGGACGAGGAAACCCTTGTGGCCCACGGCCTCAATATTGCGCGCAATATCGGCAGCCCCCACAGCGCCGAATTCCCGTTCGACGAAGCCGCGCAAACCGAACGGGTGCTGGCGAACATGCGCCGCTCGGTCTACCCGGCTGGCCTCCCGCGCCAGCTTGCCGCGATCATCGACGATGGCTGCCGCCGGTCGCGTCTGGCGAATGTCCGCACTCCCACACTGGTGCTCCATGGCGAGGCCGATCCGCTGGTGAAGGTGGAAGCAGGCGAGGATACTGCGCGGCATATCGCCGGCGCGCGGCTGGTGACGTTTCCGGGCTGGGGTCACGATCTGCCGGTGCCCCTGATCCCGCGCCTCGCCAGCGAAATCGCGGGCCACGCGCGCGGGGCGTGAGGGGCGCGCCTTCGGCCCGCCAAGTCTGGCTCTCCTCCCGCATGCGGGAGGGGCTGGGGGTGGCCTCGTACGATGTCCGCAATCGGGTTGATAGCCGAACGGTGGCTATTGGCGTCAATCTGCGGAAAGCTGCCGCCCGTCCAGCCATGTGCGGCTGGTGCGGGCACAGGCTCGGGCGCGTTCGATGAGGTCAGGGTAGGCATCGCGCAAAGCGGCTGAGCGTTCCTCGATCGCCATCGGAAGATGCGCGGGCAGGGCATCGACCATCGCTGCGACCGGCAGGCCGCCCTGCCCCAAGGGCATCCGGCGGTTGATTGCATCGTCGATGATCGCGTCGAAATTGCTTGTGTCCGGGCCATCGGCAGGCGCGTCGCAGGGCTGGCAGTAGGACAGCCATTCGCACGGGATCGCCGCCAGGTCCTCCGCGGTGCCGCCCGAGCGCGCCCAGTGCAGCGTATCGATCAGCAGCGCCTTGGCCTTGCCTTCCACGCCCTCCAGCACGGCGCGGGCCATGGCAAGCGTCTTCACCTCGGTGAAAATGCCGAATTCGAGGTTCACGCGCACACCCGTGCCCGCCGCGGCGCTGACCAGCGTCTGGAACTTGGCGGTGGTGGCGGCCATGTCGGGATCGCTGGAGACGACGAGGAGGTTCGCCGCGCCAAGCTCTGCGGTTATGTGGACCAGCTCGGTCAGCCACGGATCGGGCGGGCCGGGCATGATCCACGCGACCTCGCAATCGAGCAATGCGACGCCCGCATCCCGCGCAGCCGCACGGATGGCGCGGGTGGTGGCAGGGGTCCAGCTGTCCTTCTCGACCCACATCCCGCCGAAGTCGAAATCGGATCTGGCGGCGCATTCGATCAGTTGCGCCGGAGTGGCCTCAGGCATGATCCCGGCAGCGAGCGAGATCAGGCGGCGGGTCACTAGAGGGTCTGCCCGTCATCAAGAACGAAGTCCGTGCCGGTCACGAACTCGCTCGCGTCCGAGCACAGGAACAAGATCATCGCATCCAGTCCCTCCTCGCCCATCAACCGGCGCTTGGGAAAGCGCGCGATCTGCTTCTTGCCCGGCTCGGTATCGAACCAGGCATCATTGATCGCGGTGCGGATATAGCCGGGGGAGACGGTGTTGACGTTGATGCCCGACCGCGCCCATTCGCGCGCCAGCGTGCGCCCGGCCTGCACCACGCCCGCCTTGCTGGCGGCATAGGCGACAAGGCCCGGCGATGGCTCGAAGGCGGTGATCGAGGCGATCAGCACGATGCGCCCTTTGGTCACGCCGTGAGCCTGCATCCTGCGCGCGCCTTCGCGAGCCGTCAGTATCGCGCCTTTCAGGTTGATGGCGAGGGTTTGCTCGATCTCTTCTTCCGAAATGGTCGTGGCCATCCCCGCGCCGTCCACCCCGGCATTGGCGATCACCGTGTCGACCGGGCCGCCGAACGCCGCTTCGGCCGCATCGAACCCGGCAATGATGTCGGCCTCGCGGGCGACATCCATCGTGACGGCGGCCGCCTGCGGCCCGATTTCGGCAGCGAGTGCGGCCAACCGGTCGGCCCGCCGCGCCCCCAGCGCCACCTTCGCGCCGCTGGCCGCAAGAATGCGCCCGAAGCGGGTGCCAAGCCCCGAAGACGCGCCGGTGACGAGCGCGGTGCGCCCGGTGAGGTCGAAGGAGAAGCTCATGGGTCTTTCAGTCTTTCGTCATTGCGAGGAGCGAAGCGACGCGGCAATCCATGACCGAACCGTGCCGCCCGCGGAAGCCCCCGGTCCATGGATTGCTTCGCCTTCGGCTCGCAATGACGAGCTGGGGGTCAGCCGACAGCAGGCAGTTCCCCGTTCACGTATTTCATCAGCGTGGTCTGGAAATGGCGCACGCGGCTGTCCTGATAGTGGCCCAGTTCCATCAGCCCGTCCTTCATCGCCTTCATGCCTTCCTGCACGTAAGGCAGGTTCGCCATGTCCTGATCGAACACGTTGGCCAGCTGCGGCCCCATGATGTCGTTCGCCCAGGCGAAGGGTTCGTCATCGGGGATGGTGACCATCTCCACCGCGCGCGGACGGGCCTCGCCCTTCTTGGTCGGGAACAGCAGGCGGATTTCCATGATGCACCAGTCGGGGGTGTCGCCGGGCAGCCAGCGATAGACCAGCGTCGGCAGGAAGCCGATCCACGGCGCGAAGTTGGGGAAGATGTTGTAGGTGAAGTTGTCGAGGATCTCGGTGTCGGCGGCGTCGGAATAGTCGTAGCCATATTGCTCGGCAAAGCCCTTGCGCCCCGCTTCGGCGAGGAGCTTGCGCGCACCCAGCGGATCATCGGCGTCGTAGCCTTCGGGCACTTCCTCGCTGGCGGAAAAGCGCCGGTTGGTGCGTGCGTCCTGCCCGCCCGAAAACTCGTTCATCTTTTCGAGCACGTAGTCCGAATTCTTGCCCTTCACGTGCGGGGAAAGGACGCCCGAGGGCGTGATCGCGCGGTTGAAGTGATCGCCGATCAGATCGTAGCGCGTGTTGGCATCACCGAGGAAGGCGAGCAGCTGCGGGTGGGTGGTGATCGAATGCCAGGCCTCCATGAAGGCCTCGGCGGTGGCCTTCCAGTTGGCGGGGATCTTCTTCTGCACCCACATGCCGGTGTAGCGGTTTTCGAAGTCATACCGCTCATAATGCGACGCCGCCGGGCCGAGCCAGGTCTTGAAATCGGGCAGGGCATGGTTTTCGGTGAGCATCACGAAGCCCTGCCACAGCTCGACGCGGGCCTGCGGCAGGTCCATGTCCTTGCCTTCGAGGTGCTTGAAGTCCCACGAACAGGGGATTTCCTTCAAGGATCCGTCGTTGCGCCAGGTGAAGCCGTGGAACGGGCAGCGCAGCTGGACCGAAGGCCCGCTTTCGGTGCGCAGCTTGCGGCCGCGGTGGAGGCAGGCGTTGTAGAAGGCCTTCACGCTGCCGTCCTTCTGGCGGATCAGCAGGAAGCTCTTGCCGGCGATGT
>VFQO010002194.1_pt1 | contig 12511 bp, 9 predicted proteins | sample 3512331 | NCBI WGS metagenome assembly VFQO01 (sample SAMN10412371, study PRJNA504923) | tailings metagenome | isolation source: Replicate 3 from Balatoc abandoned mine | place: Philippines: Itogon, Benguet | collected 2017-08-28
GGACTGGATCAAGCGAGACTGGTAACAGTTGGAAACTGAATTTCGCAAGGCCGACTTTTTAATAAAGCTTCAAGTCTCTTGCGGTTTTTTGGTTCGTCTTTGAACTGCGTTTGTTCCCGACAGCGCATGCCGCGATAATAGAAATCAATCTGAAGATTGCCCGTCTCTTTTCTTGCGCGAATAATTCCCATGACGCCTCCTTACATCCTTGGCGAACTGTTATTCAGTTGGGCAAATCGAATCATGTCGGATTGAATGACCTCCCAAATGAAAAGAATTTTTCGGCCATTAAACGGACGAATGTAATGACGCCCCTCAAGCAACACAGAATCTTTCAGACGATCGCGAATGGTTCGAACGTCATATTTAATTCTTGCGGAAAGTTCTTCAGTGGTTAGATAAGTCACCTCGGAATTTTTCGCAGTGTCACTTGCAGTAGGTACCTGCACTGCTGGAGCATGTTTGGTCTTACCAAAAGTTTTGACAGCAAAGTTTGTGTTCATGGGCAATTCCTCTTTTGAGTTTCAAATGTCACGTATTAATTACATACGTTGATTTAAATTTACACCACAACTCAACGAATGTCAATTAAAATTGACCTTCATAAGGAGATATTTTCAATGATCAGGTTTTATTTACAGGAACGAATGGCAGAAAAGCAATTCAAAGAGGGCAAGAGAGTGACTCTCAAGGAGGTTTCAGAGGCAACTTCTATAAACAGAGCAACGCTATCCAAAATGCTGCACCATCGTGGATACAACACAGTGACGGACAACCTGGATCGCTTATGCAAATACTTCAACTGCCGCTTAGATGAAATCGCGGAATTTGTGACGGATGAAATTGAATCGACGAATCAATAATCGCTGAATTTGCCGACAATCTTTTTGAATTGAATGAAGCTGATTTAACTCAATTAGCATCTGACAATTTGGCAACACGAGATAAAGAAATCTCGTCAGATGCATTTGAGAAAGCTGAGCTTGTGACCAAAGCGTGACCAGTTTGCAAGCCGATACTCCTCGCAAAGCTTGTGACCATAATTTTGGTCACAATGTAGTCACAACATGGTCACAAAATTTTTGGGCCCGTTGGAATTTCAATTGACTCAAATTCGCAAGAACCCCGGCTGGAGACGCTTTTGAAGGAAAATGAAGTGGCGCGGCTGGCGGGGATCGAACCCACGACCCTTGGCTTCGGAGGCCGTGATTGTCAGATAGTGCTAATTTACCTTTATTGTCGTCACACAATAATTTGATCACCCCAAGCCACTGATTTCATTGAACTTAGATAAAAAGGGAACAAACTGTAAATTTTCTAAATTTCTTAAGAAACATAAAATGCAAGCAATTAAGACCAATTTACTTTCAAGGTCAACTCTCCGAATTGAGTATCGGTCACTTTGCCGATAGTCTGGAAAACTTGCCAAAGTTTAATCTATACCACCCCCACGATGCAGGCAGCAATTCGTCTGTCGATAGGCTGAACCGTGGGGATCCCGGAAAACGTTTTTTCGATTGCGTCCAATTCCAATGGCGTAGTTATTAGGTCTTTGTTCAGGTCTTTAAGGGTTAGCGGTGCTCGTCGTTTTCTTCGTCGACTCAAAAGCGCATGCCAGTGGGGACGAATCAGATTGAGCCACTGCTCAGCAAGAACTTCCATATCCATGGTTAGACCATCCCTTTCATCAATGACCTGCATCTCTGTTTGTTCTTTTGTGGCGTTAACAAGCTCACCCCAACGCAAAGCGAGCTGTTGCTCACCCTGCTTCACAGCTCTGTCCCGGTAATGACCCAATACAGTTTGCATTTGCCACAAGGCACGCTGTTTTTTGCGAGGTAGAAGCTCTACTTCCAGACTTTTAAGCCGGATTAAAAATCTGCTCAAGGTGTCGTTGGCCAAATGGGTCATTGGTAGATCCTCTACGCCACCTTCTAAAAGTGGTCGCAAACGCAAACACACCTCATCCAGGCTTGTGTAGGGCTTTGAAACGCCATCGATTATCAGCACCCATTTAGGGGGTCCGCCCTGCACGCCTTTGATACAAAAAAATGCCCAGGGTTTTCGGGCCTTTACCAAACTGACCCGTGATAAAAGCTGGGCTGACACATCCCGATATATCTTGTAGATTTCGTGGGGAATAATGGACTTTGATCCCTGAATTAATTCTTGAACCGGGCTGAATGCATCCTTGATTCCATCCCATGGATCCGCCTCAGCCATGGAGGCCATGCCGATCATGTTCTGCGCCGTGAGTGATTCGCTTGCGTTTGTTGGACCAAACGATGAAGGAAGTGGCATATTGGAGCCCAGCAACGTATCTACCGTCAGGTAACGTTCCAAGAAACGTTCATCTGCACGAAGAGCAAACTCCGCCGAGTCGTTTGGCCACCACGCCTGCATCACATCATGGGGGCTATCCATACGGTCGACGCGCCCCACTCTTTGTTCTGCAACTCGCACCACGCTTGGCATGTCCAAATGCATAATCGCCGAGGCACCCTGCAAATTCAGTCCCTCAGACATGCTGTCAGAGCACAGCGCAATACCGCGACCTTTGGCGTCTCTGGAGAATTGTTTCATTACCTCTTTTTTTCCTGTGTCATTGCTTCCCGTGGCGATGAATACCGGGTGATCAGGTTGTAGTTTTTGTAGCTCAATTCGAATGACTTCTAGGCTGATCAAATGGGAATCAAATGCGAGAATTAACTCATGCGATTTGGATAATTCAGCTAGCTTTTTGGCCTTCGCAATTTCTCGGGCAAATGACATTTTCTCCAAACACGTGAGAATATTTTGCAGCGTTTTTATATCCTCTACACAAGCCTTTTCGAACGCTTCTTTTGTAGTTAACCAGTCAGGTAGTTCGCAACTAAGTTTGATCAAGGGCAGCTCTGCAGCCACTTTGTCACCCAGCTTCTGGATCATATTGCCGGTGCCTGCTTTTTTTACTCCTTCGCTTAGACCCAGCAGGCTGGTTGTTTGCGCAGTGCCTAGCAAATGTTCATATAGGGCCGCCTTCGATGATCGTAGACGGGACATGATGTTGTAGGCGCTGAGACTTTTAATTGCCTGCAATCGACCTACTAGGTAAGCCTCCTCAGACCACCCTTCCCTTCTTAGTGCCTCAGGCAGTTCCATTTCTTTTTCGAGTAAAGCGACGCCCTTTAAGTTTTGTGCAAGCTTACGAATCTCCAGAGCAAGACGCTTATCCAAGACGGTTTCACCCGTGTCATACAGTTGTGGTGAGTGTTTTGGATAACGACACTTTTTCCCCCGGTGATCAATGTACAAATGCGGGCTTTGATCCACCATCAGATTCAAAAACGATTTGGTTCGTCTCACTGTAAAACGCTGAATCTCTTTGCGAAGCCCGTTGATTTCCGTGCGGCTCATGGTGGACTCACTGACACTTCGCCGACGCGAAAGTCCCTCAAGAACTTTGAGGGTTTGGTCCTCCATGTTGTCGGCACCAAGCATCTCGACCAGGCTGATTAGGTCGCTCGGTCCTTTGTTGATGGGTGTGGCCGTGAATAAAACAACGTGATCGGCCAAATTCCCCATCACCTGCCGTGCGCGGTTTGAAGTAAGGTTCAGAAAATTATGCGATTCGTCTACCGATAAAATTTGCGCGCGACGAACCATGGCGACGGTGCCTTCATGGCTATCGGATCCTGAACGGCTCAACACGCCATGTGAATGAATTTGTAGTGGAAGGCCGCATTCGATAGCCTCTTTCCGCCAATGAGGTGCAACCGCGGGCGGGCAGATCAGAACCGAAAGATCTCTGCGTCCGTGAATATGCGCCCGTCCTCGACTCCACGTACGGTCACCCAATGCTCTTAGCAAGTGCGCACCCATCCGGGTTTTACCAGACCCCGTTGGGTCTGCCACAAGCACGCTCCCCACGTTCTCTAAAATCCACAGGGCTTGAGCAATACCTTGTTCCTGAGAAGGCCACAACTTTGTGTCGCCCAGATCAATATGTTGTTCGATGTAATGCTTGGCCCATTGGCCTTCAAGTAATTCAGAGCAGGCCCTGGCCAAGGCCTCTTGCCATGAAACTACCTTTAATAAATCAGAGAGCAGCTCAACCAAGCGCTCTGAATAATCTTCACCGATTGACCAAAAGTTTTCCGCAACATCACAGGCTTCTCGATGGCGGCGTTTATCGCTCGCTTGTGAGAATCTGGCGTTGCATTCCATTTGCCAATACAGACCGTTGCGCGTGAAATTACTTGATCCTAGGGTTGCAGCCTCGGTGCTGCAGTATATCTTTGCATGTAATTTACGACGGTTATCACCTGCTTTGCGGCATTGAAGCCGACCACCTTTAATCATTTCGATAGCAGTGATAATTTTCGCACTGTGAAGTAGAGAAATCCCTTTCTCAAGCCAGTAGTCGCGAATCTCATCGGAATGTTGTGTACCTAGCGCACCTGCATGACGTGCTCTCGCCTCAAACGGCTCTGAGCCGAGCACCACACGCAATACCTTGCCGCTTCTTTGTTGTGCATAGCGCGACAGAAAATCGATTACCTGATCCAGCGAGGCGTACCCGGTCACTATCAGTGGATTATCGCCATTTGTGAGATCGGCCAACACAGTGCCAGCTACATTAATTTTGTTTTGATTCAGTGGAAAACGACGCGGATCGGGCCAAGCCAAAGATGACTCAGTATTCAGTGGAGAAGAGTCTGTGGCAAAAAGATCAAGTTGAGGGGATTTCAATTGACGCGTCCTTCACAAGTTTTATCGGCGTTTTATCTCGGCTGCATTCCTAATAACTCAACAATCTGACTGTCGATACCCCTACAGATGAACAGCCACAAGTGGCCGAACTATACAATTTTCATATTCCATATCTAAGTTTTTTGAAGCTTCCAAAAACCGTCGTAATTATGTTGGGTCCCCGTAGACCTCTCGAAAACGTTCTTCGATTGCCTGACGCTCGTCGTCCGTCAGCTTTGAAAACTCTTTTTCAATGGCACGTTTGGAGAACCGCCCACCATTTTGAACAAGGAAGCGAATCAATAATTCGACTTTGTTGTCCGGCATCTCCAGAAAGTTTTTGATGAACCTGCTCAGCTGATCGTACTTCTCTAGGTAATCAACTTCGGCTGGTAAAGTGACATTGACCGTCTCGGCCACACACTCGAAAAGAAATTCGGCTTGCTTTGTGGCATCGAAAAATCGATACAGGTCTGCTGTGTCATTCAACACCTGAACGTTGTTCCTCCCCGTTGGGCGCCACTCGATTAAATCCAGCCTGCGTTTTGAAAAATGCTCCAACACTTTTTTGTAAACTTCAATACGCTCAAGAATTACAGTTGAAACCGGAAAGACCAAGCCTTTGGGTACAAAGCCTGTTTCAGCCAAAACATGGTGAATCAAATATCGATGAATACGGCCGTTGCCATCTTCAAACGGGTGAATGAACACAAAGCCAAATGCAATCAGCGCCGCAGTGAGCACAGGGTTATATTCACTGTTCAGCAAAAGCGCATAAGTGTCGTTCATTCCACCAATCAAAGCGTCGAGATCCTCGGGCTTCGCCGAAACATGGACTGGTAGAGGCATGCCGGTCATACGGTCATGCTCACCAATAAAGCCACCTTCGTTTCTTAGCCCTGGTGTAATGAATCTTTGGTCAGGTATCACCTCATCTTGTAATAACTCCAGCTCTTCGATACCTAGCTTACGTTGCCCGGCGCGCTCTATTACCTTGCCCCAACGTTCAAGCTGATTTTGATTCGGGGATTCACCTTCAATCTGATAAGAGGCCTTTGACTCTTTCGAAAGAAAGAGATTTGCAGCACGGGATAGCAGATCCCGATGTGTCTTACCCATCAGCAGAGAAGCCACAGAAGACAAATTCTGGGCGATCAGTTCATCAAGCTTCTGAGTTCGCCTAACCAACGGGCAGAATGCTCGGGTACCAGGCAGGTTGTTTCGAACACGATGACGTTTTGAATTTGTTGCTGGACCCGGATATTGGAGCTTGCTGCTTATCAGATCAACAAATTTACCTGTACCTGCATCATCAATTGGCAGCTTAATCCCAGTTAGCCATTCGTAAAGAAACCAAACCCGGCGACTGTATGACCCGGTCGGTTCAGATTGGACAATCGCGGTAATCTCATCGGGTTTTACTGTACGGAAAAGGGCGTTCAGGACATGTATGTCGAGAGCTTCATACTTAAGCGCAAAGGTGAGGTGCGCCTGCAATGTGTCCTCGGGTGCCTGCCGGGGAGTGTATAGCTGCCAACCACCTTTATTGATCACTTGTTGTTTTGGACTAATTGCGCACAACTTGTCAGGAATCGGTACTTTTAAGCAGTGGGCTTCAATCAACGCAGAGTAGCCGGCTAAAATCGAGCCCTCTGGCAGAAGTGGAAATTCATGAAAAATACTCACCTTTCCCGAGAAACGATTATAAGTAGATGAGCCCATGAATTATGGTTACGATTATCATAAATTTAGTATCGCATAAAAACAGACATATCTTATTAAATTCAATTACTTGCAACAAATTATCAATCGGAAAAAGTAGTAGCTCTAGCTAAGACAAACTCCTCACTGAACACTCGAACCCTCCCTGAACTTTCAACTAAACTGCCAAATCGGGATCGTAAAGTATTAATCGATACTTTTTCAGACACATACGTTTATGCCTTAAATACTTCAAATTATTTCCTATGGCCAACTTGCCAAACTTAACGATCAGAACGCCTATTCTTTGAAAAAGTCCGACGAGCCGACAAATTCAATTTCATCAGCAAAGATCAGCGTCTTAGTTCTTAGATATTCGTCAGCCAATATCACCTTGAGATGCGAGTTGGGAACTTTATCGCATACCTGTTTAAGTGCCTCTCGTAGTACATAGTCAAATATATCAAGGCCTAAAGTAATGAGCGTGGGCTCTTTTGTCTCCAAATCAGTATTGATCACTTGAAGATCAACTGAAGATAGCTGACCAGCTACATTAGGCTCGATGCATCGAACCGCAAGGTCTGTGGTGTATAGCGCCGAGTCACTTCGCACCAATTGCGGAAGTCTGCTCACCAAATGGTTTAGTTGCTCCGCTGACGTAAAAATTAATGCTCGCTGTGTCAGACGGTTTTGTTCAATTTCTTCCACGGGACAATTCAGAGTCATATATCGCGACCGTCTCAGTATGGACTTTCTGGCAAGTAGAATATTTAAAGTCTCCAAAAAATCAAATTTTGGTAAGTTTATCGAAGTCTTTTTCAGCGAAGGACATTAGCCAATAAACAGTACATCCACTAAACCTACCTACGTATTTCACATACCCGCGTGCAAATCATAGCCCTTAAGACAATCTTTCAGGGTCATACCAACCCCCCTCTTGAGATGCTCGGATTTCATCCCGTATAAACGCGGCCCGTCCACATCGCATCGACGACTGTCACCAATAAAGAGCACTGACTCAGGGGAATTGAATTCCAATTTCCTGCAAACTTCATTGTAAATTCTGCGCTCTGGTTTCTTCATCCCCACCTCAAAACTCAGAACATAGGCATCCAAATTAGGAAGTAATCGTCTGACAGCAGGGCCATAGCCGCCAGCCAAATTACTACAGACGGCTATTTTGATACATCGCATACGAAGCTTCTGAATAGTGTCCTCAACTTCATCAAACAGTACTAGCTGATCACAGGCTGCCTCCATTTGAGCTTCTAATTGACCCGACAAATACCCAATACCCAAATCCTGAGCTATTTGCCCAATCGTATGGTTTGAAGTCATTAATGCCTTACGAATGTCACCATGTTCTCTCCAATATGGACGAAAAATTTCATATGGCTTCTCGGTAACATGCTCGCTAGAAATCAAGGTTCCAAAAACGTCGAAACACACGGCATCGATTTTTGACATTTCACCCCTCACTACCAACAGCTAATCTAGAGAAATTAACCTCATAATTTGTGCAATCTTTATAGAACCTTGGTTTTAAATAACGGCTATGTGCAATAAGTGGTTGGAAATGTGTCTTTCGTGAATTTTCAGAAAATCTTGTTATGTGCAAAATCTGGTTGAACAACCGAGGAATCCTTGGTTGTTGCAGAAGAAAGCAAAATGCAAAAATTGCACATTGCAATTGCTATAAGAAATTCGGAATTTCCGAGCTTTTCTCTACGGCCAGCAGTATGTGCAGAATTTGCACATACTGTCTCCGGATCAACGATCCGGAAAAACCGGATAGTTCAGCCCTTACCTGGCCGCAGCTTCCAACCAATCTTCCGAAAACTAACAATTCCATAAATTCTAATCTTCAACCACTTATTGCACATAGCCTAAATAACTTGCTTTGTTTTATGCTCGACCATGGTGAGGAAGTAGGCTGAACACGCCTAAGAGGAGGCTGCCGTTCAGACATAGTTAAAATTTCTCAATAGAGCGCACAGTGAAGCTCTCTTGCCAACCGGGATTTGTTAACGCCTGACCGAGTATCAGATCAATCCCAATTGGCTTACGAAAATTCTTCTGGTAATTTTCTTTCAAGTAATGCTCCACTATGGGCGCCAAGAAATCGCCGTAACTGAAGTATTCGGGAGGATTCCAATTTCCGTCAGCATCTTGATTTATTGACTCAAACTTATCGTTATGCAGTTCAAAAAGCATCGCCCCATTACTTGTTCCAGTATCTACCGCCCTGCCTGCAAACCTAATTGAAAGTTTCGCCTGATTAGGAGTACGTATGTTGTTCACAAAATTACAATACAAGTCGGCAGTGGATTTCTTTTTGTACTCGCTTTCTATCTCTTGATAAGATCTAACCGATTCCTCAGACAATAATTGACGAACACTACTGAAGCCATGGTAGTAGACGAAATGGATAGCCTCGAATTGCGAATCCGTCTCTGAGCCTTCCGTTCTTAACACTTGAAAGAGCGCAATTACTTCAAGGTAATTTTTGTCGTCGATCTCAACATTTGACACAAACTTTTCGTCATATGAACGAAAATTTTGAGCGAAAATTAGCTTGTATGAGGGCTCAACTTCTTCGAATGCTTTGATCACACCGAAGAAACAATCAAGATCTTTGCTTCTAACCTCTTCAAAAGTTCTATACCGATTTTGCCGAGCTTGATTCACATCGAATCTGTGCGGCGAACTCTCACGTAGTTGCGTCAGCTTTTCAAGCAATCTTGTTCTGCCTAGACCTTCCGTCAACCAAAGATCTAACAAACTTTTCAACTCTAATCGATTCGCGCTGACCTCTTCGGAAATGTTCACACCACCAACCTGCTTTGTGTACTTGTGTACAGCTTTAGTTACGATATCGGCACAAAGCAAAAGACCACTTCTGTCACGATATTGGATCAACGGTGGGCGATCGTCATCACCTCGATAATGCAAGTAATTAACATCAACGCTCGCCCTGGGGTGATTCCACGGGGCTTCCACTAAAATGTTAGCGGGCGTTTGCTTCGAGTACGCATAGATGCGGCGATCTATCGCCTCAATTGCTGACACACACCTCGAAACATAAATGTAGTCTTGTATTTGCCTTTCGCTAACAGATTCTCCAATCAAATTTCCATAAACGAGACTGACAAATGACAAGTAAGGCTTTACGGCAAGAAGGTCATCTGAAATCATAAAAATCTCCTGAGGTGACCATCTGAATCGTTCCCTCTCCTCTGTATTTGATTGACCATCCTCAAGAATCAGTTTGTAAAGTGGAAGGCAGTACCAAAAGGCAAATAGAAGGTACTGAAACAAAAATGCCTTTTTAGCCCAAGGGCTACCGACAGTTGAATACTTTAGTTGTATCAATACCTCAGTCTCGCCCCCCGAGAACCCATCTACGATCTCGGTGTAAGTGGGTGTCTTATCCGCCCAATCCAGATTTAGTTGAATGCATTTTTCATCTGGCTTGAATGATCCAATGTTTTCTAAAACATCACAAAATTTCCTTCGTATATCCGAGTTAACGAAAAATTGATTGTTTACATCGTTTCTCGCGACAGCTAAGCATTTCAAGAACATGCCTTGAGTGAATTCCACTGGCATATCCCAATGCATTTTTAATCGACCACGTCCTCTAATGGTCTCGTTGAGTTTTTGTTCTCCTTCTTGCTGGGTTAAAAAATGAACCCTTTCGAGACAACCCCGAAAATACTTAAGTGTCTGTTTTTTAAAAACATTATTGTCATTTTCCAATAAATCTTCATGTCGTTCTCGAGATGACTTGAGCTTCTCTAAGAATGGAGAGTGGGACTGCGACATTGATACGACCTCAGAATGAATACACGATAAGTGTTCACCTAAGCCACCTCATTGTCAATGGGATCAAAATAAACAACGGTTTTTAAAAACATTGAATTTTTAATTTTTCATTGACAAGTTGGCAAATACCTATGATAATTAAATCTTCTTAGCCGAGCTTTTTTTTAAAAACATTGACAAACGAATTAAAGGACCAGCATGGCCGACACCTCATTCCAGCAAAGAACAAACCGATTTGACGTAGAGCCCAATGAGCCAGGCAGTGTCTCGGCCGTCCTAATGAAATCGATCGGTTACTTTCTGGTTTGTCGAAAAACACAAGCTGTCCAGTTCCACGGAAGCCTCGAATCCATTTCGCCGTTCTATTCACCTGCTGAATACCTGCTCACTCCGGCGCTCATGGAACTGCCTGAACACTAAAAATTGTTCAAGGGCTTTAAGTTCGGCAAAAAGAATTCCCCCCCCTCGATAAGGAGCTGCAAATGATCAGGTATTCAAGAGCTCACGCGCCTTATCGATGGTCGATTTCATCATGCTTTGGAGGACAACAAGTCACAGCAGTTCGCTTGGGAAGAGCTTTTGAATTTAGCGAGTGAAAGAATTTGGCTTTTGGATCTAGCTTGCACTGGTCGAAGAGCAACAGCAACCGGGATTGAAAGTTTTGGGGAAATCAGTGAGAACCTAGGTTATGCATTTCTAGAAGATAAATTTGTTGAGGGATATGAGGAGGGTCGGATCGTTTACATACCCTCGCTTCTCAAAAAGGAATTACTACGCTTTAAAGAATTTCTAATTCTTGTGGCAAAAACAGATCATGTACCAAAAGCATTCCGCGACCACTGCAACGATTTGCTTCAAGGCTGTAGCAGAGCTAAAGCCCCACTAACAGTGTTGATTTTGAGATCAAAAGAATCGGGGGATGAGCTAATCATTCAAGAGCTATCACCTAGAAGAATCTTTGAGAAATACTTTTGCGAGGCCTCGGGTTTAGAAAATATATTTCGACACTTCTGGGCGCAGGTTGTTACTGACGAAACACTAGATCCTGAATTAACCAGAGCGCAACTTGGTCATTCCGATTCCTTGAACATGCTCTATGGCGATATCTCCAACAGGACTCGGAAAACAGATGTAGATAGGATTGGCAAAATCATAGAGTCCAGAATCTGTGACTTTAACTTTGATACAGACCGATTCTGGAAACAGCTTACAAATGATCTGGCTCTCTGTGAATCCGACTCTCCTTCAACACGAATTGAATTTCCCCAATACATTGGAAGAGCGCGGCGCAAAGCTCAACGCGAGAGGGAGAGAACCAACATTGAAGAGCGATTAAGAAAAGAATTGGTCAGAATTGATCAAGAGTTGAACGTGAATCATGACGATCCTTCTGAATCTTTTCACTCCGACGAAGCCGAGAACGATCAAAATGACTTAAGAAAAAAACATCTTAACAACTCGGATCTGAAACTTAAGGGCATCCGCCCTTCGGTACTTAATCGATTACTACAAGAGGCTGATTGGCCCTTCGTAATTAGCACCTTCAGAAAATCACAAGAATTTCCATCACATGCCATATTTAAAAACATCAAGTACAGAGACAAGTTTGAGAAATTTTATGTGACATTGAACAAGGAGTCAGACCCTCAAACTGTAGTTGTTTGCAAAGTCATCAAGTTGATTTACAGGTACCAAATAATTTCAAATTCACTGCTAGTGAATCTATTTAAACCCGAATATTCACGCGTTGTGAATTTGCCTAAGAACAGCAGTAACGCGCACCTTGAAATCGCAACACGTAGCGCCCTTAAAGATGGCAAGAATGGTCAATGCTTACGCTTGAAAATTAGTAGCGATCTAGTTGACATCCCTGAAACAATCAAGCTAATTGATAAAGAAAAATCGGCGCAGACAGCAAAGCTACTTGAACTATTTGAAACTAACCCCGATTTCGACATCAAACAATTTCTCATAAGCGTTCAAACTCAGGCCTTAGATATAGCTCGTTTCGAACAAGTCGCATCGATTGCCACTAATTTTGGCAATGATATCCCCACGTCAAGTAGCGGATGGGCTTCACTTGGGGTTTCAGACGGAACTTCACCCTCGAGATCCATTGACTTGGCGGAGTTCAACGACCCCCCGATCAGCAAATCTTTCATAGACGAAAAGTCCAATCCCTCGGAAAGAGTTAAAAGCTGCGTATTCTGGTCGAAAGACACCACTGATTCTGGCGGAAAGGCTCCGCACATTC
>VFQO010002195.1_pt1 | contig 12504 bp, 10 predicted proteins | sample 3512331 | NCBI WGS metagenome assembly VFQO01 (sample SAMN10412371, study PRJNA504923) | tailings metagenome | isolation source: Replicate 3 from Balatoc abandoned mine | place: Philippines: Itogon, Benguet | collected 2017-08-28
AACCCTCGGAAACACAGTGTAGGGCGAGCCACCTCAAACACCGAGGCGGACATACAGTCTTACGGATCAGGCGAGCGCCGCCGGCATTGTCAGATCTCGATGCGCTCTGCCAGAACAAGAGCATCCCCCACGTCGACCCCGTGGTATCGGTCCGTCCTCTCGATATTGGAGGGGCCAGACAAAATCTGGACCGCACGAAGGTTTCCAGTCGTGCTGTAGATCATGGCGGCCTTCGTCCGCCGCACCGAGTGTGTGCGGCAGACTTCCCGCCGCAAACCAATCGCGGTGCCCCAATCATCGGCGAGCCGGGCATACTGCCGAGTGCTCATCGGTCGCCCGGAATCAATTCTGCTCTCGAACACGAAATCATCAATGGTGCCGCCCCGTTGCAGTAGCCATGTCGCCAGGCTCGAGCGGGCGTCCGCGGTGATTTCAAATTGCACGAGTCGACCGAATTTGAGCTGAATGATCATTGCGCAATCCCGAACTTCGGATCCGGCCACGAGGTCGCCGATCTTGAGCTTCACCAGATCGCAGCCCTGCAACTCGCTGTCGATCGCCAGGTCGAACAGAGCGTGATCTCGGAGCCGCTCCTCGCGATCAAGGAAGAACCGGATCGCCCAATTCTGCTTTTGGGTCAGTGGCCGCTTGGTGCCGACGGTTCTGCCAGCATTCCACGCGACCCGGATTTTGCATGGTGGGTTCGAGGTGAGGGTAGGTCATCATCTTTCTCCATGGCGTTGATTGGCCGAGGAGAAGAACGGGCATCGCATCAGCGACATCGACATTGCCGTTGTCGTTGCCGTTCATAGGCAGCTTGAGAAGGGCCCCCGACACCTCAGGCACTCAAAAGCAAAAGGGAAGATTTCGGCATAATCCGACGTTTGGAGATGCCGGTGCGAACGACTGCTTCGGCCCAAACGCGGTCGTAGCAGCCAGAGCGCAGCCTTGGGCTTTCAACCGTTCTGCGGGTACTCATCGAGGCTGCGGTGCAAAACTTGTGCATTTGCCGGTGGAAAATTACTGAAAAATCCCGGCGATCCTGCGCCCCGATGCACTCGAATCATGATGCCGAAGTCGGAACCATAACAAGGAACGACGGAGTCTCGCCTTGAAGGGAAATCCGTTATTCTTTCAGATGTTTGGCACTAAGGAAATTTCTGGCTGGGGCGGAAGGATCCCCAGCCAGGAATGGAATAAGCATCTGACGAGATACGGGTTTCTGCTCTGAAGACCTGCTTGGCACCACGCGAGGGTACCACGGCAGGGTACCACGACAGGAGGCCACAGACCGTGTCACGCGTTCCAAACGTCACCCGTAAGCAGGGTATCTATTATTATCGCCGCCTAATCCGGTTGGGCGTCCAAAAGCCTTTCCGGATTCGTATCTCGCTGCGAACACGCTGTCACAAGCGGGCGAGCCTCCTTTCAGCAGCGTTGACCTTATTCTGCGAACAGGCCGCGATGACCATCACTTCGAATTCTGAGACCCAAATCCTTACCGCCGAGCAGCGTGCCGCCATCTTCCGAGAACAGCTCCTCATTGAGCGAGATCGGCTCGAGGTTTTACATGCGCGACTGCAAATCGCTCCCCAAGATTTTCGCGCCGATGGAACGCCGTCACTGGCCGATTTTCGCCATGCCCTGCGTGATGTCGCGCGATCTTGCCTATACGGGGTGGACCGCAACCCCATGGCGGTGGAACTGGCCAAAGTTGCGCTCTGGATCGAGACGGTTGATCCCGGCCTCCCGCTCGGATTTTTCGACGCTCAAATCCGTTGCGGTGACGCGCTACTCGGTGTCTTTGATCTCAAGGCGCTCGAAGATGGCATCCCTGACGCTGCCTACAAAGCGTTGGGCTCAGATGACAAGGACGTGGCGCGATACTACGTCGGCAAGAACAGGCGGGAGCAGGCAGAAAAAGAACGCGTTGCCAAGGGTTTCGGCTTTCATCGCGCGCAGGACCTCATCCAAGCCTTTGAAGCTCTTCGCAGCATGCCGGAAGACACGGTCAAGCAAATCGAGGCCAAGGCTGCACGCCTTGAGGAATTGACAGCGCATGGGGCGGCTGCCTGGCAGTTAGAGACAGCCTGCGACCTGTATATATCCGCATTTTTTATGCCCAAGGTGAAGGGCGGAGATCATTCCGGACCGGATGGAATGCCGCGTCGGGGCGCCGAGACAATCCCGACTTCCGGCACCCTTTGGGAATGGCTGCGAGGAGTCCAGCCATTCGGCCCGCTTTTCGGTCAAGCAATCGATGTCGCACGGCGGGCCAAAGCGTTCCATTGGCCGCTCCAATTCCCGGATGTGATGCAACGGGGCGGGTTCGACGTGGTGCTTGGCAATCCACCGTGGGAGCGCATCAAACTGCAGGAGCAGGAGTTCTTCGCGCTCAAGGATGCTGAGATCGCGACGGCGAAGAACGCCGCTGCTCGCAAGAAGCTGATAGAGAGGCTGGATCAGACCAACCCGCGCCTGGCGCAGGAGTGGCGGGACGCGCTAAGGACCGCAGCGGCCGAAAGCCAATTCATGCGGGAGTCAGGCCGCTTTCCCCGCGGAGGCGTCGGTGATGTGAACACCTATGCCGTATTCACCGATCTTTGTTGGCAGGCACTTCAACCTTCAGGCCGCGCGGGCCTGATCATCCCGAATGGTCTTGTAGTCGGCTTCACCTATAGAGAGTTCCTAAGGCAGCTCTTGTCGAATAAATCACTAGTATCATTCTACGGCTTCGAGAATGAAGACAAGATCTTCAAGGACGTGCACAACGAAACGAAGTTCGGCCTGCTTACCATCGGCGGCAAGGATGTGCAGATAGAGCAGCCATGGTTCACGGCGCACATCCGGCAACCGGCTGAGATTGCAGATCCCGCGAAGCGCTATGCCCTGACTGTGGATGAGATCCGGGCTATCAACCCTAACACGCTGAACCTTACCCTCTCTACGAGGGCAAGATGTTCTGGCATTTCGATCATCGATACGGGACCTACGAAAATCAGACTGAGAAGCAGGCGAATAAGGGCGTCCTCCCGCGGGTCACTGCTGTTCAACACAAGGATCCAAACTATCGAGTACAGCCCAGATATTGGGTAGATGCCAGTTTGACAGACAGCGCACTTGGAGACCATTCGAAGCGGCAGTGGTTCTTCTCATGGAGAGATGTGGGAATTTCAGAACGGACGCTTATTGGCACGATTATTCCGAAAACGGCGACTGGCGATAAGGCGCCGGTGCTTTTTGCCGACCAGCCTCCCAAGCTTTTCGCAGGCCTTTCTGCCGTATTGGGTAGCCTTGTCGTGGACTATGCCGTTCGCCAGCGGGCCACGAACATCAAGTTCTTCGTTTTAGAGCAAGCCCCCGTTTTGCTTCCTGAGCAGCTCTCTCAGATGGCTATATGGCTGGGAACGGCACCAGTTGAATGGTTTGCACCGCGCCTGCTTGAACTCTGTTACACCAATGTAGAGATCGAACCCTTTGCACGCGATTTGAATTTCGAGGGAGAGCCGTTCAACTGGGATGTTGATCGACGCCAGCTGATCCAAGCAGAAATCGATGCAGCAACCCGACCCGAAGCTGTCGGCGTTGATCGACGTTCTGACGCCGCTCATCCAGAAGGGGGCGAACCCCGTCGTTTTCTGCCGCTATCTTGCCACCGCAGAGCATGTCCGAGGTGGATTGCGCAAGGCCTTCCCGAAGTTGAAGGTCCAAGCGGTGACGGGTGTGCTTACCCCTGACGAACGTCGCGAGCGCGTGGCGGACATGGCGCCGGCCGAAGATGAAGAGGATGTTCAGCGCATCCTGGTGGCCACCGACTGCCTGTCGGAGGGCATTAACCTCCAGCAGTTGTTCGACACTGTCATCCACTACGATCTCTCTTGGAATCCAACTAGGCATCAGCAGCGAGAAGGTCGCGTCGACCGCTTTGGTCAGCCCGCGAAACTTGTGCGTTCCATCATGATGTTCTCACCCGACAGCGCGATCGATGGGGCAGTTCTTGACGTCATTCTTCGCAAAGCCGAGGAAATTCGGAAGATAACCGGTGTGACAGTACCCCTCCCGGATGAGCGCGGCCCGGTTACAGATGCTCTTATGGCATCCATGATGCTGCGACGCGGCGAGACCCGCCAGTTAGCCCTAGATCTTCGCCTCGACGATGGGACGAAGGCTATGGAGGCTCGCTGGCGCGATGCATCCGAAAACGAGAAGAAGTCCCGCGCCCGCTTCGCACAGAATGCTATGAAACCGCAGGAAGTTGCCCCTGAGTGGAAGAAGGCACAATCGCTCCTTGGATCCCCCGCAGACGTAAGGACATTCGTCGACCGGACGATGTCACGCTTCGGCGCCCCCCTAGAACCCCGTAAATCAGGTCTTCTGGCTCATGTGCATGCGCTCGAGGGTTCTCTGAAGGAAAGGCTGTCGGAAAGGAACTTGACTGGTTCCGTTCGCTTAGCGGTAGCCGAGCCTGCCCCCACCGGGACCGCGCTCTTGACGCGGACGCATCCCTTGACGTCGACCCTCGCCGATGCCGTTGTTGAGGCATCGCTTGATCCTGAAACACTATCAGGTCTCGGGATTGGGAGGGTTGGGGCATCCACGTCAGCGGCCCGATTGACGGCGGCGCGAGAAATGCAGCCAGCCCAGCTTCTTCGGGCGCGTTGATTGCAAAAGGAGCGACATCGAGGTTATTCTCAAGATGGAGCCCTCGCACCGGCTTGCAAATAGATTATTCGCCGTGTCTCTCGCCAGGAGGGTCGGGGTCCAGCACAGGCCTGTCTTAATCGGTGTGATCGATCCAGCCGACCTGAACCGTTTTGGCGGTGCTCAAGGACAGGGGCTGCCGCATAAGAATGGCGGGAAAATTTCGCGCACTTGTAGCATCAGATATTGTGGCAGGTTGCCAAATGACCATTAAGAGATCGGAATGACCGATGAGTTATCACACTCTTTTCGCCAGTGTCCCGAGTTCATCAGGCGATCGTTGGCTCGCTGCCGGCGATATTCATCGTAACAGCGCCAGTGTCCTCCTTTTGCATTGTTTTGATCGCGACATGATGCGGCTTTGAAGGGCCTTTGAGAGATGAGTTTCCGCATCCTAAATGTCACCGCGACGCTCCCGAAGCTTGGGAAGAGGATGGTGACGCTGGCGCGAGCAGAAGATAGCGCGGCGGGTTCGAATGCAACTATCTTGATCGGCCGAAACGGTTCGGGAAAGTCGACGCTCCTGCGCGACATAATCCAGCTGATGCGTCCGTTAGGCCAAAAGGGCCGACCGCGTGCCTCCGCTAATACCGTACAGTCTCTCACGCTTGTCCGCGATGGCCAAATTTCGGTTGTGGAAGGTGGTGCTGTCGCTGATCGGTCCGTTACGAGTATTGATCCAAACCAGCTGCCCCGAAAGCTAATCGCGCTCTCCTTCACGCCGTTCGACAAGTTTCCCGTACGCGATGACGTCCGTGACGGGCTGGATGCACCCGATCCCTTCTACGTATATCTTGGGTTCAAGACAGAGAGTGGACGCGCATCCGTCGCGTCACGCTTACTCAAGACACTGGATCGGCTGGCATTTCTCGATCTTTCGGAACGAGGTCGCGAGAGTATCTCGGACATCTTAGAAGAAATTGGCTATTCACCCAAGTTGGTGGTCTCTTTCATGCTGCCCATACGCCTGCGAGACAAGCTAATGGGCCGCTATTCGGACAGCCGTTCAACGCCTGACCAAGAGCAGCGGCTTGTCGTCGAGGGAGCGCTCGAGCTTTTCGAGCCGCGCCGATTTGATCAGTCGATCGACCTCTTCCTCGACTTCCGTACCGGATACTATGATCTGTTTCTGTCGGACGCTGTAAAACAGGGATCTGCTAGCCAAAGACGAGAACGAGAGCGCGTTCCACTTGCGGGGCGGCTTGATCGGGACGCGCTTGGCCGTCTGGTCTTAGCAGGCGCGCTTCGTACCACCTCGGCAATCGTCCATTCGCTGGAGCATGGTGGAGAAATCGATCTGCTTGAACTCAGCTCAGGAGAACTCAGCATCATTTCCGGCTTACTCGGACTCGCGGCGAATCTTGCGGACGACGCACTAGTTCTGATCGATGAGCCAGAGAATAGCCTGCACCCGGCATGGCAGCTTAAATATGTAGCCATGCTCGACACGATCATGCGTCGCCATAGCGGCGCACACTACATCATCGCTACCCATTCGCCGCTGATCGTCAGTGGTGCGGCTAGTCTTACGCCGATCATAGCTCGGCTTGACCATGATCCAATCGAGATCGATGCTGCAATGATTGCGGAAGAGTCGCCCGATGCCACGTTGATCAAGGCGTTTGACGTGGTAACCCATCATAATAACTTCGTGCGCCAGCTCACGCTCGAAGGCTTGACTCTGATCGAGACTGGCCAAGGCGACACGGTACGCGCGCTGAACATCGCTGCGCTGCTTAGCAAGCTGCTACCCCGGCTCGACGAAAGCGATCCTATTTGCGGCGTTATAGCAGCATATGTCGAGCGGATAGCCGCCGGTGACGGTTGAGTATCTTGATGTAGAGATCGCGGAGATCAGGAAGCAGCGCGCTAAGCTCGCCCTTGCCGCGTTCAACGCGTGGCTGGATCACTCTCCCATCAAGGCAAGGCTGAAGAAGGCCTATCTCAAATCACAGAAGCTGCGGTGCTGCTATTGTCAGCGGTTCAACGACGATCACAACAGCAACCTGTGGGACCTAGATCACATCCTTTGTGAACAGATCTACCCTCAGCTTTTCGCGGACATCGGTAATCTCTCCGTATCCTGCAAACGCTGCAATGGTGCAAAAAGGCAGAAAGATGTGATGGTGCCGGGTATGCCGCCGGGACCGACAATCGCTCCGTCCGAGATCGACGCCTACACCATCCCCCATCCTCAGCTGACTGACTGGTCCGAGCATCTCAAGCACACGCATTACCTGATCTACGAAGGACTCTCGGACAAGGTCGAGGAGCTTATTTCGGTCTGCGAGCTGAATGGCAAAGCGGAGGAAGGAGCCGGGTTCACCGTGGGCGCGATCCGCGCATCAATTGCAAACGGGTATTTCGAGAAAATCGGCAATCGCATTCCCAACCTTACCGTCGATCTCGCATGCGATCTCGCGCAAGTCGCCCAAGATGAGATCGAACGGCTGCGCTACAACCGCGCGGTGCGGCGGCTCAACCGGGCGCTTCGAGACCATGAGAAGAACAACCGCGCGCGTTACGGCTCCTGACAGAGCCCCACCCCGAAAGGCCGCTGCCGGTCAGGGGCGGATGAGACACGACCATTGAAGCCCGCTTTCGCCGAAACCAGTCGTAAAACACAGCTGGGAGGAACGGCTGCTTAGTCCCAAACCCAGCCATTGCAATTCGGCCTAGACATGCCCGCTCTCTGGCGATGATGCGGCGGATTATAAGAGCTCGGGGCACACTAAAGGCCGTCAGGCTCGGCCGCCGTACGCTGTTGGAAACCGACCTGCCAGCATGCTGAGGACGCACGAGCAGAAGCTGACGTTTATCAGCTGAGCATATCCGACCGCGACTGCAGTAAGATGTAATAGGGCGGAGCAATGGAGAGGAAGCGGCTGGATCGTTGGGCTCCCTCGTGCGTGTTCCGGCACATTCGCCAGCCTTTCCGACTGCGAAGTGGCGCAGCGCTTTGGCGCTCGGGTGGCCGTGTGCCCGAAGGCAAGATCTCGATTTCGATGTTGATGTTTGGTGCCCAGAAGAGGACTCGAACCTCCACGCCCTTGCGAGCGCCGCCACCTGAAGACGGTGCGTCTACCAATTCCGCCATCTGGGCACACATACCGGTGGTCAAAGACCTCGTCCGGTGGGTAGGTCGCGGCCGATAGCGATCACCCCGGGTCCGTGTCAACAAGATTGCTCCCCAAAGGAAAAAAAGTGCTACTTGGCTTTAGCCGGCCAGCAAGCCCTGACGTCAGGACTCTGGACCTCCTACGAGCATCCGGTCGAGATCGCTTCGCGGAACGAGTGTTCTGCGTCCAATCCGTTTCGTTTGGAGAGCGCCCTCGTTAATCAGCTTGTAGATCGTGGAGCGCCCAACCCCCAGGATGGCGGTTGCATCGCTGATTGAAACAAGCTTGCTCTCTGATTGCGTGCCGAAGCGGTCGAGGCGCTTGGCAACAAAGTCGGCGATCGCTTCGATCTGCGACGGGTCTAACCGGACAATGCGCCTTTCAGGGTCGGATAAATGCCTCGCGGACGCAGTAGGGAGCTTCTTGATCACCCGGTCGAGATCTTGCTTCCGCCAGCGGGCAGATTGGCCGCCTATCTGAACACATGGCAAGTCGAAGGTGCTGGCGATCTGCAGGAAAGGCTCTTCGCCGATCGACATATATCGCGCTGCCATTTCGGTCGTCATCAAGGCAGGCCAGCCTTCAATCACGTTTGGCAAATTGGACACGTAGATCTCCAACTGACGGAACGATGCAGATTGAAGTGTGCTCCTGAAGGCAGGTTCAACCCGCAATAGGTAACCGCGAACGTTCCTGCTGCCGCTACGGCGCTTCACTAAACCGAATCGAGGTGCTGCGCAGCGAGTGCGCTGCGATGCATGTGGCTAGAGGCCCGCCTGCGTCGGCCTAGGTCTCGGTGCTTGAAGGCACGCGTCACTTGCCCGCGAGCGTGACAAAGCTGTGCATCGCTGGTGGATAACAGAGGGATTCTCGGACGTGCGCTTGCACCCGAGGACCGCTCGAATCATGGTGCCGAAATCAGGACCACGATAGGGTACCACGGTAGGGTACCACGGGGTTTTGACCCGCAGAAAAACCCGTTGAATTTCAGGTTCTTAAGGTTGAGTATTTCTGTGGCTGGGGCGGAAGGATGCAGGGCGGGGTCATAAAACGTCCTGTTTGCGTGAACTTAGCTTGGTGAATGAGGGCGCTGGTGCCCCCAAAGGTGTCGGGGATTACGCCTGCTGGCGGTTGATCCAGTCGCTCACATCAGCGGCGCGCCAGCCCACGCGGCGGCGGCCGAGGCGGATCTGTTTCGGGAATTCTTCGCGCTCGATGAGGCGGTAGATCGTCGCCCGGTGGAGCGAGGTCAGGCGGGCGACGTCCCGCATCTTGAGGATCTGCAAGGGCTCGATCATTCGGCGGCCTCGGTGATAGGGTAGTGTTTGCAGCCGAACGCGAAGCGTGTGCCGCAGGTGGGGCAGGCTCCGGTCGGCGACATGGTGGTTGGCATCGTGCGGATCCGCACCGGTCTGGACGTGATTGTCCCGGGCTCCGCATGCGCGTGGGGCCGCTCGCGCTTCAGCGCATCGAGGAAAGCTGCATCGCCCTTCCCGGTGCTGAAGATCTCGCCCAGCGGTGCCTGAGACGTCACACTCTCTTGATTCACTGCTGGGCGGACGCGCGGACCGCTGTCTGGGCGCCAAGCTGGCTTCGGAGGTAGTGGTGCAACAGGCTCAGGCGCCGGTGCAACGATAGGCACATCGGCTGCAACGACGCCCGCCGGCTGTGTTGACTTCTGTGTCAGCGGCTCCCGCCCGCGCTTCTTAGCCTGCAGCTTGGCCGGGAACCTGATCGGCTGCGGCACCAGCCTGAAGCCGAAGCGGATCACGAGCGGATTGTGCTGCACCTTGAACCGGACGATGCCGACCAGCTGCGCTTCCTTGTCCCAGTGGGCGTTGAAGCTGGCGCGGGTGCTGAAGCCGAGCTCGGCCACGTCTTCGTCCGTGAGGTCCTGAATCAGGATCTCGGTCCGGCTTGTGATGACGATGTGGGCACGGTGCCACTCGCGGCAAAGCGACCGCGCCGCGTGGCGCTGGCCGTGCGTGGTGGCCAGATCGCGCTGGTTGAAGGTGTTGTCGGCCGCGAAGGCTGGCACGGCGCCGAGATCACGGGCGACGGTCGGGGCGTAGCCGTCGTACCGCTTCTCGAGGTGGAAGGGCTCCGCGATCCAGAGCTTCTCGCCTTCCTGCACGCGGCTGAAGAAGCTGCTGCGCGGACGCAGGAAGAAGCGCTGCTCGCCCGCCATGACGCGGCCGGTCTCGTGGATCCCGATCGCGATGCGGCGGCTCACTCTGCGGGCTCCTCGACGGGAGGATTGGTGGCCAGTGCCAGCGCCGAAAGTGTCTCGTCGCTGACCGACGCAAACCCGTCGAAGTCGAAGCTCACCACGGGATGGACCCAGTCAGGCCGGGCGGCGAGGACGTGGGCGGCGGCCGCAGCAAGGGGCTTGTCGGTGAGCGTCTTCCACTGCTTGAAGGCGTCGGCCGGGACGAAGGGCTGCGCGAGCTCGAGGCGCTTCATCTTTGGCAACAGGCCGGTGAAGTGATGGTCGGGCGTCCAGGCGCGGCGGGCCTGCTGCGCGTCGAGGCCGATCGCCTCGGCAAGCACGTCGTGAAGCGGGACCTTGAAGCCGGGAGCATTCGCCGAGCGCTTCAGCAGCAGGCCGGCGAGCACAGCCGCGGCGCGATCCTGCGCGGCAAGGCCGATTGCGAGGAATTGCGCGAAGGCCTTGCCAAGATCCTTCTCGGTGATCCAGTCGGCGGCCAACAGGCCTTCGACGTTGGCGGCGAAGACCACGCGCGCCGGGGTCTGGCAATAAGCCTTAACCAGCTCGCGGTCCTCGTTGTCTTCCTGCCCATAGGCACTGCTCAGCTGACGCACGCCCAGCTGAGCGGCGCTTTCCTTGCCGAGTTCGGTTCGGAGCAGGGCGAAGATCACGAACGAGGCCGCCAACCCTCCGTTTGCATGCGCCTCGGTTACCAGTCCCCGGCGCAGGATGTCGCGCCGGATCGAAAGGCAGACCTCGAGGCCGGAAGCGGTGAGGCCGTGTTCGTCGCGAGCGATCGCGCGAGCATCTTTGCCGTAGATTGCGGGGTTGGTGAGCGCTTCTTCCTCGAGGTCGCGGCCGTCAATCAGCTCGGAGGCGGCGCGCGAATTGGGAAAGGTGCCCCTTTCAAAGTCGGCTTTCGCCTTGCGGCTGGTCCACCAGAAGCGGACGATCGGCTGGCCGCCGGCGGTGAGCTCCAACGTCGCGCAGATCGCGTCGTCGGGCAGGTCCATCCCAAGTTCGACCGGTCGGTCGACGTAGATCTCGAGGCTGGTGTCGTTGTAGCCGTGGTGCTGGGGCGGCTGAGCGGCGAAGCGCAGATCGCGGCGCTGCGCCTCGACGCGGATGCGGGCGCGCTCGGCGTCCAGCTTCTCCTCGGCCAGGCGCTGCAGCAAGGCCTCGTCAGCCACGCGGCCGCGATGGTCCTGATCGCCAGCGAAGAGATCGAGCTCGAACAGGCCACCCGCGGCGCGATAGGCGTCCTCTCCGACCAGGCGCAGGAGCTTTGCCAGCTGGTGATCGCCGACCTTGTAGAAGGCGCGGATGTGTTCGGGACGGCGTTCCCAGTTCTGGCGGCGGGCGAAGTGCTCCCACGCGGCCGCCTGAAGCTCGAGGTCCTCGGTTGCCGCAAAGGCACGCGCCTGCTCGACGTCGATCGCGCCTGAGGAGTAAGCGTCGAAGATCGGCGGGTGCAACTCGCCAAGACGCGCCTGCTGGGCGACCCAGTCGCTGCTCTGGCCGAGGTTGCGGGCGATCTCGCCGATCGTCATGCCGAGCCCGCGCAGCCGCGCGATCGCGGCGCGGACCTCGTAGCCCTGCAGATCACGGCGGAGCAGGTTCTCCGACAGCGACAGCAGCACGATCTGCTGGTCGGACAGATCCTTGATCACCGCGCGGATCGGGAAGTCGTGGGGCAGCAGCCCGCGCCCGACAGCAAGCCGGATCGCGCGGTAGCGGCGGCCGCCGGCGAGGACACCGAATGCGGCGGGCTCTGTCTGCCCAAATTTTGAGCAGTCCTTGGTGCGCTTGGCCCACTTCGCCCCCTCGGGTGCCGGATGAATGAGCAGCTGCTCGAGCAGGCCCTGCTCGACGATCGAGGCGGACAGGGCCTCGACCGCGTTGGCATCGGTTTCGTTGAAGCGGACGTTGAGCGGCGAGATCGCCAGATCGGCGAGTGTGAAGTGGAGAGTGCTCTCAGGCGGGGGCGGTGTCATGTCAGGGGGTGTTCCTCTCTTCGGTGATCGCGGCGGGGATCGAGGCAGCCGCAAGCGGTGTCCGCGTGGAGGATGGTCACCACCGTCGCGTCGCGGATGACCGCGCGGTGGCCAGAAGGAAGCTTGACGAAGGGCGCGCCGATCTCAGCCGCGAGCTCGAAGGTCGGGCCGGTGAGGCGACGAAAAATCTCGTGATCGGACAGGTCCGCCACCCGCTCGCGGTACGTGTCCATCGCGTGGCGGGTGACGATCAGATTATCCATAGGCCTGCCCCGACCCACGGCTATCGCCGTCGCCGTAGCCGTAGCCGTAGCCGTAGCCGTAGCCGTCGCCGTCGCCGTCGCCGTAGCCGTAGCCGTAGCCGTAGCCGTCGCCGTAGCCGTAGCCGTCGCCGTAGCCGTAGCCGTAGCCGTAGCCGTAGCCGTAGCCGTCGCCGTAGCCGTAGCCGTAGCCGTAGCCGTCGCCGTAGCCGTAGCCGTCG
>VFQO010002197.1_pt1 | contig 12493 bp, 9 predicted proteins | sample 3512331 | NCBI WGS metagenome assembly VFQO01 (sample SAMN10412371, study PRJNA504923) | tailings metagenome | isolation source: Replicate 3 from Balatoc abandoned mine | place: Philippines: Itogon, Benguet | collected 2017-08-28
TCGACGACGACTACCGATTCTGACCGTCGGGTTCCACACGAAACGACGAGGGGCCCGTCTAATTCGTCTCGAATTATCAGGCTATCTGTCTGCGCAATCAGTAGATGGCTATAATTGGAGAAAGCTTCATAAAATTTGTGAGAACGCATCAGGGTGTTGTAGCCCGAGATGCTTGCAAAATAGGAATCATCGAAAAACGTAGATTGCACGCGACCTCGGTAGTGCTTGCACAACTGGGTCAGGTGCGTCTGCAGGTGGTGCGGTCCGACAAAAGAAATGTCGTGACTTGCCATGACATCGATGGCGCGATCGACGGAGATCCGCTCCATCATTGACAACTCAGCCTTGTACATTGGGATGACAATGATCGGCCGGCTGGAGGCGTGGCTTTTGCGCATGGAAGCAAGATGATATCAGTCGCCGTCCAAAGGCACCAATATTGGGTGCTTGCCAGTTATGGTGAGTCTGGGGTCGATGGTGTCCAATTGAACCAGATGACCTTTTTCAAGGGAAAAAGTCGGAACGTCCGATCACTTGGTTATGCTAATACGGCATTGCCTGGATCGATGGATTGATGCTAATTTGGGAGTTGATCTCAAGATTTGGCCGAAGAATGTTTGGCGGCATCTTGATGATGAAGAGCCAGAGTATTCTGGTGGTTCGCTTGCGAAGTCTGATGCGGTCATCTCGGCCAATGCGGCACTGCCATCAAGCGCATGGCTGGCTTCTGACCAGCACCAGCACCAGCACCAGCTGACAGAGCTTCTATCGTGCTTCTTCATACGAGTCATTGGTCCCGACCCCACTCGGCACACACCCACCCCCGCAGTCATGTCCTTCGTACTCCCATCTTGGGCGGGCCATCCGCCCCGCCACCTCCATCTTGGCGCCGCGCTCATCGTGGCACCTGATTAGCGATGAACCTCAGCAACCCTTATTCCGCGCTCGGGCTGCCTGGGGGTCTTGGCCAGAGCCCGCAGCAGGCTGCCGAGCATGGCGCGCATGTCGTAGCGGCGGTTGAAGCGGAACTGCACCTCGGCGAGGTAGCGGTAGCCGTACTTGGCGAACTTGATGGCGTGGTACGTTCCGGTCAGCGCGGTCTTGACGTTGCCGATGAGTGTGTTGACGGCGCGGAACTTCTCGTTGAGCACGCTGGGCTTGCCACCACCGGTGACCTCGCGGTCGTGAACCGCACCCATCGAGGCGGCTACAGTGAAGCAGCCCAGGCCGTCGGAGACGACGGTCAGCGGCAAACCCATGCTGGTGGCGATGAAGTCCTGCACCGCAGCCTTGGTGAACGGTCGCGCCGACAGGCAAGCCAAGTGCGCCCGGCCGTCCTCGGTGGTCTGCACTGCCACGACGAAGGGCACCTTGTTCTCGGAGCCTCGGCCGGTCTTGCCGCCGCTGCGCTCCCCGCCAAGATAGGCGTCGTCGATCTCGACGCGGCCGGTGAGTTGCCGCTCGGACTCAGCCAGCGCCATGGCTTGCAGCAGCTTGTGCTTGATGAGCCAGGCGGTGCGGTAGCTCACGCCGAGCTGCCGAGTCAGCTCCAGCGCCGAGACGTTGTTCTTGGCCTGGGTGAGAAGCTGCATCGCCAGGAACCAGCGCGTCAGCGGCAGCTTGGTGGCCTCGAAGACGGTGCCGCTGGTCACGCTGCACTGGTACTGGCAACCGGCGCACTGCCAGTACAGCCGGCCCTCCCGGCGGAACGAGGTGCGCGACTGCATGACGCCGCAGCCCGGGCAGACGAAGCCGCCGGGCCAGCGCGCAGCGACCAGCGCCTGCTCGCACTGCTGTTCGGTTCCGTACCGGCTCATGAACTCCGGCAACGACAGCCCCTTCTGGAACTGGACTCGGTTCATCGGCATGGCGCATCTCCTGGTGTGATGCGCTCATCCTCGGCGTTCAGTGGCTCATAGAGTGAGCCTGCTGAGCTTCATCGCTAATCAGGTCGTGGCATGGCCTTTGCGCAATGCGCGGTGACCGTAGCCAGTCTTGGCTGGCTCCGGGGCTCTGCGTAGGTGGGGGTCGCGGCTGCTTTCTGCATTTGCAGATGCGCGAGATACTCAGCGTCTGCAACTTCGCCGCGAGCCAACTGCCCTGGCCCATCCCGGCAGTTCGGGCTGGGCGCTGCAAACGTTTCATGACTGGCCTTACCGTCAACCTCTGGCGGTTGGGTCGCCCACCTCAATGAATGACCGGCATGCCAGCACAACGTTACGTGATTCTTTGTCCCAGGAAGACCGAGACCGGTGGACCTGAAGCCCTGCATCAACTCGGCGCTGCATTGATTGCCTTGGGGCAGGACGCCGCGATGCACTACCTGCCGGACCGTGCATCAAACGCATGCCCGCCAAGGTACCTTCACTACGGGGTGCCGGTCATTCACCGGCTTCCTGACGAGCCAGAGACTGTGGTGGTGATTCCTGAGATCATGACCGACCGCATCTGGCGGCTGCATCAAGCCCAACGTCTCATTTGGTGGCTGAGCGTCGACTTCTATCGGCATCGCCCGAAAAAGTGGACCAAGCGCGCAAAGCTCTTCTTGCGCGAGTTGCTGCCTTCCCGTCGCCCCTATACCTTCCAGGCGCTGCCACGGCTGCAACATGCCTATCACGGTGAGTACGTGCGGCGCTTCTTGGTGAAGCAAGGCATCCAGCAGCCACTGCCTTTGTGTGAATACCTGTCACCGGCCTTTCGACTTGCTGAGTCTGAGGTTTCGACGGCTCCCCGCGCCAACGTTTGCCTCTACAACCCGCGCAAGGGGTTCGCGGTCACGCAGCGCATCATTGCAGCCTGCGAAGGGGCAGGCATTGAATTTGTACCCCTGTCAGGCTACGGCGAGGCGGAGTTGCGCGCTCTGTTTTCCCGCAGCAAGCTGTACATTGACTTCGGCGAGCATCCCGGCCGGGACCGCATGCCCCGCGAGGCGGCCTCTTGCGGTTGCATTGTCTTTACCGGACAGCGCGGCAGCGCTGGCAATCCCGTTGACGTGCCACTGGCAGATTTCTACAAGCTGGACGACCAGCAGCCTGACACCCTGCAACTGCTGCGGGAACGGATGCTGAGCGTCTGCCAAGCCTACGATGCGCATCGCAATGCTCAGGCTGACTACAGGGCGTGGATTCGCAGCCTGCCACAAGCCTTTACGGCCGACGTGGCTGGAGTGATCCACGCATTCACGCCAAGCAGATGATCCGCCGCCCGAGCTCGGCCTGTGCATCCTGGTCAGTGATCAAACGGCAGCGAGATGGATGAGGGGCTACAACAGGGTGTTCGAGATGCTGAAGACGTTCTCGCCGTGATGCAGAAAATCGCGGTCAAGCGTCGAGATGGCACGCAGGAATGGGCCCGTGCTGGCGCTGCGCGGCAGCATCCAGTCGTGTAACTCGACGATGAGCAGCGGGAATTTCTCTATCCACTCTGTGTTCTGCGAAAACAGCTCTGCCTCGAATCCTTCGATGTCGATCTTGGCAATGAAGGGCACATACACCGCCGGGTCATGACGTTGCAGCAGGTCGTTGATTGACAGAATCTCAATGCCGCCTTCGGCGCTACGGTCGATGCGGTATGCATTGTTTGCAGCTCCGGAATTGAGGATGTGCCCGCGGCTTGCTTCGCTGCCAATGGCGGCCTGCAGCACAGTCACCCGCTTTGCGTCGTTATTGAGACGCGCCTGCGCAGCGTTGCTGGCATCGGGCTCGATGCAAACGATGTGCGAACCAGGATGGTTGTCGGCGAAGTAACGCGAGGCAAAGCCGACATTGCCACCACCGTCGATGATCAATGGTTTGCGGCCTGAAGCCAAAACGGTGTCCCGAAAGGCCAGCAGTTCCGGGCAGCGAGACATTCGGTCGAGCTTGTAATCCTCGCTGATGAACACCTGGCCGAGGGTGCCGAGGTCGGTGGCGTTGCGCACGGCCAAAGTCAGCCGACGCTGCTGCTCGCGGTCAAACAGAACCTGGGTGCATGCCAGCCGTGGCGACAGCTCCAGGTAGCGTCGTTGGCGCTTTCGGCGCTTGAGGGCCTGTTCTAGCCGACGGCCATAGCGGCTGAGATGGCTGCGCAGTACGCGCCAAGAGTCGGCGCCCTCAATGTAGCGGTTCGATGCAGGGCTCATACGTTGTCGTTCGACCGAGACAGCACTCATTGGAACATCGTTCAGCTGCCGTGGGCCAACGCCCAGGCCTTCAGATATCAATGCCTGTCGATCCAGGCCGGTGGTTCGGCGCAGACGCTGTTGGCGCCCGCCATGCAGACAGGTCGTCATGCTCCAGCCAATGCCATTTGCCCGGGGCCAAGTTCTCGGGCAGCACCCAGGGCCCGAAGCGGCTGCGGTGCAGCGCCTCGCAGCGGTTGCCCACCGCAGCCAGCATGCGCTTGACCTGGTGGTACTTGCCTTCGGCCAGCGTCAGGTCGAGCGTCAGTTCGCCGGTGCGCTCGGCGGCCAGCGCGCGCACCGGCTGCGGGTCGTCTTCCAGCACCACGCCGGCCAGCAGCTGCGCCAGCTGTGCATCCGTCACCGGGTGCCTGGCCGTGACCTGGTAGACCTTGGGCACGTGGTGCCTGGGGCTGGTGAGGCGGTGGATCAGCTTGCCGTCGTCGCTGAACAGCAGCAGGCCGGTGGTGTCCTCGTCGAGCCGGCCCACGGGCTGCACACCGCGCTGGCGCAGCGGCGCCGGCAGCAGGCTCATCACGCTGGGGTGGTGGCGGGGCTTCTGAGAGCACTCGAAACCGGCCGGCTTGTGCAGCAGCACCAGCGCCTGCGCATGGAAGGGCCAGGCCACGCCGTCGACCTCGAACACCAGACCGTCGGTGGGCACGTCCTGCGCGGGGTCGTCGACGACCTGGCCGCCGATGCGCACGGCGCCCGAGGCCACCAGGCCGGCGCAGATGCGGCGTGTGCCGAAACCTTGTGTGAAGAGGACCTGGGCCAGTTGCATCGGCCGGAAGTGTAGGGGCAGCGGCGCGCCGCCCCGTGCCACTCAGGACGGCGCCGACCAGCCCTTCATGCGCCGGTACAGCAGCCCGCGCGAGACACCCAGCACACGCGCGGCGTGCGAGATGTTGCCGCCGTGTTCGTGCAGCGTGCGCTCGATCACCTCGCGCGTGTGCTGGCCCAGCGTGGCCGCGTGCGGCGCAGGCCCGGGCGCGGCCGCGGGAGGCTCCGCGGTCGCGGCGGGCGCCAGCGCCGGGGCCGCCACGGCGACGGCGCCGCGCACGCCGTCGTGCGCCTTCAGCTGCGCCCGCAGCCACACCGTCAGGCCGTTGGGCAGGCGCAGTGGCCGCGCCGACGCGGCAGCGCTGCGCGCCAGCAGTTCGGCCAGCGAGGTGCCGAACAGCGTCTCGGCGGCGCTCTCACGGCCGCTGCCCGAGCCCAGCAGCTGCTGCGCAGTGCCGTTGAGCCAGGCGACGCGGCCGCGGCCGTCCACGCCCACCAGGGCCTGCAGCGGCGTGCCCAGCATCGTGTGGCAGACCTGGAACTGCAGCACCAGGTGTTCGTCGGCACTGGCCTGCAGCAGGCGGTTCTCGATCGCCGTGGCGTACACGCCGACCAGCGCCGCGGCATCAAAGCCGAACGCGCGAGACTCGATGGTGAGGTCCAGCACGCCGGCGAGCGCGCCGCGGCCGTCGCGGATGGGCGCGGCGGCGCAGTGCAGCGACTGGATGCAGGCGAAGTAGTGCTCGGCGCCGGTCACGGTGACGGCCTGGCCGGTCTTGACCACCACCGCCGGCGCATTGGTACCCACCGCGCCCTCGGCCAGGTTCACGCCCACGCGCGCCGCGCTCTTCAGCACCGGCTCCAGCACCGGCGTCGTGGCCGGCGTGGCGTGCACGATCACGCCTTCGGCGTCGGTCAGCAGCACGCGGCAGCCGGTGCCGCCCAGCGCGGCTTCCAGGCGCGCGATCTCGTCGCCCGCGGCGCCCAGCAGCTGCCGGTTGCGCGTCAGCGTGGCGTGCAGCCTGCTGCGCGTGACGGGGTCGAAGGCCACCGCCTCGTGCGGGCTGCGGTGGGCCCCCACGCAGCGCGCCCACGACTGGATCACGGGCTCGCTGACCAGGCCCGTGGGCCGCTGGCCACCGCCGAAGAAGCGTTCACGCGCCAGCGCCACGCGCTGGCCCGGCGAGGCGAAGAAGGGCTGCGCCGGCAGCGCGGCGGCTTGGGTGCGGTGCGGCATCGCCCGAGTCTGTCCTGACTTGGAACAAGCCGTGATACGGGAAAGTACCTTGTTGGGCCATGCCGCCGTGGCGCGCGATGCTGGCGCCGCGCCGGACGCAGCTTCCACGGTCGGCGCGGGCCTGCGGGCTCCTCCAAGGAAGCAAGGAGACAGCATGAAGTTACCTCTGCTCACGCCTGGCTGGGCGGTGGCCTGGTGCCTGGCGCTCTGCGCTGCGGCGCCGGCCGCGCTGGCGCAGCCCAAGGGCTCGCCCGAACACATCCAGGCCGTCACCTCCCGCATCGACGGCAAGGCCATCCGCGCCAATGCCGCGACCTCCCGCGACTGGCCGAGCCACGGCCTGGACTACGCCGAGACCCGCTTCTCGCGCCTGCGCCAGATCGACACCGGCAACGTCGGCCAGCTCGGCCTGGCCTGGAGCTACGACCTCGAATCCACGCGCGGCGTCGAAGCCACGCCGCTGGTGGTGGACGGCGTCATGTACGTCACCGCCTCGTGGAGCATCGTGCACGCGGTCGACGTGCGCACCGGCAAGCGGCTGTGGACCTTCGACCCGCAGGTCGACCGCGGCGGCGGCTACAAGGGCTGCTGCGACGTGGTGAACCGCGGCGTGGCGCTGTGGCAGGGCAAGGTCTATGTCGCCAGCTACGACGGCCGCCTGATCGCGCTGAACGCAGCCACAGGTGCCAAGCTGTGGGAGCAGGACACCATCATCGACCGCAAGTTCTCGTACACCATCACCGGCGCGCCGCGGGTGTTCAAGGGCAAGGTCATCATCGGCAACGGCGGCGCCGAGTACGGCGTGCGCGGCTACATCACCGCCTACGACGCCAGCACCGGTGCGCAGAAGTGGCGCTGGTTCACGGTGCCGGGCGACCCGGGAAAGCCGTTCGAGGACGCCTCGATGGCCAAGGCTGCCAAGACCTGGGACCCGGCCGGCAAGTGGTGGGAAGCCGGCGGCGGCGGCACGGCGTGGGACACGCTGACCTTCGATCCCGACCTGAACCTGATGTACGTGGGCACCGGCAACGGCAGCCCGTGGGCGCACAAGAAGCGCAGCCCCGCGGGCGGCGACAACCTGTACCTGGCCAGCATCGTGGCGCTGAACCCCGACACCGGCAAGTACGTGTGGCACTACCAGCAGACGCCGGGCGACAACTGGGACTACACCAGCACGCAGCCGATGATCCTGGCCGACCTGAAGATCGGCGGCCAGCCGCGCAAGGTGATCCTGCACGCGCCGAAGAACGGGTTCTTCTTCGTCATCGACCGCCGCAACGGCAAGTTCATCTCGGCGCAGAACTTCGTCGACGTCAACTGGGCCAGCGGCTACGACAAGAACGGGCGGCCGATCGAGACCGCGATCGCACGCACCGCCGACCGGCCGCGCGAGATCATCCCCAGCGCCTTCGGCGCGCGCAACTGGCACCCGATGTCGTTCAACCCGCAGACCGGACTGGTCTACATGCCGGTGCAAGGCGTGCCGCTGACGCTGATGGACAACAAGGACTGGAAGTTCAACGGCGTGCGACCGGGCGAGCCGCACAGCAACGTGGGTTGGAACACCGGCAACTTCGCCAACGTCGAGCCGCCCAAGAGCGCGCCCTTCGGCCGCCTGATCGCCTGGGACCCGGTGGCGCAGAAGGAGGTGTGGCGCCACGAGCACGTGTCGCCGTGGAACGGCGGCACGCTCAGCACCGCGGGCAACCTGGTGTTCCAGGGCACGGCCGACGGCCGCTTCGTGGCCTACGACGCGAAGTCCGGCGCCAAGCTCTGGGAGACGGCCGTGGGCACGGGCGTGGTCGCAGCACCCGTGAGCTACGAGGTCGACGGCAAGCAGTACGTCTCGGTGGCCGTGGGCTGGGGCGGCGTCTACGGCCTGGCGCAGCGTGCCACCGAACGCAAGGGGCCGGGCACGGTCTACACCTTCGCTTTGGGCGCCAAGGCGGCGCCGCCGGCCTTCGTGGAGTACCGGCTCAACGCGCTGGTGCAGGGCGTGCCCTACGACGCGCAGCACGTGCCCGAGGGCACGGCGCTGTACGTGAGCAACTGCGTCTTCTGCCACGGCGTGCCGGGCGTGGACCGCGGCGGCAATATCCCGAACCTGGGCTACTCGGCGCAGGGCACGATCGCCAACCTCGACAAGTACGTGTTCGGCACGCTGGCGAAGAACGGCATGCCCGACTTCACCGGCAAGCTCAACGCGACCGAGGTGGAGAAGATCAAGGCCTTCATCCAGGGCACGGCCGACGCGATCCGGCCGAAGTAGGGCAGCAGGTGGGCGCTGCGGCCGCCGCGTGGCGCGCCGCAGCCCGTGCCATCAATCCTGCAGTTCGAGCACGACGACGCGGTTCTCGGCAGCCGGCCAGGCGATGCCGGCCAGCCGTTCGCTGACGCCCGCGGTGCTGAACTCGGCCACCACGCTGCGGCCGCTGTCGCGCAGCTTCAGCTTGCTGGCCGCCAGGCCCGCCACGCCGGGCGGGATGCCCGGCGGCGGGTTGCCGTCGAACACGATGCGGTCGCGCGGCAGGCCGAAGTAGCCGCGCGGCCGCGTCAGCGTCACGACCGATGCCGCGTCCTTGTCGGCATCGGCCAGGCGCTCGGGGCGGAAGTGCACGGTGCTGCTGCTGCGCGGGAACGGGCTGCGGTACACGTGCGCCGTGGCCGCGCCGGGCGCGCTGACGACGAACTCGTGGTGCGCCGTGGGGCGCGTGGTGAACGGACCCCAGCGGCCGTCGGCGCCCACCGTCTTGCGGTGCACGGCCGGACCCTGGCGCGCGCCAGTGGCCGGGTCGACGACGTAGACCTCGATGCTGGCGCCGGCCACCGGCAGGTTGTTGGCGGCGATCTTGCCGTCGAGCACCGGTGCGGCCTCGGGCGTGATCGCCGTGCCCTGCGGCGCGCGGCCGGTGATGAAGGCGACCGTCTGCGCGAAGGCCTCGGGGTGGTAGCTGACCTCGCGGTGGTCGCGGCCGGGCAGCACCACGTTCTTCGCGCCCTTGAGCGCCGGGCCTTCGGCGGTGACGTTGGTGGGCGTGCCGCGGGCGCCGATCCACACGCCGTCGGGCTGCGCGAACTTGTCGTTGCCGTCCGAGCGCAGCGTCATCCAGGCCGGGCCCGGCGTGACTTCGTCGCCGTTCGGCCCCTGCGGCGCGTTCAGCGCGGTCAGGAAGGGGCCGGCGCCGTTGAATTCGTTGTTCGGGCGGAAGCCCGGGTTCGACCACACGCCGTGGTTGGGCGTGCCGCCCAGCACCGCGTGCGAGACCTTGGCCGCGCCGCCGAAGTTCTTGATGTAGTTGCGGATGGCCAGACCGCCGCGCGAGTTGCCCACCAGCACCACCTGCCGTGCGCCGGTGCGCGCGAGCACCGCGTCGACCTCGGCGGCCAGCACCTGCGCGCTCTCGGCGGCCGAGCTACGGCCGGGCTGCGCCACACCGTCGTCGTCGCGTGCCAGCGGGTTGGGGAAGTCCACCGCGTGCAGGTGCGCGCGCGGCCAGCCCTGGCTTTCGTAGCGCCACAGCGTGGGCGTCCACAGCGCGGCGCTGTCGCCGTTGCCGTGCACGAAGACGATGGGCGGCCGCTGTGCATCTTGCGGGGCCGGGGCGTTGGCGCAGGCGCCGGCCAGGGCCGCGGCGGCGAGTGCCAGCCAGTGGCGGCGGGACAGGAACTGGGTCATCGGGTCTCCTCCTCGGGTTCAGAGTTCTTGTGCCGCCGGCAAGCCCGGCAGCCCGCTGGCGGCATGCACCGCGTTCAGCACGGCGCGGGCCGTGGCTTCGGCCGCCATCGCCCCCAGCACGGTCATGTCGCCGGGCTTGCCGCTGGTGCCGGTGGCCAGCGTGAACAGCGTGTCGCCGTCTGTCATCGTGTGCACCGGGCGGATGCTGTGGGCCAGGCCGTCGTGCGCCATCGTCGCCAGCTTGTTGGCCTGCGCCTTGGTCAGCGCGGCGTCGGTGGCGACGACGCCGATGGTCGTGGCCATGCCGGCCAGCGCGCGCGCCGGCAGCTCGCCGCGCAGCAGCGCCGCCATGCTGTCCAGGCGCTGGCGGCCGTCGGCCGTGCGGGCACCGGCGATCACGGCGCCGGTCTTCGGGTCGACGACATCGCCGATGGCGTTCACCGCGATCAGCGCCGCCACCGTGACGGCGCCGACGCGGACCGAGGCGGTGCCGATGCCGCCCTTCATCGCGCGTTCGATGCCGAACAGCTTGCCCACCGCGGCACCCGCCCCGGCACCGACGCTGCCTTGTGCCGGGGGCGCGCTGCTGGCGGCGGTGCAGGCGGCAAAACCGCTGTCGGCCCCGGGGCGGATGCGCGCGTCGCCGATCCACAGGTCGAACAGCACGGCCGCCGGCACGATGGGCACGCGCGCCGGCCCCACGGGGAAGCCGTGCCCTTGCTGGTCGAGCCAGCGCATCACGCCGCCGGCGGCGTCGAGCCCGAAGGCGCTGCCGCCCGACAGCAGCACGGCATGCACCTGCTCGACCAGGTTGTCGGGCCGCAGCAGGTCGGTCTCGCGCGTGCCCGGTGCGGCGCCGCGCACGTCGACGCCGCACACCGCGCCTTGCGGGCACAGCACCACGGTGCAGCCAGTGGCGCGGGCCTGCTCGGTGTGATGGCCGACCGCGAGGCCGGCCACGTCACACAGACTGCCCGGAAACATCAAGCCGGCTTCAGGCAAAGACGCCGGCCGTGTCCTGCATGCGCGCGCTGACCTCGCCCAGGTGGTGCAGCGTGTCGCCGAAGCCCATCTCCAGCGTGGTCAGGCGCTTGAAGTAGTGGCTGGCGATGTACTCGTCGGTGACGCCGATGCCGCCGTGCAGCTGGATGCACTGCTGGCCCACGAAGCGCATGCTCTGGCCCAGCTGCACGCGCGCCTGGCTGATGGCGCGGCGGCGCTGCGGCGCGGCCTCGCCCAGCTTCAGGCTGGCGTAATAGCTCATCGAGCGGCCCAGCTCCAGCTGCATCTTCACGTCGGCAATGCGGTGGCGCAGCGCCTGGAAGCTGGCCAGCGTGGCGCCGAACTGCTTGCGCGTGTTCATGTAGTCCACGGTGATGGCGACCAGCTTGTCCATCACGCCCACGGCTTCGGCGCACTGCGCGGCGATGCCGGCGTCCACCGCCTGCTCCAGCAGCGCGTGGCCTTCGGCCGTGATCAGCGTGGCGGGCGTGGCCGACAGCTCCAGCTCGGCGGCGCGCGCGCCGTCCTGCGTGGGGTAGCCGCGCAGCTGCACGGCCGCGGCCTCGACCAGGAAGAGGCCAATGCCGGCCGTGTCGCCCTCGGCCCCGGCAATGCGCGCCGGCACCACGAAGGCGTCGGCCTCGTCGCCGGCCGGCACCACGCTCTTGGCGCCGTGCAGCACCCAGGCGCTGCCGCTGGCCACGGCCCGCGTGGTCACGTGCTGCAGGCGGTAGCGGGCCGCGCGCTCCTGGTGCGCCAGCACCACCAGCGCCTCGGCCGAGGCCATCCTCGGCAGCCATTCGGCCTGCACCGCCGCCGGGGCGGCCGACAGCAGCGCCGGCGCCACCAGCGCGCCGTGCGCCCAGGGGGCGTTGACGAGGCCGCGGCCCAGTTCTTCGGCCACCACCATGGCCTCGATGGGGCCGAAGCCCATGCCGCCGTGGTCTTCGGGGATCACCAAGCCGGTCAGGCCTAGCTCGGCCAGCTCGGCGTAGACGGCGCGCGTGGCGCCGCCGCCCTTGGCGATGGCATGGCGGCGCTCGAAGCCGAAGCCCTTGTCGACCCAGCGCTGCACCGCGTCGCGCAGCGACACCTGGTCGTCGGAAAAGTCGAAGTCCATGTCAGCTCCCCAGGACCGTCTGCGCGACGATGTTGCGTTGCACTTCGTTGCTGCCGCCGTAGATGGTGGTCTTGCGCATGTTGAAGTAGGTGGCGGCCAGCGGCGCGCAGTGCGCCGCGCCGACGTGGTCGCCCTGCCAGCCGGCTTCCATGGCCTCGCTGACGAAGGGCACGCTGAACGGGCCGCCGGCCAGCATCATCAGCTCGGTGTAGCGCTGCTGGATCTCGCTGCCTCGGATCTTCAGCAGGCCGGCGATGTCCAGGCTCTGCTTGCCGCTCTTCTCGGCCGACAGCACGCGCAGCACCATCATCTCCAGCGCCACCACGTCCACCTCCAGCAGCGCGATCTGGTCGCGGAAGCGGCCGTCGTCCCACAGGCCCTCGGCCTTGGCGATGCGCTTCAGGCGTTCGAGTTCGCGCTTGGCGCGGTTGACGTCGGCGATGTTGGTGCGCTCGTGCGCGAGCAGGTGCTTGGCGTAGGTCCAGCCCTTGTTCTCTTCGCCGATCAGGTTCTCGG
>VFQO010002198.1_pt1 | contig 12491 bp, 11 predicted proteins | sample 3512331 | NCBI WGS metagenome assembly VFQO01 (sample SAMN10412371, study PRJNA504923) | tailings metagenome | isolation source: Replicate 3 from Balatoc abandoned mine | place: Philippines: Itogon, Benguet | collected 2017-08-28
CCGTCACCGTCCCCGCCGACGCCGCCACCGACCGTGCCGCCCGCCAGCAGCAGGTCCTGGCCGCGCTGGCGCCGCTGCTGCCCGCCCATGCGCTGCTGTGGCAGACCGAAGACACCGTGCCGTACGAGTGCGACGGCCTCACCGCCTACCGCCAGCTGCCGCTGCTGGTGGCGCTGCCCGAGACCGAGGCCCAGGTCGCGGCCGTGCTGAAGGCCTGCCATGCGCTGGCCGTGCCGGTGGTGGCGCGCGGCGCCGGCACCGGGCTGTCGGGCGGCGCGATGCCGCACGCTCTAGGCGTGACGCTGTCGCTGGCCAAGTTCAACAAGATCGTGATGCTCGACCGCCACGCGCGCACGGCCACCGTGCAGTGCGGCGTGCGCAACCTGGCCATCAGCGAGGCGGCGGCGCCCTTCGGCCTGTACTACGCGCCCGACCCGAGCAGCCAGATCGCCTGCACCATCGGCGGCAACGTGGCCGAAAACTCCGGCGGCGTGCACTGCCTGAAGTACGGCCTGACGCTGCACAACGTGCTGCGCGTGCGCGGCTACACGGTGGAAGGCGAGGCGGTGGAGTTCGGCAGCGGCGCGCTCGACGCGCCGGGGCTGGACCTGCTGAGCGTGCTGGTGGGCAGCGAAGGCATGCTCGCCGTCACCACCGAGGTGACGGTGAAGCTGGTGCCCAAGCCGCGGCTGGCGCGCTGCATCATGGCCAGCTTCGACGACGTGCGCAAGGCCGGCGACGCGGTGGCCGCGATCATCGGCGCCGGCATCATCCCGGCCGGCCTGGAGATGATGGACAAGCCGATGACGGCCGCGGTCGAGGACTTCGTGCACGCCGGCTACGACCTGCACGCCGAGGCCATCCTGCTGTGCGAGAGCGACGGCACGACCGAAGAAGTGGCCGAGGAGATCGACCGCATGCTCGACGTGCTGTCGGGCGCCGGCGCCACGCGCATGGAGGTCAGCCGCGACGAGGCGCAGCGCCTGAAGTTCTGGAGCGGGCGCAAGAACGCCTTCCCCGCCAGCGGCCGCATCAGCCCCGACTACATGTGCATGGACAGCACGATCCCGCGCAAGCGCCTGGCCGACATCCTGCTGGCGATTGCCGAGATGGAGAAGAAGTACGGCCTGCGCTGCTGCAACGTCTTCCATGCCGGCGACGGCAACCTGCACCCGCTGATCCTGTTCGACGCCAACGACCCCGACCAGATGCACCGCTGCGAGCTCTTCGGCGCCGACATCCTGGAGACCAGCGTCGCGATGGGCGGCACCGTCACCGGCGAGCACGGCGTCGGCGTCGAGAAGCTCAGCAGCATGTGCGTGCAGTTCAGCCCCGAAGAGCGCGAGCAGATGTTCGCGGTGAAGCGCGCCTTCGACGCCGCCGGCACGCTGAACCCGGGCAAGGTGATCCCGACGCTGCAGCGCTGCGCCGAGTACGGAAAGATGCACGTGAAGAAGGGGCTGCTGCCCTTCCCGGAGCTGGAGCGTTTCTGAGCATGACCGCCACGACCCTGGACAGCGCACTCGCCGAACTCACCGAGCGCATCCGCGCCGCCCGCGCCGACAAGACGCCGCTGGACATCCGCGGCGGCAACACCAAGGCCTGGTACGGCGAGGCGCCCGTCGGCACGCCGCTGCACACGTCGGCGCTGGCCGGCATCAGCAGCTACGAGCCGACCGAACTGGTGGTGACCGTGCGCGCCGGCACGCCGCTGGCCACGCTGGAAGCCACGCTGGCCGAGCGGGGCCAGTGCCTGCCCTTCGAGCCACCGCGCTTCGGCGCCGCGTCCACCGTCGGCGGCATGGTGGTGGCGGGCCTGGCCGGCCCGGCGCGCGCGGCGGTGGGTGGCGTGCGCGACTACGTGCTCGGCGCCACGCTGCTGAACGGCCGCGCCGAGCTGCTGAGCTTCGGCGGCCAGGTGATGAAGAACGTGGCCGGCTACGACGTCTCGCGGCTGCTGGCGGGCTCGATGGGCATGCTGGGCGTGCTGTGCGAGGTCTCGCTGAAGGTGCTGCCGGTGGCCCCCGCCACGGCCACGCTGCGCTTCGAGATGGACGAGGCGACCGCGCTGCAGAAGCTGAACACCTGGGGCGGCCAGCCGCTGCCGCTGCACGCCAGCGCCTGGTGGGAAGGCACGCTGGTGCTGCGCCTGGCCGGTGCGGCGGCAGCCGTGCAGGCGGCGCAGGCCACGCTCGGCGGCGAGGTCGTCGAGGTGCCGATGGCCTCGGCCTTCTGGGACGGCCTGCGCGACCAGAGCGACGAGTTCTTCGTCGGCGCGCGCAAGGCGGTGGACGGCGGCGCCAGCCTGTGGCGGCTGTCGGTGCCGCAGACCGCGCCGCCGCTGAAGCTGTCGGGCGAGCAGCTGGTGGAATGGGGCGGCGGCCAGCGCTGGCTGTGCACGTCGGCGCCCGCGGCCACCGTGCGCGACGCGGCTGCGGCGGCAGGAGGCCACGCGACGCTGTTCCGCAGCCTGGACAAGGGCGCCGGCGTCTTCGCGCCGCTGAAGCCGCCGCTGGACCGCATCCACCGCGAGCTCAAGCGTGCGTTCGACCCCGACGGCCTGTTCAACCGCGGCCGGCTGGTGCGCGGCCTGTGAACGCCGAGCCCCCGATGCAGGACTACTACAGGCGCCGCGCCGCCGTCTACGAGCGCATCTACGCCCGGCCCGAGCGCCAGGACGACCTGCGCGCGATGGAGGCCGCGCTGCCGGCGCTGTACGCGGGCCGGCGCGTGCTCGAGGTGGCCTGCGGCACCGGCTGGTGGACCCCGCACGGCGCGCGCGACGCGCGGCGCTGGCTGGCCACCGACATCAACACCGAGACCATGGACGTGGCGCGCGCCAAGGCCATGCCGGCGTGCGTGGAGTTCCGGCGCGTCGATGCGCACCAGTGGGGCGAGCTGGTCAACGAGACCTTCGACGCCGCCTTCGCCGGTTTCTGGTGGAGCCACGTGCCGCTGCAGCAGCTGCGCGGCTGGCTGGACGGCCTGCACGCGCGGCTGGAGCCGGGCGCGCAGGTGGTGTTCCTGGACAACCGCTTCGTGGAAGGCAGCGGCACGCCGCTGTCGCACACCGACGCCGACGGCAACACCTGGCAGCAGCGGGCGCTGGACGACGGCAGCGTCCATGCGGTGCTGAAGAACTTCCCCGACCGCGCGCAGGCGCTGGCGGTGCTGGGTCCGCGGGCGCGCGCGCCGCGGTGGACCGAACACACCCACTACTGGGTGCTCGACTACACGCTGGCCTGATGCCCATGGACGCGCTGCGGGGCCTGACCGTGTTGCTGCTGTGCCAGTCGGCCGGCGAGGCGCTGTCGCGCGGGCTGCAGCTGCCGCTGCCCGGCCCGGTGCTGGGCCTGCTGCTGCTGCTGGTGCTCTTGCAATGGGCGCCGGTGCGTGCGCCGGTGGCGGCGGTGGCCGAGCCGCTGCTGCAGCACCTGTCGCTGCTGTTCGTGCCGGTGGGTGTCGGCGTGGTCACGCACCTGGCGCTGGTGGGGCAGTTCGGCGGCCGCATGCTGGCGGCCATCGTGCTGTCCACCTGGGCCGGCATGGCGGTGGCGGCGCTGGTGCTGCGCGCGCTGCTGCCGCCGGCGCCGGCGGCCGAGCCGGGTTGAGTCGGCAGGGCAGGCACAGCGGGCCGGCACATGCAGAACTTCGTCGAGCTCTGGGTCTACCTGTCGGCCACGCCGTTGTTCGGGCTGACGGCCACGCTGGCCGCCTACGTGGCGGCGCAGGCCGTCTACCAGCGGCTGGGCCAGGCGCCCTGGGCCAACCCGGTGCTGTGGACGGTGCTGCTGCTGGCGGCCCTGCTCGGCACCACCGGCACGCCGTATCCCACCTACTTCTCGGGCGCGCAGTTCATCCACTTCCTGCTCGGGCCGGCGGTCGTGGCGCTGGCCTGGCCGCTGTGGCAGCGCCGCGCCGAACTGCGCCGGCGCGCGCTGCCGCTGCTGGCTGCGGCGCTGGCCGGTGGCGGCGTGGCGGCTGCCAGCGCGGTGGGCATCGGATGGATGCTCGGCCTGCCCGGCGACGTGCTGGCCTCGCTGGCGCCGAAGTCGGTGACGGCGCCGGTTGCCATGGGCATCGCCGCGCAACTGGGCGGCATCCCGGCGCTGGCGGCGGTGTTCGCGGTGCTCACCGGCCTGGTTGGCGCCATCAGCGCGAAGTACCTGTTCGACGGCCTGCGCATCGCCAGCCCCGAGGTGCGCGGCTTCGCGCTCGGCACCGCCTCGCATGGCGTCGGCGCCGCGCGCGCGCTGCAGGTCCACCCCGACGCCGGCGCCTACGCCGCGCTGGCGCTGGGTCTGCAGGTGGTGTTGGCGGCCTTGCTGATGCCGCTGCTGTCCCCTCTTCTGAAGTTCCTCTGACCCCGCCCCATGCAAACCCATCTGTCCCCGGAATTCAAGGGCACCCGCGAAGGCGAGGCCGCCGAAGCCATCCTGCGCAAGTGCGTGCACTGCGGCTTCTGCACCGCCACCTGCCCCACCTACCAGCTGCTGGGCGACGAGCTCGACGGCCCGCGCGGCCGCATCTACCTGATGAAGCAGGTGCTCGAAGGCGCCCCCGTCACGCGCAGCACGCAGCAGCACCTGGACCGCTGCCTGACCTGCCGCAACTGCGAGACCACCTGCCCGAGCGGCGTGCAGTACGGGCATCTGGTCGACATCGGTCGGCAGATCGTGGAAGACCGCGTCGAGCGCCCGCGCGGCGAGCGCGCCGTGCGCTGGCTGCTCAAGGAGGGCCTGACCTCGCCGCTGTTCGGCCCGGCGATGGCGCTCGGCCGGCTGGCACGCCCGCTGCTGCCGGCCGCGCTGCAGAAGAAGGTGCCGGCGGCGCCCGGCGCGCGCGCGGCGCTGTGGCCGCAGCGCACGCACCCGCGCAAGGTGCTGATGCTGTTGGGCTGCGTGCAGCCGGCGATGATGCCCAACATCAACAGCGCCACCGCGCGCGTGCTCGACGCCGCCGGCATCCAGACCCTTGTGGCCGACGGCGCCTGCTGCTGCGGCGCGCTGCGCACGCACCTGAACGACACCGAAGGCGGCCTGGCCGACATGCGCCGCAACATCGACGCCTGGTGGCCGCTGATCGAGGGCCTGACCAGCGACGGCCGCGTCGAGGCCATCGTGATGAACGCCTCGGGCTGCGGCGTCACGGTGAAGGACTACGGCCACGCGCTCGCGCACGATCCGGCCTATGCCGACAAGGCCCGTCGCGTCAGCGCGCTCACACGCGACCTGTCCGAACTGCTGCCCGACCTGGTGCCCGTGCTGAAGGGCAAGCTGCGCGGGCCACGCAGCAAGCAGCTGGCCTTCCACCCGCCGTGCACGCTGCAGCACGGCCAGCAGCTGCGCGGCGGCGTCGAGACGCACCTGGGCGCGCTGGGTTTCGAGGTGCGGCTGGCGGCCAGCGAAAGCCACCTGTGCTGCGGCAGCGCCGGCACCTACAGCGTGCTGCAGCCCGAGTTGTCGACGCAGCTGCGCGACCGCAAGCTCGGCCACCTGGCGCCGCTGGAGGCGCAGGTGATCGTCAGCGCCAACATCGGCTGCATCCAGCACCTGCAGAGCGGCACCACCACGCCGGTGCGGCACTGGGTCGAAGTGCTGGACGAGGCGCTGGCCTGAGCGCCGAGCGCGCTCCGGCGCGCGAATAACGCCGGAAAGGGTGTTCGCACCATCCCTGTGGGTTAGGGGGGCGGATGGACGCCAATTTCATCTGTTTGCCTGAAGCGTGCCGCTAGCATGGCTGTGACAGCGGTGTGCGAACGTGATCTCCGCAGAGGTCCTGCAACCGCCGGCAACGATCGTTCGGGAGAACCCCCATGCGTGTGTTCCAAGCAAAGGCGGCGGCGTTCGTCGCCACCCTGGCCACGGCATTGACGTGTGTCATGCCGGCCGCACAGGCGGCCACGGTGTCGCTCACTGCAAGCGCCAGCTCGGTGGCCGTCGGCGACGTCTTCACGGTGCGCCTGGGCATCGCCGACCTCAGCGCCGCCAGCGGCAGCTCGCTCAGCGGCTTCGACATCGCGCTGGCCTTCGACAGCAGCGCCGTCAGCTGGCTCGGCTTCAGCTTCGACGACGGCGCCAGCGGGCAGAACCAGCTCGACTGGCCCGAGGCCGGCTCGTTCGGCTTCCTCGGCGATGCGTTCGACGGCGGCGCGGGCAGCATCGTGGCGTTCGGCCTGTCGGGCAACTCCGCGGCCGAGCTCGACGCGCAGCAGGCCGATGCCTTCGACTTCCTCACGCTCAGCTTCCAGGCCCTGGCGCCCACGGCTTCGGCGCTGTTCTCGCTGGACACCAGCGACCCGGCGCTGCTGTTCGTCGACTCCGACGCTGCACGGCTGGGCGTGGCCTTCGGCAGCACGGTGGCCACGGTCGCCATCGGCAGCGGCGGCGGCACCGGCGTGCCCGAGCCCGGCAGTGCGTGGCTGGTGCTGGGCGCACTGGGGCTGCTGGCCGCGCGCCGGCACGCGGCGCGCCGGGCGCTCGGCGCGGGGGCTGCCGCGCTGGCGCTGGCCGGCCCGGCGCTGGCCGCAGAGCCCGCGCGCAGCGCACCGCAGCTGGCCCCGGTGGCCGGCACCGTGGTGCAGGTGCAGGGCCAGCGCATGAAGATCAAGGCTGCCAACGGCAGCGAGCGCTGGGCCACCACCGGCACGCCGCTGACGGCCCAGCACGTGGGCAAGCGCGTGCGCGGCGAAGGCCGTGCCGTCGGCGACACGGTGCTGATCGCCAAGCCGGTCTTCGAGTAGGCCCCCCGGCCGCCTGACGTCCAGGACCATGGCCCGCAGTGCGGGCCCACAGGGAGTGCACATGCAACACGTTACGTTCGCGGGCGCCTGGGCGCTGGCGCTGCTGGCGGCTGCCAGCAGCGTGCAGGCGCAGACCACGTCGCCGTTCACGCCGCCCGAAGAGAAGGTCGGCACCTACGTCATCAACAGCGGCGCGGGCCTGGACACCGGCTGCACCTTCCGCGGCGGCGGGCCGCTGGTGATCCGGCTGAAGATCCCGAAGGTCGTGGCCGACGCGCAGATCAACGCCGACGGCACGCTGAAGGACGCCGCTGCGCTGGTGCGCAACCAGGTGCTGTCGGCGCAGGCGGTGATCCGCTTCCCGGTCTACGACATCGACGACAAGGCCGTCACCGACGGCACCTACTTCCCCGAGGTCGACCGCGTCAGCTTCAACGGCCGCTTCAAGAAGAACCTTGCCGGCTTCAACAACACCTGGACCGACGACTCCATCGTCGTGCCCATCGAAGAGCTGAAGTTCGGGCAGGACAACGAACTGCGCATCGACATCGACACCGCCAACGTCGGCATCGGCGAGCTGTGGTGCATGTCGGTCGACTGGGTGGCGGCCGAGTTCGAGGCCACGCCGCCGTACATCCTGGCGCACGGCATCTCGGCCGACCGCAGCACCTGGGAAGGCGATTCCGCCCCCGGCGTCATCGCCGAACTCGACAAGATGGGCGTGCTCTACGAACGCTTCTCGCTGGGCACCGGCGACAGCGGCAATGGTGCGGTGGCGACCAACGCGGCCGAGCTGAACACGCAGATCGCCGACTGGCTGCGGCCGATGAAGGCCGACCGCGTGCACATCATCGCCCACAGCAAGGGCGGGCTGGACTCGCAGTTCCTGCAGTCGCTGGCGCCCGAGTTCAAGATCATGTCGCTGTCGACGCTGTCGACGCCGCACCTGGGCAGCGTCGCCGCCGACCTGTCCATCATCCAGAAGACCGACTACGACGACCTCGTGCCGGCGGTGGCCGACCCCAGCGGCTTCGTCGCCGACTACCTGGGCACCTGGACCTTCGGCAAGGGCCCGCAGCTGCCCGGCCTGGCCGACCTGACCACCTACGCGGCCACGGCAGCGCTGTCGACCGGCGTGCGCGGCAACGTCGGCAACACCTTCACGTTCGGCGCCAATGCCGACCGCGACGGCGACAACGACGTCAGCGCCGCCGAGATCTCGCCGCTGGCGCCGGCTGCGGTGGCCTACGCACTGCGCCGCGCCTGGCGCGTGCTGCGCGACTTCGAGTCGGCCACGATGACGCTGAGCACCGTGCCCGGGCGCTTCTGGGGCACGCGCACCGTGCTCACCTACACCACCACGGTGGCGCCGTCGCCGCAGGCCAACGACATCGTCGTCACGCTGCGCTCGGCCAACCCGGGCTACGGCACGCCTTCGGGCAACTCGCTGAACAACCACAGCAGCGTGAAGAGCGGCGCGAACGTCGGGACCATCCTGACCCGCACGATCCCCATCAAGTGACGCGCGCAGGAGCACCCACATGCATGCCATGAACAACCTCCGCGCCGTGCGCCACCTGCTGGCCGGTCTGCTGACCGGCCTGCTTCGGGCCGCCGCGGCCACCGCGGCCCTGCTGCTGGGTGGCGTCGCCCAGGCCCAGCAGGTGCCTGTGGCGCTGAACACGCCGCAGACCGTCAGCGCCGCCATCAGCCCCGGCATGACCACGGTGGATCTGCCGATCTCGCTCAGCGGCGTCGCCCGCCTGCGGCTGGACGCCATCGTGCCGGTGGAAGGCGCCACCTTCAGCCTCATCGACCCGACCGGCGCCTTCCTCTACGTGCCTGGCGACACGCGCGTGGTCTTCAACCCGGGCCGGCTGTTGCCCAAGCCGCTGCCGGGCGGTGTCTTCGAGACGCCTGAGATGACGACGCCGATGAACGGCACCTGGCGCATCCGGCTCAGCTTCCCGCCGGCGCCGCAGGCCACGGTGGCGCTGGCCACGGTGATGGCGGTGTCGCGCTACCAGGTCGGCATCGCGATCGAACGCAACGTGCTCCTGGTGGGCGAAGACCTGGCGGTCGGCCTGCTGGTGCTGGACAACGGCGTGCCCGTCGCCGGTGTCACGCCCACCCTGCGGGTGTCGCCGGTGGGTGGCGCTGCCGGCCCGGCCGTGCCTGCCTTCGACAACGGCACCGGCCCTGACGGCCTGGCTGGCGACGGCGTCTACAGCATCGACAACACGTTCACCGCGGCCGGCACCTACGAGATCGAGGGCACGGTCACCATCCCCACGCCCAGCGGCCCGGTGTTGCGCAGCGCCAGCCAGCGCGTGCGTGTGGACAGCACCAGCATCGACAGCGCCGGCATCACGCTGGTGAACCAGCTCGGCGCCGGCGGCTGCCTGAACGCGGCCCAGGTCAACGTGAACCTCAACGTGCTGAAGGCCGGCAGCTACGCAGCGCTGGTGCGGCTGCGCGCCAGCAACGGCCGCACGCTCGACGTGCGGCGGGCGTTGACGCTGGGCGTGGGTCCGGCGTCGTTCCAGGCCGTGTTCAGTGCGCGCTCGATCAAGGAGACGCTGGCCGTGGACGGGCCGTGGACGGTGCAGACCGTCGACATCCTGTCCGTCGGCGGCACGGAAGGCAGCCTGGCCTTCCGGCGCCGCGATGCCGGTGCCTTCAATGCCACGCTGGCGGGGCTGTGCGCGCTGCCGATCGAGATCGTCGGCCCGCTGGCCACGACACCGGTGCTCAAGGGCGGCTTCATCGGCTCGCTGGACCTGTCGGTGCCGATCCGCGTCAACACCGCGGGCAGCTACCAGATCTCGTTCAAGCTGATCGGTGCGGGTGGCGCCGACCTGGGGCTGGTGAACGCCTCGCGTTCGCTGCCGGCGGGCACCAGCAACGTCACGGTCAACGTGGCCACGCCGGGATTCCAGGCGGCGGACGGCCCTTACGAGGCCATCTCGCTGCTGGTGCTGGGCGCAGGCAACTCCACCCGGCTCGGCACGCTCGGCACGACGCCGGCCTACAGCCGCTGGCAGTTCGCGCCCACCATCACCGGCGATCTCAACAACGATGGCTCGGTGAACAGCGCCGACAACACGCTGCTCAGCGGTTTCCGCAATGTGACCGCGCTGCGCCCGGGCGACCGCCGCGACCTCAACAACGACGGCATCGTCGACCTGCGCGACAACCGCGAACTGCAGAAGCGGCAGTGCACGGCCCCGAGCTGCCCGGTCAACCCGTGAGGCCGCCGCGCCGCCGCGGCGGGGCTTGGCCGTGAGCCAGGCGCCCTGGATCGCGGCGGCGGCCACGGCCGCCTACTTCGTCGCCACGGCCGGCGTGTTCCAGTTGTTCAACTGGGGCGTGCCTCGCGCGGTGGAGCAGGTGCTGTCGGCCCTGGTGCTGCCCGCGGTGCTGCTGATGGGCCTGTGGGACCCGCTGCTCAAGCGGCTGGGCTGGAGCCGCGGCGAGTGGTTCGCGGCGCCCACGCTGCCAGGCTTCGTGCTGGTGACGGTGGTGTACGCCGCGCTGGCCTTCGTGCTGGCGCTGCTGGTGGTGCGGCTGTTGCAGCGCTAGATCGGCTTCAGCGGCCCGCGGAACTTCTCCTTCAGCGGCGCGTGTTCCAGCGGCGGGAATTCAATCGGCGCCTCGGGCACGGCGTGCTCGGGAATGTGGTCGAGCAAGTGGCGGATCAGCGCCAGCCGGCCGCGGCGCTGGTCGTTGAAGTCCACCAGTGTCCAAGGCGCGTGCTTGTTGTGCGTGGCCTCCAGCATCGTGTCGCGGGCGCGGCCGTAGTCGGCGTAGCGGGCGCGGGCCTCGACATCGATGGGGCTGAGCTTCCAGCGCTTCAGCGGCTCGGCGAGGCGCTCGGCGAAGCGTTCTTCCTGCTTGTCCTGGTCGACCGTGAGCCAGTACTTGAAAAGCAGGATGCCGTCGTCCACCAGCAGGCGCTCGAACACCGGCGCCTGCTGCAGGAAGGCCTGCGTCTGTTCTTCGCTGCAGAAGCCCATGACGCGCTCTACGCCGGCGCGGTTGTACCAGCTGCGGTCGAACAGCACGATCTCGCCGGCCGCCGGCAGGTGCGGCACGTAGCGCTGGAAATACCACTGCGTGCGCTCGCGGTCGCTCGGCTTGCCGAGCGCCACGACGTGGCACTGGCGCGGGTTCAGCGTCTCGCTGATGGCCGCGATGACGCCGCCCTTGCCGGCCGTGTCGCGCCCTTCGACCACCACCACCAGGCGCTTGCCGGTGTGCTGCAGCCAGCGTGCGACGTCGTTGAGCTCCAGCTGCAGCGGCGCGAGCTTCTCCAGGTACTCGCCCTTGCCGAGCTTGCCGTCGTTCTTGCCCATGTCGGCGTTATAGACGCGGCGGCGGAAAAGACAAGACCCGCCGGGTGTCGCCACCGGGCGGGTCTGCGGGAGGCGCGCGTGGCGCTTACTTGCGGCGCAGCTTCTGGATGGCGGCCAGCTGCGCAGCCATCGCAGCGAACTCGCTCTGGGCCGCGGCCAGGTCGATGTCGCTCTTGGCGTTGCGCATCGCTTCCTCGGCCAACTTCTTGGCTTCGGAGGCCTTGGCTTCGTCGAGGTCGTGACCGCGGATGGCGGTGTCGGCCAGCACGGTGACCGTGCCCGGCTGCACTTCAAGGATGCCGCCTGCGACGAACACGAACTCTTCCTCGCCGCCGTCGGCACGCTCGATGCGCACGGCACCGGGCTTGATGCGGGTGATCAGCGGCGTGTGGCGCGGCAGGATGCCGAGCTCGCCGTTTTCGCCCGGCAGCGCGACGAACTTGGCCTCGCCCGAGAAGATGCTCTCCTCGGCAGAAACGACGTCGACGTGGATGGTGTTGGCCATGCCAGATCCTTAGTTGATCTTCTTGGCCTTCTCGAAGGCCTCGTCGATGGTGCCGACCATGTAGAAGGCCTGCTCGGGCAGGTGGTCGCACTCGCCAGCGACGATCATCTTGAATCCGCGGATGGTTTCCTTCAGCGGAACGTACTTGCCCGGGCTGCCGGTGAACACCTCGGCCACGTGGAACGGCTGCGACAGGAAACGCTGGATCTTGCGCGCGCGGGCCACAGCCAGCTTGTCTTCAGGCGAGAGCTCGTCCATGCCCAGGATGGCGATGATGTCGCGCAGTTCCTTGTAGCGCTGCAGCGTCTGCTGCACGGCACGCGTGGTCTCGTAGTGCTCCTGGCCCACCACGTTCGGGTCGACCTGGCGCGAGGTGCTGTCCAGCGGGTCCACGGCGGGGTAGATGCCCAGCGCAGCGATGTCGCGGCTCAGCACCACGGTGGCGTCCAGGTGGGCGAAGGTGGTCGCGGGCGAGGGGTCGGTCAGGTCGTCCGCGGGCACGTACACGGCCTGGATCGAGGTGATCGAACCGACCTTGGTCGACGTGATGCGTTCCTGCAGGCGGCCCATTTCCTCGGCCAGCGTCGGCTGGTAGCCCACGGCGGAGGGCATGCGGCCCAGCAGTGCCGACACCTCGGTACCGGCCAGCGTGTAGCGGTAGATGTTGTCCACGAAGAACAGCACGTCACGGCCTTCGTCGCGGAACGACTCGGCGATGGTCAGGCCGGTCAGCGCCACGCGCAGACGGTTGCCCGGCGGCTCGTTCATCTGGCCGTAGACCATGGCCACCTTGCTCTCGCCCAGGTTCTCCAGGTTCACGACGCCCGAGTCGGCCATCTCGTGATAGAAGTCGTTGCCCTCGCGGGTGCGCTCACCGACGCCGGCGAAC